>Ga0066683_10001242_pt1 | contig 9952 bp, 6 predicted proteins | sample GraSoiAngelo_132_FD_62296 | JGI IMG/M metagenome (GOLD analysis project Ga0066683, IMG submission 62296) | Grasslands soil microbial communities from the Angelo Coastal Reserve, California, USA - 14_0929_02_40cm | ecosystem: Environmental > Terrestrial > Soil > Grasslands | place: USA... | reverse complement strand
CAAATTAGAGAAGATAACCCACGGTTGATTCAGGCCATCTTGCACCAAGATGCATTGAGGGGAGCCTCCTACAGTAGAAATAAGTCTTACTGGAGAGTTTCGATCGTCGGATTCTAAGACTCGCGAGAAATTTACTGTTGAAGCAGGTAAAGCTTGAGCATACAAAATATCTACTGTTGCAGATAAAGAAAAGCTTGGAATAAGTGTAAAGTAATCAACACCTAAATCCTCAAAGTCTCTATAGTAGGCTTTACCCGCGATAAAAACTAATAAAATGCTTCCATAACCATAAACACCTTGAAATTTTCCTCCAGGTAGGCCTTTAATATGCCTAAGCGGTAACTTTATAGTTTCTATAACGTCTCGTCGAGCACGTCCATTTACTAAAAGATAATATTCGTTCTCTGCGATTTTAGTCGCATCAAGACCGAAATTCATACCTCCTACAAAAGAGGCTTGATTATACTCTACACTCATACAGATTTAGAAGTGCAGTCGTGAATCATTTTTTGTATATCTCTCTTAGACCTAGCACACTGTCTTGCTAAACCAAAAAATTTATCATGTAAGGCCTTTTTATAGTGTCCCTCGATAATTCTCAGAGCATGTCTAAGAATTACAACAGACTCTCTATTTCTCCTTAGCTTAGAGAAACTTTTCATATCGTCCTGGGCTATCGGCAGATAAGTTATCAGGCTTTAAGACCGATCGTCCATTATCAGCCGTTAGACTGACAGGATTAAATGTATATATTCCACCCTGGCCATCATCAAATATTTCACCATTCTTTACAAAGTAAACACCATTTGGAGCATAAAGAAGAAACTCGCGGAGGTCCACTATAAAGTCAAATACCGGATTAAGAAGTAAATTTGTAGATGGTTGAGTAATAGTTATTACTTCTGTTGTTGCAGGAGACGTAGAAAGTCCCGGTGGTGGAATCATATGACCACCATATACAGGAAGTTCCTGAGCTTCTATAAACCTATTCCTAACATAGTTTAGACGTTGCGTCTTACCTACTTCACTATCAGCCGCAATTTGTGCAAGAATGCTTTCACATTTCTGGTTAGCCAATATGGCTCGTTGCTCTTGTCCTTCCCTAGTTGCTGTAATATGCTCCATAGTCTTCCAGTAAATCGCCTTATCATAACCCTCACAAGGAAATTCATCATAGTCATTTTGAAAGGGCGTAAAACGTAGCTTATACAAAACTTCATAACAGAAAGCTTGGCCTACAGTTAAGGAAGGTGCAGTTTCCGTAACATGAACTATAGTATAACGAGACTCTAACTCAGAATTCGGTATCACAGCTAGCAGGCTGCCTTCTACATCAGTAATAGAAAGGTTATATGCCGTAACGGAGTCCTTTCTTAATAATCTTATTCCTGGAAATCCCGTAAATTGTTTAGAAGTTTGTTTAACTACATCTCCAATATTGAATACAACCTCTTCTGAGACTCTATCTGAGTTTGCAGTTGATCCAGTAATAAAAACCGAAAACCGTTGATCTTCAGGCAAAGGTATAGAGAGAACTAGTCGTGATGCCGTAGATAACTCTCGCGCTAAAGCTGACTTATGTTTTATCCGCCAACTGAGAATATTCTTCATCCAGCCATCATTGTAGGTTTGATAGCGTGGTTGAAAATCTTCAAGTGTTAGAAGACGTTTAGTATGAAAGTGCCGAACACCTCTTACACGACCTACATAATAAGGGAACGCGACTTGTTGTTCCGTAAGTGTCGCAGAAAAGACTTGCTCCCTATGAGAGCCATCAAGATCGGTAGAAGTATAAATCTCCTCTGCGGCTTTGTTAATAATCCCAACAAGCAACTCTCGTTGTGCTGGGATAGAAGGATTCATACCTACATCCTTGGCACAATCAAGTAAGATATCAATAAGAGCCATAACTCACTCTCAATAGTTAAGGGTTAAATTTAGGCATGGATGCCTATGATCCACCTACCAAGCCCCAAGCACGAATAACCCACTTAGCTATATCTATTGGACCTGTCACAACTGTAGTTGTCTTATGAAACAAGTAAGTATCTCCAGCGGGACATATAACTTTTATGTTAATCGCATCTGCTGTAACTCCAAACCTCTGAGACCCGTTAGATGGCGCGCCACCACCTATCTCTACTGAGCTAATCGCAATCTCGTCTCCCGCTATATAGCCGGTTAAAGCTTCATCAGCTATACACTGGAGTGATGCTCCAAATATATCTGGCGCAGTAACTAACCCATGAGCAAAGCTTACTACTCCTGACACCGCAGGAATATTAGAAACTAGTGGTGCAGCAGTCTTATATTTAAGCACACTTGGAGCCGGAGTAAACCATTCTACACTAGTAGCAGCTAAATTAGTACGAATCTGCTGGAGAGCAGTTCCTTTACGAAGTTTAGATACTGGAAGTATCCCATTATCTAGCGTATCACAAATATCATCAATAAGAATATCTGCGACTGGTGCCCAACCTACTGCCGAACCTATATCATTTGTTACTGGAAGTGTTAAAGCCGCTCCAGGAATTATTTTAGTTATCGGAATAGCTCCATTATTTATACGACCTATAATATTTCCAGAGTTTAACGCGAACCACTCAACAGTAGAACCATCTAGCGATGTGCGAAGCAAGTCACCAGAAGTGCCGGAAGGAATTATTGTATTTGCAGCTACACTTCCTTGTGTTAGTGTGAAAAATTCAAAAGCAGTCGCGGTCGCGTTTACACGAATTAGCTGTAGAGCAGCTCCCCCAGTAGGATCAAGCTTCCCTAAAGAGACAGTAAGGTCTTGTATAAAATCTCCGTTAATATCTCCCGAAGAAAAATCTAAAGCTTCCCAAGAAGTAGTATCGGGATTCCAAAGTTTAAGTTTAGGTTTACCTCCTCCAGATATGTCTAGCCAGATATAACGAGAAAATCGTGGATTATCTCCAATACTGGGGACAGAATCTTTATAGACTAGTCCACCACGATTAGTCCTAGGAAGGGCTTGACGGACTAGTTGCAGCAGCACACTAGCATCTACAGAGTCTAGCGGTGTTGGATCAATACCTTCATCTAAATCATATTCAGCAGCCATAAAATACCTCCTTGCGAGAAGACTCGCAATTTAAAACTAAGAGTAGTCATAAGCTAGAATAATTGGAAGAGTTGGAGTTGGAAGTGACGTGAAAATATCAGAAACATATTCCATACCTACACCACGGCTCGGCTCCACTATACAATCTAGAGCTTGAATAAGAATCGAAGTTTCTAAAGAGAAATTCTGAGAAATTAAGTTATCCTGTGATGGCTCAGTTGTCCATACTTCATAAATTGCATCTTGAAAAAGAGTCTCACCGTTATAGAAAGGATAGTCTAAGTCTTCTCCCACATTCTTCCATAGCTTATACCTAGCTTTTACAGTAGTTTCTTCTACATTACGAACTACTAAACAAAAATTACCAGCAGGAGGACTGGTAATAGGTATTCGTAGCGAATACGGACGAGTTATTAAGCTTCCAGCGGGATTATGAAACTCAACTATAATAAAGGATGCATCACACCAAGGAATAGGAGACATTACTGAGAAGGGTGGAAAGTCAAGGACGAGTCTCCATTTGTCAACCTTAGCTAAGGGCCTCCACGTTCCCCATTTACGTTGAAGGTCTAACGTAGTCGAGACTTGTTCCTGAAAGTAGGAGTTCATCTAGACTTTTAGGGTTTCACTCCTTTTATTGCTCCCGCAACTATAGCAGATATAAAATCTTTAAGAAGGTCCTCCTGAACTTCGGCTCCCATCTCACCTACTGCGAGACCTTGAGAAGTTTTTTCTGTCTTTTTGTCAAGAATAACTCTTTTCGCAGCTACATTACAAAACAATCCATAGGCATGAAACTTAACTCCCTTATCTCCAGTATAAGATACTGAAGAACATCCCACGATACAAGGACTAAGAAGTACTAAAGCTAAACCTGTTTTAAACATAAACTTAAAGTTCTAAAAATTTTGACTACTAAAAACTTCCCCCTTGAAACTTATCCCTTTTTTCTCTGGGTCTAACCTGGGTGCTCTATTCATTGTTAGTTATTTAAAGGATAAGTGGGTCTTTCAGCTACAGATGCAATTAACAAGCGTTGTTTTTAGTAGTCGTAGAAATCTTTTATTGACCAGGAGAAGTTTTAAGAACCATAGCTTCCTGTACAATAGAATTATCTACTGGTGTAACTCCCGTATCAGCTCCGGTACACTTAAATACTACTGTCGATGTTAAAGTCTCTGTTGGTGCGGTTGTCTGAGTAATCGTTGTTGTAGTTGCACCAAGAAGTGTCCCGCCAACAGTCATCTCACAAGTTGCAGTCTGCGTTGTTGAAGACTTCCTCACTACTTTACCGTGAGCGCGCCACGCTATCCCATTAAATACGGCTGCTGTAGAGTCACCAATCACAGTTGATCCAAAGTAAACTTTAAGCTCCTTAGTATTAGCATTAGCCGCGAAGCTTCCCCATACATCAAATTCTAGATAGAAGCCATTTGCGCCTAATTGACTAGCAGGAATCGTATATGTAATAAGAGTATCTTCACCAGCTCCAACATTCCCTGTCGTAGTTGTATCTACTTTTAATGTTCCACCAACAGCTACTGGAGTTGTTAGAGCATTAGTAGTGCCACCAGATGTTGAAGTAAAGGAAGTCGCGATTTTAACAAGTCCCGGTGCCCCCGTTCCAGTAGCGGCACCACCATATAACTCAAGGTGAGTGCCGTTTGCATTACTAGCTGCGGACCCAGATGCACAAATAAAAACCGTTGTAGGAACTGTACTTTGATTTAGTGGGCCAAGATGAAATGTAACTTGGCCAGTTGTTGCATTTTCCTCAAGACGAGTATAGCCATTGTTACCCGTAATAAACCCACCTACACCATTCCAGTAAATATAAGAACCACTCGCAGCTCTTACACCCGTTCCTGATTGAACTTCACCCGCACTAGTAATCGCACCACCCTTAGCGACCTTAAACTTACTGACATTATCCTTCTGTAAATCCATGAGCAAACTTGAACTTCCACTAGATGTCTCAGTTACATTTAACTTTATTCCTGTAGTCGTAACTGCGTTATTCCAAGTCGCGGAAATATCTATTGCATGTTTATCAGCAGTTATTGTTCCCTGGGATATAAGTAAAGCATGTGAAGCATCAGCGGCGGCTCCAAGCCCAAGACGTGCAAGTTGTGGAGTGGCTGCCGTATCATAGTTTTGTGGTAACGCTAGCGTCACTGTAGAATTAGCACCGCCATCCGTAACTGTTATTTGATTAGCTGTGCCCGTAAGGGATCGTTCTGCACTTAAACTTGACGTGTTTCCAATCGTGACATAAGCTAAAGAAGAATCTGCTCCTGAGCTTGGCGCAACCCATGTTGCATCTTCTCGTAGAAACTTTGTAGTTCCAGCACTAGAGCCAGGATCAGGCACAGTTCCTCTAGCATGAGATGCACCAGACGCCACAAAGTCACTAACTGCGATCATTCTATCTGCACTAAGATCACCACCTCCAGTAACCGGGGCTGTTGTATTTATATTTCTACTTGTCGCGACTCCAGTTCCCGGAGGAACCGCAAACGTAGCATCTTCACGCAAGAACTTAGTAGTCCCAGCGCTAGAACCTGGGTCAGGAACTGCCCCACGAGCATGAGAAGCTCCTGAAGCGACGAAATCACTAATCGCAATCGTTCGATCAGCACTAAGATCGCCCCCGCCTGTTATTGGAGCCGTTGTATTTATATTTCTAGCCGTCCCTACTTTGTTGTTGAATGTTGACCAATCTGTAGAACTTAGATAGCCATTTACACTAGAAGTCGCGGCAGCGATAGAAAACGTCCGATTTGCAGATAAATCTCCACCACCAGATATAGGGGAGGTTGTAGATATAGACCTAGATGTTGGAACACCAGTCCCCGCCGGAACCGTATAAGCCCCAGTTCCGTCTAGAAACTTTGTATTATCATTTGGAAGCTTAGGTGTAAATCCATGTGCACTAGTACTAACATCTCCAGTTGTAACATCCGTAAAGCTGTAAGCATCATTTGGAACGTAGAAAACTCCAGTTCCTCCCGGTGCTAAACGAATATCTACATGTGTCGTAGGACTTCCAGCACCAATATCACCAACAATATTTAACTGCTCACTCGGAGCCATATAAATAGCAGACCTTGTGTAGTTATCTCCACCGGAGTTAAAAGATTGAACATATATATGATCGTTAAAGTAGGAACTCTTAAAAGCACTTGTGCCTGCACCTATATCGTAAGTATTATCTGCAAAGGGATATATATTTACAGTAGTCATATCCCCCGTATCAGATATTGTTACTCCAGAGTCTTGAATAATCTTCCCGGTTGTTCCATCAAATCTAGCGATCGCATTATCAGTAGCAGAACCCGGTCCCGCTACATCTCCAGTTCCTGCCGGTGGAGTAGCCCAATTACCTTGACCATTGATAAAATGTGTAGAATCATTATCAAGTTTCTTCAAGAACCCATGCTTAGAAGTTGACGAATTGCCCGTGGCAACGTCATCGAAAGTATAAGCGTCGCCAACGACGGTAAGACCTGTTAAGCCTGTTAAAGCTCCAGCATCATCTAAAATAGCTACAGAGTTTTGAAGTAATTTTCCTGTCGTTCCATCAAATCTTGTAAGTGCATTATCTGTCGCGCTTCCTGGACCTACAACATCTCCAGCTCCCGCAGGAGTAGTCCAAGAACCTTGGCCATTCATAAAATGATTGGCATTATTATCAAGCTTGGCTAAGAATCCATGTTTAGAAGTCGACGAATTACCTGTAGTTACGTCTGAGAATGTATAAGCATCGCCAGTAATAGTTAAACCTCCAAAAGTAGGACTTGACACTGTAGCTATATCCTGCGGAAGACTGAATGTTAATCCCCCCACAGAATGAGTTAGGATAACTTGATTGGCTGTTCCCGCAAAAGTTTTATATTCCCAAGCTGTAGCCCCTGCATTTACACCAAGAATCTGATTTGTAGAGCCTAGACTAGATAATCTTCCTACCGTAAAATTCATATCTCCACTAAGATCACCTCCACCAGCTAAAGGACTTGTCGTTAGTATAGATCGTGTGCTTCCCACAACGAAAGGAGCCGCGATTGGAGATTGCTGAAGAGTTACCTCAGTTCTATTATCAACCCCATTGTCTGCTGCGGATATAGCCGCACCATGAAAACTAAGATTTGTTCTCTGCGTCAGTGGAGTTCCCGCATCCATAACAACACTATATCCTGTTCCAGTCCCCGCAGCCCCTATAAGAGGTCCCACAACTTCTCCAGAGTCAGTCTTGTAATAAAGTCTAGTGATGGCTGCGCCATCATCCAAAGCGTAGAGATATAAGTTATTAGTAGTAGGAGTAGCGGGATTTCCACTTTGACGCGCCAAGCGCTGTTTCACATCCGTATGAAAGTAATTCGTATTGAAATATCCCTTAATATCACTCGCAATAAGAAACTCAACCTCTCCCGAATTTGTCCTTGCATTTATTTGAATACTTCCACCACTAGAAGGAGATTGTAGAGCAGTGTTACCGTTAGAACCTACCGTAAGCGTCCCTTCATATAATCCATCCGCGTCTGAAAAGTCAATACCCTTAGTGTTTGACATCTGTAAGCGGATATTATTAAGCTGAAGTGCTGTAGGATATAAACTCATCTTATTAGTTCCACCTACTGAAAATCTTATAGCTGTATCGGCACGAGCACCTAAGTTTAAGTTACCTGAGTTTGCGGGTGACAAAACATTAAGATCATCATCAGTATTTACATAAAGAATTGTATGGGAATCTCCCGCAACATCTTTCCCCACAATGCCTTTAGAATTTACAAATGACAGCGACACCGAGCTGTCATGCATGAATGGACCGACATTAAATGTATTAGTGCGAACATCTCCCTGTGAGGGAAAAAAACGCACGGATGCGTTTGTTCCAGCTTGTACTTGAACGCTTCCTATATCATTGTCGATCGAAAAAACGCCATTATAACGATATATTCTAGAAGCTTCATCAAGATTAGTCATCCCTAATCCTGATTCCTGAAGATAAAGAGCATGAAGAACATTAGGATTATAGAAGAGTGTATCTAGACCTAGTCCTACATAAGTTGTAGAGTTGTTCATTATTGTCCCATCGGATAACTCCCAAGGGGAATCATAAGTCCATACTCCACGCATCACAGATAGAAAAACTCGCGACGTAGTCCATGACTTTATGAGAGGACCAGGAAACCCCTCTTTTCCATCCCAATGCGTCCCGTTATTGTAGATATGTGGAGCCGAAGCCGCTGGCTTTTCCAGAAGGAAGCCATAACCTCCACGTAAGTCTAAATAAGTATCACCTAAGTCTATATCACACGAGGAGATTCTAGCAAAGTATCCACCAGAGGAGCCATCGAAATGACATTGGGAAGAGAAATAGAATGCGGTTGTATAAGTAGATGGAGCATTAGTAAGAACTATGGCGTTAACTCCAGTTATATCCTGGTAAACATTACACTTTATAAAGCTTGCTAGCGTAGCCGGATAATTTACTCCACCTTCACCTTTAATTGCGTAGGATAGGAAGTTCTTAAAAGAACAGTTTATATAAGAACTCTCCCAAGCTCCACCGGCTACCAGTAAGCCATAAGCTCCCTGTTTAGTCACATCTTGAGCTACATTATATTGGGGACCGCGTCCAGAAAGTGTTAAAGAGTGTAGAACAACTCCACGAGTTTCCCTCGAATCATTACCTACTTTAACTACAGGTAAAAGTCTATTATATGGAACTAACTGGATTGCATTAGTAGAATAACCTATGTTTTGAGACGCAGAAGCTCCTCCACCAATCAAGACTATTGCATCATTAGTTATTACTAGATTTACTGGATAATGTCCCGGCGGGAAATACACTAAGCCACCACCTTTTGAAGCTTGACGAGCTATAGCAGCTTGAACCGCAGCCGTGTCATCTGTAACGCGGTTGCCGCGTGCACCGAAAGCTTTAACATTTACTCCAAATCCCTCAGAATTAAAAGCTGAAAGCTCTACTCTAATCCACCTTCCATTGAAATATTGGGGTTTAAATACTGTTGTCGTATTAGTGGAAGCTGTAGAGTCTGCGATATATTGAAACAAAGCTCCATCTGAGTCAGTTTGTGAACCATAACCTCGTATGATTGCAACTGGATGAATATCATTGGGATTTTGTAAGATAAGTTGACCCAAATTATCATAGACTTTTATAAACCTTTCTGCGCCACACATCGTGTGTGAAAAGAAGCTTAAAAGTATTAACCCCAGGAAGAAAGTTTTAGTTTTCACCCTATAAAATAAAAATCCCACATAGAAGTGGGATGCAGGTGTTTTATATGGTTAACCTGCAACCATATTTTAGCAGCGACTCTTAGTTCTGGAAGCCGATTCTAGGTTCAACCCTACGAAGTACCTAGATAGCACTAAGAGTTAGGCGTCGGGAGGAGCTGCTAAAAACCTAGAGTTCTACAAAGGATCGTAGTTTACTATTACCGTATTTCCTTCTACATCAGCTTTCGCGGTTAATCCCCATGCCACAGTCGCATTCAAACCAAGCTTCGCGGCAGTTCCGTTAGCAGGAACCGCGAACGTAGTAACAGCCGGAAGTGTGTTTGTAGTGGCTGTCGTAGCAACATCTAATGTAAACTGTCCAACATAGATGTTCGTAACAATACGCCCCAGAGTATTCGTAATTATCGAGGTAATATTAGTAGCATACGAAGTTCTATTCGTATAAACTCCAATAACGTATGTCGTATTTGTATGACTGTTATCGTAGAAGTTTACATTTACAAGAGCACCTCCCGCAGCTACAGTTACACTACGAATGATTGCCGCAGTAGAGAACAACTGAACTACATTCGTTCCTACCGTATAAGCTACCTCCCCTGC
>Ga0066683_10001239_pt1 | contig 9966 bp, 6 predicted proteins | sample GraSoiAngelo_132_FD_62296 | JGI IMG/M metagenome (GOLD analysis project Ga0066683, IMG submission 62296) | Grasslands soil microbial communities from the Angelo Coastal Reserve, California, USA - 14_0929_02_40cm | ecosystem: Environmental > Terrestrial > Soil > Grasslands | place: USA... | reverse complement strand
CGTCCGGCGACAGCACGAAGCACAGGAACTCGGCGAGGTCGGTCTGTGGGATGGCAACGGTCGCGAGCTCCCAGTCGTAAGCGCAGAGCTCGAACCGGCAGTCTCTCCGTCGAAGGGCGATGTTGCGCGTGTTGAAGTCGTTGTGAATGAGCGTCTGCGGCGATCGATCGATGATCGACCAGCGATCGCCGATGGACTCGATGAGCATACGGTGAGTGGACACGATCGCAGGCGTCGTCCACTGAGCAAGGTACGGCTCGGCGTGATGACCGAGCGCGCGCCACAAGGGTCTCATCTCCAGAGCCGTTGCGCGTGACGGCACATGTCCGATCCAGTCGCGCTGCAACAATTCCGCGGCGCGCCCGTACCACGCAGCGTGAAGGTTGGCCAACCCGTCAATCGCCGTTTCGATGAACGACGGCGACCACGCGTCCGGTTCGCCGCTGCTGTCGATCAGCGCGACGCTGTCGAGGCGTTCCAGCGCGAGTCCCCACTCCCGTTTCTCGTCGTGCCGCCATGTGCCATAGCACACGGGCATGTGCGAACGTATCCGAGTGTCCGCCTCTTCGTAAATCGTGAGCTCTCGCAGATGGCCGCCCCGGATCGGGAGGCGGTCCGCGTGGTCGGCCAGGGCCCTGCCAAGGGCGGGATCGCAAATCGCGCCGACTGTTTCCGCCACATCGATGACGTCGCTATCCTCGGGCTTTGCTTTGATGATGAGCGAAAGCACTTCGGCCTGGTTTCGCCGTTCGAAGGCGACGCTGTACTCGAAAAGTCCTGTTCGTCGCCCGTGTCGCCACGATGTAATCTCGCCGATGATGCTGTGATCGGACCGGCTCGAGACGAGGCGGTGTTCGCGGACGCGAAGACACGGATCGGCGAAATGCTCGCGCAGCAGGCGTTCGACGAACGTGGGGTCCTCGTGGCATGCGGGTGGCGTGTGCAGTTGCGTCGCCGACCGCCGGTGCTGGGGCGCTGGCAGGACACCGCGCTCAATGTAGCGGTCAAAATAGCGTTCGAGCGTGTCTGCGTCGAGTCCCGGGCAGAGGAGTCCTTCGCCGGCCTCGGCTCCGCGCGTCCATCCGACACTCAACCGGCTCTTTCGCGTTTCCTGATAGAGCTCCGGAGTCGTGGAGCCGTCTGCGTGCTGTCGCAGGAAGAAACTGCGCAACACATGCAACGGATGATGGGACGACGTGGCCCCGCACGCCAGCTTTTCCCTCCATGCCTCGAAGGGCAGCAGAACGACGCGGTAGCCGAACAGGTTCATCCACATGACGCACTCGCGCCAATGACGCGGGCGGGGGTTCGCGAAATGAAACGTCGGCGTGGGACCGGTGACCCTCTTCGACAACCGAACGATGGCGCGCGCGACATAGTCCACGGGCGGGGCGTCGATCTGCCAGTCGAGGTCGGGGGCCGCCGCCATGTGGATGCAGCCCTTCAGCATTGCCGCCAGAAGATCATCGGGGTTCGAGACACCCGATCGAGAGTCGCCGGCGAGAATCGACGGTCGGTGGATCGTGGTCGAGAGCCCGCGCCGGCCCGCCTCTCGCACGAGCGATTCAGCCACGCACTTGCTTTGGGCGTACCCGAGCGGCAAGCGATCGACGAACGGCTGCATGTCGTCCTGTTCGCCGACCGACGACGGACCGTCGGTCGCGTAGCAGACCGAGAGGCTGGAAACGAAATGGAAAGCAGCCCGCCGCGCCTCGCAAGCGAGGCGAAGCAGCTCACGTGTGCCGATGACATTGACGTCACGCAGCCCGCGGTAGGACCGCACCCAATCGACGTCAGCGCCGGCGTGATAGATGGCATCGACACCGCCGGCGATCCGCGCGTAGTCGCCGGGCGACAGGCCCAGCCGGGGAATGGAAAGATCTCCCTGGATGGTCTCGATGCGATTCGTAAAAGACGATGACCATACACCGTACTGCTCGAGATTACGGCGGACGCGAGCCATCCCTTCTTCTTCGCCCCCTCTTACCAGGCACCAGACGTTGGCCCCGGTTTCGGTGATGACCGCATCGATGAGATGCGCACCGAGGAATCCGGTCGCACCCGTCACCAGCACCCGGCCGGCGGGCTCGGAAGGCGTGTGTGCCACCGAAGGACGAACATCGCCAGGCAGCACGCTGTCTCTCGCCATCAGTGCTCGGTCGTCACCAATCTCCTGTCCGCGAAGCGCCAGCGTGAGGGATTCGATATCCGGATGATCGCTGAGCAGCCACTCCGGCAGCGGCCGCTCGAACGCGTCTTCGAGCGCGGCGGTCAGCTCGACCGCTGCCAACGAATCGAGTGCGTAGAACGACAGCGGCCGGCCGAGGTCGATCTCCGCAGCGTCGATGTGGAGAAAGTCGGCCACGACGGCCACGACCTGGTCGCGGACCTCGTTCGGTGACGTTTCAACGATCGCTGACATGGGTCTCCTGCCATCCGGCGAGGATCGGTAATGTGCCATCCTCTGCCTGCGCGGCGCACGTCGAGCGCTGAAGTTTCCCGCTCGTTGTCCTCGGTATCCAGCCGCACTCGACGAGGAAAACCGCGTGGATCTGCACGCCGTGAGCTTCGGCGACCGCGGCGCGGATATCAGCTATGCGGGCGGAGCTTGCACCGTCCAGGTCGAGCTCGCGGCGGTCGATTTCAGCCGCGATGCCGATAAGGTCTCCCGATGTCCCACGACCGATCGCGAACGCCGCGACCACGCCTCCAGTGAGGGGATCGAGCCGATCGGCGACCGTACGCTCCAGATCCTGGGGGTAATGTTTGACGCCACGAACAATCAGGACGTCCTTGAGACGCCCTGTGACATAGAGCTCGCCATGACGTATGAAGCCGAGGTCCCCTGTTCGAAGGAACGGGCCCTGGCCGTCCACTGAATACGCGTTGAACGTGCGCGTGTTCTGTGCCGCCTGATTCCAATACCCGCGTGCCACACTCGGGCCCGCGACCCAAATCTCCCCCGTGTCGCCAGCTCGACATGGATGCGCGTTGGCCGGATCGACGATGAGGAGCCGCGTGCCGAATGACGGCCGGCCGCACGAGACCGCGTCGGGCTTTTCGGGCGAGGCCTCGGAGGGATGCCAGCGATCGCTTGTGACGAGAAGCGTGGACTCCGCCAGGCCGAACGAAGGACGGAATGAGGATGGCTGAAATCCGCAGCCGGCAAAGGTGCGCGCGAACGCGTCGAGCGTCTCGCGTCGGACCGGCTCGGCGCCGTTGTAGGCGGCACGCCACGCGCTCAGATCGAGGGTGTCGCGATCGGCCTTGGCGATCTTCCGCACGCACAAGTCGTAGGCAAAGTTCGGCGCGCCGCTTCGGGTCGCGCGATACTGCGAGATCGCGCGAAGCCAGCGCGCCGGGCGCTGTAGAAAAGCAGCCGGCGACATCAAGTACGCCGGACATCCGCTGTAGAGCGGCTGCAAGACCCCCTCGATCAGCCCCATGTCATGAACGACGGGTAGCCACGACACCGATACCGTTGACTCATCGGTCTCTGCCAGGTGGAACGCGTATGCGAGGTTGTGCAGCAGGTTCCCGTGTGTGACCATCACGCCTTTTGGGCTCGCCGTCGATCCCGACGTGTACTGCAGGAACGCGATAGTGCTTCGATCCGGCGCGGGATCTCGCCAATCTGGCGCACTGTCCGTGATCTCGTCGCTCGCAATCACCTCGAGGCCCGGCGAAAAGGACAACCGTCCGATCGTCTCGCCCATCGTCAGCACAGCCGAGGGATCCGAGTCTCGGGAGATTGCGGCGAGTCGCTCGAGGCGCTGCGAGCCCGAACGCGAGACGGAACGACCGCCGCCGGGTGGAAACGCCGGCACCGCGATGACATTTGCAAACAGACATCCAAAGAACGCGCTGATGAAATCGAGTCCCGGCGGGTAGAGCAGCAGCGCCCGCGAGCCGGGCCGTATCCGCAACTGGAGAAATGCCGCGATCGCGCGAGCGCGGCGTTCAAGCTCCGCGTACGTGACCGACGTGCCCTGCCGCTCGCCATCCTCGAGAAACGTGTAGGCGCACGACTCGGGCTGAGCGGCCGCCCGAAAGCGCAGCAGCTCGACCAGCGATGCACCCACGAACGCCTTGCCGCGCGCGCCATCTCGCAACGCCGCGGCCACCGGCGCATTCGAGGCGTCAGCTTGCCTTCGCGGTCGCAGGTAGTTCGGAAACGCGTGTTGATTCGACATGATGAACACCAAGGCGATGCCAGCCGACGAACATGTCTCGCACGTGCTCCTTGTGCTCGTGCAGCTGCTCGATGCGCCACTCTGACGTATCGATGACCGGCATCACGTGGACGTGAACGACTCCGGGCCGCGCATCGAAGCCGAGTCCGGGATCGATCTCGCGAGGAATCCGGAAAAAGAGGGGCACGATGGGCGCTCTCAAGCTGATCGCCAGATGAAAGGCGCCCTTGTTGAAGTGACCGATTTCGCCGGTGGTGATGCGTCCTCCTTCCGGGCTCAGATATACCGATTCGCCAGTTCGTCGCAGGATGCGATCGGCGCGCTGGAAGATCCGGACGCGCTCCGCCTGCCGAGCCTGCGACACGGTGAAAAAGGTGCCCATCAACTGCGCGATGATGCCGAGCGGCACATATTTCCTGAGAAATCCGGACAGGAAAAACCGTGTATTCGGCAAGGCCAGGGCGATGAGGACGAACAGATCGAGCGTCGACGTGTGATTCGACACGTAAACTGTCTGCGTTCGCGGGAACGCGCGGTCTTGATGGACGACGACCCGAACGCCCCACCATCGCAGCACCAGCCGGGCGGTGTGCGACGCAACGGCCGCGTACAACCGCCGCGCGCGGAACAATGTGACGATGGCAACGGGGATGAGGGCGAGCGCCGCGACGGAGATCGTCAGCAGGCTCGCTACCGACAGGACGATGACACGCGGGCGCATCAGCGTGCCTTTCTGCAGACGACCGTCTGCATCGCGAGGTTGCGTCGCTTGAGGAAGGGCAGCACCGGCAGCAGCAGAAGCTGGCCAGCGAAGTACGCGTAGATCGCCTTCTGCATGTTCAGCCCTCGCCCCTTGAGCAGTCGAAATGCGGTTCCGCAGAAGAGATAGAAATACGGCGGGAACGCCCCGTAGGGCAGGTGGTCGAGCACCTCGAACCCCGACCGCTCCATGGTTTTCAGGAGCAGCGCGCGATCGTAGAGCGCAGTGTGCTGAGGCGCCTGCACACCTGGCCACCGGTCGCCGAACAACCGGAACGTGACGCTGTCGAGCCTCGGCACTTCGACAATGAGCCGGCCTTCGGGCGCAAGACTCGCGTGGGCGTGTGCGAGCGAGCGCATCGGGTCGTAGTCGTGCTCGAGAAAGTGCCACATGGTGATGAGGTTGAATCGTTCCCGTTCGAACGGCTGGTCGTAAAACAAGCCGCGATGGAACTCGACCGCTCGAAGGGCCGGACGATCCCCAAGATCCATGAAGTCCACGCCGACGCCGGCGCAGCCGTGCCGGGAGCGCACGTGTGCCAGAAAAGTGCCCGCGCCGCAGCCGACGTCGAGCACCGCCGACGACGGTCCGAGCCGGAGGTAGCGATCGACGATCCGAAGCTTCTCGCGGTCGAGCGACTCGATGGCGCGCCGGAACAGCGGCGCAAGCCATCCCCAGTCGCTGGGCTGCCGATGCGCGATGTACTCCGACTCGTAGTACGACTTGACATGCTCGAGCGTCGGCCGCGGGGACTGGTACACCAGGCTGCAGTCGCGGCAGCGGACGAACGTGAAGCGGCCGGGGCGGCCGGTGAGATCGTCCTCGGCCGTCAGGAACTTCGTGGCCGTCCCGCTGCCGCAGTAGTAGCAGGCGACGGCCTCGAACGCGGGTGCGGACATCATGATGTGACTCCCGCGACATGACGCCTTCCGTGCAGTGCTTCGTACACGCACGCTGTCGCATAGGCGGCCATCGCGGCGGCTGAGAGCCTGCCGCCTTGCGGCACGCCGAGGACCGTCGCGACGACGACGACGAACGCCGGGTATTTGATCAAGAGGATCGAGAACCGCCACATGGCGTCGGGAACGTAGCGTCGTATCCGTCGATAGGCCGCGTAGAAGCCCAGATCCAGAAACACGATCTCGATTGCGGCGGTCGAACCGGCGACGCCGCAAATCGCGACGTTTGTCAGCGCGACGTACATCAACGCGCGCCGGTACGGGGCCGCCGGTGTGCGAACCAGCACCCGTTCCGGATGCGCGGTTCTGTCGTGGTCACGATCCTCGATGTCATCCCATAACCTGAACTGCAGCAGGAGAAGAACCGAGAGAGCGGTCGCGCCCACCAGCGCGGCCGATGCCGGCGGGGCCGTGCTGGCCCAGCGCGCGGCCGCAGCGATGCCGATGGCGGCGAAACCGAAAATCCGCAGCGGGAAACGTGCGCGCAGGTAGGCCCCCAACATGTCAGCTCGCCAACGGGACCGCGATCGAGCAGATCCCTCGATCGCCGTCCACCGTTACCAGCGCGCCGTGCGCGATTCGCCGTGTGGCGTCCTTGATCCCGACTACGCAGGGAAGACCGAATTCGCGCGCGATGATGGCGCCATGCGAGAGCATGCCACCGCGCTCGATGACCAGGCCTGATATCAGACAGAACACTGGAGCCCACCCCGGATCGGTCTGACGGGTGACGAGCACGTCGCCCCGGCGCAGGTGACGGGCTTCGCGAACGTCGGCCAGGACCGCTGCGGGCGCCGTGATTGATCCTCCACACGCGCTCGTTCCGATCATGATCGCCGCATCGTCTGGCGGCGATTCGAAGCGGGCCGCAGCCACGTGGCCCTCGAGCGGAAGATAGCAGCCCTCCGGCAGGCGAACCGTGTCGGGTGGCCGCATGGCCGCAAGACGATCGTGATCCCGACGGCGCAGCGTGATCAGATCCGCGGCGTGATAGGGGAACATGGAGCGTCCGTCTGCGAGATCGCTGACCTCCTGTACCGTCAACATGAACACGTCGTCTCGGTGCGTGATCACCGACCGGCGAACGAGCTCGTCTCCGATGGCGAGCGCGATGGCGCGGCAGCGAGTGTAGAGAAGCGCCTGCTTCAGCCGTACGCGCTCGCGATAGACGACGGCGCGTTGAGTGCAGGGGAGAAGGAATGCGACATAGATGGCTCGCAGAGGCGTGCGACTGGCGAGACCTCCGAACAGACGCCAGGTCTCGGCACGCCGGGTTGCTGCCTGCCGCGCGATCGCCGCCTCGGGCGGCTCGCCTTCCATCGCGGCGTATCCCTTGAGCAGATCGATCACCGGACGCGGATCTTCCTGGAAGCTCGGCTCCGTGAGCATCAACTCGGCCGACGACCGGAATCCCCACTCAGCCAGAAATAGATCGAGATCGCGACGAAACGACGCGAATCGGTTGTCGTGCCGGATCGCGCTCAACACGTCGGCTGGCTCACCGTCGAAGAGCCCGCGCAGCGAAACATCCGATCGGATGGTCCGCGAAAGCGCCCAGAGGCGAAGCGGGGGAATGCTCGAGGGTACACCGGGCAATCCACGCAGCAGCCGGTTGTGCAGCGCTCGGTCGTCTTCACTCGCGAGCGCACGCTGGAGGAGCGCGTAGCACACCATCGCCGCGGTGTCGGCGAGCGATGCGTTTGTCCAGCGATGGCATCGGATATCGACAAATCCGCGGAGGTCGTCGACCAGCTCTCCGAGCGTCCGGCCGACGAGGCATTCTGGGCCGACGCGCGCGGCGAAGCGATCGGCCGCTCGCTCGAACGAGCGCACGCGACGGCGAAGGAACAGAAACTGCCACGCAGTCTGCGCCGCGATCCGCAGAAGCTCCGCCGCCTGCGTCAGGCGACCGCGTCGAGTGTGCCAGCTCAAAGCATCGGGCGGCTGCGACGCCGTCTCATCGACTCCGACGAACTGGTTGAACGCTGCCGCGAGCCGTTCGCCGAACGGCGCCATGCGAAGCACCGCGTGGATGTTCGTCAGGTTGTAGTACATCCGCGCCCCGTGGACGCCGATGACCCCGGCGAGGCGCCGGTCCATCGCGCGCAGTCGGCGCCGCGACACGCCGAAGGCGAGCCCGAGATTGCGGAAGTAGTGGTAGTAACCCGCCTCCGCGATCGAATAGAGCAGCGGCGAAATTGCCCGCGGGAAATTCTCGTTGACGTTGGCATTCGACCACAGCACATCGGGCCGACGATTCGGGTCGCCACCTCCCCCGGTGGGTGTCGTGATGGGGCGGGTTTGGAGAATCCAGAGCACGCCGTCCTGGTCGATTGCCCACTCGATGTCCTGAGCCGCGCCCAGCTGGGCTTCCAGTCTGAGCGAAAGCCGTGACAGCTCGAGCACCTGTTCTGGTGCGAAGGACGCCGTGCCGTCGATTCCGGCGGTCTCGGCGTCGGGCGATGTCGCGGTTTGAACACTCAGCGTTGTCCGCGAAACAACGAGCCGATACGGATCAACGCGGCCTGAGACCAGGGCATCCCCGAGGCCCGCGCAGTACTCGATGACGAGATCGTCCGGCCCCGATTGCGCGAGGCCTTGCGGCGCTCGCGTGAACAGCACGCCCGATATGCGCGCCGCGATCTGTCGCTCGACGATGACGGCCATGCTGCTGAAGGGCAGTCGGCGCGCCGCCCGGTAGAACAGCGCGCGGTTGGACCAGCACGACGCCCAGCACGCAAGAACAGCGTGGCGGAGCTCGGCCTCGCTCCTCACCCCGAGAATCGAATCGAACTGGCCGGCAAATGACGCCCGCGCGCCGTCTTCGCCACCCGCCGAACTGCGGACCGCGACTTCTTGATGAAGGGGCAGTCGTCCGGCGATGGCGTGGAGCTCGTCCTGAACGGGGGCTGGGAGCGTCGCCGTCATCACGAGGGTTCGGATGGCCTCAGCTGTGCGCCGCAGCCGTTCCGGCTCGTTCGGATCGAGAGCTCGCGTCAGACGCTCGAGCCGATCGGTCAACCTGTTGTGGGCGATGAATTCATCAAAAGCTGCCCGCGTCAGCACTGTTCCCTCGGGAACCGGCGCCCCGAGGGCGATCAATCGGGCCAGGTTCTGCGCCTTGCCGCCGACCTCGGCCTCGTTGGTGGCATCAGCAAGCGCGATCCCGAACGTCATGCGGCACGCGCCTTTCCGCCGAGTTGAAACAGGAGCAAGCTGAAAGACGCATGGAGAAGCGGGCCGACGATCAGAACATACGCCCAGGTGAGCCAGGACACCGGCGCCACGATCGTCAGCGCGACCAGCATTCCGAGAATCGAGTCGATTCGGTCGAAGACGCCGAAGAGCCGGCGCGCGTAGACAGCGTCCGCAGCCTGGCCGGGCGCGATCCCAAGCTGGCGTTTCACGAACGAGTTCGGCAGCTCGCCGAGCATGAACCCCATGCCGGCCCACATGCCCAGGAGCCCGTAGTCTGCTGACGCTCCGGGCCATAGTCCCGTCTGGCCGGACGGCGATCCCTCGAGCAGGCCCGCGAGTGCTGCAAATGAGAGCCCGGTGGCCGGCACCATGATCACGAAGCCCCGCAGGGTCTTGTTCGCGCCGAAGATTCGTCGTCCGCGAAATGTCCTCCCTCCATCCAGCGGGATGGCAAAACGGCGGGAGAGGGGCAGCGCCAACCACGCGGTCTGTGAGACGCCCGCCAGCGTGAACGCGCCCACGAGAAAAGCGGCGCACGCAGCCGGGTTCAGTAGCGCGCCCGTCATACGTCGAACCCCGACTCATTCCGGTTTTGGAACAGAAACACGTCGCCGGGAATCGCGCGAGCGGCCGGTACCCACTCTCGCCAGCTCACTTCGTTGGCCGCAGCGTACGGAACTTCATTCAAGCGGTATCCCGGCACGAACGGATACATGTGATGGAGCTCGTGGGCGTCGAAGTGGAGGCAGATGCGCGACAACCACGGTGGCAGGCGGAGCGATCGCGTAAAGGGCTCCTGAGCCAGGGCTCGATATGGTTCGACCACGCGGCCCTGGCTCAGCCCCATCGGCACGTG
>Ga0066683_10001236_pt1 | contig 9980 bp, 7 predicted proteins | sample GraSoiAngelo_132_FD_62296 | JGI IMG/M metagenome (GOLD analysis project Ga0066683, IMG submission 62296) | Grasslands soil microbial communities from the Angelo Coastal Reserve, California, USA - 14_0929_02_40cm | ecosystem: Environmental > Terrestrial > Soil > Grasslands | place: USA... | reverse complement strand
TTACGCCACGTGCTGGAGGCACTCGGGTTCCGGGTGACGGGGCTCGCGGCACGCGTGCTGTGGGGCGCGCCGGAGGACGCGATCATGCCCCGCGGCCACATGCTGCTCCGCGTCGATGTCGACAAGATGCTCTACCTCGTGGATGCCGGCTTCGGGGTGCTGACCCCGACCGGTCCACTGCGCCTCGAGCCGTACATCGAACAAGCCACGCCCCATGAGCCATTCCGCCTGCTCCCCGTGGGCGATGACTATCTCATGCAGGCGAAGCTCGGGGCTGCGTGGCGGACGTTGTACCGGTTCGGGCTGGAAGAGCATTTCCTGCCCGACTACGAAGTCACGAACTGGTACCTGTCCCACAACCCGGCTTCGCATTTCATCACCGGACTGATGGCCGCGCGTCCCGCGGCGGGACGGCGCTACACGCTGCGGAACGCTGACTTCGCCATTCACTTCCTGAACGGCAGAACGGAGCGGAGGGTGCTAGGAACGGCGGTCGAATTGCGGGAGACGATCGAGGGTCCCTTCGGCCTCACACTTCCGGACGCACGGGAACTGGACGCGACGTTGGCTCGAATCGCCGATACCGCGACGAGCCTCGGAGGACACGATGGCCGCAACATTTGACGGGAAGGTCGCGCTCGTGGCGGGGGCCAGCCGCGGCATCGGCGCGGCGACCGCGCGGGCGTTCGCACAGGCGGGGGCCGCCGTCGTCCTCGCGGCCCGTGACGCGCGCGCGCTCGATGCCGTTGCTGGCGAGATCCTCGCGGCCGGCGGCCGGGCGCTGGCCGTGCCCGCCGACGTCGGCGACGCGGCGTCGGTCGAGCACCTCGTCTCGCAGACCCTCGGCACCTTCGGGCGGCTGGACGCCGCCTTCAACAACGCCACTGATGGCCCGATGCCGGCGCCCCTTGCCGACATCGATCCCGCCGGGTTCGATCGCGGCATTCGCACGAACATCCGCGGCACGTTCCTCGGCATGAAGTACGAGATCGGGGCCATGCTGCGTTCGGGCGGCGGCGCGATCGTCAACATGGCGTCGGTCGCGGGGTTCTCCGGGTTCACCACCCTGGCGGCCTACGTCGCCGGCAAGGCGGGCATCATCGGCCTCACCAAGGTCGCGGCGCTCGACTATGCCGACCGGGGGATCCGCGTGAACGTCGTGGCGCCCGGGCCCATCCTCACGGAGCACCTGGAGCGGGCCGGCGAGGAGGCCCAGCGTCAGGCCGCGTTGTCGGTTCCGATGCGGCGCATCGGCCGGGCCCCGGAAGTGGCTGCCACCGTCCTCTGGCTTTGCTCGGAGGAGTCGTCATTCGTGACTGGAGCCGTGATCCCGATCGACGGTGGTCAGTCCGCCGGCCTCAAGCCCCCGCGCGTGTACCGGCAGGGGGAGGGCATGAGCGCGAGCGACTGAAACGAGCCTCAACGTCGCCGACTTCATCTGGCAGCCCGTGGTATGGCGCCTGGCGCCACGCCGGCGTCGGCCATGCGACTGGTGATCGCGCGCGGAGTCGCCTCAACCGGTATCGGACCCGCCATCGGAGCCGCCGGCGCCTGGGGCTGGCGCTCATGGCGAGCGCGCTGCCGGCTTTCAACGGCACGCGTGTCGATCCCGTCGTGGTAATGCGCGAGGTGTGATCGTCTGCAGGTCGCGAGCAAGGCCGTCAAAGCGAATTCTCTGACTATAGTCAGAGAATGGACGCGCTCGCGATCCAGCAGATTCGACAATTCAACCGCACAGTCACCGAAGGCATTGGTGCACTGCACGACCGGTTCCTCGGCCGAGCACGGCCGCTCGGCGAGGCTCGGCTGCTGTGGGAAATCGGACCCGAGGGCGCCGAGGTCCGGGCGCTTCGATCCCGCCTCGGCCTCGATTCGGGCTACGTCAGCCGTCTCTTGCGCTCCCTGCAACGACAGAGACTCGCGCGCGTTCGCGTCGACCCGGGCGATCGTCGCGTGCGCCGGGCTGACCTGACACGCGCCGGGCTCGCTGAACGCGCCGAGCTCGATCGCCGAGCGAACGACCTGGCTCTCCACATCCTGGAGCCGCTCAGTGAGCATCACCGCGCCGCCCTCGTGGCGGCGATGACCGAGGTCGAGCGGCTGTTACAGGCGTCGATGGTGCATTTTGCCGTTGAAGATCCGACAACTCCCGATGCCAGATGGTGCCTTGAACAGTATTCTGCGGAGCTCGACGACCGCTTCGATGCGGGGTTCGATCCTGCGCTCAGCATTCCCGCCGACGCACACGAACTCGTGCCGCCGGCCGGCGCATTCTTCATCGCCCGCCTGCGTGAGAGGCCGGTCGGCTGTGGCGCGCTCAAACTTCATCGAGACGCGCCGGCGGAATTGAAGAGGATGTGGATTGCCCCGGCCGCACGGGGACTTGGCGTAGGGCGGCGGCTTCTTCAGGAATTGGAGCGGCATGCCCGTGAAGCCGGAGCGGCGGTCCTTCGGCTCGAGACGAATCATGCCTTGACAGAGGCGATTGCCCTCTACCGGCGCTCGGGATACCTCGAGGTCGATGCCTTCAACGACGAGCCGTATGCACACCACTGGTTCGAAAAGCGCCTGTCCCGGAATCATCGGCGTCGGCGATCAGTGGCGCGGACGGCCGAGTAGCCGATACAGGTTGCTGACGTGTCGATATGATCAGTCTGCTCGAACGGAGGGGCTGAGCAGGAACATGCGGTTAGAGCCGCGGAGCCAGCACGTCGGAGTCGTGGCAGCCATCGCCGTCACGATGTTCGTTCAGAAACCTGCCCTCGATGATCGGTCCGTTTCGCTGTTTCTGCATGAGTTGCAGCGCGGCGTCGCCCGCGACGACCGTCCAGCCGTTTCCGCGCTTATTCAGTATCCGCTGACGGTCTCTGCCGGCGGGGTCCGCATACCGATTCGTGACGCCGCAGCTCTGCTCCAGAACTACGACGTCGTTTTCCCGCCGGCGCTCAAGACGCTGATCGCTCAGGCGTCGATACCGGATCGCGGACGTTCCGCCTCTGCAGCCGCTGTCACCCTCGCCCCTGACGTCGCCATCATCGGCGTCGATGCCGTGCGAATTGAGCCGGCCGGCGGCGGGCTGAGAATTACCAGGATTACGGTGCCGCTGGTGGCACCCGCGGCGGGAAGCGAAGCCAGCGTCAGCCGCGGCGCCGGCCATGCGCCGCAGCGGCTGATCTTTGGTGTCGGTCAAATCCAACGCGCCGGTGCGCTTGTACGAGGAGAGCGCGACGCCTACCTGCTGTCGGCGAAGAAGAACCAACTCCTCGAAGTGCGCGTCAACGGCGTCAGTGGGCGTGACGTTGTCGCGCGAATCACAAGCATCAAGAGTCGCGCGCCGATTGATTCGCGCGCGCATGACGGCGTGCGGACGTGGATTGGCCGGATCCCTGAAGACGGCGATTATCGCATCGACGTGGTGCGGCTTGCGACGGGCGGAGCACCACGACTGCCGTACCTGATGGTCGTCAGCATGCGGTAGACAACCAATGTATTCAGGGGAGGATCGACCTTACGGCGGCGACAAGCGGGTTAACCACGCCTCGTACCGTCGGAGTAGAGAAGTCAGCCAATCCCGAACGACGCCGTCGGAGGACATTGAGTGATCCCGCTCGAACCGCGCGATGTCCGCACGTACGCTCGCCTTGGTACTCTGCATGGCCAGCTTCGCCGCATCCACTTGGTCGGGCTCGGCGTCCGTAAGGACATCGATTCTGTTTTTCGCCGACGCGAGTACTCCGAAACCGGAACTCGGCTCGGCAAGTGCCGCCCGCAAAGCATCAACGATACGCCGTAGTTGAAGGCGCCGCCCTGAATCACTTTCGATCAGCGCATCAGCATCTGGAAACGGCGGCGTGCCATCGTACGTGCCGTCGTCCCAGCGCACCGAATCGAATTCGATCAGATCGATGGCACGCGGCGTCCACCTCCCCGGCGCGGTCAGTTCGTTCGCGAGCCCCGATGTGAGATTCATGTCGAACGTATAGCTGCCGCCCGGGTGCATCATCGGACGTCCGTCTTCGGCGCGTTTCAGAGCGCTCAACGCTTTTTCTTGGCCGCGATACGACTGGACGTGGACATTCGAAACCCCTTTCGATCCGAGATTGCGGAGCGTCATGCGATACCCGGGATACGGCGCATTGAGCAGGTCGACGTTGGCGACTTCGATCTGTGGCGACACGCTGACCACCGTCGGCAAGTACGGGGTCATTGGCGCCACATCCACCATCGATAGGGTGACCGGTTGAACGCCGAATTTCGCCAACGCGTCAATGACGACGCGCGAACCGGGCGAGACGACGACGCTGGCGATCGGCACACCCGGTGGTTGCGCTGATCCGAGCAACACGGAGATGTCGACGTGGATGTTTCGGCCCACGAGCACGCGCCCGAACTGCACGGCATACACCGGCGTGGCTCCCTCGGGCAGCTTGTACCCGTCGACACGAGGGAAAAACGGCGTCCACATCGATGCACGGCGCGTACTGGTCAGCTCATAGATTGTGCGCCCGTCCGGCCACGATTCGACGAGCGCAACGGTCGTGGGGGCAACGGACTCGGATTGGGCCGACGGTTGCGCTACCGAATGCGTGAGCGCTGGCATGACCGAAACAGCGACGGCCAATGCGCGGACGACGTCAAATTCCCCTGCGGTGTGCATGTCGCCTCCATTCCTCGTCGGGATGCTTTAAGACACGATCATCCGATTCTGGTGGCCGCCGGCGCGTCCGGGCGGCAGCTTATCGAACCGCTCCGACCGAGAATGGGCCGCCGTAGTACGGCAGATTGCCGAGATTCTGGACGCGCCCTCCGTCTGCGGGAATACGCGCGAGCGTTCTGCCACTCAGGAACAGCAACGATTCCCCATCGGTTGACCATCGGGGCGCGTATGCCGATGCGGCCACGTGCCTCAGCTCACTGCCGTCGGCGTTGATGACGTAGAGCTTCCGGTCGCAGGAGGTGAACGCAATGCGGTCGCGGGCAGGCGACCAATCGGGCGCCCAAACCTCGCAACCCCCAAATTGCTGTGGCCCGACCAACTGTCGCGTCCGCCACGTGGCGAGATCGATGATATCGATTCGGCGCGCACCGCCTCTGCCGGTTTCGTAGACAATCGCGTCGCCGCGCGGCGACCAGGCGTGCCAGCCCGTCGCGAGGAATGTGTATGGAAGGGCCGTGTCGGCACCCGTCACAAGGTCAACCACATGAAGGAGATAGTCGTACGCGCCCGCGTACGACAACCTTGCTGCATCGGGCGCCCAACGCACCGTCGCGCAACTTTCGCCGAACACCGGCTCGATGATCCTCGACTCAGAGTTATCCAGTGTCGCGATCGCGATGGCTCGATTCGATCGATCGCACGTGTCGAACGCGATTCGTCGTCCGTCAGGTGATATTTCGCCACCATGGGGAAACGGAATATCCGTGATGTTCGAGATGCCATCCGGGCCGACGATCGCCGTCGCAGATTTACCGCGCCCGTCAACATAACCATGGGACAGGACACGCATCTCGCTGGCTGACGCCGCGCGCAGGACTGGAGCGTGAAGCCGCGTGGTGAGAATTGCCGCGAGCACACCGATCACCACGGCGATGCCTTTCGGCGTTCCCCTGCACAGGCGACAAACATCGAGCACGTCTCGCATCGGACACCTCCGCGCTCATACGGACGCGGTCATCGTCTTATCGGCTGCACGTCGTAATCGATCGGATGTTATGACGCCCACAAGGTTGGACTGGCCGATGTGCCAACAGCTCGCGTCTGGGCCGCCTCGTCCGGAACGGTTTGTTTTGGTCTTGACGGCGGCGCCGTCGACTCGATGTGTTAAGTGGCGGTACGGCAGCGGGTTGCGAGAGACCCAGGCGCATGGCGGTAGCTCAGTTGACACGCTTGGTCGCCATTAACACCGAAGGATGGCCTATCGCCGTGAGAGTTGGGTGCGCACCCACATTACCCAGCGGTCGACTGGTCCTTGAACCTGTTCGTTGGTGGGTGCCAACGGCTCCCAGTACGGCGTTAATGCAATCGCAATCGGTCTCGCCGCTTGCACGCCGGTATTAGACCCCAAAACTGCGACGATGCTCCTCTAAACAACGCTCGCCATGCGCGCGCAGATTCACACCGCGGTTTCGGATTCCCACCGATCGCAGTGCAGACGTAAACAGGCAGTTAGCCCAAAACCGTGCGGACCCGATCCGGCGCTTGACTGCTCCGCCGCGATTGTGCGACAGTCCTATAGCTGGCTATGGGAGTCGCACGCAAGCACTCGAATGATCGTCTGCAGGGGACGCTCGACCTGCTCGTCTTGAAGACCCTCGCCTCGCGCGGCCCGATGCACGGCTACGGTATCACGCAGCACATCGAGCGGCTCTCGAACGAGACGCTGCGGCTTGAAGAGGGATCGCTCTACCCAGCACTTCACCGCCTTACACACGCGGGATCACTGCAGTCGGAATGGGGCGCGTCGGAGAACAATCGCCGTGCTCGCTACTACTCGATTACTGCGGCAGGCCGAAAGCAATTGGCTCAGGAAGAAGCCAGCTGGGGACAGTTGACGGAGGCAGTCGCGCGCGTCCTCCGTCACGCATGAGGCGCGGGGGGTAAGCATGGCATGGACTGAACGCTTGATCAACGTTCTCCGCCGCAGCAGCCTTGACGCCGAGATCGACGCCGAACTGCAATTCCATATCGAGCAAAGAACGCGCGACAACATTGAAGCCGGCATGCCGACCGACGAGGCGCGGCACGACGCCGACCTGCGGTTTGGCGGCCGGCTGCGCGCGCATGAACAAACACGCGACGCGGACGTGCTGGTCTGGCTCGAGACCATCGGTCAGGACGTGCGGTACGCCGTGCGCAATCTGCGACACAGCCCAGCGGTCACGGGAGTCATCGTCGCGTCGCTGGCGCTTGCGATTGGCGCGAGCACGGCCATGTTCAGCGTCGTGAATGCCGCGCTGCTGCGGGCGCTGCCATACGCCGATTCGGACCGGATCGTGATGTTGTGGACTGCCAACCTGCTGAACGGCTCGATGGAGCAAAACACCAGTGTCCCCAACATGGAGGACTGGAAGGCCCGCGCGCGCACGTTCGAGGACATGGCGGCGTATCGAGTGTCCCAAGGACCGTTGATCGATCGGATGCAATCAGGGTTCGATACGGAGTGGATCCGCTACGTTACGGTGACGGACAACTTTTTCTCACTGCTCGGACGTTCTTCTGCGGCGGGACGCGTGTTGACGAGGGAAGACTTTTCTTCTGGCGAACGAGTTGCCGTGGTGACACATTCGTTATGGCAACGGCGGTTCGGCGGATCGGCTGACGTAATCGGTAAACGCGTGGGTCTCGGCGGACTCGATGTCGAGATCGTCGGCGTCATGCCCGACGGTTTCTGGTTCCCTACGAAAGACGTGCAGCTGTGGATGCCGGCAACACTGGACCCGGCGTGGCAGAGGAACCGCGACAATCGCGGCACGCGCTTCGGCATCGTGTTCGGACGCCTCGTGCGAGATCTGACTATCGAACACGCTCGCGCTGAATTACGGGGCGTTGCCGCGCAGCTTAGACGCCAGTATCCGACCGAAAACGCCGATCTCGATGTCAACCTCGTGCCGCTGCACGTGCAGGTGCTTGGAAGGCGCGTGCCGTTCATGCTGGAGATGTTGTTCGGCGCGGTATTGTGCGTACTCCTGATCGCTTGCGCCAATGTCGCGAATCTGCTGCTCGGGCGCGGCGTCGCGCGTCGCCGCGAAATAGCCGTGCGCGCCGCGCTGGGCGCAGGTCGGCGTCGTATCGCACGGCAGCTGCTCACCGAGAGCGTGCTGCTCTCATGCGCCGCTGGATGCCTCGGCTTGATCGCGGCGCCGTGGAGCATGGGCGCGTTGATCGCCCTGGCGCCGCCCAACATTCCACGACTCGACGAAGCACGCATCGACATCCCCGTTCTTCTGTTCACGCTCGGGCTCAGTGTGGTGACCGGCGTGCTGTTCGGGTTGGCACCAGCCGTTTGGATGTCCCGGGGCGGCTCCGAAGATCTGACGCGCCAGACTACGCGAAACAGTGCCCTTGGAACCTCCGCGAGGATGCGCGGCGCCTTTGTCGTGTGCCAGTTCGCCGTGGCGCTGGTGCTGCTCGCAGGGGCCGGACTGCTCATTCGCAGCCTGCTCGCCGTGCAATCGGTCGATTCTGGTTTCGGCGACTTGCGCGTTGTCATGGCCCATCTCCGGTTCAACAACGCGTTACCGCGTGAGCGCCGCACGGGCCTGTACCAAGGCGCGATGGACCGCATTCGGCAATTGCCGGGCGTCCGCACAGTCGGCGCCATCGGCACGATGTTTTGGGACGGCGACGGCGGGAAGTTCGGATTGCGCGCCGTCGACGGCCACGCGGACACGCCGCGCGATCAATGGGAGTCCCTCACCTGGACGACCGTTTCCGGCGACTACTTTCAAGCCCTCGGCGTTCCGCTGCTGCGAGGCCGATTCTTCCGTGATACGGATACCAGGAACGCGCCGCCCGTCGTGCTCATCAATGAAACGATGGCGCGCCGATATTGGCCCGGTGAGGATCCGATCGGACATCGAATCAAAGGATTCGACGCGAGAGGAACGAACGACGAATGGGTGACCGTCATCGGTGTCGTCAAGGACGTGCACAGCCGTGGGCTCGACCGCGCGCCCGCGGCGCAGATCTTCGAAGCGCAGTCGCAGTCGCTCGATGAAACCGAAAATCTCGTCGTGTCGGCGGCAACATCGGGGTTGCCCGAAACGCTGCGCCGCGCGATTCGTGAATTCGATCCGACCGCGGTGCTCTCGGATGTGTCGACGCTTGACGATCGCCTCGTCGAGCAGAGTGCGCAGCGCCGGTTCCAGACCTATCTGCTCACAGCGTTCGCGGTGCTCGCGCTGCTGCTCGCAGCGGCCGGCATCTTCGCGACAATGCACTACTGGGTCGCTCAGCGGACCCAGGAGATCGGCATTCGCATGGCGCTCGGTGCGGAGCGGCGTACGGTGGTGGCAATGGTGTTCCGAGAGACCCTCGTGCTGGCCGTTGCCGGTGTCGGCGTGGGAGTCGTGGGCGCCCTTGCAGCGACGCGAACGATCGCGAGCCTGCTATTCGGCTTGACGCCCCACGATCCCGCGACGTTCGCAGCGGTATCACTCGGCCTGACGGCGATTGCGATAATCGCGTGCTGCATCCCCGCCGCACGAGCCGCGCGGGTCGATCCAATGCTCGCACTCAAGATCGAATAGCACGGCGAGTGTCCTGAATCGCACGATCTTCGACTAGCGTGTCATTCGTAGCGGAGCGCGAGGATCGGATCGACGCGGCTGGCGCGATGCGCCGGGATCAGTCCGGCCAGCGCGGAAACGATCGTCAGCAGCAGCATCGTCCCGACCGCGACCGATGGGTCATGGCCTTGGATCCCATACAGCTGAGCTGACACGAACTTTCCGAGTGCCAGTCCGGTTGGGATCCCGACGGCCAACCCAATCGACAGCAGGATCAGCACTTCCTGCATGACCGACCAGAGAATCGCGGTGCGCTGCGCGCCGAGCGCGATGCGGATCCCGAGCTCCTTTCGCCGTCGCGCGACGACGAACGCCATGACGCCGTAGAGGCCGATGGATGCGAGCACCGTCGCCAGCATGCCGAATCCGGCTGACAGCAGCGCGACGAGGCGATCGGTCAGCAGCGTCTCGTCAAGCTGCGCCTGCACTGTCTTTGTTTCGAAGACCGGCAGCGATCGGTCGAGCGTCTGCAATTCGCGCCGGATCAACGCGAACGCCGCCGAAGATCCCATCGTCGTTCGCACGTAGATGGTCGCGCTCCCTGCGCCCCACGCCGGAATGAAGACTTGCCGCCGGACACCCTGGCGCGGCCCTTCGTACAACGAGTCGTCGACGACGCCGATGATCTCGATGTCGAGCTTGGGATTCGGGCCGCCACCTTGTCCGAGGTGTCGACCGACAGCGCTCTCATC
>Ga0066683_10001235_pt1 | contig 9980 bp, 12 predicted proteins | sample GraSoiAngelo_132_FD_62296 | JGI IMG/M metagenome (GOLD analysis project Ga0066683, IMG submission 62296) | Grasslands soil microbial communities from the Angelo Coastal Reserve, California, USA - 14_0929_02_40cm | ecosystem: Environmental > Terrestrial > Soil > Grasslands | place: USA... | reverse complement strand
CGACCTGCTCCATCGATTCGCGCTCGCTGAGCCCTCCGGCCCGGTGGCCGACCCGACGCCGAACGCAGCACCCGACGCGGGGGTCGAGGCGACGTCCGAGCCGGTTGCCTCAGACGACCTGTTCTGCTAGCCCCGCCGAGGCGCGGGCTCAGCGCGTAGCGGCGCGGATGGCGGCGACTATCGCCGCCGCCGCCGCGACGACGAGCCAGATCGTGCCTTTCGGGAAGTGCATCAGCTCGACGATCCCGACCGCGAAGCCGGCAGCGATGACGACACCGCCCACGAGAATCATTCCGAACCGCGCACGCCGGGCACTCACCCCCGTCCCCTCATCCGAGGGGCCCCGCCAACGCGCGCCGCACTCGGTCGACGTCGGCGGGTTCGACGGTCTGCGTCGATACGACCAGTGGCTCCACAGTGCATAGCCAGGGCCGCCACGCGACATGGTCGGCCGTGAAGAGCACAGTCGACCGGACACCCAACGCCACAGCAAGATGGCTGATTCCCGAGTCGTTCCCGAGATATGCGCTCGCATGGCTCAGAACACCCGCGAGCCCCGCGAGGGGCGGCTCCTCGAGCAGCACCACGCCGCGGGCGAGCCGCGGCCGCAGCGACGCGACCGCATCGGCGTCGGCGGGCCCTCGATGGACCACGACCATCGGTCGTCCGATCGCCTCCAGCGATTCCAGTACCGAAGCAAACCCTTGCGCCGGCCACTGCTTTGTTCGTCCACCAGCGCCTGGGTGGACGACGAGCACCGGCGTACGGCCGTCCCAGCCGGCACGCTCGAGCTCACGCCGTCCAGCGTCGGCGACTGAAGCCGGGACGGCGATCCGCTCACGCCACCGCGACGCATCCTCGACGCCTGGCGCGACGGTCCCCAGGAGATGTCGCCAGACCGCGCCATGGCCGCCAACGGATGGCGCAACGAGCGCGCACGGCACGAGGCTGGTCAGTCGCCGAGCGAAATCAGGGTCGCGGGAGCCGAACCAGGAGACCACGCGTGCGGCCCGACGCAATTCCTCAGCGCATCGCGCCGGCCAGGCGCGATCGGCTTCGACGGGATGGTCCCCGAAGAGGGCGTCGAGGCCGAGGCTGTCGAATGCGACACTCCGATCGACGACTCCGAGCGTCGTCAGGAGCTCCCCGATTCTTGGCTGGCCCGCGAGCGTCAACCGCGCGTCGGGCCACCGCTGCCGGATGGCGCGCAGCGCCGGAATCGCCAGGAGGACGTCACCGAGCGCTCCGGGATGAAGGACGAGAGTCAGGGGCGGAGACGCTCGAGCGCGGCGTCGTGGAGGCGGCCGTTCGTGGCCAGCGCCGTGCCCGTATAGATCGTCGGCCGTCCGTCCCAGTCGGTGAACCGGCCGCCCGCCTCCTCGACGATGAGCTTGCAGGGCGCCAGGTCCCACGGCTTGAGATCGAGCTCCGCGTAGAGATCGGCCTTGCCCTCGGCGACCAGCGCGTAGCCGAGGTAGTCGCCGAAGCCGCGCTGCCGCTCGGTCGCGTCGGACAGGCGTAGGAACTCGTTCCAGCGGCCGGCCCGGCGAACGGTCCCGAGCCCGGCGTGCACGAGGAAGGACCGGCCGAGATCGGTCGCGTCGGAGACGTGGATCCGCTCGCCGTTCAGGAACGCGCCGCCGCCTCGCCGCGCGGAGAAGAGATCGCCCGTGACGGGATTGTGAATGACGCCCACGGTGATCTCGCCGTGCTCCTCCAGCGCGATCAGCGTGGCCCAGACGGGAATGCGACGGACGAAGTTCTTGGTGCCATCGATCGGATCGATGATCCAGCAGATGTCGCGTCGTCCAGCGCCGCCGAACTCTTCGCCGAGCACGCCGTAGTCGGGGAACGCGCGCCCGAGAAGCTCCACGATCGCCCGCTCGGCCTCGCGATCGGCCTGGGTCACCGGGGTGTCGTCCGGCTTCAGCATGACCTCGAAGCCGCCGCGGTAGTACTTCATCGCGACCTGCCCGGCGGCGCGGGCCGCCTCGACGGCGGCGTCGAGTGCCTGCTGGCTCACCGCGACGGCTCGTCCGCCGGGAACGGCTCGCCGCGCTCGGCGAGCACGTGCCCGTACACTTCCAAGGCGTCGACCACCACGGGCATGCCGCCGTAGGTGACCATCTGGAAGATGACCTCCGCCACCTCCTGCCGGGTCGCGCCGACGTTGAGCGCCGCGTGAATGTGCGCGCGCACCTCGTTCGGACGATGGAGCGCCGTCAGCGCGCCGACCGCGCAGAGCTCACGCTGCTTCTGGGAGATGACCTCGCGGCTGTAAAGGACGCCGGTGAAGAACAGTGACAGCTCGCGGGCCAGCCCCTTGTCGAACTTCTTCCACGTCTCGAACCCGGAGCCGCCCTTCAGCGTGTGGAAGAGCTTCTGGCTCGTCTGCTTGGTACGGGCTCGTAACTCCGGGTCGTCCATGAGGGCCATACATATCTCCTTGTGATAACCTGCGACGAGAACGATTCTGGCGCGGCGTCACAATATCGTAGCCCAGGGAACCGCACAATGTTGAACCCGCACGTGTTTCGCGCGTACGACGTCCGCGGTCTCGTCGGCCCGGACATCAACCCCGACGTGTTCCGTCAGGTCGGGCGCGCCTACGCGACGCTGATCCGCCGCAACGGCGGTCGGCGCATCGCCGTCGGTCAGGACAATCGGCTCTCCTCGAAGGATCTCAAGGCCGGCTTCGTCGACGGCGTGCGCGCGGGGGGGATCGACGTGGTCGACGTGGGTCTGGTGACCACGCCCATCCTCTACTTCGCGACCGCGCACTGGAAGCTCGACGGCGGCGCCAACATCACCGGAAGCCACAACCCCATCGAGTACAACGGCGTCAAGATGGTCCATCCGGGCGCGGCGCCGCTGACCGAGGACGAGATCCAGAGCCTCCGCGCGATGGCCGAACGCGGCGACTACGAGAGCGGCGCCGGCGTCCTCGAGGAGCGCAGCCCCCGCGACGACTACTTCGAGATCGTCGGCCGTCTGGTGCGCCCGAGCCGCCGCCTGCGCGTCGTCGTCGACGCCGGCAACGGCGTGGCCGGCCTCTACGCCCCCGATCTACTCCGCCGAATCGGGTGCGACGTCGTCGAGCTGCACTGCGAGTCCGATGGGAGCTTCCCGAATCACCTGCCCGACCCCGAGGACGAGCACAACGTGGAGGACGTGAAGGCCAAGGTGGTGGAGGTCTCCGCCGACCTCGGTATCGCCTATGATGGCGACGCCGACCGGGTCGGCGTGATCGACGAGCGGGGCGGGCGCCACGAGGCCGACCTGATCCTGATCCTGCTCGCGCGCGCGCTCCTGGCTCGACGTCCGGGCGAGAAGATCGTGTTCGACGTGAAGTCGTCGCAGTCGCTCGTCGACGACATCCGTCGCCACGGCGGCATCCCGGTCATGTGGAAGACCGGGCACTCGCACCTCAAGCGCAAGATGCGCGAGGACAACATCTTGTTAGGCGGCGAGGTGAGCGGCCACATGTTCTTCGCCGAGAACTACTACGGCGTCGACGACGGCATCCTGGCCTCGTGCAAGATGATCGAGCTGACCTCGCGCGCGGCCGAGCCGCTCTCGCGACTCTTCGCCTCGGTCCCTCACCTGCGCGCGACGCCGGAGCTGAAGGCGCCCTGCCCCGACGGCGAGAAGTTCCGGGTCGTCGACGAGGTGACGCAGGAGCTGAAGCGGCGCTACGAGACGATCGACACCGACGGCGCGCGCGTGATCTTCCCCGGCCGCGGTTGGGGGCTCGTCCGCGCGTCGAACACGAACCCGTACCTCACGCTGCGGTTCGAAGCCCGGACGGACGGCGAGATCGAGGAGATGAAGCGTGAGATCTACGCCGTCCTTCGCCGCTACCCGTTCGTGACGCTGCCGAGCTAGCGCCTCTCGGTCACCAGGCGGATCGCGCTCAGCAGATCGGGGACCCGCGGGCAATCGCGCTCGCCCCAGTGTCCGCCCGGATCCAGCAACACCGCGTGCAGCCCGCCCGCGCGCGCGCCGCGGACGTCGATCGAGTAGAGATCGCCCACGTGGACCGCCTCCGCGGCGGCGATGCCCGCCCGGGCCAGCGCCAGCTCGAAGATCCGCGGGTCGGGCTTCTCGAACCCTACTTCGCCGGAGTCGAGGACGAAATCCAGGTACGGAGCGAGCCCGAGCGCTTGAAGGCTCGCTCGGACCGAGCCGTTGGAGTTCGAGATCACCCCGGCCCGCAGCCCGGCCCTGCGCACGAGCTCCAGCGCTTCCCGCGCTTGAGGGTCCACGACGTTGAAGATCCCGATCGGCGGGTTGTACGCGTGGCGAAACTCGGTCGCCCGGGCGATGGTGGTCTCGTCCCTCACGCCGAGCTCCTCGAGCAGATGGCGCACGTAGCGGTCGGCGGACGAGCGGGTTTCCGTGGAGGCCGGCCCCGTGCGGCCGAAGAGCTCGTCGTCGAGCCGGACCCGCGCGCGCCACTCGGCACGCTGGACGTCGGCCGGAGCCACCCGCGTGCCGAGGCGCCCGAGCTCCTCGGCGATGGCCCCATAGTTCATCTGCACGAGCGTGTTGCCGGCATCGAAGAAAACAGCCCGGAGCGGCCCGATCATCCGGCTCAGTATAAACACGCGCTAGACTAGCGGCGTGTACGCGCTCGGACTCGCCGCGCGCTGGCTCCATCTCGCCAGCGCGATCCTCCTCGTCGGCGCCGCGACCATGATCGTGCTGGCCGGCCGCTCGGACCGCCCGACCGCCCGTCGGTGGGAGCATCGCGTCCTGGCGGGCTCGCGCGGGCTCGCGCTGGTGGCGCTCGGCGCCGGCCTCGCCGTGCTCGCCGTGCAGACCGCGCTCTTCGAGGGGCGCGCCGGCGCGGCCCTCGAGGCCGGCGCGATCGCGCGCGTGCTGATCGAGACCCAGGCCGGACGCGTGTGGCTCGTCCGCTTCGGCCTGCTCGTGATCCTCGCCGCGTTGCTGTGGTCGCGCCTGTCCGTCGAGCGCGCGCTGGACTGGCGCGCCGCGCGCGGACAGGCGGTGCTACTGGGCGCGGCCGCCCTGGTGCCGATCGCGGCCGCGGGCCACGCGGCGGCCGTCGAGCCCGCGACGGCGCGGGCGGTCGCGCTCGACGGCCTTCACGTGATCGGCGCCGGCGTGTGGGTCGGCGGCCTGTTGCCGCTGGCGCTGCTGCTCTGGGCCGCGGCCGACGAGCGCGGCGCCGATGCGCGCCCCTACGCCGTCCTCGCCGCGCGGCGCTTCTCGCGGGTGGCGCTCGGCGCCGTCCTCGTGCTCGTCGCTACCGGGACGCTGCTGGCGACCGCCAACGTCGGCAACGTCGCGGGGCTCGTGGGTACGGCCTACGGCCGCCTGCTGCTGGCCAAGCTCGGGCTCGTCCTGGCCGCGTTGGCGCTCGCCGCCGTGAACCGCGCGGTCCATCTCGGACGACTCGCCGGCGACGGGCCGACCGTGGGGAGGCCGGCGATGCGGCGGCTCGCGACCTTCGTGGCCGGCGAAGGACTGATCGCGCTCGCCATCCTGGCGATCGTCGCGACGATGAGCGTGACCCCCCCGGCGCGCCACGAGGCGCCGGCCTGGCCCTTCGCGATCCGCCTGTCGTTCCGGGCGCTGGAGGGCGCGCCCGCTGCGTTGGTCCGCGTGCTGGTCGGCAGCCAGGTCGCCGTACTGGGTCTGGTCGGGCTCGCCGCGGGACTGGCGCTCCGCGGCCGACGACTGCCGCTCGTGGCCGGCGCGCTCGTCGTGCTCGGCGCCGGCGTGGGACTGGCCCTGCCGCCGCTGGCGATCGACGCGTACCCCACGACGTACCGGCGCCCGTCCGTGCCGTATCAGGCCGCGTCGATCGCCTCGGGCGCCGCACTCTACCGCGAGCAATGCGCGTCATGTCATGGCCTGGGCGGCGCCGGCGACGGACCCGCCGGCGTGCGCCTGCCCCGTCCGCCCGCCGATCTGCGCGCGCCGCACACCGCGCAGCACACGGCGGGCGATCTGTTCTGGTGGTTGTCCAACGGTATCCCGGCCGCGGGCATGCCGGCCTTCGGCCGCGAGCTCAGCGAGGAGCAGCGCTGGGACCTCGTGAACTTCCTGCGCGCGCTGTCGTCCGGGTACGCGGCCCGCGGGATGGGGCCCACGATCGAACCTGATCGACCGTGGCTCGTCGCGCCCGACTTCACGTTCGCGGTGGGCCCGACGCCGCCGCGGAGCCTTCGCGAGTACCGCGAACGCCGGATCGTGCTACTCGTCCTGTACGACCTGGCACGCGCGCGTGCCCGACTGGCGGAGATCGCCGGTCGCGACGGCACTCTCGCTTTGCTCGGCGTCGAAGTGATCGCGGTCCCCGTCCACGACGCCCGCGACGCGATCAAGCGCATCGGCCGCGAGCCGCGCGTCCTCTTTTCCGTCGCCACCGAGGGCTCGGAGGCGATCGCGGCCGCGTACCGCGTGTTCGCCACCGCGCCCCACGTCGAGTTCCTCATCGACCGCCAGGGCTACATCCGCGCGGTCGCCCGCAGCAACGGCGGGGCCGGCGACCTCGACAAGACGATCGCCGAGATCCAGCGCCTCAACGACGAGAAGGCCCCTGCGCCGGCGCCCGAGGAGCACGCGCACTGATGCGGGCGTGGAAGGTCGTCGTGCTGCTCAACCTGGCGCTCGTCGTCGGCGTCGGCTGGGGCTACGTCTTCTGGGGGCTCAAGGTCGCGCGGCTCGACCGCGAGCTGGCCCTGGCGCGCGCCGTGGCCTCATCCGGGGTCGAGCGGGAGTGGGTCGTCGCCGGCGTGGTTCGCGCGATCCTTCCCGAGCTCGACGTGCTCGTGATCACGCACGGTGAGATCACCGGGCTCATGGCGCCGATGACCATGGGCTTCCGCACCGCGTCCCCGAAGATTCACGAGGGGATTTCGATAGGAGACGAGGTACGATTTACGTTGCGGGGTGTGCCCCCGAACGTGGCGGTGACCGCCATCGAGAAGACGAAGTGAGGAGATCGGCCGTGTCCCGATTCATGGTGCTCCCCCTCCTGGCTGCGCTGCTGACCGGCGCGTCGCCGGCCGCGGCGGCAGCGCTCTTCATCACCAACACCAAGTCGGACTCGGTGTCCGTCATCGACACCGACACCCTCGAGGTCGTCGGGACGATCCCGGTGGGCAAGGGCAAGCCCAACCGGATCGTCTTCCACCCCGATGGCAAGACCGCCTGGGTCGTCTACGACAAGAGCCACGACCTGGGCGTGATCGACGCCGAGGGCCGCAAGCTCCTGCGCCGCGTGAAGATCGGCGGGAACCCCTACAACCTCGCGTTCACCCCCGACGGACGTCACTTGCTCGTGCTCGACTGGTCGAGCGACACCAGCAACGACGAGGTGATCTTCTACGATCTGAAGGCGGAGAAGATCGACGGCCGGGTGGAGGTCTCGACCTGGCCGGCCCACGGGGTCTTCTCGCGGGACGGCAAGCTCGTCTACGTTTCCGGTGAAACGGCCGGCGACGTGACGATCATCGATGTCACCACGCGGACGACCGTCGGACGAGTCGTCCACGGCGGCGGCGACGCGATGGGCCTGGCCGTCACCACGGACGGCAAGACGCTCTACGCCGCCGCCGGCGAGAACAAGGCGATCCTCAAGATCGACACGGCCACCAACAAGATCGTCGGCGAGACCCCGTTGCCCGGCGTCGTCCACGAGGCCACGCTCACGCTCGATGGCAAGTACCTGTATACAACTCTGCGGAAGATCAACAAGATCGTCGTCGTGAGGACCGCCGACGACAAGATCGTCGCGACGATCCCCCAGAAGGGGTTCCCGGACCTCGTTACCATGGAGCCGACGGGCCGCCACGCGCTCGTCACCAATCGATGGGCCGATCTCGTCAGCGTGATCGATCTCACGTCGCACACTCAGGTGCGGACGATCCCGGTCGGCAAGGCGCCGCACGGGATGGCGCTGCGCCCGCGGTAGCGCTCGTCGCGTCGGCGTTGCTGTCGCTGACGCTGCTGCTCCCGACCGCCGCCGAGAGCCACGCCGTCCTCGTGAGGTCGGTCCCGGCCCAGCGCGCCGTCCTCGAGGCGCCGCCCACCCGGGTCGAGCTCTGGTTCAACGAGCGCCTGGAGCCCGCCTACTCGCGCGTGTCGGTGCTCGACGAGGCGAACACCCAGGTCGATCTCCGGGACGCTTCCGTCGCGGCCGACGACGTCAGACGGCTCTCGGTCTCTCTTCCCGCGCTGGCGCCGGGCCGCTACCGCGTGGAGTTCCGCGTGCTCTCGGTCGACGGCCACGTCGTCGAGTCGAAGTTGACGTTCACGGTCAAATCGTGGTCTCGTAGGACGCCATGACGAAGCGGCGCGCGCTGCCGGTCCTGCTCGGGCTCGTCGCGCTGCTGCTCGCGTCCGCGAGCCTGCCCCACCTGCACGCCGGCGCCGAGGCCGGGCTCTGGAACCAGGAGCACGATCTCGCGCTCATGGCGACGTTCGGCACCCAGGCGTGTCAGGTCGACGCGATGCCGGTGCTGAGTCTGGTGCCGACCCTCGCGGCACCGAGCGCGCCGGCGGCTCCGCATCTCGCCGGCGCTCCGCTTCCTCTCTCCGACTCTCGGGCCCCCCCGCTCAGCTGACGCTCCTCCGGTCGTTCGTCTAGCTCCGCGCTAGCGCTCCAAACCAGGTCCAAACGGAGGATCATCATGCGTGTTACGACATTGCTCGTCGCGCTGCTGTGCCTGGCGCTGACGCCCGTCCTCGCGGTCGCCCAGGACGCCGCGACGCTGCGCCGGGAGGTCGAGCAGCTCCAGAAGCAGCTGCAGTCGGTGACCGAGCGCCTCCAGCGGCTCGAGGCCCAACCGCCGGCCCCGGCGGCGCCCGCACCGGGTGCACCGGCCCCCACCGCTACCGCGCCATCGACCGCGCCGCCGTCGGCGGTCGACCTCATGCGCCCTCGCCAGCCCTTCGCCCTGTACCAGCAGCGCGGCTCAGGTCAGCTCCTGTTCGACATGGGCATCGCCGGCGACTTCGTCGGCAACATCACGTCGGGCAACGTCGAGCGGGCGGGCGGCGGCACGTTCGCCGGCCAGGAGAACCGCTTCTTCCCGCGCGAGGTCGAACTCTCGCTCTTCGGCCAGATCGACCCGTACGCCTCGGCGGTCGTACGCATCGAGGCCGGCGAGGAAGGGCGGGGCGACGCGACCGGCGTGAGCCTGGCCGAGGCGCACCTGACGCTCCTCACGCTGCCGTTCGGCACCCAGGCGAGGCTCGGCCAGATGCGCAACCGCTTCGGCTATTCCAACGAAGTTCACGAGCACGATCTGCCCTGGGTCGACCGCCCCAACGTCATGCGGAACTTCCTCGGCGCCGAAGGGTTGCACGAAAAGGGTATCGAGGTCACTCTCGTTCCCGATCTGCCCTTCTACATCGAGGCGCTCGCCGGCATTTTCAACGGCGACAACGAGACCGCGTTCGGCCGCACGAGCCTGCGCCATCCCCTCGCCACCGGCCGGCTCCGCACGTTCTTCGAGTTCGGCGACGAGCACGCGGTGCAGCTCGGCACGTCGGTCGCGAGCGGCCAGACCAACGAGAAAAACCAATCGACGATCCTGGGCTGGGAGGGCCGGTACAAATACCGTCCGGACGGCTGGCTCCATCCGCTTGCCACGCTTACGGGCGAGGCGCTCTACTCGATGCGCAAGACAGACGTCGGCGTCGACCAGAACGGTGACGGCGCGATCGACGTGATCGACAAGCGCCAGCGCAACCACTTCGGCTGGTACACCGGCCTCGAGGTCCAGCCCTTCCGCCGCTGGGCCGGCGGCGTCCGCTACGACTGGTCGCAGTACCCGGTGAATCCCGGCCGGGAGTGGTCGGTCGAGCCGTATCTCACGTCCTGGACGTCGGAGTTTCTCCGCTTCCGGCTGGCGTACAAGCACACCGACCGCAGCCCGCAAACTCGCGACGCCTTCAACCTGAACGACTCGAGCGCCAGGAGGGTGGACGAGATCCTCTTCCAG
>Ga0066683_10001224_pt1 | contig 10012 bp, 10 predicted proteins | sample GraSoiAngelo_132_FD_62296 | JGI IMG/M metagenome (GOLD analysis project Ga0066683, IMG submission 62296) | Grasslands soil microbial communities from the Angelo Coastal Reserve, California, USA - 14_0929_02_40cm | ecosystem: Environmental > Terrestrial > Soil > Grasslands | place: USA... | reverse complement strand
CGTTGACGTCCGTGGCGTGAATGGAAGTCGCGACGCCGGCGATGAGCTCCGTCCAGTAGCCGGTGCCGCACGCCACCTCGAAGACGCGGCGACCCGCGAACGCCGCGAGCACTCGGCGCCGGACCTCGGCGATGCCCATCTGCCACGCGGGCAGCGTGTACACGCGCTCGTATTCCCGCGCGCGCCGCGCGTAGTAGCGCGTCATCTCTTCGGTCATGCGCGACCCGCGTTCAGGGTGTCGCCGCGCGCAGCAGTGCCAGCGTGGACTCCACGCCCTCGTCGGCGGGCAGCGCGCGCAGGACGACCTCGTCCACGACGCCGTTCCAGCGCGCGAGAGCGCGCGCGACGTCCCCCGGGGCGTCGGCGACGATCGCGGTCGTCTCGGGCTTCACGCCCATGCGGTCGAAGTTCGCTTGGTAAGCGGGCACCGCGGCGTAACGCGCGCCCTCCTTGGTCACACGCTCGGCCGCGCCCGGGCCCATCGCGAGGCGGACATAGGCGAACATCCGCGGCGCCGGACGCTTCGCCGCTTGCGCGCCCTCGCGAACGAGCGCGGCCGAGGCCTTTGCGTGCTCCGGCGTCAGCCAGTTGAACAGCACGCCGTCCGCGATCTCACCGGCGAGCCGGCACATCTTCGGACCGAGCGCGGCGACGACGAGCTGCGTCTTCAGCTCTCGGCGCAGTGTCGCGACGCCCTCGCGGACGCGGTCCAGCGACTTCGGATTGGGACTGCCGACTCCGAGCCAGAGGCGATCGAGCGGCAACGCGTGCGTGCGCACGCCCTCGACGATCGACGCCGGGCCGCGCGTGTGCAACGGGATCACGCCGATGCCCAGGGCGATGCGTTGCGATTCCTTCGCGGCGGCCGCAAGCGACGCGAGCCCGTCGAACGGCCCCGGATGATTGACCCAGAACGAGGTGTAACCCGCGCGGTCGGCCTCGCGGGCGGCGGCGGCAATGACATCGCTCTTCACGTTGGCGGCGACGGCGAATCCTCGGTTCATGCGTCCTCCTCTGTGGTCGATTACGGGCTGACGGCCTGCTGCAGCGTCTCGCGCAGATCGAAGACCCCGAGACCGTAGCGCTGCCGCAGCGTCTCCTCCGTCTCGCCGCGCTGCTTGCGCGCCTCCAGCTGCGCCTCGTACGCCAGCGCGTCCTGTCCGGCCGCGCGCAGCTCCGTGGCGGCAGCGGCGCCGGCGATGCGACCGAGCGCATAGATGGCGATCGCGCGCACCGCCAGATTGTCGTCCTTCAAGCGGCGACGCACGACGGCGGCGCCACCATTGTCGAGCAGGGCACCGAGCGCCAGCACGGCCTCCTGACGCGCTCGTGCCTCGACGTGACCGGCGACCTCACGCAGCTTGCTCACGCCGCGCGCGTCACCGGCCGCGGCCAGCGTTCGCGCCGCCAGCGCCGCCGTCACTCCGTCCGGCTCGCCGAGCAGCGCCACGAGCCGGGGCCGCACCGCGTCGCCACCCGGACGCTTTGCGATCCTGACCAGCGACTCGGAGGCTTCCCACTTCACCGCAAACGCGTCCGCCGCGGTGCCGCGCGCGAGCAGCTGGATGAGCACGGGAATCGTAACGCCGGGATTGTCGAGCGAGCCGAGCGCGCTGGCCACGCTGCGCCGGATCTCGGGATCGGCATCGTCGCGCCAGCGACCGATGAAGTTTGCGTAGCGCGGCGGGCCGATCCGCCCGAGCGTGAGGATGAGGCGGTCCTTCGCCGGATTGCCGTCGCTGATCAGATCGGCGATGGCCTTCGAATGCGAGAAGTCCGCCAGCTCGTTGATCGCGCCGAGCACGCCGCTGCCGCAGAACGGATCGGCCGCGCGCGCCGCGAGGTCGTCGGCTGGCGTCACGGCCAGCAAGCAACAGCCTCACTCAACGCACTCGTGATCGAGCGGCTTGCCGCTCTTTACCAGCTCGAGCAGTGGAACCACCGCCTCCTTGGCCTTGAGTTGCGCCAGACTGCGCGCGATCGCATCGCGCACGTCGCCGCTGCAGCTCGCCCACTCGCGATTGCGCAGCGCATCGACGAGCGCGGGCACTACCTGCGCGCGCTGGCTCGCGTACGCGCCGAGCCGCTCAGCCGCGCCGACGGCCTCCGTGAACTCCCGGCCCTGCAGCGCGCGAATGAGCTCGGCCGCCGTGGGCTGAGCGCCGGATCGCTGGGCGCCGGCCGGAGCGACGACGGTCAGGCACAATGCGAGCGCCAGCGCGATCGATCGGCGGCTCATGGGTGCATACTATGCCCCACGCCCGCACGGGACGGGCAACAGGAGGCAGCGCATGAAGGCAGCGGCCGTGGTGGCGGACATCCTCAAGCGCGAAGGCGTCGAGTTCCTCATCGGCTACCCGGTCAATCAGATCATCGAAGCCGCGGCCGAGGCCGACATCCGCACGATCATCGTTCGCCAGGAGCGCGTAGGCCTGCACATGGCCGACGCGGTCAGCCGCGTGAGCTCGGGCGACCGCATCGGCGTCTTCGCCATGCAGCACGGGCCGGGCTCCGAGAATTCCTTCGGCGGCGTGGCGCAGGCGTTCGGCGACTCCGTGCCGATCGTGGTGCTGCCCGGCGGTTACCCGCGCCGGCTGCTCAACATCACGCCGAACTTCTCCTCGTTCCTCAACTATCAGCACGTGGTCAAGTGGGCCGAGCAGGTCGTGCTTCCCGATGCCGTGCCCGATGCGATGCGCCGTGCGTTCACGCAGGTGAAGAACGGACGGCCGCGACCGGTGCTGGTGGAGATTCCCGTCGACGTCATGCGCGAAGAGGTCGCCGACGGCTGGACGTACACGCCGGCGCCGCGCCTGCGCGTCGCGCCCGATCCGCGCGCAGTGACCGAGGTGGCGGCCGCGCTCGTCGCCGCCGAGCGGCCGGTGATTTACGCCGGCCAGGGCGTGCATTACGCGAAGGCGTGGGATCAGCTGCGCGAGCTCGCGGAGCTGCTCGAAGCACCGGTCACGACGAGCCTGCAGGGCAAGAGCGCGTTTCCCGAGACGCATCCGCTCTCGCTCGGCTCCGGCGGACGCTCGATCAGCAAGCACCTGCACCACTTCCTCACGCACGCCGACCTCATCTTCGGCATCGGCTGTTCGTTCGCGACGACGAACTACGGCGTGCCGATGCCCAAGGGCAAGAAGATCGTGCACGCCACGCTCGATCCGCTCGACATCAACAAGGACGTCCCCGCCGAGATGGCGCTGGTCGGCGACGCGGCGCTCACGCTCGACGCGCTGCTCGGCGAGATACGCGACCGGCTCAAGGGCAAGCCGCGCGGCCGGACGACCGCCGTCAGTGCCGAGATCAGCCGCCTCAAGACCGAATGGCTGGCGCAGTGGATGCCGCGCCTCACGGCGAAGAGCACGCCCCTGTCGCCCTACCGCGTGATCTATGACCTGCTGCACACGGTCGACGTGCCGAACACGATCATCACCCACGACGCCGGCAGCCCGCGCGATCAGATCTCGCCGTTCTGGGAGCCGATCGCGCCGTTGACGTACATCGGCTGGGGCAAGACCACGCAGCTCGGCTACGGCCTCGGCCTCGCGATGGGCGCCAAGCTCGCGCAGCCCGAGAAGCTCTGCATCAATGTCTGGGGCGACGCGGCCATCGGGTTCACCGGCATGGACTTCGAGACCGCGGTGCGCGAGCGCATCCCCATCCTCTCCGTGCTGCTCAACAATTTCTCGATGGCCATCGAGCTCAAGGTCATGGCGACCGCGACCGAGAAGTACCGCTCGACCGATATCAGCGGCAACTACGCGGACTTCGCCAAGGCGCTCGGCGGCTGGGGCGAGCGCGTCACGCAGCCCGACGACATCGTGCCGGCGATCAAGCGCGCGATCGCGAAGACGCGCGAGGGCACGCCGGCGCTGCTGGAGTTCATCACCGAGAAGGCCGTCGACTTCTCGATGTACACCGTATGATCGCGCGCGCGATCGTCCTCGGACTGATCGCGCTGCTCGCCGGCGCCGCGCCCGTCCTCGCGGCCGAGGTCCGCGTGCTCAGCGCCGGCGCGATGAAGGCGATGGTCACCGAGCTGAGCGAGGGCTTTGGGAAGGACACCGGCCACACGGTCGTGATCACGGCGGACACCGGTGGCGGTCTGCGCAAGCGTGTCGAAGGCGGCGAGCAGGCCGACGTGCTCGTCGCGCCCGACGCGGCGATGGACGCGCTCGTGAAATCGAATCACGCGGTCGCCGCCACGCGCGCGGATCTCGCGCGGACCGCCATCGGCGTCGCCGTGCGGCAGGGCGCGCCGCAGCCCGACATCTCCACTGTCGACGCCTTCAAGCGCGCGCTGCTCGAAGCCAGGTCGATCGTGTACAACGACCCGGCCATCGGCGCGACGAGCGGGATTCATTTCGCCTCGGTCCTCGAGCGCCTGGGCATCGCCCAAGCCGTGAAGCCGAAGACCGTGCTCTGGAAGGGCGGCTATGCGGCGGAGGCGCTCGTCAACGGCCAGGCCGAGTTGTGCGTGCACCAGATCAGCGAGATCCTGCCGGTGAAGGGCGTGACGCTCGTGGGGCCGCTGCCGCCGGAGATCAACAAGATCACGACCTACACCGGGGCGCTGCTCGCCTCGAGTCCGACGCCGGACGCGGGGCGCGCGTTCCTCGCATATCTCGCGCGGCCGGAGTTCCGGTCGAAGTTCGCGGCCGCGGGGCTGGACTACAAGTAAGTCGCGGCAGAGCTCTGACGCGCACGGCGCTCAACGTCGGGCTCCAGCTCCCACAGTCCGGGGTAGAGCCGCACGAATCCCGCGGGCGTGACCTCGAGCAAGGCCGCGTAGTCGAAGCGGGGCGCTTGGTACCAGTAGGTCGTCTCGCTTCGTCGCTCGTAACGTTGGCGCAAGAGCGTGAGCGTGGACTTCGCGACGTCGAGCCAGGCGACGGGGACGTCCATCGCCTGCCCCTTCCCGAGTGCCACGCGTCGGATTTGCAGCGCGTTCGTCGCCGGCGTGAAGCCGAGGTCGAGATCGACACACTCGTCGAGGCCGGGCACTGCGACGCCGTTCAACGTCCAGGCGCCCGCCGGGCTGCGCCGAATCGCGAGCTCGACGGCGCGTGCGCCAAGCCAGCCGCGCACCCGACCATCTCGGGTGACCCACGTATCGCTGCACGCGACTTCATAGTCCAGCCGCGCGGGTACGCCGTTGTCGCCATAGACGGCCGTGCCGTGTAGCCGCCAGCCCGTGCCGTCGTCGTCGAGCCGGCAGGCGTCGTGGCCCGGGGCATCGAGCCGGCGCCACAGCGCCCAGGCGCGCATGCGGCCCGCGATCTCAGTGCGCGGACGGCGTGGGGCCGCGATCGGCGGCGACGGCGCGGCGTGCGGCGGCGATCTCGGCCTTCGCAGCGTCCGCGCCCGGGAAGTCGCGCTCGGCCTTCCGATACCAGCCGCGCGCGTTGTCGAGGTCGCCCTCGAGGATGTGCACGATGCCGTGCAGCCACGCGGCGAGCGTCGAGGACTCCTTCTGGACGATCTCGTGGGCGGCCTTCCAGTCACCGGCCTCGAGCAGATCGAGCACACGTGTGCTGTTCATGGCGCGAGTATAATGCCGAGGTTTTCGAAATCACCACTGGGAGGCGGCCGTGGCGAAATTCAAGGTGGTCACCCCGACCGGACCGACGTACGGCGCGAAGAGCGACTACGCGCTCGAGCTGGAGGCGCTGCGCCCGCTCGGCGCGGAGATCGTGGAGATCGACGCCAAGGGCGAGGACGATTTCGTCGCGGCGGCGCGCGACGCCGACGCGCTGTACGCCAAGGGCCGCAAGATCACGACGAAGATCATCGACGGCCTCGCGCGCTGTCGCGTGATCTCGCTCGGCTCCGTCGGCGTGGATTCCGTCGACGTCGCCGCCGCCACCGCGCGCGGCATTCCCGTCACCAACGTCCCCGACACGTTCATCGAGGAGGTGGCCGATCACGCGATGACGCTGATCCTCGCCACCTTCCGTCGGCTCACCACCATGGACCGTCTGGTGCGCGAGGGTCGCTGGCGCGAGGGCCGGCCGCTGCTCTATCAGTTCCCGCGCCTGATGGGACAGACGCTCGGCTTCATCGCCTTCGGTCACGTGGCGCGCGCCGTGGCCGTGCGCGCCAGGCCGTTCGGCCTGCGGCTGATCGCCTACGATCCGTTCGTCGAGGAGCTGATGATGAGCCGCTACGGCGTGGAGCCGGTGAGCCTGCCGGAGCTGCTCGCGCAGGCCGACATCATCACGATGCACGCGCCGTCGACGCCGAGCGCGCACCACATGCTGCGCGAGGAGCACTTCCGCGCGATGAAGCGCACGGCGCTGTTCGTCAACACCGGGCGCGGGCCCACCGTCGACGAGCCGGCGCTGATCAAGGCGTTGCAGGAGGGCTGGATCGCGGGCGCGGGCCTCGACGTGCTCGAAGAAGAGCCGGTCACGCCGTCGAACCCGCTGCTGAAGATGGACAACGTGATCCTCACGCCGCACGTCGCCTCCGCCTCCGCGCGCTTCGATCCCGTGCGGCTGCGCCGTGTGGGCCAGGAGATCGCGCTGGTGCTGAGCGGCCGCTGGCCGATGAGCTGCGTCAATCCCGCCGTGCTCGACAAGAGCGAGTTGCAGCGCTGGCAGCCGCACTCGATGGAGCGCGGCCCCGGCGCCTAGCCCCGGGCCGGGCAATGCAAGGGCGGGCGGTCAGGTTCGCCGCCGCGCTCGGCGTCGGCGTCCTCTATTTCGTCGCCGGCAAGCTGGGCCTGGCGTTCGCGAGCGTCCACGCGAACGCGACGGCCGTGTGGCCGCCCGCGGGCATCGCGCTGGTCGCCGTGCTGCTGCTCGGGCGCGGCATCTGGCCGGTGGTCTTCGCGGGCGCCTTCTTCGTCAACGTCAGCACCGCGGGCACGGTGCTGACGTCGCTCGGCATCGCCGCCGGCAACACGCTGGAGGCGCTCGTCGGCGCGGCGCTCGTCGAGCGCTTCGCCGGCGGCGTCGCGGCCTTCGATCGCGCGCAGGACATCTTCAAGTTCGTAATGGCGGCCGCGCTGTTCAGCACGACGGTCAGCGCCTCCATCGGCGTCGGCACGCTCGTGCTCAGCGGCTACGCGGACTGGACGGACGCGGGCGCCATCTGGCTCACGTGGTGGCTCGGCGACGCCGCCGGCGATCTCGTGGTCGCGCCGTTTCTGCTCCTGGCCCTTCGCGGCAAGCCGCCCGGGGCCGTCGGCGCGCGCGATCGCCCGCTGGAGGCGGTGCTCCTCGGCGGGATCAGCGCGCTGATCGCGCTGGGCGTGTTTCGCGACCTCATCACGAGTCCGGCGCACTATCCGCTGACGTTCCTGTGTCTGCCGCCGTTGATCTGGTCCGCCTTCCGCTTCGGGGCGCGCGAGACCTCCGCGCTGCTCGTGCTGATCGCCACCATCGCCGTGGGCGGCACCAGCGCCGGCCTCGGGCCATTCGCGATGATGTCGCCCAACGGCGGCCTGCTGCTCCTGCAGCTCTTCCTCGGTACGATGGCGGTGACCTCGCTGTCGATCGCGGCGCTGATCTGGGAGTCCAAGGGCGTCGAGCGCGCGCTGCGCGAGCGCGACGAGCGCCTGCGATTGTCGCTGGAAGCCGGCGGCCTCGGGACCTGGGAATGGATGCTGCCGACCGGACGGATCACGTGGTCGCCCTCGCTCGAGGTAATCCACGGGCTGGCGCCCGGGACGTTCCAGGGCACGCTCGAGGCGTTCGAGGCCGCGATGCATCCCGAGGACCGCGAGCGACTGCGCGCGTCCGTGCGCGCCGCGCTCGAGCGCGGCGAGGACCGCACGGAGTACCGCGTCGTTCGTCCCGACGGCGCCGTTCGCTGGATCGAGGGCCGCGGCGTCGCCTTCTACGACGGCGCCGGCCGTCCCGAGCGTCTCGTCGGCGTGTGCGCCGACGTGACCGACGACAAGCGCGCCGACGCGCGCGTGACGTTTCTCGGCGAGATCGCGCGCTCCATCACCTCGTCGCTGGACCTCGACACCGTCCTGCGCCGCGTCGTCGAGGGCGCGCAGGCGCTGACCGGCAGCGACAGCGCCGCGATCTTCCTGCCCGATGCGGAGTCGGGCGCCATGGCCTCGCGTCACAGCGTGGGCCCGTGGTGGCACGGCTTCGAGCGGCTGCGGATCACGCCGGGCCGCGGCCTCGGCGGCAGCGCCATGATCAGCCGTCGCCCAGTCCGCACCGACGACTACGCCAGCGACGCGCGCGTGCCGCTGGACTTCCACGTGAATTCACAAGAGACGGGCACGGTGGCGCTCATGGTCGTGCCCGTGCTCGTCGGGTCGGAGGTGGCCGGCCTCCTGTACATCGGCAACCGCGCGCCGCGCTCGTTCACCGACGAGGACGAGACGATCTGCGTGCGCCTCGCCGAGCAAACGGCGGTCGCCATCCAGAACGCGCGGCTCTTCGGCCAGCAGGAGGCGGCGCGCGCCGAGGCCGAAGCGGCGAACCGCACGAAGGACGAGTTCCTCGCGATGCTGGGCCACGAGCTGCGCAACCCGCTCGGCGCCATCAGCAGCGCCGCCCACGTGCTGTCCCGCACGGCCGGCAGCAACAACGCCAGCGCGCGCGCCAGCGACGTCATCGGCCGCCAGGTGCAGCACCTCGCGCGGATCGTCGACGATCTGCTCGACGTCTCGCGCGTGGTGGCCGGCAAGGTCGTGCTGCGCCTGCAACCCGTCGACCTCGCCGAGATCGTCCGGCGCGTCGCGACGCTGCACGGCGGCCCGGCCGGCGCGCGGCACGTCATCAGCGTGCACACGACGCCCACGTGGGTCTCCGCCGATCCGACACGGCTCGAGCAGGTGCTGACGAACCTCCTCGCCAACTCGGTGAAGTACACGCCGCCCGGGGGCGAGATCACCATCTCCGTGCGTCGCGACGGCAATCAGGCGGTCCTGGCCGTGCGCGACACCGGCGTGGGCATCCGTCCCGAGCTGCTGCCGCGCGTGTTCGAGCTGTTCGTGCAGGGCGATCGCTCGCTCGAGCGCAGCGCCGGCGGGCTCGGCATCGGGCTCACGCTCGTGCGCCAGCTCGTCGAGCTGCACGGCGGAACGGTGGAGGCGTCCAGCCCCGGCGCGGGACGCGGCAGCACGTTCACCGTGCGGCTGCCGGTCTTCGCCGCGCCGCCCGACGCCGACGACGCCGCGCGGCCAGCCACGCCGGCGCCGGCGCGACGGGTGCTGGTGGTGGAGGACAACGATGACGCGCGCGAGATGCTGCGAAACCTCCTGCATCTGTTCGGTCACGAGGTGCACGAGGCGTGCGACGGCGCCTCGGGCATCGAGCAGGCGCGGCGCGTGCGGCCGGACGCGGCGCTCATCGATATCGGCCTGCCGGGGATCGATGGTTACGAGGTCGCGCGGCGGATCCGCGCAGACGTCCCAGGCGCGCGGCTGGTGGCGCTGACCGGCTACGGCCAGCCCGAGGATCGCGAGCGCGCGCTGGCCGCCGGGTTCGACGTGCACCTGGTGAAGCCGGTCGATCCCGAGCAGCTGCAGCGGCTACTCGCTGCACGCACGTAAGGTTCTGGTAGCCTGTAGGCGATGGTCAACGAGGACTGGCGCGCGCGGGCAGCCCGGATGGGTCGGACGACCGCCCGGCTGCGTGAGGGCCACATGCCGGACATCCAGGTGTGGTCGACGCGCATGGTCCGTCCGACGCGCGATCCCTGCATCACCTGCGGCGAGCCGCTCGACAACGGCACGGAAGCGGTCGAAGTCTTCTCGGTGGAAGGCGTGCGGCTGCTCTTCCACGTCGAGTGCCACGAGATGTGGGTCGCCCTGCGCGAGCGCGCCAAGCGGATCGGCTGAAGAGCGGGGCTCCGCGGCCAACGGCCACGGAGCCCCGGCCGCGTGGTTACTTCGTCTGAATGTCGGTCGCCTGGTTCTTGCCGTCGCGCTCCTCGTAGGACACGCTGACCTCCGCGCCCTCCTTGACGTTGTCGAGCGCGATGGCGTCGGGAACGGAGATGCGCGTTCCGTCTTCGAGCGTCACGACCCGGTCACTGG
>Ga0066683_10001219_pt1 | contig 10019 bp, 6 predicted proteins | sample GraSoiAngelo_132_FD_62296 | JGI IMG/M metagenome (GOLD analysis project Ga0066683, IMG submission 62296) | Grasslands soil microbial communities from the Angelo Coastal Reserve, California, USA - 14_0929_02_40cm | ecosystem: Environmental > Terrestrial > Soil > Grasslands | place: USA... | reverse complement strand
GTTTGAAGGAAACACTCTGGAGAATAGCTGGGGCGGGTTCAGTCAGGCAGGCTTCTCCATCCTTCTTACACCCAAAAACCAGAGCCCCAACGTCTGCCCGCTGTGCCAAGTCATCGACGTCACCATCCGCTACAACAAAATCAGCCACGTTGCAAGCGCCCTGCAGATCGCCAATATCTTATCGGATACTGGTGGCATGTCCACAGCTGGTGAGCGTTATAGCATCCACGACCTGTTAGTCGATGATATCGATGGTGAGACCTATAAAGGTTTCGGGGCTTTTGCGCTGATCTTGTCAGTTGATCCGCCGCTGAAGAATGTCAAGATAGACCACGTGACCGCCTTCCCGCCTCGGGTTCTGTTCTCGATTATAAACAACGTAGAGCGCGCAAAGATATCAAACTTCACTATTACGAATAACCTCTTCACCGCCAGTGCGCGTCAGATCGGTTCTGCTGGTGGTGGCCCGAAGAACTGTGCTTTCCATCCGGAGGCCCAGGTTCCCGCCGGGGTACTCAAGAGTTGCTTCGCCAACTCTACCTTCACTCACAACTTGATTGTGGGCGGGGATGGCGGATGGCCGCCAGGAAACATTGTTGTGAGAAACGCCAGCGCGGCGGGGATTCGAGACTTTCATGAGGGTCGTGGTGGCGACTATCGCTTGTGCAAGGGGAAGGACGATTCACCGTCCTGCAAGGCAGCCTCACCCCACCTTCATAGTGGCACAAATGGCGGGGAACTCGGTGCAGACATTGAAGCGATTGAGCGCGTCACGGCGGGGAGCGAGTGAGTTCCCAGCGTGGACCGAATCATCCATCTTCAGGTCTGGCAATGCCGGCTTCGTTATGAAACGAGTTATCCGCAGGGGTCTGAGAGAAGTAATCGTGGACGAAATTCCGGACCCGATGGTGGTCTCGCATCACTTTCTCCTTCGGCCGCTGTATTCGCTCATCAGTAGCGGCACAGAAACGGCTAGTATCCACCAGGATGGCGTGATCAAATCCTTGGCCGAAAATCCTTCCCGCCTGAATAAGATCTGGAAGGTGCTAAAAGTAGCCGGTCCCTTCCGCACCTTTGCTGAGATAAAGGCCAAATTCACTGAATATGCGGTGCTCGGCTATTCGGGCGCTGGCGTAGTGGTCGACAAGTACAGTGATGTCGTGGATTTCGAGATTGGCGAACGTGTCGCTTACGGGGGAGAAGGCTCTGGACACAGTGAGACAGTCCTTGTGGGGCGCAATCTTGTAGCGCGGATCCCTGAGAACGTCCGGTTCGAACACGCCTGTTTCGCAACCGTAGGCAGTATCGCCATCAACAGTGTACGTATTGCCCGGATCTCGCTGGGTGAAAAGGTCGCGGTGATCGGCCTCGGACTCATTGGCCAATTAGTCGCACAGTTGGTGCGTCTCCAGGGTGGATTTGTCATCGCGACAGACCTGAAGCCCAAACGCGTTGAACTGGCCGACGAACTGGGCGCAGATGCAGCTCTTCTCAGCGAGGGCGAAATCCATGAACATATCAGGGCCATGACCGACGGGCACGGCGTTGACTGCGCCATCGTCGCCGCCGCAGCTAAGTCCGCAGCTCCTTGTCAACTCGCGGTGGAGATTTGTCGCGACCGTGGCCGCATCGTGGATGTGGGAGCCGTAGAACTGAACCTTCCCTGGTACGACATGTACCGCAAGGAAATCAAGCTTCTTATGGCACGCGCTTATGGGCCGGGGAGCTATGACACTCTTTACGAACAGAAGGGACAGGATTATCCGCTCCCATATGTGCGCTGGACCGAAAATCGCAACATGCAAGAGTTCCTGCGGCTAGTCTCAACCGGTCGGGTGCAGATTCAGCCTCTCGTTACTCACGAATTCCCGCTCGAAGACGCTCCCAAAGCGTATGAGACCATTATGGATCCGGCCAGCAATAGCCTGGCGGTACTGCTGCGATATCCGGCGGCGGGAGCAACAGAACCCGTCAGGGATTTTCAGCCGAAGCGAGCGGTCGAAGTTACGCCTTCAGCCTCATCATCCAGTGTAGGCGTCGCGCTGGTCGGCGCGGGTAATCTCGCCCGCTGGGTACACCTGCCGAACCTCAAGCGGATTTCCGGAGTGCGTCTGCGGGCGGTCCACTCATCCAGCGGCGCACGCGGCAAAAGTTATGCGCGCCGTTTTGGGGCGGAGTATTGCGCCACGGACTACCAGGAGATATTGAACGATCCTGAAGTTCACGTACTGCTAATTGTTAGTCGTAATCAAGAGCATGCTGCGCAGGCACTCGCGGCGTTGCGCGCAGGCAAGCATGTGTTCGTGGAGAAGCCGATGGCGCTCACGGAAGATGAGTGTCGGGACCTCTGCCAGGCAATCGACGAAACCGGAAAGCAACTCACGGTAGGGTTTAACCGACGCTTTGCGCCATCGTATCTGGAAATTAGAAAGCAATTGACCCGACGCGCTGGCCCGGCGGTACTTAACTGCCGCATCAATTCTCCGGGCATTTCCGGTTCTTACTGGATGGCAGATCCGGCGACCGGGGGCGCCATTCTGGGCGAGGCCTGCCATTTTGTCGATTTAATGTATTGGCTGCTGGAATCCGAGCCCGTGGCGGTCTCGGCATTCTCGCTCCCAACCGGGAAGAAAGATCCTATTGGAGAGAACAACCTGGTTGCCGCATTTCGTTTTGCCGATGGCTCAGTTGGCAATCTCACCTATTGCACCGTAGGCAGCCGCACCTCGGGTGGCGAGCACGTGGAAGCTTTTGCTCCCGGCTTGGGCGCGTGCGCAGAAGATTTCAAGCGAAGCACGATTCGCACGAGCGTTGTGCGCAAGAATTCGAGCTGGTTTGCCGAGAAGGGCTACAGTGCGCAGATGAGTTCCTTCTTTGCTGCGCTGCGCGAATCCCGTCCGCCGGATGTGACTGTGCGTGACGGCGCACGAGCCACTGTTGCCTGTCTGCGCATGATCGAGTCTGCCCGCGATCTAACGCCATGTGCAATTGATCTCGAAAAGGCACTCGCCGCGCGATCATAGAGCAGCGCTGCTCTATAGCCAGGACAGATTTCGCGTGACCAGCAACTTGCCCAGAGGTGTGCTTGCTTTCAGGAAGAGCTTGGTGTCGAAGTATTTTCGATAAAGCGATCGCATTCTTGTCAGCTCTGGCCGATCAAGTCGGTTGCGGCCGGCAGTGGCAAGCGGATAGCCCAACTCTTCCAGCGTTTGTCCGACGAGCGATTCGAACATCATCAGGTTCTCCGGAGAAAATCCTTTTTTCCAGCGACCGACGGGACAAAACTCCTCTCCGCCACCTTGACCTTTGAATGACGTGTTCGGCTCACTCACCGAGCCGATCCCGACTCGCTGAATGCGGTCGTAATCCAGATCGTGCTCGATAAAATCGCCCAGTTTCGCTAACGTGGTGCGCGGCTCCGTTATCAATTCTTCAAACCGGACCTCGGTGTAGTCGCCCCCCAGTTTGCGGCCATCGGCCCGCCCCCTGTTCACAATCCACTCCCAGTACAAGCCCGCCGCCATCACAGTTGGTTTCCGGTCCCAAGGTGCGCGCTTGATGTAACCAAGCTTGTCGGTGGAAAGAGCCACGTCCCGGCCGTCACGAATGATGTGGATAATCAAGGCCTCAGGAATGGTCTCTTTGATTCTCGGCAAATACAGCAGATGCTCGGGCGTGCAATCGGCCCAGCGTCGGGTGCCCTGCTTACGGGCCATCTCTTCCATGACGACGCGCAGAAAATCGCCGCCATGCTTGCACTCCGCAATCACTTTTTTCCTGATCTCATCGCCATCGAGACCGGATACCCAGAACAGCTTGCTGTTCAACCAGGCATCCATCAGCTTCTCCTTGTTTCGTGACACGCTCAAATCGCCGAATCTTGGTTCCAGGAGGTTCATGGCGTTGGATTCAGTTCGGTAGACCACGAAGTCGCCCGCGGAAAGAATCATGTGATAAAGGAGCGTGGTGCCTGAGCGGCCGCAGCCCAGCACGAACACTGGCGCTTCATTTCTCGTCCGAGTCGTCCGCTTCAGGGCCTGCGAGGCAATTCCCCCAGTCATTGGCATGATATGGTCCTGTTGGCTACCGTCTACGCGCGCCTAAGTGACTCGTGAACAATTATGCTTTTGATCCTACTGCGACAGCGCTGCCCTGGCGCTTTCGGGGCGGCAGACAGACTTCTTCGATGCTATCCGCCAATTTCTTCGCGTTGTCCTCGATTTCAAGCTCCGGAATCCTGGCCACCATCGCATCGTGCTGAGCGACCGCCTGTTCCATCAGGTTGAGTAGGCTGTCCAGGTCACCTTCCTTCCAGAGCTCGGTGCCGGTAGGCCGAGCGCAGTTATCAGCCGCGAGCACTGGGACTTTTACTTTTAAGGATTCCAACACCGATGAGCAAATTCCATCCGTAACCGGCGTGCGAATATAGGCCAGCGAGCGGCTCATCAGGGTAAGAAAAGTGTCGTGTGGAACTGATGCCAAGGCGCAAACAGCTTCTTCTTCCAGTCTTTCCGCACTCAGGAATTCTCTCATTGCCGCCATCTCGCGTTCCCAAGGACCAACCAGCATGAACCCGATGTTGGGATGAGCCGCATGAAAGCGTCGAATTGCTTCCGCCAAGAACTTCAGGGCAAACTCTTTGCGAAAGCATACGTAGCTGAAAAACACGCCGACATGACGAGCATAAAAAGCCTCGACCTCCGGCGGCAGCGGTGTGGGCGTAAACTGCACGTAGTGACTGGAGAAATGAGGAATAGGAATTATGATTTCCGGGCGAACGTTGGTGGTGAGCAGCGAGTGCTTCACCCTGTCGCTGTTGCAGTAGATCCGGTATGGCAACCTGAACAAAAACCGGAAAGCCCAGTAGCGAAATGAATTCTTGGGCGCAGGGAAAAAGCTTTGCTGGTGGCCTCCGCCGTACGTCAGCAGCGCTGGATGCCCGAACAATCGCGCCAAAGCAAGCGCCGCGAGCGCCAGAAAATATCCTTTCTTGGTCTCACCGTTCACTCGCATATGAACGGCGTAGCCTTTCATCACCCGATCCGCAACTTTCTTCAGATAATCCCAGGCATTTTGAACATCAATGTACTCGGGACTCTTAACGCGGCGGTTCTCATTCAAATTCATGATCTGGCAATCCCAGCCGCGCGCCTCCAGCTCTTTGCGCAGCCCCACAAGACTCATGCTCCAACTACACACCGGTGGCGGCCAGTTACCAATTTCGAGAATTCGCTTGTCCTGGTTTTCGTTTGTCGCGCTCATGCGTAATCGGGTATCGTAATAGTTTCCTGCTGACAGCCGAGCTCAACCTCGAATGGTCCACCAGCCAGGGCGTTGGCAAGGATCAGAAATTGCCGCTCGGTCCCGTCTCGCTCAAGCGTGTTGACCATGAGAAAGAGGCCGGGACTATGCCCCGCGTCAACAACCCGTTACCGTAGGCTGCGTTGCTCACACCGCACTCTCGACTGACCTCGCGTGTCCTGCTGCTGCCACCGCTTCTGGCACAAAACCTGAATAGCCGGTTCCGCGCACTTCCAGAAAATTCCGATGCCAGAGTTCAAACACCAGCAACAGCCAGATCACGCCTGCCCGATTGCGATAGCCGCGGCAGTGTTCGTCCAGCAAGTTTCTTATCGCATCCGGCTTGAAGTACCCGCGCTGCAAAGTACGAGGTTCCGTCAGGATCGTCAGCAGTCCGTCTTTCAACTCGTTCCGCATCCAGTGCACCAGTGGCAGCGAAAAGCCCTGCTTGCGGCGGTGCAATAAAGCAGACGGCACTCCGATCCGTTCTGCCAGTCTTTTGAAAATGTATTTGCGCGTGCCAGACTGGAATTTGTACTTCACTGGCAGACTGGCCACCCACTCCACCAACTGGTGATCGAGAATCGGGCACCTCACTTCGACGGAGGTCGCCATACTCATGCGATCGACTTTGGTCAAGATATCCCCTGTTAAATATGTCTTCGTGTCCAAGTACATCAGACGACTAAGGGCATCTTGCGCCGGAGCATCGTCGTAATACTCGGCAAATCGCGTGAATGGATCTGTATACGCGCGGGCACTAGCCAGAAAGTCATTCGTGAAAAGGCTCCTTTCGCGATGCAAAGCAGGAAGGAATGAGAGGCCGTCCAGATAGCGATCTCGCGGCGGCAAAGAAATATTCCAAGCGAGCTTGCGCCCGCGCACGTTGTGCGGCAGCAACCGGTAGAGATGGTCACGGTACACTCGGCCTAGCCACGTAGGAATTCCGTACCGTCTACGCCGCAGATTCACAATGTAGCGATCATATCCGGCGAAAAGCTCATCGCCACCGTCACCCGATAGCGCTACTGTGACGTGCTCTCGTGCCAGCTTCGAGACGTAATAGGTCGGAATCATGGAAGAGTCGCCAAACGGCTCCTCCATCATGCGGGACAATGTTTCCAATGTTGTCCCGATCTCTGGCTCAACCATGAGCTCGTGATGATCGGTCCCGAACCGCTCAGCCACCAGGCGCGCATATTCGGCTTCGTTGAAATCCTCTTTGCCAAACGCGATGGAGAAGGTTTTTACCGGCCCGGCACTCGCGCGAGCCATCAAACCGACAACGACTGACGAATCCACCCCTCCACTGAGCAAAGCACCCAGAGGCACATCGCTGATCAGGCGAATTCGTACTGCTTCTTCAAGCCGGCTCTCCAATTCTTCGAGGCAAGCTTCTTCTGAACCAGGATCGTTGTTGCCGTACGAAGGAATGTCCCAGTACTCACGAACACTGATCTCACCATCTTTATATTCCGCAAGGTGGCCGGGCGGCAGCTTGGCGATTCTCTGGAAGGCAGAATGCGGGTCGGGAATGTAGGCGAAATAGAAGAACTGGAGAATGCCTTCGGGACTGACCTCTGCTAATTCCGGTGCTACTGCAAGCAGAGCCTTGATCTCGGAGCCAAACAGTAAACGGCCCTGATGCAGCGCATAGTACAGAGGCTTCTTGCCTAAGCGGTCCCGAGCCAGCAGCAGCGTTCGATTGTTGAAGTCGTATAGTGCAACGGCGAACATCCCGCGCAGCTTCTTGACACAGTCGGATCCCATCTCTTCGTAGAGATGGACAATGACTTCCGTATCAGTGTGGGTATAGAACTGGTGTCCTCGTGCCTCCAGGTCTCGGCGCAATTCGGGGAAGTTATAAATTTCCCCGTTGAAAACGATCCAGATGCTCTTGTCTTCATTGTGAATGGGTTGGCGACCGCCGGAAAGATCAATAATGCTCAATCGGCGCATGCCCAGGCCGACTTGGCCTTGCACGTACGTGCCTTCGTCGTCGGGACCGCGGTGAACGATAGTTCGGCACATGCGGCGGACATCGGCCGCATCCACCGTCTCGCCCGTGGGCCCCACCATGCCCGCTATGCCACACACTGCTCAGCCTCTTTCGCGCCGTTTTCTCGCACAACCACTTTGGAGGGTGGCATGCGGCCTTGTACCGCGATCGGCTGTTCGATCACCCGCAAGTCCACAAGTCCACAGCTCTCAAACCAACGGAATACTTCCTCGTAGGTATGCTTGGATTGATACCATGGCGAGTACCAATCGAATGTGTCGAGCACCCGCCATTTCGGGTCGGGATTGAACGGCATAGGAATGGTATAGGCCAGAGCTCCACTGGCGAGTTTTCCAACCAGCGGAATTTTTTTCAGCGCTTGGTGCATGCCGTAGAGCGGAATCACCCCGTAGCAGAGCTTGTGAAGTAAGCGTGGCGGCATCCGTCGGGTTACGTTGCGATACAGGTCGCTCATTCTATACCAGCGGTTATACCCGCTGTAGAGCCAGATCGCGATTTTTCCGCCAGGTTTGAGCAACGCCGGCAATACTTTGAACGCTCGCTCGCAATCCGGGGTGTGATGCAGCACGCCGATGCTGTAGATGTAATCAAAGCTCTCGGGTGCGAAAGGCAGATTGAAAACATCGGCCTGGAAAAATGTTGCGGAACGGTCCGCCAGGTTGCGTGCCGCTACTTCCGCGGCCAGACTAAGATCGACGCCGACGACGTGCGCGCCCCAGCGAGTAGCGACTTCGGCAAACCTCCCCATTCCGCAGCCGACGTCGAGCACGAGCTTGCCTGCAAGATCATTGGGGCAAAAGCCGGTCCTGCGCCGGAAATCAACTTCGGATCGGTGGCTCTGATCGGTATCCAATTGCGTGCGCGCAAACACCTGCCACTGGAAACCAAAACTGCCGGCATAGTGTTGCGCGTCGACGAAGCGCGCAACTCCCTGCACGAGCGGAAAGGCGCGGCCGCAGCCCGCACATACCAATGCATCAGCCCCCTGATGCAGATTGGCTTTGCAGGAAAGACAGCGCAGAACCGTTAACACTTCTTCAGCGATTCCAAGCGCATTCTGGTTTTCTTGCATCATCGCGTTGCTCTCTTATGCCGTGGTGTAGCTGACTGCCCGATTGGGGGCTCTCAGCCTCTTGGACAGGCAGCGACGCCAAGCGGTAAAGCACCGAGGTATATGCGACCATAAAGTAGGGAAATAGCTCATATTCCGTGCTGGCAAATGCGGCGCCCACTACGTATGCCGCCAAGCTGGCCCACATCGCACTGGTAAAAAGCTGAATCTCTCTGCTGCGGCTGTACTGCTCGGTTTTACGCAGTCTTCGCACGTTGCGAAAGGCCAGTCCCAGTATCACGACGAACAAGATCAATGCAGGAAATCCGCCTTCCGCGCTCAGCTCAGTGTATGTATTGTGACTGACGCGCCAGAATTCTGTGGCGGCAGGAAAGTTCCCTGGCCCCACTCCGAAAAGCGGATGTTGGAAGCTTAGTCGGATGCTTTCTTTGAGCAGTTCCCGTCTCGCCTCAAGTGAACCGTGGTCTCCGGAGCCTTCAATGTTGCCCAGAAACAAACTTTTAACGCGGGTGACATAGTTGGGGGTAGAAATCGCTATTCCTACGCCGACAATCCCAATGACTCCCGCCAGAATTATCATGGGAAACCGCTTCCCGCGAACCCCAAATTCCCATAAGCAAACCAGCACTGATACGATCATCGCCATCAGGCCACTTCGGGAATAAGTTGCAACCACTGCGTACAGCATGCCAAGTAAGCAAATCAACCAAAATAGTTTCTTACCGGCGCCGCGCGTGAAGAAGAAGAAAGTCAGGCACAATGGCCAATTGATGGCGATATTGATCGCAAGATCATTCGGATTGTCAAAGATGCCGCCCAGTACGCCTTCAAGTCGCACGCCGCCAGGATGGATGATGACGGATACGATGGTCATTACTGCTACCGCTGTGGCCTGGACTAAAATCAATTTCCGCAGTTCATCGATGTTCTGAACGATCAATGTAACCAGCAGTGCGACAATCACCTCTTTCGAGAATTTCTCGAAAACCGTAGCGAATGCTCCGCCACGCCAAAACGCGAACGGAATCGTGAGTACCAGGTGCGCAAACAAAACCAGCAGCAGCTTGAGTTCGAGAGGGAATTTTGTTTTGATTTTGTTTCCTGCGAGACCCGCAATTAGCGCGAGTAAAGCAATGCCGCCGGAAATTTTGCTCACAGGAATCAAATTCAGCCCAGGAATGATATCTTCGGGCCGGGCATAGTAGAGCACAGAGAAGATAAGCAGAGCGGTATAAGCCAGCCGGCTGCTGTTGGGCTTCCCTGTTCGGCGCTCCATAGTTGTTGCTAGGCTTGCCACGTCACCCCTCGATTTGTTCAATCGTTGTTGATCGTCCCCACGCCGCCTTGCGCCCGGCGGCAAAATTAGCAAAAGCAACTGCGGCGGCGGCGTTCAACAATACGAAAGTGCGCGCCGCATCGGCGACCCGCGCCAAAGGACCTCGTCGTAAAACGTGTGCCAACCCTATAAGACTCAATGCATAAAAAGTGAGTTGCACGATCGCAACACCCCCGTAGAACACTCCCGGTGTCAAAAGGGATGCCAGCAGCGTTGCCAGCAACGCGAAGGGAACCACCAGTCGAAGCAATTTGTGACTCACAAATTGAAATCGAAGCGGATTCGCGCTG
>Ga0066683_10001215_pt1 | contig 10025 bp, 9 predicted proteins | sample GraSoiAngelo_132_FD_62296 | JGI IMG/M metagenome (GOLD analysis project Ga0066683, IMG submission 62296) | Grasslands soil microbial communities from the Angelo Coastal Reserve, California, USA - 14_0929_02_40cm | ecosystem: Environmental > Terrestrial > Soil > Grasslands | place: USA... | reverse complement strand
AGCCATCAGCCATCAGCCATCAGCCATCAGCCATCAGCCATCAGCCATCAGCCATCAGCCATCAGCCATCAGCCATCAGCCATCAGCCATCAGCCATCGATGGATCCCCTCACTTACCTCTTCGGCCTCGAGCAATTCGGGATCAAGTTCGGGCTCGACAACATCTCGACGCTCGTCGCGCGGCTCGGCCATCCCGAGCGGACGTTCCGCTCCGCACACATCGCCGGCACCAACGGCAAGGGATCGGTGACGGCGATGGCCGATGCGGCGCTGCGCGCGGCTGGCCATCGTTCGGCGCGCTATACATCGCCTCACCTCGTCAACCTCGCCGAGCGGTTCGTCATCGACGGCCACCCGGTGACGGAAGAGGCGCTCGCCGCCGTCGTGGCCGACGTGCGTGACGCCGTCGACGGCCTCCGCCGGGACGGCGGTCTCGCCGCCCAGCCGACGTTCTTCGAAGTGACCACGGCCGTGGCCTTCGAGCTATTTCGGCGCGCGGGCGTGGAGGTCGCGGTGCTCGAGGTGGGACTCGGCGGCAGGCTCGACGCCACCAATGTCGTCTCGCCAGGCGAGGTCGCCGTGACGGCGATCACGTCGATTGCGCTCGATCATCAGGTGCATCTGGGATCGACGCTGCGTGAGATCGCATTCGAGAAAGCCGGCATCATCAAGCCGGGCGTGCCGGTCGTGGTCGGTCCTCTCGACCCCGAGGCGTCGGACGCGATCGAGCAGGTCGCGCGCGACCGCGGGGCCGAGGTCGTCCGTGTCTCGGCGCGCGACGTTGAGGGCCTCGCGATCGGCCTCGCGGGCGCGCACCAGACGGCAAACGCCGCCGTGGCGGCCGGCCTGCTGAGAATTCTCGACGCGCGAGGGATTCGGGTGCCCGCTCAGGCGGTTGCGACCGGGCTCGCGCGTCCCGAGTGGCCGGGCCGCCTCGAGATGCGGCGGCTGGCGGACGGCCGCGAGCTGCTGCTCGACGCCGCACACAATCCGGCCGGCGCCGCGGCGCTTGCGTCCTACCTGCTGACCGGCAGCGACCTGGCGCGGCCGCTCGTGTTCGCGGCCATGCGCGACAAGGACGTCGCGGGGATGTTCGCGGCGCTCCTGCCTGCGGCCAGCCGACTCGTGGTCACGCGCGCGTCGAACGCCCGCGCGGCCGATCCGGCCGTGCTCGCGGAACAGGCGCGTGCCGTCGCGCCCGGCCTCCCGATCTCGATCGAGCCGGCGGTCGCCGATGCGCTCGCCGCCGCCTGGCGCGACTCGCCACGGATCGTCGTCGCGGGTTCGATTTTTCTGCTCGGTGACGTCATGAAGCTGATCGGCCGCTCGTGATACGCTTCGAACGCCACCTGCGCCGTGCCCGGATGCTGAATGTGTTTCGCACGTTTTCCCTGCTCACCTTCCTCTGGCTCGCCGGTCCGTCGCTCGCGCAGCAGGTGACGCTTCCGGCCGCGCCACCCCTTTCACAGCCGGCCGCACCGGGCGCACCGGCCGCGCCGGCGCCGGTCACCGAAACGACGAGCAGCGATCGCCGCGAGGGCTCGAACAATCAGAAGGACTGGCATTTCGTCGGCCATGTCGAAATGGATTTCGGCGCCGACACGAAGGTCTACGCCGACGACCTGTGGGCGTACACCGGAGAAGATCGCGCGATCGCGACCGGCAATGTCCTTTTCTCCCAAGGGAACAACCGCATCTCGGCGGAGTCGGCGGAATTCAACACGGGGACGCGGCTGGGCACCTTCTACAACGCATGGGGCCTCGCGTCGGTGGCGCCGCAGCGGCAAACGGCCCGCCCCGGCGGCGTCGCAGCGCCGCCGATGACAGGGCAGGATACCGTCGTCTACTTCTTCGGAGAGAAAATCGAAAAGCTCGGACCGAAGAAATTCAAGATCACGAACGGCGGCTTTTCGACGTGCGTGCAGCCGACGCCGCGCTGGGACCTGCACGCCGACACGGTCATCCTGAACGTCGATCACTATACGTTGCTGAGGCAGGCAGTGCTGACGGTGAAGGGCGTGCCGATGCTCTATCTGCCGATCCTGTACTACCCGACGAAAAAAGGGGACCGCGCGACCGGCTTTCTGATTCCGACCTACGGCGCCTCGTCGCTGCGCGGGCAATCCATTCACAATGCCTTTTTCTGGGCCATCGACCGCAGCCAGGACGCGACGCTCCTGCACGACTGGTTCAGCAAGACAGGGCAAGGCGTCGGCGGCGAGTACCGCTACAACCTCGGGCTCGGCGACGGCAATTTCCGCACGTATATGGACGATCAGCACAAAGCGACCTATACACAGGCGGACGGCATCACCCAGATCACGACGGATCCCAGCCGCAGTTACGAGGTCCGCGGCGGCGCCAACCAGTTGCTGCCCGGGAACATTCGTGCGCGGGCGAACGTGAGCTATTTCTCCAACATTGTTTCGTCGCAGACGTTCAACACGAACATCTACGACGCCTCGCGCAACGAGCGATCGTTTGGCGGCAACATCGTCGGCGCCTGGGGCAAGTACTCGATGAACGCCACGATGGATCACCGCGAGCTCTTCTTCGGCGTGACCGACTCGAACCTGTCCGGCAGCTGGCCGCGCCTCTCGTTTACGCGGAACGAGCGGCCGATCCTCGACTCGCCGGCGTACTTCTCGGTCGGGACGGAATATGTGCGGCCGCTGCGCATCAGGCGATCGAGCGGCGTCGACGAGGACACCGGTCTGAGCCGGTTCGATGTCTCGCCGCAGCTTCGCTATCCGTTCAAGAAGTGGCAATGGTTCACGGTGAACTCGACCGTCAGCTGGCGGGATACGTTCTACACGCGCAGCTACGAGCCGACCGGCGATCTGCTGGTCGTGCCCTCGAAGGTGATCGACGAGTCGTTGAACCGGCGGTTTTACACGCTCCAGTCGCAGATCGTCGGGCCGGTGTTCAACCGGGTCTGGGACACGCCCGACAACGGCTACGCCGAAAAGTTCAAGCACACGGTCGAGCCGTTCGTGACGGTTCAACGCACCTCGGCCGTCGATAATTTCGATCGCATCGTGCAGTTCGACGGCACCGATTCGTACGTGGGCGGCACGCAGTACAACTATGGCGTCAACAACCGGTTTTACGCCAAGCGCACGCTGACGCCCGGTGCGCAGGCGCAGGCGCGCGAGATCTTCGACGTCGAGCTGACGCAAAGCTACTACACCAATCAGCGGGCGGCGCAGTACGACCGGCAGTACCAGACAACGCTCGGCGGGACGGCGCCGAGCAACTTTTCCCCGATCGCGCTGAACATCCGTGCGCTCCCGACCAACGAGATCAACGCGACCGTCCGCGCCGAATTCGACAGCAAGTATCACGAGCTCCGCACCATCTCGGCGCAGGCCAGCTATTCGTGGAGCAGCGCCGTCCAGGCCACGGCGAACTGGAGCAAGCGCGCGTTCATCGAGAAGCTCCAGGATTTCAACAATCCGAAGCTGCTCGACCACTACATCGGCGCCTCGACGACGGTGCACACCAAGGACAACCGTGTCGGCGGCGTCTACTCGTTCAACTACGACGTGCTGCATGCCGCCGTCCTGCAGCAGCGGTTGTCGGCGTTCTACAACGCGCAGTGCTGCGGCCTGGCCTTTGAGTACCAGACCTACAACTACGGCGTCAGCTCACTGACGACGCTGATTCCCGCCGATCACCGGTTCTTCATGTCCTTCACGCTCGCCGGCCTCGGGAACTTCTCGCCGTTCAACGGTGCGCTGAGCGGCGTGCCCCGGTAAGGGCGGGCACGCGCGGCGCGAGACTCGATGTCCAGCCCGATTCTCGTCACCGGCGCGGCTGGATTCGCGGGCGGGCACCTGCTCGATCTGCTGGCGCGCGACGGCGCCGGGATCGTCGCCTGGCATCGCCCCGCCGGCGCGCCGCCGCGCGATGTGCCGGGCACGCGATGGGAGGCCGTCGATCTGCTCGATCGCCGCGCGGTGGCGGCGGCGATTGCGCGGACGCGGCCCGCAGCCGTGTATCACTGCGCGGGCGCGGCCCATGTGGGACGCGCGTGGGACTCGACGGAATCGACCTTCGCCACCAACGTGCGCGGCACGCATCACCTGCTTCAGGCTCTGGAGCTCGCCGGCACCAACGCGCGCGTGCTGATCCCGAGCTCGGCGCTGGTCTACGCGAGCGCCGGCGAAGCGCTCAAGGAAGAGCATCCGCTCGTGCCTGCCAGCCCGTACGGCTTGAGCAAGCTGGCGCAGGAGATGCTCGGCCGCAGGACGAAGGGGCCGCCGGCCGTCACGGTCGCGCGTGCGTTCAACCACTTCGGACCGCGGCAGGCTCCCTTCTTCGCCGCCGCGGGCTTCGCCCGGCGCATCGCCGACATCGAGCGCGGACTGTGGGAGCCGGTCATTTCGGTCGGCAACCTCGACGCGCGACGCGATCTCACCGATGTCCGCGACACCGTTCGCGCCTACCGGCTCATCCTCGAGCATGGGCAGGCGGGCCGCCCGTACAACGTGTGCTCGGGCCGCGCCATCACCATCCGTGATCTGCTCAGCCTGATGATTGCCCGCGCGCGGGTACCGGTCGCGGTGAAGGTCGACCCGGCACGCTACCGCCCGAACGACATACCGCTGCTTGTCGGCGATCCCGGTCGCCTGCGTGACGAGCTCGGATGGACGGCGCAGATTCCGATTGAGGAGACGGTCGACGACCTGCTGGCGTATTGGAGAGCCATGGGAACGTCCAACTCTTAACCTCTCACTTCGAACTTCCAACCTGATGAAGGTTCTGGTCACCGGAGGCACGGGTTATCTTGGCCGGGCCGTCGTGCGGGCGCTGGCCGCGCGCGGGCACGACCTCGTGGTGTTCGCGCGAAACGCGAGCCGCAGCGGTCTTCCCGGCACCGCGTTCGACGGCGACGTTCGCGATCGGGCGGCACTCGAGCGCGCCGCTGCCGGGTGCGACGCCATCTCACACTCCGCCGCGCTCGTCAGCATCTGGCAGCGCCGGCCCGCGGATTTCGACGACATCAACGTCGGCGGCCTGCGCAACATGCTGGCGGTCGCTTCCACGCGGCGCATCCCGCGCGTGTTGTACACCTCCTCCTTCGTGGCGCTGCCGCCGCGCGGCATGAAAGAGCCGCTGCAGGCGAACGACTACCAGCGAACCAAGGTGGCCGCCGATCGTCTGGCTGACGAGGCCGTGCGGGGCGGCAGTCCGGTCATTCGCGTCTACCCCGGTGTGGTTTATGGACCTGGATCGTTCACCGAAGGCAATCTGGTCGGCCGGCTGGTGGCGGACCACCTGAAACACCGGCTGCCAGGTCTGGTCGGACCCGAGAATCCGTGGTCGTGCGCCTACGTGGATGACGTCGCCGCTGGCCACTGCGAGGCGCTCGAACGCGGGCGCGCGGGCGCGCGGTACCCGCTGGGCGGAGAAAACGTCCCGCAGCGCCGCCTGTTCGAGCTCGTCCAGAAGCTGACCGGACGGCGCCCGCCGCCGCGCATTCCTTTTCCAATTGCCGATCTCCTGGGAGCCGCCGAAGAGCTGCGCGTGACGCTTTTCGGAGGGACGCCGCTCATTACGCGCGGCGCGGTCGAGATCTTCCGCCACGACTGGTCGCTCGACAGCGGCGAGGCGATGCGCGACCTCGGGTACCGCATCACGCCGCTCGCCGACGGGATCCGCCGCACGGTCGCCTCGATTCGCGACGCGGCGTTCCCGCCCGGGCGTGCGCGCCCATGACGATGCACTCGGAGAGCGCGCGGCAGTGGGTGCACGTCGGGTCGGGAGCGTTCGCGCTGCTGCTGCGCGTGCTCACCTGGTGGCAGGCGGCAGCGCTGGCCGCGTTCGCGCTGGTGTTCAACCTGGCGGTGCTGCCGCGCATCGGCGGCCGGCGGCTGTATCGCCCGGTCGATGAGGCGCGTGGCTTTCCGCTCGGGATTCTGCTCTATCCCCTGTCGGTGCTGCTCCTCACGCTCACGTTCCCCGCTCGACTCGACATCGTCGCCGCCGCCTGGGCGATCCTGGCGATCGGGGACGGCGCCGCAACGCTCGTCGGACGGTGGGCCTCGGACTGGAGCGCTCGAACCGCCGAGACCCCAGAGACAATCCTCTCCGCCCTCTCTGCGAGTCCTGCGAACTCCGCATTCGTTTGTGGTGCGCTCCCGTGGAATCGTGAGAAGACCGTGGCCGGCACGCTGGCATTCGTGGCATTGGGCGGCCTGGCCGGCATGGCGCTGGCGTTGTGGACGCGGCCGGCGGTGGCGCCTGCGCCGCCGCTGACATTCACGATCATCGCGCCGTTGGTCGCGGCCGTCGTTGCAGCGCTCGTGGAAACAGTGCCGATCCGGCTGGACGACAACATCTCGGTGCCGGCGACGGCAGGAGCCGTATTGTGGCTCGGCAGCCTCATGACCACGGCGTCGCTGGCCGGCGCGCGCGAGGGGATCGTGAGCACGCTTCCCTGGGCGCTCGGCGTCAACGCGGTCGCCGGCTGGCTCGGCTACCGCGCCCGGGCGGTTTCGCGCTCCGGCGCCATCGTTGGCGCGATCGTCGGCGCCATCATTTACGCCGGCGGCGGCGGTCGCGCCTGGGTGCTGCTGTTTCTCACGTTCCTCGCCGCGTCGGCCTCGTCGCGGCTCGGGCTGCAGCGCAAAGTCCTGCTCGGGATCGCGGAGGAGCGCGGCGGCCGCCGCGGCGCCGGCAACGCGATCGCGAATTGCGGCGTGGCGGCCGTTGCGGCCATCGCCGCGATCACGACGCCGCATACGTCCTCTGCCCTGCTTGCGCTCGTCGCCTCGCTGACCGCCGGCGGCAGCGACACGGTGGCGAGCGAGATCGGCAAGGCCTGGGGACGGTCGCCGTATCTCGTCACCACCTTCAGCCGCGTGAGGCCCGGCACGCCCGGCGCGATGTCGCTCGAAGGCACGACAGCAGGGCTGGCTGCGGCGTTCGCGCTGGCGACGGCCGGCGTCGCGATGGGGCTGATCCCGGCATCCATGACGCCTGGCGTCGTCGCTGGCGCCACCGCGGGGACCATCGTCGAGAGCGCGCTTGGCGCGACGCTCGAAGGACCGGGTATCCTGAACAACGACGTGCTGAATTTCATCAACACGGCAATCGCCGCCGCCGTCACGCTGGCCATCGCGTGAGGATCAACGGGGGTTCGGGGTTCAGGGTTCAGGGATCGAGGTTCGCCGGAGAACCGGGAACGGGAACCGGGAGCCGGAATCGGGGGGCCGCCCGGGCCTATCTGGATCTCGCGAGGCCCTTCACGTTGGTTGCCCCCGCGCTCGGATTCATGTCGGGCGCGCTGACGGCGGTTGGTGCCGCCCCGCGTGAATCGTGGCGGGCGGCGCTTCTCGCCGCGCCGTTCATGGGATCGGCGATGGCGGCGCTCCTCAACGCCGGCAACAACGCGCTGAATCAGATCTACGACCTCGACATCGATCGGGTGAACAAGCCGAAACGTCCGCTGCCCGGCGGACGGCTGACGATCGCGCAGGCGTGGCGATTCACCAGCGTGACCTACGCACTGGCGTTGCTGCTCGCCTGGCTCGTCGCGCCGGACCGGCGCCATGAGTGTTTCTGGCTGGTCGCCGTCGCGGTCGTCTGCACCTGCATCTACTCGGTGCCTCCATTGCGCACCAAGCGGCACGGCATCTGGGCGAACGTGACGATCGCGATTCCCCGCGGCGTGCTGCTGAAGGTGGCGGGGTGGTCGTCGGTCAAAACGATCGTGGGAGTCGAGCCCTGGTACATCGGCGCGATCTTCGGCCTGTTTCTTCTCGGCGCCACGACCACCAAGGACTTCGCGGACATGGACGGTGATCGGCGTGGCGGGTGCCGGACTTTGCCGATCCAGTACGGCGTCCGGCGCGCCGCCTGGCTGATCTCGCCCTCGTTCGTCGTCCCGTTCCTGGCGATCCCCGTCGGGGCGTGGCTGCACGTGCTGACGGGAAACTTCTGGCTGCTGCAGGCGCTCGGCGTCGTGATGACCGTCTACGGGTTGTACGTCTTGTACCTGATGCTGCGACGGCCCGAGGACCTGGCGGTCGAAGAGAACCACGTCTCGTGGGCGCACATGTATCGCATGATGTTCGTCGCCCAGATCGGGTTTGCGTTCGCGTATCTGTTGTAGCGCGAGGCTGTCATCTGTCGGAGCGCGAAGGCTGTCAGCCCAGCGGCGCCGGTGACGTACGTGGCGTCCGGCTTCAGCCGGGCCGTCGTATCGGCGTGGGCCGTCCCGCCTGAAGGCGGCCTCATGGAGCGCGAGGCTTCCAGCCGGGCGGCGCCGGTGACGCGGAGCGCGAAGGCTTTCAGCCGAGCGCTCGGCGAGATTCGCCCTGCAGCGTCCAGAACGGACCCGTCGGCGGCGCGGTTGCTGGCCCGGCCGGACGCGGCTCGGATCATCGTCGACCGGGCGATAGAACTCATCCGTACGGCGGCCTCAAGAAATCATCGCCAAGTTGGGGCGGATGCGTTATGGTACGCGGACCGCATTCACAAACACTTCCCCGGAGGGCGTTCGATGAGTCGCATGACGATAAAGATGTTGCTGGTCGCGATCGTGGCCTCCTTCGCGATCGCATCGATGGCCGAAGCCGCTCCGAAGAAGGCGGTCCGCCACCGGGTGAGACACTCGTCGCGGGTTTCATCGGGAGCCGCGCCGACGGCGGGCAATCAGTCGGCGTCGAGGAAGAAGTCGACCGCCGCTTCCAGGGCGAAACGCCGCGCGCCGGCGGCCAGGGGCACGGTGAAGAAATCGACAACCACGAAGGCGACCGCGAAGCGCAAACCGCTCACCAAGCCCCACTGATCCGCAGCTCATCGACTTGACACCGGCGGCGAGTGGGCCCGATCATAAGGCGAAACAGGGACGAATTGCCTTGTTTTTCAGAGGCCGGGCCCATGCCTGCATTTCCTCTCCTGTTCGACGCCGGTTCCACCAGACCCACTACTCGCGAAATCGCGAAGGTCGTCAAGCAAGGCGGCACGGCCGCGCTGACTGAAGCGGACCGGCGCGCCGATCAGGCCCGGTATCAGGAGGTCACCTGCCGATCGGCGTTGAACCGCGTCCGCGGCATGCCATTCGAGTGGACGCTGAACCCGTACCGCGGCTGCACGCATGGCTGCCACTACTGCTACGCGCGCCGCTATCACGTGCAATTCGAGATGAACGCCGACGACGAGTTCGCGTCGATGATCCTCGTGAAAGAGAATTTCGCCGACGTCCTCACACGGGAGCTCGCGCGGCCGGCGTGGAAGGGAGACTACGTCGCGGTGGGCACCGCGACCGACTGCTATCAGCCGATCGAAGGTCACTACAAGCTGACGCGGCGCGCGATCGAGGCGCTCCTGCGGGCCCGGAATCCCATGGGCCTCATCACCAAAGGGCCGATGGTCGTTCGCGACCGCGACCTGCTCGCGGCGCTCTCGCGAGTGGCGAGGTGCACGGTGTACATGAGCGTGCCGACCGTCGACGAGCAGGCCTGGGAGCGGCTCGAGCCGGGCACCGCGCATCCGCTGCAGCGCCTTCGCGCCGTGCGCGAGCTGGTCGATGCCGGCGTGACCGCCGGCGTTCTCATGAATCCGATCGTGCCCGGGTTTTCGTCATCGCGCGACAAGCTCGAACGCACCGTCAAGGCGATCGCCGACCACGGGGCGCGATTCGTCGGCTGCAACGTGATGTTTCTCGAAGGCGGCACGCGCGCGCACTTCATGAAGTATCTCGAGCGCGAGTTTCCCTCGTGGCTGCCGCGCTACGAGAAGTTGTACGAAAGGAAATACGCGCCGCAGGAATACCGCAAGCAGGTTCAGGGAATGGTGCGCGTGCTGCAGGCGCGTCACGGCCTCAGCGGGCGCGAGGACCCGAACCGGGGCGGCACGGTTGAAGACAGGAACGAAGCCGAGCAGGTGGGCTTTGCGTGGTAAAAACCTGTCATGGCTGGTGGCTGATGGCTATGGCCGATCGAACGACCATGCATCAGCGGCCATCAACTCGTGGTCATTAGCCATCAGCCATCAGCCATCAGCCATCAGCCATC
>Ga0066683_10001214_pt1 | contig 10031 bp, 6 predicted proteins | sample GraSoiAngelo_132_FD_62296 | JGI IMG/M metagenome (GOLD analysis project Ga0066683, IMG submission 62296) | Grasslands soil microbial communities from the Angelo Coastal Reserve, California, USA - 14_0929_02_40cm | ecosystem: Environmental > Terrestrial > Soil > Grasslands | place: USA... | reverse complement strand
GAGCAATCGAATCCGGTCAAGACGTCGAGATCGACCGTCGGCACGATGACGGAGATCAATGATTATTTGAAATTGCTTTGGTCGCGCATCGCGCGCGCGTTTTGTCCTAGCTGTGGCCGTGAAATCCGCCCTGAAACCGCGAAGTCCATCTCGGAGGAAATCGTGCGCGCATGTGCAGGGAAGAACGTTCTTGTCACATTTTGGATTGCCGTCCCTTCGAAAACTCAGCCGCGCGATTTTTTCGATTTCTTGCAACAGCAAGGTTATCTCCGCATTTGGATCGACAACGAAATTGTGCGCGTCGATGCGGATTCAAAGATCAAGCGACTCGGTGCGCGCGTGCAGGTCATTCAAGATCGAATCACGATCACCGAAGAAAATCGCGCTCGGCTGGTCGAAGCGATCGAAACCGCTCTGCGGTTCGGCAAAAGCAAGATCAACGTCGTTCCGGCGGCTGTAGAGGCAGGCGTGTCGCCTGCGATCTCAAAGACTGCGGCGCACACAGCCGCCACTACAGTTTCAGCAATGCCTTTCTCCACCGGCTGGCATTGCGCGCATTGCGATCTCGACATTCGGCCGCCGACTCCAGGCCTCTTTAGTTTCAACAATCCGCTCGGTGCCTGTCCCGAATGCCGCGGATTCGGTCGCACCATTGCGCTTGATCTCAATCGTGCAATTCCGGATCGCAGCTTGACCATCAAGCAAGGCGTGGTGCGGGCCTTTCGCGGTGCCGAGTTTGGTGAATCGCAAAAAGATCTGCTTCGAGCCTGCGCGCGCGAAGAGATCGACATCGACATTCCATTCGAGGAATTGCCGAAAACGGATCAAGACTTCGTGATCAACGGAGAGAAACGCGGTGATTACAACGATGAAGATTACGAGGACGATCGGTGGTACGGCGTCCGCGGATTTTTCCGATGGCTCGAGAGCAAGACATACAAAATGCATGTGCGCGTCTTGCTCAGCCGTTATCGCGCTTACACGAAATGCCCGAGTTGTAATGGCGGGCGCCTTCAGCCGGAAGCGCTGAATTACAAAATTTCGGCAAACCGCAATCCGCGATCCGAAATTCTTTTGGCGCTTCCAGAGTTCGCCACGCTCTCCATTTCCGACGCGCGCGATTTTCTCGCCAGGATTGACATCTTGCCTAACGACTCTACAGCGGAAATGCTGCGGAACGAAATTTGCGCGCGACTCAATTATCTTTGCGAAGTTGGCGTCGGTTATCTGACCCTGGATCGCTCGACGCGCACGCTGAGCGGCGGCGAAGTGCAGCGTGTCAACCTTACCACATGTCTCGGAGCGTCGCTTGTCAATACGCTCTTCGTCATGGACGAGCCGAGCGTCGGCCTGCATCCGCGTGATGTCGGCCGGCTAGTCCGCGTGATGCATACCCTGCGCGACAAAGGCAACACTCTGCTCGTGGTCGAACACGACGAAGCGATCATTCGCGCGGCTGACAATGTGATCGACATCGGATCCGGGCGCGGTGAGCGCGGCGGTGAAGTGGTTTTTAGCGGAGCACTCGAAGAATTTCTGGATGGATCGGGCGCTTCGCGCACGACCCCAAACAAAATCGCGCAGCGATCAAATCGGAGCCGCTTCGCAGCTTCGGGCCTAACATTGCGCGGCGCCCGCCCGATCTACCAATCTCTCACCGCCGATTATCTCAGCGATCGCAAGAAAATTCCGGTGCCGAAATCGCGCCGGAAATCGACTGCTTCAATCAAGATTGCTGGTGCGCGCGAACACAATTTAAAAAATATCGACGTCGATCTTCCACTCGGAATTTTTGCCTGCGTTACAGGTGTTTCTGGCTCTGGGAAATCGACGTTGATTCACGATGTTCTTTATCGAAACCTTGCGCGGGCGAAGGGCCTGGCGTCCGACCAGGAAGCCGGCGCCTGCAAATCGGTGACCGGAGCGCATCGCATAGCCGAGGTGGTGATGGTCGATCAAGCGCCACTCGCGCGCACACCGCGTTCGACGCCGATCCTTTATCTCGGGCTTTACGATAGGGTGCGCGAATTATTTGCCGCACAACCGGCAGCAATGTCGCAAGGTCTCATAGCGAGCGCTTTCTCATTCAATTCCGGAAGCGGACGCTGCGAACGTTGTTCGGGCACCGGTTTTGAAAAAATCGAGATGCAATTCTTGAGCGATCTTTATGTGCGCTGTGCCGAGTGCGAAGGCCGCCGTTTTCAACCGCATGTGTTGAAAGTGAAACTGCACGGCAAATCGATTCATGATCTGCTCAAGCTGACCGTAAGCGAGGCGATTGAGTATTTTGCGGAAATCGGCGAGGAACCGAGGTTGTCGGAGCCGCTTGCCGTCCTCCAAGAAGTTGGCCTCGGTTATTTGCGGCTCGGACAGCCGCTTAACACGCTCTCCGGCGGCGAATCGCAGCGGCTAAAGTTAGTCCGTCACCTCACCGGCACAGATTCATCCGATGAATCCAATGGCGAACCGGGCCGCAGAGGCAGTTTGTTCATCTTCGACGAACCAACGGTCGGTTTGCATTTCGATGACGTGTCGACGTTGCTGCGCCTTTTTCAGCGGCTGGTCGAGCGCGGCCATTCCATTGTAGTGATCGAACACAATCTCGAAGTGATTAAGTGCGCGGATTGGATTGTCGATCTTGGCCCGGAAGGGGGAGACGAAGGTGGTGAGGTGGTGGCGAGCGGAACGCCGGAGCAAATCGCGCGTGTGGAGTCATCGCACACGGGAGAGTTCTTGCGCTCGGTTCTGGGGAGCGGAGGCCAGCCTGCAGTTCGCGGCAGCTTGCCGCGAACATCTTATCACGGGAACGGTGGTGGCGAAGCATATCTTGCACGCGCAGCTGAAGAACCGCCGGGCAGGCTACTCGCCGGAACAGACTGGCAGCCTGTGTTCCCCAGAAATCGGAATGGCTCGATTTCGATTCACGGCGCGCGCGAACACAATCTGAAAAATATCAGCGTAGAGATCCCGCGCGACGAAATAGTTGTCATCACCGGTTTGAGCGGCTCGGGCAAATCAACTCTGGCGTTCGACATTCTGTTCGCGGAAGGACAGCGAAGGTTTCTGGACAGCATGTCGCCTTACGCGCGGCAATTCGTCGAGCAACTCGAAAAACCTGATGTTGATCTTATCGAGGGCTTGCCGCCAAGCGTTGCCATCGAGCAGCGCGTGACACGCGGCGGCGGCAAATCGACGGTGGCAACCGTTACTGAAGTTTATCATTTTCTTCGACTGCTCTTTGCAAAAACCGGGACGCAATTTTGCCCGGACTGCGATTCGCCCGTCGAAAAACAGAGCGTCGCCGCGATCGTGAAACGGGTGGAAGCAGCGGGCAAACGTGGAATGCTCAAGGTACTCGCGCCGCTGGTCAAAGCGCGCAAAGGTTTTCACACCGATGTGGCGCACTGGGCTGAGCGACAGGGCTTCGATACCCTTTACGTTGATGGAAAGCTGATTCCGGTTTCGCATTTTCGAAAGCTCGAACGCTTCAAAGAACACACGATTGACGTGGTCGTGGGCGCTATCGATGCGAAGCGCATCCTGAAAGCGCGCAATCTCACCCAGCGTGCGCTGGAGATTGGTCGCGGCACAGCCCATCTGCTCGACACAAAAGGTCGTCTCATAGTCATGAGCACGGAGATGAGCTGTCCCGGCTGCGGTCGCGCGTTTGAAGAGCTTGATCCGCGTTTGTTTTCTTTCAATTCACCGCACGGCGCATGCGAGGGATGTGGCGGGTTCGGCGAAATATGGAATCGCGATCTGCAAACGGGAGCGGACGAAAATGGCGATTCCGTTCTTGAAAATGAACTTGCAGCCGATCGCGAATTTGAATGGATCGAGGAAGACGAAGCGCGCGAGTGTCCGGGCTGTCATGGCTCGCGCTTGAATGCGATCGCGCGTCACGTAAGGGTGCAGGGCTTTTCCATCGATAATTTTACCTCGCTGTCCGCCAGCGAAGCGCGCAAGCTCATTGCGAGATTGCGCTTTCGCGGGACGCAGAAAACAATCGCGGCGGAATTGCTTCCTGAAATTCAACAGCGATTGAGGTTCATGGAGAACGTTGGCCTCGGCTATCTCGCGCTCGGCCGTTCAGCCAAAACATTGAGCGGCGGCGAATCGCAACGGATTCGCCTCGCTGCCCAACTTGGGTCCAACCTGCGTGGTGTTCTTTACGTGCTTGATGAGCCGACCATCGGTTTACATCCGCGCGATAATTTGCGCTTGCTCGATACGCTGACGGCATTGCGTGCAAAAGGAAATTCGCTCATTATCGTCGAGCACGACGAGGAGACGATGCGGCGAGCGGATCACGTTGTCGATCTTGGCCCGCGTGCCGGCGTTCATGGGGGCGAAATTGTCGCGCAAGGAACGCTGCGCGATATCGAGCAAGCAAAAGATTCTGAAACCGGGCGTTGTTTAACATCGCCCATTTGTCATCCAATCCGAATGTCGCGGCGGTCGCTGCGCGGCGTCGAGTACTGGATCGAACTCCGCGACGCGCGGGCGAACAATTTGAAAGATGTCCATGTCCGGTTCCCGCTTGGTCGATTGTCGGTGATCACGGGAATTTCCGGCTCCGGAAAATCGACCTTGATGCACGAGGTGCTTTTGCCTGGGGTGCGCGACCAACTGAACAAAAAAAGAGCGAGCGGCAACGGCGAGCTATTCAAGCTGGTGAGTGGAGCGACTGAAATTGAGGCGGTTTATGAAGTCGATCAATCACCCATCGGGAAAACGTCGCGCTCGACGCCCGGCACTTACATCAAAGTCTTTGACGAAATCCGGAACCTTTACGCGCAATTGCCTCTCTCGCGCGTACGCGGTTATTCGGCGAGCCGATTTTCCTTCAATGCCGAAGGCGGCCGTTGCGAAACCTGCAAGGGGCAGGGCGTGATCAAGCTGGAAATGAATTTTCTGCCGCGCAGTTATGTGCCATGCGAAGATTGCGGTGGTCGTCGTTACAACCCACAAACACTGGAAATCCTCTACAACCAAAAATCGATCGGCGACGTGATGGAGATGACGATCGAGGAAGCAGCCGAATTCTTCTCGGCTCATCCGAAAATCGCGCGTGCGCTTTCCTTGCTGGCCGATACCGGTCTCGGCTATCTTAAACTCGGGCAACCGAGCCCGACGTTGAGCGGCGGCGAAGCGCAACGGCTCAAGCTGGTGACGCAATTAAAACGCGGCGTCAGCCGCGCGGCGAACGAGCGGATTCGAAAAATGCGCAAGCCTGGATCGACACTGTATTTACTGGAGGAACCGACTATTGGCCTTCATATGGCCGACGTTGAACTGCTGCTCAACGTGCTGCATCGGCTCGTGGATGAAGGTAATACCGTAATCGTGATCGAGCACAATCTTAGCGTCATCGCTGAAGCAGATTACATCGTCGATCTTGGGCCGGAAGCCGGCGCGGAGGGTGGCGAGGTCGTCGCCTTTGGGACGCCGGAAGAAGTTGCAAAGAATCGCGCCAGTCGCACCGCGCCGTTTCTGCGCAAGGTGCTAAGCAGAGCCGTCAAAACGCGCCGGCAAAAGTCGCCGATCCCGCGTTAGTTCGTTCGATCTGCGAAGCGCGTCGCTTCAGGAGTGGAGGCGCAAGCGCGCGTTTTTGTTGCCGACGTTGGAAACCTCGCGCAGAATCGCCGCACCAATGCTGGCATACTATCTGCACGATCTCGATCCGATTATCTTTCGGATCTACGATAACGTCGGGCCGCGTTGGTACGGCCTTGCTTATGTGCTCGCTTTTATCTCCAGCTACATTCTTCTCCGGTGGCTGGCCAAACGTGGGTTTGCCGATCTGCCGGTGGCTAAAGTCGGAGACTTTATTACCGGCGCGGCGCTTTTCGGGGTCATCATCGGTGGGCGGCTCGGTTACGTTTTTTTCTACAAACCCGAAATGCTGCGGGAACCGTTGTCGATCTTGCGCGTCTGGGAAGGCGGAATGTCGAGCCACGGCGGCATGATCGGGCTGTTGCTCTTCACTTTTTACTATGCGCATCGACATAAAATTTCGTGGCTGAATTTGGCCGACAATCTCGCCGTGACCGCGCCGGTTGGTCTGTTCCTGGGCCGCTGCGCGAATTTCATCAACGGAGAGCTTTATGGGCGTATCACAACCGTTCCGTGGGCAATGCAATTTCCAAAGGAGTTGCTCGATCATCCCACCGAAGCCGACCGCGCGATCTCATTGTGCACACAGATTGATCCATCGCTCACAACGCCGGAAGCGATTGTCGCCGCCGTAAACCGACAATCACAGGTCGTGGCGACTTTGCGCTCGATTTTGACGCCGCGGCATCCATCGCAGCTCTACGAAGCCTTTTTTGAAGGCATCGTTCTATTCGCGATTTTATGGCTCGTGCGCACGCGCACGCGACAACCGAACGGGTTTCTGTCGGGACTTTTTTTTATTTGCTACGCCATTTTTCGGATCGTGATCGAATATTTCCGCGAACCTGATGCGACATTGATTGGGCCTTTTACGCGCGGCCAGTTTTTCTCGCTGTTTTTGTTTATGATCGGGCTCGCGTTCATCGCGGCGGCCAGACTACGGCCGAGTTTTCCAAAAAAAGCTTAACGGCGGCGTACGGAAACAGTTCGCTTTCCGCGAAATTGCGCTATTACTTATGCAGGTGACGCGGAGATGCTCATTGCAAAGTTGTTAGCGGCCGGCGGTCTGCTTTTCGCGTTCAATCACGCGACGATCGCAGGAAAGCTCGTCCTGTCTCTTCTCGCCATTGCCTCAATCTTCAGCTGGTCGATCATGATCACGAAGTTGCGCGTTATCCGGTTCGCCCGGCAACAGAACGCCCGCTTCCTCGGTGCGTTTCGGCAGGATCGACAGCCGTTGCGTTTGTTTCAAAAGCATGCGCGGTTTCCAGGATCGCCGGTGTTTAATGTGTACCGCGCTGGGTGCGAGGAAATGACCTTTCATCTTCTCGGTTCGCCAGAAGTCGATGAAACATTTCGTGCGCGGCTCGAGATTGCGGACAAAATTTCACCGGCCCAGATGGGCGCGGTGAATGCGGCCATGGAACGCTCAGTGGGCGAGACGGCGCTTGCCCTCGAGTCGCAAATGATTTTGCTCGCGACCGCGGTGAGTGGTTCGCCATTTCTTGGCTTGCTCGGCACGGTCTGGGGTGTGATGGACGCGTTTACTGGCGTGGCGGAGGCTGGTTCGCCTAGTCTGGTGTCAATGGCGCCCGGTGTTTCCGGTGCGCTCATCACCACCGTGACCGCGCTGTGCGTCGCTATACCGGCGATGTTCGGCTACAATTTTCTCATCACCAGTATTCGTGGCGTCATCGTTGAGATGGACAACTTTGCCGCGGAACTCGCTTCGGAGTTTGAGCACAAGTATGTCGATCACAATGTGCGCGCGCCGGAGTTTCGAAGATGATGATGTTTGAGGGGCCAGGCAGCGCAAAACGCATCAAGAATCTAATTTCAAACATCGAATTTTGGCCATGAGACGGTATTCGGAGCGCAGCAATCTCACAACCCTTAGCGAGATCAATGTCACGCCGTTGCTCGATCTCGCGTTTGTGCTGCTTATCATTTTCATGATCACGACTCCGCTGCTCGAAAACAGCATGAATCTGGTGATCCCATCCAGCGGCGCGACGAACCCGCCGATTAGTTCATCGCAAGTGCAAACGATCTCGATCGATCGTACCGACACAATTCGGTTGAACAATCAAGTAGTCGATTCGGAGAGGCTCAGCGCGCAATTGACCCAGTTGAAGCAGGCAAATCCAGATGTGGCGGTTGTAATCCGACCGGATCGTGAATTACCCGTGCAAAAGCTGGTTACGTTAATGGACGCCTTGCAGCGCGCGCAGATCACGAAGGTGGGCATCGCGACGAGAGCGGAACCGAGATAGACGATGTCGACAGACGCCCGTTTCTGGCGAAACGTCACCCTGATAGCGCTTGCGCATATTGCTGTTCTGGTGGGATTGATCCGCTGGAGTCACCAAACAAAGAGTTCGAACGCGCAAAGCATCGTTTGGATAAGTCGTGGTGCGTGGGATGGCGCTGCCAGAGAAGCAAAGAGCGGCGCCGCGCCGCAACCGACAAAAGTTTCAACTCTCCCGCCTGAACCGAAACCGTTGAAACCGGACGAGACCGAAAAGGAAAGTCCCGTCTTAACAGCAGCGAAGAGCGAAATCCAATTGTCGACACCAACAGCTACTCCCAAGGCAACACCAAAACCAACTCCCAAGAAAACAGTGTTGGCAAAGGCTTCGCCAAAACCGTCACCGAAAGTGAAGCCGACACCGAAGGACGCCGATAAGAAGAAAGAGGAAGCCGAGGTCGACACAGAGAAAAAGAAGATTGCGAAAGCCGCTCCAGCGAAGACGGATGCTGATGATACTGATCTGCCTGTGAAGAAGGCGTCTTCTTCTCATACCGGCGGCCACAAAGGCGATTCAGCGGCTACGGGTGGGCACGCTGCGGGCGCATCGGAATTCGGCTGGTACGGCAATATGTTGCATGATCGCTTTTACAGTGAATGGGTCCAGCCCACGACGACCGTCACTTCCGGCGCCAAGATTTCGACGCTTGTTAAAATTCGAATCGAGAAAGATGGACGTGTGTCCAATTTCGAAATCATCAAGCCGTCAGAAAATGTGGTAGTCGATGAGTCGGTAGCGACGATTGCGAGACGAGTGACACAAGTTGATCCTCTGCCAGCCGGGCTCGGCAGCGGCGATCATTACGATGTGAAAATCAATTTCGAGTTGAAGTCCGAACAATGAGACGAATTGCAGATTGCTCGCTCAAGGGCTGGGTGTTCCTGCTGCTTGCTGGTGCATCCTGCTATTAAAAGAGGGCAAGCGATTTGCCTTCGCGATGTTCCACCTGTTCCATCGTGCATTGACGAGGCGCTTTGTCCGGCCGCCATCGCAAGATCCTTGTGCCGTGCCGAAATCGGCCGCCGGTAAAATGGTCATAGGCAACTTCGACCACGACTTTGGGATCGACCGGTTCCCATTCACCGGTGCGATCCGTGCTCCAACGACTCGGGCCACCCGGCGCATTGCCAGTGAATCCGGGCGGCTTTTTTAATGCCTCGAATTTTTTCGTCAAGGCGCGGCGATCGCTCGCTTTAAAAGAGGACGTGAATCCGACGTGATGAAGCAGTCCATCCTCGTCGTAAAGGCCGAGCAAAAGCGAGCCGATTACGCGCGCACCGCTCGCGTATCGGAATCCACCAACTACGCAATCCGCGCTGCGGATCTGCTTTACCTTGATCGCGGCGGTCCGCTCGCCGGAAGCATAGGACGCATTAAGTTCCTTCGCGATCACGCCGTCGAGATTCCCGCCAACCTTCGCGAACCATTTCTTCGCCGTGGTCAGATTCGTTGTCGCCGGCGATAACCGAAGCGCGCTTTTCGTTTCAAAATTTTCGCGGGCAAATTCTTCAAGCATATCGCGACGTTCTTTCAGCGATCGCTTCAAATATGATTGTCGATCTTTGCCCAGCAGATCGAAAACGATGAACATAGCCGATGCGCTTTGGCAAGTTTTTGGACGCGACTCGCCGCGGGATGTAGACGCAGTTGCAGTTCATTGAAAGAAAAGGCGCTGCGAATCGGAATAACCAATTCGCCATCGATGATAAACTGTTGTGTCGGTAACCCAGCGAGTGCCCCGACGATGTCTGGAAAATAACGCGCGAGGGGCTGGCCAGCTTTTGATTGCAAATAAATCTTCCGACCATCGCGAAAGGCGATGCAACGAAACCCATCCCATTTCGGCTCGTATTGCCATTCGGCGCCGGTCGGAACTTGTTCGACCAGGCGCGCTTCCATCGGCGGCAACGGCGGTTTCAACTGCATTTGTGGCATCTACACGGAGGGATTGTTGCCGAACGAATTAGGATGACGGATTGATGCCTGGCGCACTGGTTTGCTGGACGGAAATAACCGTTACAACAAATCCTCATAAGTCGATTGCGTGCACGTTTAACGGCAATTCTATAACACCGACGCTATTATAGGTTGCATAAATGCTGGCCA
>Ga0066683_10001208_pt1 | contig 10044 bp, 7 predicted proteins | sample GraSoiAngelo_132_FD_62296 | JGI IMG/M metagenome (GOLD analysis project Ga0066683, IMG submission 62296) | Grasslands soil microbial communities from the Angelo Coastal Reserve, California, USA - 14_0929_02_40cm | ecosystem: Environmental > Terrestrial > Soil > Grasslands | place: USA... | reverse complement strand
CCGTTCGCGGCGAAAGGCGCGGCCGCTCCGGCGGTGGGCGCCGATGAGCTGCAGACCCTGGAGAACCTCGAGCGGAGCTACATCCTGCGCGTCGTGGATCGGGTGGGGAACAAGAGCGAGGCGGCGCGCATCCTCGGCATCTCGCGGCAGACGCTGCGACGCAAGATCGGCGCTTGATCCGCCTCAGCCGCGCCGGTCCGAAATGGACCATTGGCTCGTTTCGGTCCATGGAGTTCACGCCGGCGACCCGGATACCTTCATCCCACGGAAGGCGCGTCGGTTATGTCGGAATACCTATGTCTTTGTCCAGCGCGATACTGGTTCATAATCACCCACCCCCGGGCGACTGACATCGCCCGCCTCAATGGAATCAAAGACTTAGTCACATCGCCGCCGCGGAACAGCGATTGCAGTAGCGCGGGTCCGTCAACATTAGCCGAGTGAACTCCCGCAGCTCCCCGGGGCCTTCGTGGGAGAAGGCCAGTCAGTCCGGACGCGGCGGGATAGGACTCAACCAGCCGGAACGCGCTTCGAGCCCGTTAGCCGGCGTGAACGAGGAAGGATTCCCCCATGACGAACGGACGCGACTTGCGCCAGGACTCATCCGCGGGGCGCGAGGTTCTCAGGGTTCTTTTGGTGGACGACCATGCACCGGTACTTCGGTTCCTGGCCCTCGCCTTCAAGTCGAACGGGTGCGTGGTCTCTACGGCCGCGAGCGCGGAGGAGGCCTTCGACCTTCTGTCCGTGCAGCCGTTCGACCTCGTCGTCTCGGACATCAAGATGCCGGGACTCAGCGGCCTCGACGTCTTGCGGGCGGTCAAGGGCCGCCAGCCGGGCACGCCGGTGGTCCTCATCACCGGGATGCCGTCGGTCGACTCCGCGGTCTTCGGCCTCCGGAACCAGGCCTTCGACTACCTCACCAAGCCGTTCTCGGTGGAGGACGTTCATCAGCTCCTCCAGCGCGTCCGTGAGGAGCGCCGGTCACGCCCCCAGCCCGCGCCGCTCGCGCCCCACCAGGACGTGGCGCGCCGCCAGGCCGCGGTCGAGGCCCTCTCGCACCTCGGCGATCTCGCCCTCCAGGGGCTGGACCCCGTCCCGTTCCTGGAGCAGGCGCTCGGGCGAGCCATGGAGAGCCTGGGCGGGGACGCCGTCTGCCTTCTCCTCGAGGACGCGCCCGGCGCGCCGCCCTGGAGCGAGAAAGGCGATCCGACGCTGGCCGCCCGCGTCCGTACCCGCGCCGACGGTTGGCTCCGCGAGCTGAAGCCCGGCAGCGCCAAGAGCGCCTCTTTCGTCGTGGCGGATCCGGCCTTCATGTCGCTCGCGTCGGTGGTTCCCGGCGTGCGCGGGCCGGCCGGCCTCCTCTGCCTCGCGCGGCGCGAGGGCGGCGAGTTCCTGCCCGATGAGAAGGAGTTCCTGCTCGGCTATGCCCGCACCATCGGCCTCTCGCTCGAGAAGATGGTCCTGGGCGAGAGCCTGGAAGGCAACCTGGTCGACACCATCTCTTCCTTCGTGATCGCGCTCGAGTCCAAGGACTCCTATCTCAAGGGCCACTCGGCCCGGGTGGCGCTCTACGCCACCGAGATCGCGCGGGTGATGGAGCTCTCGGAGGCGGAGATTGCGGTCGTGGAGCGCGCGGCGATGCTGCACGACCTGGGCAAGCTGGTGGTGGGGGACGCCATCCTCCGGAAGCCGACCCGGCTCTCGAACGAGGAAACGGTCGCGATGCGCGAACACCCCGCGAACGCCGCCCGGATCCTCGCGCCGTTCCGCTTCCTGGCCCGGGAAGCCGACGCGCTCCGGGCCCATCACGAAAGATACGACGGAAAGGGTTATCCTAGCGGCCTCAAGGGGGAGGACATCCCCCTGGCCGCCCGGATCATCTCGGTGGCGGACGCCTTCGACGCCATGACGTCGAGCCGTCCCTACCGCGGCGCGCTGCCTTTCGAGGTGGCGATCGGCGAGATCCGCCGGCACGAGCGGGCGCAGTTCGATCCGGTGGTGACCGAGGCCTTCGGGCGCATCTCGAGCCACCGCCTGGTCGAGATCAGCCGCCTCTACGAGGCGCGGACGGCGTCTCTCTCCGACGGGGGATCCGCCAGCGTTCCCGAGGCGTTGCTGGGCGCTTCGTTCTGGCGGCGGCAAGAGGGATCCGCGCGGTGCTAGGAGGTGAGTTCGTGAGCACCGCCGCCGCCGCGAAGAAGGTCCTGGTGGTCGATGACGCCGGGCCGGTGATCATCCTCTGCGTCAACGTCCTCCAGTCACTCGGCTACCTGGTCAAGGGCGCGAATCGCGGCGAGGCTGCACTCGACATGATCCGTTCCGAGCACTTCGACCTGATGCTGCTCGATTACAAGATGCCCGGCATGAACGGCTTCCAGGTCTTTACCGAAGCCCGGGCCCTCCGTCCCGACATGGCCTTCCTTCTCGCCACCGCCCACGCCACGCCCGAGATCATCCAGGAAGCGCGGCAGATGGGCTTCAGCTCCATCCTCCTCAAGCCGTTCAGCTCGGCCGAGCTGCGGGCGGCGGTGGAGAAGGCGCTGGCGGAGAAGGTCTGAAAGGAGTGGGATGCCGACCGTTGGAGGCATGATCGTAACGATGCCGACCCCGGCCCAGGCCGTCAATTCCGTCTTCCGCGGGATCCAGTGGGGGCTCGACCGCATGGTGTCGGTCGGCTACGGGGTCATGTACGACTACATCGTGGCGCGCTTCCGGCCCTACCAGGAGCTGCACGGCGAAGTGCTGCAGCTCGTGGAAGGGGCGGTCGCTCCGGGGACGAACCGGCGTGAGATCCGAGTCCTCGACGTGGCCTGCGGTCCCGGCAACTTCACCCTCGGCCTCGCCGCGGCCGGCTTCGAGACGGTCGGCATCGACGCCTATGCCGGCCTCGTCGAGCTGGCCCGCGAGAAGCGCAAGGCGCATCACCTGGCGAACCTGGCGTTCCGTCACGCCGACCTCACCCGCGGGGGCACGTTCCCCGAGGCCAGCTTCGACCAGGTGGTGAACATCCATTCGCTGTACGTCCAGCCCGATCCGCAGCAGCTCTTGCGCGAGGTGCACCGCGTCTTGAAGCCGGGAGGCCGCGCCGTCTTCGTGAACTTCACCCGGCGGGTCTGGCTGCGGTCGACGGTGCGGGAGGTGAAGCGACGGGACGGAATGGGGGCCGCGCTGCGCAGCCTGCTGTGGGTGCTGCCCAACTCGATCTTCGAGGCCACGCGCAAGCGGGTCCGGCCGCAGTACTGGGAGGAGACGGAGTTCGCCGCGCAACTGAAGCGGGCGGGGTTCACGGTGCTGGAGCTTCGGCGGACGTTTTTCGAGGGAGCGAGCCTGCTCGCATGGGTGAGCAAGGAAAAGGGAGACGGAGAGGGATAGCGATCGGCTCGGGTGCAGTCGGATCGGAGACGAGGGTGTCATGAGGACCAAGATGCAGGCCAGGGACGATCGCCGCTTCCGCCGGGCGCTCGTCGTCGCGGTCGTGCCCGCCCTTTGGCTGGTGCCGACCGGGGCGCACGCTCAGGGGAGGATGGGGGCCGACCCGGAACCGACGCTGTTCGCCACCCTGAAGCTCTACGAGGTGCAGGAGGCCACGGATCTCAGGGGCGGCAAGGCCGAAGATCGGGTGCTGCGGCTGGCCAACGCCGCCCTGGTGGGCACCGCGTCCGGCGGCCTCTGCACCGCCGGCCAGGACCCGTGCGCCTTCGACACGCTGGCGAAGTCGGAGGTGCCGTTCCAGATCGGAGTGGGGCCGATCACCGGCGGCTTCCAGGTGATGTTCGACACCATGACGAACCCCGGGCACCTGCTCTCCGACCTCGTGCTCGTCGCCAAGGGCTCGGTCACCGGCACCCTCGACCTGCGGCCGCTTCTCAACGGGACCGCACCCATGGCCCTCATGAGCGGGCGGTGGAGCAGCAGGGCGCTCGGCGTGCGCGGCACGTTCACCGGCACGTTCCTCGTCCCGTTCCCCGATTCCACTCCCACCAAGCAGTGCGCGACCGGTTTTGCGTATCTCGATCCTTTGGCCGGCCTGCAATGCCTGGACGCCACCGAGATGTCCCTCGGGCGTCCGGTCACCAAGGTGATCGCGACGTTCATGAAGACGGGTTCGTTTGGCAATGGGGACGATGACGGTGAAGGGCACGGGAACGGAAAGAACTGAGCAACTCCAGGAGGACATGCTGCTCGACGGCGCGAGCCGGGCGAGCTAGGAGGAGAGACGCAAATGACACGCAACGAAATGCGCCGGTTGTCCTGGAAGGCGGGCCTCGTGGCCGGGGTTCTCCTGGCGCTGAGCCCGGCCCTGGCGGTGGCTCAGCAGGCACAGACACCCTATGCGATGGCGACGTTGTACGAGGTCCGCGAGGACATCAATTGCAACCCCGGCGACAGTACTGCCCCCAACTGCGCGGACGGCGCGAAGGGATTCGGCGTGCGGATCGCCGACGCCACGCTGACGGGCAACATCTTCAGTCAGACTCAGACGGACTTCGTGGGCCCCGTCACGCTCGATGCCTCGTCGATCCTCAACCAGCGGGATTGGACGGGCCCGGTGCACGGCAAGATGACGCTCCAGACGGGAGTCCGGGCGACATTCTCGGGTCAGCTCAACCTGTCGCTGGCGATGCTGGGCACGCCGCCCGCGCCACTCGCGCCCTTGTCGGGCAAGTGGCAGGGCACGAAGGGGACTCTGCACGCGGGCGGAGACTTCAGCGGCGTCTTCCTGATTCCGGTTCCGCTCGGATGCTCACGGGAGACCGCTCCTGGCTGCTTCTACCTCGAGCTCGGCGCGGAGGGCAAGCCGACCGGCCAGTTCTTGCCGTTGCAGGCTGAGGAATACACGGGCGCGGGCGCCGGTCTGGTGAAGCTGATGGTCGTCTTCTTCAACAATTAGGCAGGAGCGCCCGCGCGGGTGGAGGCCGCGCGGGCCGGAGGGAGGACTTGCTCATTCCCGACTCGAGCTGGCACGCCAACGCGGAGCGCGAGCGCCTTCGCCGCCAGTTCGGTATCCTCTTCCCGGCACCGATGCTGAAGGAGAGAGGGGACGGGCCGCCTTCCCCGGCCGGAAGCGTGACGAGCGCAGCGGCCGCCGAGGAGCCGGGGATCGTCGTCGCCCGCGGCCGGTACGTCCACCTCCGGACGTTCACTCCCGACGACCTCGATCACCTCGCCCGGTGGGCGGTCGATCCCGCCCTCCTGCGCATGGTGGGCAGCGAGCTCCTGCAGCTCTACCGGGACGTCTACGAGAACGACCCGTCGTTCTTCGAGGCTGTCCTCACCGACACGACGCAGATCGTCCTCATCGTCATGGCCAACGAGGGCTTCTCGCGGCCGATCGGGTTCGTGCGTCTCTTCAACATCCACCAGTCCGAAGGGTATGCCGGCATCGAGACCGTGATGGGCGACTTCCGGGCCGCCCGCCGGGGCTTCGGCGTGCAGGCCAGCCGCCTGATGGGCTACTATGGCGTCGACACCCTCGGCTTGCGGCGGCTGGAGGCCAAGGCGTATGAGTACAACGCCCTGAGCATCAATACCTTGCGGCGAAACGGCTTCACGCACGAAGGGACCCTGCGCAAGGCCACGCTGCGCGACGGCCGCTATTGGGACATCATGATCTTCGGGATCCTGAGAGACGAGATCGAAGAGCAACGACGCAAGGACCGTTATCTCCTTCCCCTCGAGGGTAGCGAGGGGGACGTGATTGAGTCTCCATAAGCTCCTTCCCCTCATCGCGTTCCTTCTGAACGTCTCGCTGGCGGGCATCTCCCTCCTGCGAAACCCCGGGAGCCGGCTGAACCGGGTGTTCGCCTACTTCGTGTCCGCCATGGCGCTCTGGAACTTCGGCACGTACATGCTGCGCCGGGCCCCCGACGCCGGCGCGGCCTACATGTGGGAGGTGATCATCCACATCGGCATCGTGGTGGTGCCGGTGTTCTACTTCCACTTCGTCCTGATCTTCCTCGAGAGCACGACCCAGCACCGGCCGGCCCTGACGCTGGCCTACACGCTGGCCGTGGTCTTCCTCATCGCCGACCTGACGGGCTCGCTCATGACGGGCGTGACCCACGACTTCTGGGGGTGGGTCCCGCGGACGGGTCCCCTCTACACGCCGTTCTTCCTCTACCTGAACGCCTTCTTCATCTGGGGCCTCTATTTCCTGACCCACGCGTCCGACGACAGCGACTCCAGCTTCCGTCGCAACCGGGCGCGGCTCATCCAGTTCGGAACGGTGGTGACCCTGTCCGGGGCCTTCGTCGACTTCATCCGGTTCATCGGGACGCGCCTCCTCCCCGGTGTCGACAACCTCTACCCGCTCGGCATCCCCGCGAACATGGTCCTCGCCCTCATGCTGGCCACGTCGATCGTCCGCTACCGGCTGTTCGACGTGACGACGGCGGTGAAGAAGTCGGTCGTCTACGCGGCGGTGTGCGCGATCATCACCTCCTCCCTCGTCCTCGGGACCAAGGGCATCGAGCGCTACTTCGACCTCGAGCAGGCCAGCGTGCTCTGGATCGTGGTGCCCATGGGCTTCGTGATGACCCTCCTGCTGGGGCCGCTGGGGCAGAGGCTGGAAGAGCAGGTCGAGCGGCTGATGTTCACCAAGCGGCGAGGCTGCTACGAGACCCTCCTGGAGCTGAGCAAGCGGATGAGCGCGATCCTCGAGTTTCGCAAGCTCGTGGATACCCTCGTCCAGGGCCTCGTGCGCGGGATACCCCTCACGCACTGCGTCCTGCTCGTCTACGACCGGGCCGCCAACGCCTACGTGGTCCAGCGCGAAGAGAGCTACGGGGAGGGCAAGCCGGAGATCTCCACCATCCGCGCCGACAGCCCCATCGTGCAGTGGCTCCAGCTCTCGAGCGAGGTGCTGGTCAAGGAGGAGGTCAAGCTCAATCCCCGCATGGCCGCTTATTTCGAGACCGCCGAGGGGGAGCTGGAGGAGATCCAGGCCTCCCTGATCGTCCCCCTCAAGATCGAGATGAACCTCATCGGGATCCTGCTCCTCGGCGAGAAGCTCTCCGGGGAGATCTTCGACGCCCAGGAGCTGGAGGTGCTGTCGGTCCTCGCCAACCAGGCCGCGATCTCCCTCGGCAACGCGCGGCTCTACGAGGAGCTCGGCGCCACCAACGCCCGCCTCGTCCAGGCCAACCAGCTCAAGTCGCAGTTCCTGGCCAGCATGTCGCACGAGCTGCGCACGCCGCTCAACTCGATCATCGGCTTCTCCAAGGTGCTGCTGAACCGGCTCGACGGCGACCTCACCGAGCGCCAGGAGACGTACCTGCGCTCCGTGCACAAGAGCGGCACCCACCTCCTCCAGCTCATCAACGACATCCTCGACTTCTCCCGCATCGAGGCGGGGCGGGTCGAGGTCCACCCCGAGGAGATCGATCTCCACGAGCTGGTGACGGAGTGCATCGAGTCGTCGCTGCCCCTGCTGCGCGGCAAGCCGCTGCGCATCGACCAGGAGGTTCCGGACGCGCTCCCGCGCCTCATCGCCGACCGCACCAAGGTCAAGCAGATCCTGCTCAACCTGCTCTCCAACGCGATCAAGTTCACCGCCGCCGGCCGGGCGTGCGTGAGGGTGCGGACCGAGGACGGCCTCGTCCACGTGAGCGTGGTCGACACCGGCATCGGCATCCGCGAGGCCGACCTTTCCCGGCTCTTCGAGCCGTTCCACCGGCTCGACACGCCGCTCTCGCGCCAGGTGGGCGGGACGGGCCTCGGGCTCGCCATCAGCAAGAAGTTCGTGGAGATCCAGGGCGGCCGCCTGTGGGCCGAGAGCCGCGAGAACCAGGGATCGACGTTCCATTTCACGCTGCCCGTCGCGCGGCCCAGTTAGAGGAAGCCCCGACCATGCCGGACGCCAGGACGCGCCGCGACAACCGGTCGACGAAGATCCTGTACATCGAGGACAACCCCGAGAACCGCGTGCTCGCTCGCGCGGTGCTGGAGGCCGAGGGCTACACGGTGAGCACGGCCGACGACGGCCTGTCGGGCATCGAGACGGCCATCCGCGAGCGGCCCGCGCTCATCCTCCTCGACGTGAACCTGCCCGGGGTGGACGGCTACGAGGCGGTGGGGATCCTGAAGTCGTTCCCCAACCTCGCCAACACGCCGGTCATCGCGGTCACCGCGTACGCCATGGAGGGGGACCGGCAGCGCACGCTCGTGGCCGGCTGCGACGGCTACATACAGAAACCCATCGACGTCGACGTGTTCCCGAGCCAGGTGGCGGAGTTCCTCCTCGGCAAGCGCGAGCGCGTCGAAGCGCTGGAGGAGGGGATCTACCTCCGCGAGCTGAACCAACGCCTCGTCTACCGCCTCCTCAACCAGGTCGAGGAGCTGAAGCGGCTCAACGGTCACTTCATGCGGCGGGCGGGCCAGCTCGAGGACCTGCACCGCGCCGTGCAGACCGTGACCTCCGAGCTGGGCGTGACGGCGCTGCTCGAGAAGCTGCTCCCCGGCGTGGCGCGGGCCCTCGGCAGCGCCGGCCTCACCGTGGACCTGGCGGGCTCCGGGACGAAGGTGACGGCGAGAAGCGACCACGGTGATCGCTCCCGCAGCGTGCTCGCCGAGTCGGGCCTCGCCACCGACGACTGGAGCGAGGTGGAGTGGCGCCTGCCCCTGAAGGTACGCGACCACGAGCTCGGGATGCTCGCGGCGCGCCACGTCATACCGACGGGGGCGCGGGCGGACGAAGAGCAGCTCCTCAAGCTCGTCTCCAACCAGATCGCGATCGCGGTGGAGAACGCGCGGCTGTACGAGGAGACGCAGCAGCGGCTGCGCTCCACCGAGACGCTCCTCGCGGTCAGCCAGGCCGTCGGGTCCACGCTCGACCCCACCGAGACGCTGCGGCGCGTCGCGCGGGAGGCGGGGCGGGCGTTGGGGGCGGACACCGTCGGAGCCTACCTGGCCGACGCCGACCGGACCCACCTGCGGCCCATTGCCGGCTACCACGTGCCGAAGGACAAGCGGGACGGCTTCCTGACGACACCCATTCCCCTCGCGGGCCATCACCTGCTGCAGGAAGCCTTGCGCTCGGGCGAGGCGCGCTACTCCACCGACGTCGAGAACGACCCCCGAGTGAACCAGGAGACGATCGCCCGCTTCCCGCACCGGTCGATGCTGTTCGTGCCCATGATCGTCAAGGGCGAGCCGATCGGCGGCCTTTTCCTGCTCTGGTTCACGCGCCGGCGGCAGTTCTCTCCCGAGGAGGTCCGGCTGCTCGAGGGCATCTCGCGCCCGGCGGCCCTCGGCATCGAGAACGCCCGGCTCTACGAGGGCGTCAAGCGGCACCTCCAGGAGCTGCAGCAGACGCAGGCCCAGCTCATCCAGTCCGCCAAGCTCGCCGCCATCGGGGAGCTGGCCGCGAACGTGGCCCACGAGATCAACAACCCGCTGACCGCGGTCCTCGGATTTGCGTCGTACCTCTCCGAGCAGGTGGGGCCGGGCCAGCCGATGCGGGAGGAGCTGGACCTGATCCAGGAGGAAGCGGGGCGGGCCCGCGACATCGTGCGCGACCTGCTCGACTTCTCGCGCCAGCACGAGTTCTCGGCGGAGCCCACCGACCTCAATGCCGTCGTGCGCCAGACCCTGGCCATGGTGCGCCGCCAGCGCGCGGTCGACAACATCACCTTCGCCGAGCACTACGCGCCCGAGCTGCCCCTGGCGGAGGTGGACCAGTCCCGGCTGAAGCAGGTCTTCATCAACATCGTGAACAACGCGCTCTATGCCATGTCGGACGTGGGGATCCTCAGCGTGCGCACCGCGGTCTCCGACGGCCAGGTGCTGGTGGAGTTCGGCGACACCGGCTCCGGCATCGCCCCCGAGCACCTCGACCGGATCTTCGACCCGTTCTTCACGACCAAGCCCGACGTGAGCGGCACGGGCCTCGGGCTCTCGGTGAGCCTGGGCATCGTCCAGAGCCACGGGGGGACGATCGAGGCGAGGAGCGAGGTGGGGAAGGGTTCGACCTTCACGGTCAAGCTGCCCGCCCTCGCGCCCGGCGCGGCCCCCCCGAAGGGCGCGGCCGCTTCCGAGCGCAAGCCT
>Ga0066683_10001207_pt1 | contig 10048 bp, 6 predicted proteins | sample GraSoiAngelo_132_FD_62296 | JGI IMG/M metagenome (GOLD analysis project Ga0066683, IMG submission 62296) | Grasslands soil microbial communities from the Angelo Coastal Reserve, California, USA - 14_0929_02_40cm | ecosystem: Environmental > Terrestrial > Soil > Grasslands | place: USA... | reverse complement strand
AGCTATGCGACCTTCAGGAAGGTGTGGCCTGAAAAACCGGTGCGGGTGACGTCGCCGCGCATCTCGCTCGACGACTATCTGCGGGAGTGCTCGCACGACGCGCTCTCGCCGAGCGATATCGTCGGCATCATGGTGGGAGATCTGCAGCGGATACGGCTGTATCCGGAGAAGGGCTTTCAGATTCATCAGGACATTCCCGACGATGTGTGGCGCGCGTACGAAGAGCTGGTCGAAGCCGGATACGATCAATACCTGCTATGAAACCTTCCACGGTGTTTCTCGGCGAGATGACCAACCGCGAGGTCGAGGTGTTCCTCGAGTCGCATCACACCGTTATCATTCCCACCGGATCGACCGAGCAGCACGGCCCGCACGGGCCGCTGTCGACCGACGTGCTCATTCCGCAGGAGGTCGCGCGGCGCGTGGCGCCGCAGATTGGCGCCGTGGTCGCGCCGCCGATCAGCTACGCCCTGTCTTATCCTCACGTCGGCTTTACCGGCCTCGTGCACATCCGGATTCCGACCTTCATGGCGCTCATCGCCGACCTGTGCGCGTCGTTCGCCGCGTCAGGGTTCAAGCGCATCATCTTCCTGAACGGGCACTACGACAATACGTACGCCATCGCGTACGCGTGCGCCGACGCCGCCGAGCGGATGCCGAACGGCGTCAAGGCGTTTCCCGTCAACTACTGGGACGGGCTCACCGCGGACGAGGTCGCGGAGTTCTCGGGCCTGGAGAACGGGCTGCATGCGAACGCCGCGGAGACGTCGGCCGTACTCGCGATCAATCGCGATCTCGTCGATCTCGAGCGCGCGAACGCGGAGTTTCCACCCTTCCCCGAATTCACGGTGAACATGGCTCCGGTGCACACGGCCTTCTTCTTCAGCTCGCCGGGCTCGGTGTATCGGGCGACACGATCGGGCACGTGGGGCGATGCGCGGAAGGCCACGCTGGAGATGGGCGAGCGATACATCGCCGCCGCTGTTCGCTCGACGCTTGCGGTGCTGGACAACATCGAGAAAACGTTCGCGGCCTGTCCCGAGCGAAGCGCTCCTCCTTCGACAAGCTCAGGATGAGCGATGAGTCCAAGGGCGATGCCAGAGCGTAAGGCTCAAGTCTCAACGCTTCAACGCTGAACGCTCAGTTGAGAGTTGAGAGTTGACAACCAGCCTTCCGGTAACCCTCAGTTCCTGGCTTCACGAATCTTGATGTTCCGGAAGGCCACACGATCGCCGTGGTCCTGCAGCCCGATGTGGCCGCGCCGCGCGCGGCCGTAGTTCGGATAGTCCTTGAACTTGCTCTCGCGGACGCGCCGCTCCCAGTCAGGGCTCCACAGCTCGTACTCGACTACCTTCACGCCGTTCAGCCAGTGCTCGACATGCGGACCGCGTACGAGCAGGCGCGTCTGGTTCCACGAGCCGATCGGTTTCGTCGCATCGCGCAACGGCGGATGCAGATCGTAATTCGCGCCGGCGTACTGCACCGGCTTGAGCGGCTCTTTGTACGCGTTGTCGATGATCTGATACTCCGGCGCCGTGTGCCACATCACGTCGTCGTCTTCGGTGACGCGGTACAAGACGCCGCTGTTGCCGTTAGGCGGGAGACTCCACTCGAGCGTCAACTCGAAATCGCCGAACTCGTCGGCGGTCACAATGTCGCCGGCCTCACCGGCGCGCGTGAGGGCGCCGTCCACGGCCTGCCAGCCGCCGGGCATCGTCTGCCGCCGAAAGCCCCGCCAGCCGGCGGTCGTCCTGCCGTCGAACAGCAGGCGCCAGCCTTCCGACGTTTCCCTTCCCGTCAGCGCATTCGGCATCGCCTGCGCCGGCGCGGTCGAAGAACGCTCGGCTGACCAGCCTCCGCCAAGGCTTCGGCGGTCCGCCGCAGCTTCAGCGAAGGCGGAAAACCTCGCGCTCCATCCGGGACGGAGGGCGAGCCTTTCAGGCGAGCCGAACGTGAGCGCAGCGGCGATCATCGCTCCGCCGAGGACGGCGCACGTGGTCCCGCGTTTCATGCGTGCGACTCGATCGGGGTCCGCGTCATCTTCTCGGCAGCCCAGCCGATCGGCCGGTTCTCGAAGTAGCTGTCGCGTCGACCGCCATCTGCGTGTGCCAGTGATCCGGCGTCGCGATGATCACCGCGTCCACGTCCGAACGCGCCAGCACTTCCCGGTAATCGCGCGTCGAGGAGACCTGATTCCCCCACAGCTCCTTTGCCAGCGTGAGCCGGCCATCGTACACGTCGGCGGCCGCCGACAGCTCGACGCCGGGCGCGCGGAGCGCCGAGCGCACGTCCTGCTGGGCGCGGATCCCCATCCCCAACACGGCGAACCGGATCCGATCGTTCGGCGCCACGTTCTGCGGCGCCCCACCTGCCTGTGCGCGCAGGAAGGTCGGCGCCGCCGCCGCGGCGCCCGCCACCACCTGGAGAAACTCGCGGCGCGAAGGCGTGTTGGTCATAGCGTCCCCGATCGGAGATACCGGAGGATACGGAGACAACGGTTTAACAGAGAGAAGCAGAGAAACGGAGCATCATTTTAGTTTATATTCTCACAGCCATCCGAGCGGAACCAGGGCGCTGCTCATGCGCCGGCTCAATATACCGGAGCGGAAACAGACATGAAAAGGGCACCGCGTCCCGCACTGCCACGCATCGCCGCCGCCGTACTCGTCAGCCTTGTCACCGTCGTCATGGCAGACGGGCAGCGCGACAAGGGGTGGTGGGACTTCGGCGGTGGGCCCAGCGCTTCGCATTTCGCCGACCTCGATCAGATCAAGAAATCCAATGTGAGCCGGCTCGAAGTGGCCTGGTTCTATCCATATGCCACACCGGGCTTCAACCCGATCGTCGTCGATGATGTCATGTACGTGGCGGGGCGCAACAACTCGCTCATCGCGCTCGACGCGACGACGGGCAAGGAAATCTGGATCCACGAAGGCCTGACCGGCATGACCAGTCGCGGCCTCAACTACTGGCAGAGCCCGGACGGAAAAAACAAGCGGCTGATCTTTGCCATCGACGGCTATCTGCAGTCCATTGACGCGAAGAGCGGCGAGTCGGTCCGGAGCTTCGGCACCAACGGGATCGTCGACATGCGAGAGGGCTTGAGGCGCGCTGAAGGCACGGACCGCCGCGTGCAGTCGAGGAGCCCCGGCAAAGTGTGGAAGAACCTGTTGATTATGGGATCGGCGTCCGGCGAGGGATGGGTGACGCCACCCGGCGACATCCGCGCCTACGACATCATCACCGGCAAGCGCGCGTGGCAGTTTCACACGGTGCCGGAGCCCGGTGAGCTCGGCTACGAGACGTGGCCGAAAGATGCATTCAAGTACGCCGGCGGCGCGAACAACTGGGGTGAGATGTCCGTCGACGATGAACGTGGCATCGTCTATGTCCCAACCGGATCGGCGACCTACGACTTCTACGGCGCGGATCGGCACGGCGCCAACCTTTTCGCCAACTGTCTGCTCGCGCTCGACGCACGCACCGGCAAGCGCCTGTGGCATTTCCAGACCGTCCATCACGATCTGTGGGACCTGGACAACGTGTCGGCGCCCCAACTGGTGACGGTGCAGCACGACGGCCACCGTGTCGACGCAGTGGCTCACGCCGGCAAGACCGGCTTCCTGTACGTCTTCAATCGCGTGACGGGTGAACCGCTGTGGCCGATTGAAGAGCGGCCGGTGCCGAAGAGCGACGTGCCCGGTGAAGAAGCCTGGCCGACCCAGCCCTTCCCGACCAGACCGCCGCCGTTTGCGCGGCAGACGTTCACATCCGACGACATCAACCCGTGGCTGCTCACGCCTGAAGAGCACGCCAGGATGCGCGAGCGCGTGTCGAAGGCGCGCAACGAGGGGATGTACACGCCGCCCGCGTTGATTGACACGATCTCGATGCCCGGCAATCAGGGCGGATCGAACTGGGGTACGACGGGCGCCAATCAAAAGACCGGCATCGTTTACGTCGTCAACGTCAACGAGGTGGCGATTCTCAAGCTCGAGGACGTGAAGACCCGGGCGGGACGACCCGGCGCTGCCGGTGCGCAGGCCTATCAGCAGTACTGTCAGTCGTGCCACGGGGCGAACCTTCAGGACGTGCCCGGCGGGCTCGCGCCGGCGTTGGTCGATATCACGAATCGAATCGGCGAGGATGCGATTCGCGCGGCCGTGACAGGCGGAAAGGGAACGATGCGTCCTGTCTCGAGCATCACGGAATCGGAGCTCACGGCCGTCATGGCGTATCTCGCGAATCCGAATCAGGGCGGCGGCGGTCGTGCCAGCCCGAACCTCGGGCCTCTGCCGCCCGGACCGGTCGTTGCCTCGGGTGGCGTGCGTCCGCCTCCGCGGCCGCTCGTCGCGCAGCCCGCACCAACGTATGGTGGCATCGGCGGCACCGGTGGGAATATTCCGTACCCGGCCGACGTGGATGCGCCGCCGGTTCGCTACGTGACTGAATACGGCGTCATGGCGTCAGCGACCAGGCCGCCGTACACGACGCTGACGGCCTACGACCTGAACACGGGAACGATCAAGTGGCAGGTTCCGCTGGGTGATGATCTGGCGACGTTGGCGGCGGGCGGTCCGGCCAACACGGGCGGCCTGGGCGCGCGTAACGGGATGGTCGTCACCAGAGCCGGAATCGTATTCGTGGCGGGCGCCGACCGTAAGGTCCGCGCCTATGACGAGGACAACGGGCAGGTGCTGTGGACGGGCGCGCTGCCCGGGAATTCGAGCGGCATCCCGGTCAGCTACGAGGCGAAGGGCCGTCAGTACGTGGTCATGTCGTCGATGCCGAACGCCGGCGGCCGGAGAGGTGCGGCGCCTGCGGTGGCGCCAGACACGCCCCGCGGTTACATTGCGTTCGCCTTGCCCGCTGGGAGCGTGTCGGAGAAACACTGAACACGCTGCCAGGCGCGAGCCGCGATCGCAAAAACTGGAATCGACGGCAACCCGGACAAGCAGGAGGGAGCCGGACATGGATCAGGTGCGATGCAATTGGGCACGACCATTTGTCGTTGTCTTGATCTCTCTCGCGGGCGCGGCGGGAGCGTTTGCGCAGGGAGGAAGCGGAACACTCACGGGCACGGTCGTGGATGCCACCGGCGCCGCTATTCCCGGCGCCGCGGTGAGCGCGACCGAAGCGAACACCGGCTCGGTTCGAACGGTGGTCTCGAATGAAGTCGGGCTGTTTCGAATGGCCGCGTTGAATCCGGGCGGATACGTGGTCAGCGTCGAGCTGACCGGCTTCAGCACGTTGACCGTCGGTGACATCGATCTCCTGACGTCCGAAATACGGGATCTCGGCAGACTGACGCTGCAGCTCGGCGCGATCACCGAGACCGTCTCCGTCACCTCCGAGGTCACCCCGGTGCAACTGGCGGACAGCGCGCGCAGGAGCACCATCACGGTCAACGATCTGGCGAACATTCAGATGAAGGGCCGCGACGTGTACGGCCTCCTCGCGATCCTGCCCGGCGTCCAGGACACCAATCTGAATCGCGACTTCGCGCAGTGGAGGTCGGCGTCGGCGATCACCATCAACGGTGCGCCGACCATCAATAAGGACTTGCGCGTCGACGGCATGAACATCGTCGATGAAGGCGGCTGCAGCACCGGCTTCGTCAACCTGAACATGGACGCCATCGGTGAAGTACAGGTCATCGCCAACGGTTACACCGCCGAGAATGGCCGGAACAGCGGCGGCCTCATCAGCGTGGTCACCAAATCGGGCACGAGCACCTTGAAGGGCTCGGGGTGGTACAACGGCCGGCGCGACAGGTTCAATGCGAACGACTACTTCCACAAGTCGACGAACCTGCCCAAGCCGCTCTATCGCGTCAACATTTCGGGCTACACCGTCGGCGGGCCCGTGGTGATCCCCGGGCTGCTCGACAGCCGGGGGAAGGGGGGAACCAGGAAGCTCTACTTCTTCGCCTCGCAGGAATACACCGACGATGCGCGGCCAACCACGACCACGCGCGCCAATTTGCCGACCACGCTCGAGCGCGCCGGCGACTTCTCGCAGACCCGGATCACGAACGGGACCATTCAGCCGATCATCGATCCGCGCACCGGGTTGCCGTTCCCGGGGAACGTCATCCCCCCCGATCGCATCAATCCACTGGGTCAGAAGATGCTCGGCCTGCTGTCCACGGCAAACGGCGTCCTGGACCCGGCGGCGGGGCAGGAGTGGACGTCGAATTCGGCGTTCGATCTCACGCCGCTGCACGGCCGCACGAACCACGTGCTGCGCCTGGACGCGGTGATGACGGACAAGACCCGCATGAGCTTCAGGGTGTTGAAGGACCGGGACGATGATTGGAGCTGGAACAACTTCACCCCGGGCACCGGGTTCGTGGACAACAACGTGCCCGGGCTGGTGCTGTCGTCGAGTGTGACCCAGGTACTCAAGCCCACGATCGTGAACGAGATGACCTTCGGGTACGGCCACAACCGCTATGGCTTCAAGGCGGCGGACGACTTCGATTACCGAAGTCTGTACGCGTCGAATCTCGGCATCAATGCGCCGAGAATCGTGCCGTTTGGCGCCCACACGGATCCGCCAGTGCTTTCCAGTTTTGGAGGATCCCAGGTCGACCAGTGGCCGTACGCGGCGAGATTCGCGACCAGCGGCGGCAATCGTTCGAATCTCGCAGGCTACTTCACAGTCAACAACAACTTTCCTATTCCGCGATTGAATATCAGCGCTCGGGCGTCCTTCTCGGACGATGTGACGATGACGAGGGGCCGCCACAACGTGAAGTCCGGTGTCTACCTCGAGTACAACAAGAAGACCGAGCCCGGTTCTCCCGACTACATGGGGAACTACAATTTCGGTCACGACGTCAATAACCCGCTCAGCACGGGCAACGGCTACGCCAACATGCTGCTTGGCGTGTTCACCACCTATACCGAGCTGGCGAACCGCGTCGACAGAGACGTCCGGCACTGGCAGATCGACGGCTACCTCCAGGACAACTGGCGCGCGACGTCACGGTTGACATTTGATTACGGCGTGCGGCTGCAGCACAGCGGGTCGGACTTCGAAGTCAACAACATGAACAGCGGCTTCTTTGCCGATCAGTGGGATCCGAAGCAGGCGCCTCGGGTCTACCGGTTGGTCTGCATGGACGGCCGCCCCGGCGATCAGACCTGCCCGGCGAGCCTGCTGCGGACGATCGATCCCGCCAACCCCACTGTGTTTCTCTCGAGCGCGTTCAACGGCAACATCGTGCAAGGCTCCGGCGTCCAGATCAACGGCATCCGGACCGGCGGCATCCCGGGCACGAAAGCCGGCACCTACTTCACGTTCCCCTATTTCAAGGCCGCGCCGCGCGTCGGGTTCGCCTGGAACATCCTCGGGGATGGGACGGCGGCGCTGCGCGCCTCGGCGGGGATCTTCTATAACTTCCCTCGATCGACCGGTACTGGTGGGTACACAGCGTTCGCGCCGGCGCAGTGCCCGATCGCCTGCAACAACCAAATCCGCTGGGCGACGTTCGACGATGTATCGAACGCCGCGGCGCTGGGGACGAGGTTCGTGCAGAATCCCGTCAATGTGAGTCTCGGGGGTTTCGAGCAGGAGCTCGCGAAAGCGTACAACGTCAACGTGGCGTTTCAGAAAGACATCGGCTTCAGCACGGTGGCCGAGATCGCCTATGTGGGGAACTTCGCGCGCGAACCCGGACGGTTCGTCGACATCAACCGGCTCCCGCTCAATGTGTACGGCGATCCCGCCAACCTGGTGAACAACTCACCGGTGAACGCGAGCTCTCTCAGAGCGGTGTATGGGAAGTATCCCGGCATGGGCTCGGTGACGGCGTTCATCCCGGACCTTTACACGGAGTCGCTGCGCTACAACGCGATGCAGCTCCAGGTCATGCGCCGTTTGTCCAAGGGCCTGCAGATGGGCGTGGCGTACACGCTCGCCAAGGGCGAGGGCTACACGGGCTACGATCCCTATACGGACGAAATCGGCGGGAAGGAGGCGATCAAGGCCCGCTACTGGGGGCCGACTCCTGAGGACCGCAGACACAATCTGGTCGTGAACTACAGCTACAACATCCCGACTCTGACGATCGCGCCGGTCCTCAAGCAGCTGCTGAGCGACTGGCAGGTGTCGGGCGTGACGAAGCTGCTGAGCGGCCAGGCCGTGACACCGACGTGCGTGTCGAACAACGCCGGCATCAACAACAGCAATCCGGCGCTGACGGATAGCTTTTGGAACACATCGACGACGGCAATGAGAGAAGCAACCGCCCGCTGCGAGCTGACGGGCGAGCCGATCTTCAGCGGCTACACACCGGATCCGAACCTGCCGTTCGCGGACCAGGCCCACTTCAATCTGGCCGCGTTCAGGATGCCCCAACCCAACGGGAGCATCGGCAACATCGGGAACAGCGGCGTGGGGATCCTGCGCCAACCGACCTGGCACGAGTGGGACATCACGCTGTCACGGCGCTTTCCGATCACGCTGGCCGGGCGCAAGAATAGCGGCATCAAGCTGCAGCTCCAGGCGTACAACGTGTTCAACGAGGTGCAATTCACCAACCTGAACGCGGCATTCACGTTCACCGGCCCGAATAACTCGGTGATCAACAGTGCGAACACCGGGAAGTACACGGCAACTGGCACCGGCCTGGCTGCCGGGACCATCCAACCCCGCACGATGGGCCTCACGGTGCGGTTGGATTGGTAGATGCTCATTTTCGGCGATATAACCAGCGTTTCAGTCCGGCAGGCCGAAGACGTAGAGCGCGTTGTCGGCGGACACGGCCACGTATTGATGGCCGGCCGCGGCATACGTCATCGGGCCGCTGGCGACGGTTCCACCCAGGTTGGTCTTCCACAGCAGCTCACCGGTGCGCGCGTCCAACGCGAAGAAGTGGCCCTCGCGTCCTCCCGAGAAGAGCAGGTCCGCGGCGGTGGTGAGGATGCCGCTCTCCGTGTAATCGACCATCTTGAAGTCCCACTTCTTTTCTCCGGTCTTCGATCGATCGCCCGGACCGCGCCATAACCCTCCGCCTCTGTCCGGTATGGAGCGCCGGCGCTGCCGCCTCCGCCTGCCGGGGCTCTGCCCGGTGTAACGCATCCTGGTTGAGCAGTCTTCCGACCACAACGGTTCCGTCCCTGGTGACCAGTCGGACATGACGGTGCTCGGGCAGGACGTCCGCATCGGGCGCCACGATGGCGCGTTGCAGCAGATCGGGCGAGCGCAGCTTCCCGATCTCGGAAAGATCTGGTCCCAACCGTGAGCCCGTCTCTTCAATGCGATGACAATCGAGGCATTTGCTGGCCTCGACCAGCGCTCTCCCCCTGGCCGGATCGCCGCCCGCCGTCGCGCTCGCAGCGCTTTGGCGGGGCAGGCTCTGCGCACCGAGTGGCATCGCGGCCAGCACCAGGACGCACGCCTCAAACGGTCGCGACCACGACGTCATAGATTTCCCTGGTGCCCTCGGGTCCGTTGCTCGCCTCGATCGTGTAGAGCCCTTTGTCAGATCCCGTGCACCGGAAATCAAATACCGGGGATCAACACGTCGTAGATGCTCTGAACATTCTGGTACGGATCGGCGCCGCCACCGCCGGCCTCGATCGAATAGAGCCCGGTGTACCTCAGCTGCTTGACCAGCGCGAGGGCCGCGGGCAGGTCGTACCGCGCCGGGTTCAACTTGACGTGACAATTGCCGTCGGTCAGCGGGAACATTCCCCGGATTCCGGCGTGCTGCGTGTCCTGATCGGGGAAGTTTCCGAGATCGCAATTCGCGTAGGCTCCGGAGCCCTTGATGATCTCCACCAACAACACCCAGGCGGCAGGGACAGGAGGGGCAGGAGGGACGAGAGTCGCACCAGGTGCTGGTGCGCCCTGGCGCCCGCCACCGCCACCGCGGTTCTCCATCGCCACCATGATGTTCCTGGATTTGCCGTAGTCGCCCATCGCCTTCAGTGCCGCGATCGCGACGTCCTTGTTCTCCTGAGTGGGAGCGCCCTGGTTCACCATGATGCGGGGACACCCCAGTGCCAGCGCGTGATCGATCCACTCTTTGGTCCGATCG
>Ga0066683_10001205_pt1 | contig 10055 bp, 9 predicted proteins | sample GraSoiAngelo_132_FD_62296 | JGI IMG/M metagenome (GOLD analysis project Ga0066683, IMG submission 62296) | Grasslands soil microbial communities from the Angelo Coastal Reserve, California, USA - 14_0929_02_40cm | ecosystem: Environmental > Terrestrial > Soil > Grasslands | place: USA... | reverse complement strand
TGTTAGCTCTTTTCGGCGTCTGATTAGCTCTTCTCGCCCTTGAGGCGCCAGAGCGCTGCTGGGCCACGTCCAAGCGCCTGGAGCGACTCTCATCACCCACGATCTCTCACCGCAGGCAGGGCCAGCCCTGAGCCCGGTGGTTCGACAGGCTCACCATCCTGAGCTTCGTCGATGGGTCGAAGGGCTCAATTTCCAACTTTGCACCCGTCCTTGATGACGACGAGATTGCCGCCGAGCGTTTCTCCCCCCGCGGAGATGTATAGATAAAGCAGATGTGCTCGCTCCTCATCGCAATAGACACTGAGCGCCAGATGCCTCTCAATCTGCTGATGTCCAAGGAGCCGCAAGAACTTCGGCTGCCCCCCACCTTCTGCAGCCATGGCGAAAGACGGCCAGTGGTCCATAGACTTTCCAGCAAATACCCCGAGAGAGAATGTGAGCACAGATACCAAGATCACTCGCCAGGCATTGTTCATGGTGTACTCCTTATGAGCCTGAATATCGTTCAGGTTGGATCGATCCGAGCCTTCAGTGCGTGATTGTAAGACAGATTCATGGCGCAACCCCATCCCTTTCCCCCTCTGTTCAGCCGAAAGTCTAGCGAAATTGTTCACTGAATGCTATGGGGACTATAGGCACGGGGGTCGGCGGGCTGGCCACGACAAAGCTTTTGGTGTAGGCTATAGGACATTCCGGGCAAAGGAGACCATTATGACTGCTGTTAAGGAACGCCGCCGGGCTGGCAAAAAGGGTGGAAACGGCCGCGTCGTACTGTCCCGCAGGCGGTACGAGCGACTACTGGAGGATCTCCACGATCTTGCTGTGGTAGCCGAACGGCGGAATGAACCATCGATCAGCCTTGAGGACATAAAGAAGCGGCTGCGGAAGCGTGGCCGCCTATAGCCTCCACTTCAAACCGTCTGTCGAGAAGGACCTCGACTCCCTTCCTAAACCCCTCATCGCTCGCGTCCTTGACCGCCTCGAACAGCTTAAAAGTGATCCATTTCCTCGCCAATCGACCAAGTTACACGGCGCCGAACGGCTCTACCGACTTCGGGTCGGAGACTACCGGATCGTGTACGAACTGGACACCGACGCGATGCGGATCACGATCCAGTACATCCGCCACCGCCGTGAAGTCTATCGCCGGCTCTGATAGTCAAAGGCACGAAGGGGGGGCCGGAGATCTCAACACGGGACGCATCCGGTTTGTTATGATGAAGTCATACGAAGACTGGTCTGTTTCGTCACCACCCGTTGCTCCGGGACTGCAACGGGTCCCCGGTCTGTTGGTTCAGACAGGACCGACTGAACAGACATAACGGACCTAACGGACTGAACAGACCTAACGGACCTAACAGACCGGGCTGCGAAGGAGGGCTGAGCCATGAGAATGCTGGTGATGGGGATTGCGGGGTGGGCGTTGCTGTCGGCGGGACCGGCGCAGGCCCAGATGACTATCATTCAGGGCAGCGACGGGACGAGTGGGACGGTGATCGATCTCGGCAATGGATTCAGCACCTATTCCGACTCCCACGGGAACAGTGGCACCATCGTCGACCTCGGCGGCGGGTTCCAGACCTACCAGTTCAGCTCCCCGGGCGGACAGAGTCAGTCCGGCTCGGTGTTGAGCTTCAGCGCCCCCACCCCGCCGCAGGTGGTAACGCCGGCGATAATCCTGCCCATCAGGCCGCACGGGCCGATCCTGCAACCCGGGGCTGTCGTCCCAGTCCTCCCGCTGACGCCGGGTCTTGGCGCAGGCAGAACCATTACGCCGGGCGTTGTGGTGTTTGGCAGCGGACGAAGCCGGTAAGGGCTGGCGAAGCTCAAGCGGTCTGGACCAGCGGTCACGCCTTCTGCTTGTTCATGTCCTGATCCGCCTCCTGCAGAAGGATCGCCGCTGACTCAGGCGGGACCCGGCTGATCGCCACCCCTGTTCTGCACTGGACCGTCACGGGCAGTCCGAGCCGGTGACCGATCTTGTCCAGGTTCGCGCGCACGCGGCCGATGAGCCGATCCACGTCCTGATACCCCGCATCCATCAGGAGCACTGCAAACTCGTCCCCTCCGTACCGGGCCACCAGATCGGTGGCGCGCGTCGATTCGCGCAGGATCGCGGCTACTGCTCGCAGGGTCTCGTCCCCGACGGCATAGCCGAAATGATCGTTGATGGTTTTCAGGTGCAGCACATCCATGATCAGCAGGGCCACGTCGGTGCGGCGGCGGCGGGCCCAGGCGGCGAGGTTCCGGTACTGTTCATAGAAGGCCTGCTGGCTCGCGAGCCCGGTCAACGGGTCCGGCGCGTAGAGGATGAGCAGGCCGTCGGTCTTGTACACTCTCTGGGCTAGCACCCGGCTCAAGGCCACCGCGAAGCCCGCCGAGCTCTGCAGCGCGTGCAAAAAGTCCTGCCTGGGAAGATTCAGGCAGCGTGTCTGCTCTGCGGCCACGACCGTCGCCGAGCGCGTCTGGTTCGTGAGAATCCCCACCTCGCCGACGATTTCGCCGTGCCCTAGTTCGGCGAGAAACCGATCCCCCAACGGACTCTCGGGCCCCGCTTCGACGACACGGACCTGCCCGGAGAGCACCACAAAGACATGTTCGGCCTGCTCGCTCTGCTGGACGACCACCTGCCCCGTGAGATAGTCCTGTGCGGACGCGCGCGCCACCAGCGTCAGGAGCTGCTCACGATCGAGCGCGCGGAACAGCGGCATCGCGGCCAGGAGGTTGGCATAGCGTACGGCGGTGGCCGTGGAAGCCTTGTCCCCGCCTGTGGCGACGGGCGCGCGCTCAGGTTCCCGCGCGGCCGCGGCGCCGGGATCGGTCGTCACGCGGGCCTGCGCCCGATCCGCCGCGGGCGCGCGGGATAACCAGGCGCGGATCCGTGTCACCAGCATCGGTGGGCTGAATGGCTTCACGAGGCAATCGGTGGTCGCCGGGTTTCCGATGCGGGGATCGCTCTCGGTGTCCAGCGTGTCGGTGAGAAGCAGGACCGGCAGGTTTGGCTGTCCAAGACGGCCGCGGAGCAGCCCGATCAGCTCAGTTCCTTCGCTCTCCGGTAATTGCGCGTCAATGATCGCCAGGTCCGGGGAGAACTCCGCGGCCTGAGCCACGGCGGCGCCTGCGTCCGTCGTCGGGAAGAGCACCAGGTTCTCTTCCGTCAGGATCTGCCCGATTGAGGCGAGGTCGGCCTGGTTGGCGCTCACGATCAGGACGCGCCCGCCGGTGATGGGCCGGCGCCGCAAGGCCGACCGACCGGCGACGGCAGGCCCCGCGCCCCTCCCCCGCACGTCGAGCTCCAATCCCTCCGCGGCGGCAAAGACGTCCAGGCTCGCGCGGCGATCCGCGACCCGGGCGCGGGCTGCAGACTCGAGCCGCTCCACCGCGGCATCGTCGTGCTCGGGATCGTGGTGGAACAGCGCCAGCCGTTTCGCCCCGGCCGCCAGCGCGACGTCCGTCGCGTATTCCACGGTGCTGTGCCCCCAGCCGACTTTGGTGCGATATTCCCCCGCGCTGTATTGCGCGTCGTGGATGACCAGGTCCGCCCCCTTCATGAACGCGATGTGGTGCTGATCGCCGGGATGGTGGAAGGTCGTGCCGGACGGCGTCCAGAAGGGCTCGTGATCGGTCACATAGGCCACGGTCGTGCCGCCGCTGGAAATCCGGTAGGCAATCGTGGGCGCGGTGTGGTTCAGGTATTGCGTCTCGACCAGCACCTCGCCCAGCCGGAAGAACCCTTCCTCCAGGCCGGTAAAGTGGATCCGGCTGCGCAGATCGCGGAGGGTCACCGGGAAGTAGGAGTACTGCATCTGCCCGGCCAGGGCCTCCTCCACCCCGCGCTTGAACCCAACCGGCGCGTAAATGTTCAACTCCGCCTCAGGCAGGAAGGCCGGGGTGAAGAACGGGAAACCCTGAATATGATCCCAATGGGTATGGCCGATAAACAGATGGAGCCGCAGAGGCTGCGGCGCGGATTGCTGGAGGTGCAGCCCCAACGCCCGGGCGCCGGTCCCGCAGTCCAGCACGATCACCGTGCCGTCGTCGGTGCGGACTTCGACACAGGCCGTGTTGCCGCCGTATTTGGCGGTGGACGGGCCGGGTGTGGGGATGGACCCCCGAGTTCCCCAGAATCGTACGTGCATTAGTCTCTCGTGAGTGCTGTCGGAGCGGGAAGCAATCCAGCCGCTCAGTTCTCGGGCGCTTCCACGATATGGTTCTCGAACCGGGTGCACCCTTCGGCCAGCAACCGATTGGTGAGCATTTCCCCGGGCCACTCGATCGGAAGATCCGCGGTGAAGACCCAGACATCGGGCGACGTCCAGGCCGGACCGTGATCCTCCGGCAGTTCGGGGTCAAACAGGTCCGTCCAGACCGGCATGTAGACGCCGTTGCCGCACTGGGTGTGCAGATGCACGATGGTCCGGCTCCGGACGCCCGGTTCCAGGTCGCGCCATACCGCCGCGGTCTCATCCGCCAGCCGGTGGAGCCGCACGGCGTTCTGCGCATCGAACATGGCGTACGCGGCGTACACGGGCGCCTCCAGCACGTGCGGCGCGGAGGCCAGCTCCCCGCACTGCGCCACCAGCCCTTCGAGCAGCGCCTGGCGATCCGGCTCCTCGATGGACTCGGGCAGTCCGGGTTCCGGCGATCCGATCAGCTCGAAGATCAGAAACGCGGTCGCCTCGACGGGGGGATGCAACCGGGAGGAGAGCAATTGGCGGCGCTGGGAGTCCGCGAGCGAGGTGATGTGTTCGTGGAGCCCGTGCAACGTCAGCAGATCCAGCGTCGCGTCCGTCAGCAGCCGTGGCTCCACCATCACCACGGTTCCGTCCGACAGATGCAGGTGTTTGCGGAGCAGGTCGGCGGTGGCGAGGGGATCGATCTTCAACCGGAGCGGCTCGCTGAGGTTGGCCTGGAGGGGCAGCTCCAAGGCAGCCATGACCGCGTAGGTGGGCTTCTCATCCGTCTCGCCTTCCATCACGACCGAGCAGGCGGCTTCCGCCAGGAGATCGAACAGCCACTCCGCCATGTCCTCGCCGAGGGCCGCCATGACCGTGAGCAGGTCCTGCTCCCGGTCCTGTTCCAACATGGCCTGCAGCGTGTCGATGGCCACATCGGCGTCCCCGTGATCGTGACGACGGGCGTTGATGAGATGGATCAAATCGCGCGTCAAGGGATCGGGCCGATACCAACTAGGCATACGCTCCCCTCCACTCGTTATTCACGATCCATTCTACGTGAACCGTCAAGAGGGTGTCCACGACAACTTCGTCACACCAGTCTCTATGTTGCCAAACTTCCGTTCCGGTGGCAAGCGCCTACTCGCCAATTACTTTAACGAGGACCCGCTTGCGACGACGGCCGTCGAACTCCCCGTAGAAGATCTGCTCCCAGGGGCCGAAGTCCAACCGTCCGCCGGTGATGGCCACGACCACCTCGCGTCCCATCACCTGCCGCTTGATGTGGGCATCGGCGTTATCTTCGCCCGTCTCATTGTGCTTGTACGTGCCGCTCTGCGGGGCGAGTCGTTCGAGGAACGCCTCGTAGTCCTTCAGCAAGCCCTGCTCGTCGTCGTTGATGTACACGCTGGCGGTGATGTGCATGGCGTTCACCAGCACCAGTCCTTCGCGGACGCCGCTCTTCTGCACGGCCGCTTGTACCTGTGAGGTGATATTCAGATAGGCCCGCCTCGTCTTGGTCTCGAACCAGAGCTCTTCGCGGTAGGATTTCATCCTTCCTTCAGCGGTCGGGTCCAGCAGCCGGATCCTGCGCGCATTCTGCCCCAGCCGACCGGAAGATGCAAGACAATCCGAGTCCCGGAAACGGGCCGGAACCGCCAGGACAAGCCGGAACAAGGATAGAATGCCGGCCGGATTTATCATATAATACCGTTCTCCCGCTCAGGCGGGAACATCCGATGCCGAACAGTTTGCAAAAACCGCCGCGCCTTTCTGCCAACGCGCTGACCGTGCTCCGCCGCCGGTATTTGGTGAAGAATGCCGCCGGCAAGCCGATCGAAACGCCCGCCCGGATGTTCCGCCGAGTGGCCGGCAACGTCGCCGAAGCCGAACGCCGATACCCTGACGGCGAGAAAAACCTTCCGCACGTGGCCGAGGCGTTCTACCACATGATGAGCCGGCTGGAGTTCCTGCCCAACTCTCCCACGCTCATGAACGCGGGCCGCGACCTGCAGCAACTCTCGGCCTGCTTCGTGCTGCCCGTCGAGGATTCGCTGGAATCCATCTTCGACGGGGTCAAGCATCAGGCGCTCATTCATCAATCCGGCGGCGGGACCGGCTTTTCGTTCAGCCATCTCCGCCCGAAGCACGATCGTGTCTCCTCCACCAGCGGCGTGGCGTCCGGGCCGGTCTCCTTCATACGCGTCTTCAACATGGCGACGGAGGTAATCAAGCAAGGCGGGTGCGTCGTTCCAGACACACTTGTGAGCACCAACCGCGGAATCGTCCCAATCCGTGAGTTGGGGCCGAGCGATACGCGAGCGGGCACCTGGTACCCGCATCCCATAACCCTCTCTGTCGCCACTGATAACGGGCAACGACTTTCAGACGAGTTCTACAATCACGGCGCCGCGCCCATCCGTCGAATCCGGACCCGAAGCGGATATCACCTCGCCGCAACGCTCGAACACCGCATTCGCGTGATCGACGATGAGGGCGACTACGTCTGGAGACACATGAAGGACCTCAAGCCGGGGGATTGGGCGGTTTTGCAAAAGGCTCATTTGCTGGAACCTGACGACGACGCATTACCGGTACTTGCTAAGGAACCGCACCATAACGCACGTTCCGTCCGTCTTCCGGAGCGAGCTTCCGGGGAGCTCGGCGAGTTTGTCGGTTATCTTATCGGCGACGGAAGCTTCAATAGATGCCGTACAACAGGCCGGTTGATCCTCACTGTATGCGACAAAGCACCAGAAGTAGTCGAATGGCTGATGCGTGTCAGCCGTGATTTGTTCGACCTCAAGCCAGTGGCACTCAAAAAGCCCGGCGACGGTAGCACGAACTACTTTCTGACGGCCACGACATTAGTCAATTGGCTGAACCAGCTTGGCATAGAGAAAGACTCGGCCCTCTCGGCTCGCGTTCCTCGACTCATCTTTCGCAAGGGAATCCAGATGGCTCATGGGTTCCTGCGCGGCCTGTTTACGGCGGACGGCACAGTTTCGGAGGACGGCTATCCATCACTGTCATCCGTCTCTGAGTCTCTTATCGACGATGTGCAACAACTTCTGCTGGCAGTTGGAATTCCCAGTTGTGTCTCGGTCACAACCAATCGGTCTACGGCGTTCGGCAAGAACCCTCTTTATAAGTTGCGCATCACGACGCGCGCGGGTCTAAATTTGTTCGCCAAGAACATCGGGTTTCTTGACGTCCGACACGAATCACTGCTCGAGCGGGGCCTTGATGGAGCTTGGGAGTTCAATGATGTGATTCCTCATCAGGAACAGCTCGTCGCATCGCTGTACGAAGGCCCGGGGCGAGGATCAGGTCCCATGCGCGGTCCGAGGGGTGCTAACCGAGACCTGTACCGAGCTATTCAGCACTATCTGCCGAACGTATCGGCCCCGCGAAACTTGACCAGATCTCGATTGGCAGTACTGGCTGAGGACCATAAGGAGATTCGTAACAGTCCTCTTACTTGGTTCCTGACCAACAATCAGTTCTACGACCAGATTGAAGCCATTGAGGAGGGTGAGTCATCGACTCTCGACCTTTCCGTTCCAGACAATCACACCTACATTGCTAACGGATTTGTCAGCCATAACACTCGCCGGGGTGCCAACATGGGCATCCTGCGCGTTGATCACCCGGACATTCTCGAGTTCATCGCCGTCAAGCAGGATTCCAGGGAACTGACGAATTTCAACCTGTCGGTCGGCATCACGGACGCCTTCATGCGGGCGCTGGAGCAGCGCCGGGACTACGCGCTGGTGAACCCGCGCACCGGCCGCACCGTCACCCGGGTCAAGGCCGCCGCGGTGTTCGACCGCATCGTGGAGGCGTCCTGGAAATCGGGAGAGCCGGGCGTGGTCTTCCTGGACACGATCAACGCGCAGAACCCCACGCCTCACATCGGCCGCATCGAAGCGACGAATCCATGCGCGGAACAGATGCTGCTTCCGTACGAGTCCTGCGTGCTCGGGTCGATCAACCTGGCTCTCTTCGTCACGGGTCCGGCGCAACGTCCCCGCATCGATTTCAACCGTCTGGCCGGCGTCATCCCCACCGCGGTGCGTTTCCTCGACAACGTGATCGACGTGAACCACTACCCGCTGCCGGAGATCGAAGCGATCACGAGAGGGAACCGCAAGATCGGCCTGGGAGTGATGGGATTCGCCGACCTGCTGATCAAGCTGAACATTCCGTACGACACCGAGGACGCTCTGACCACGGGCGACCGCGTCATGCGGTTCGTGTGTGAGCAAGCCCGGGCCGCCTCCGCCGACCTGGCGCAGGCACGCGGCGTGTTTCCCAACTTCAAAGGCAGCCGTCTCGAATCAGAGGGGCAGCGGCTCCGGAACGCCACCGTGACGACGATCGCGCCGACCGGCACGATCAGCATCATCGCGGACTGCTCGTCCGGCATCGAGCCCCTGTACGGCGTCAGCTTCACCAGAACGGTGATGGAGGACGTTCGCCTGATCTCCCTTCACCCCGCGTTCGTGCAACGGGCTCGGGCCGCCGGCATCTATTCGCCACGTCTCATCCGGCGGATCGCGGCCCATGAATCCATCCGGGGCCTGGCTGAGATTCCTTCGGAACTACGCCGCCTCTTTGTCACCGCCCATGACGTGACCCCGGAGCACCACGTCCGGATGCAGGCGGTCTTTCAACGATACAGCGACAGCGGCGTGTCGAAAACCATCAACCTGCCGGCCACCGCCACCAAGGCCGATGTGGCCTCGGCCTTGCGGCTGGCTTACCGCCTGGGTTGCAAGGGCCTGACCGTGTTTCGGACGGGAAGCCGCGGCAAACAAGTCCTCTCCTGCGCGAACGTGCAGTACTGTTAGACAGGTTAAGGTTGAGGCTGAGGTTAAGCAGGTTCGATGTTCGAGGTTTCCTAACTACGAACCTCGATCGGGGAACCTGGAATTCTTCGACCTGAACCTCAACCTTAACCTCAACCTGACACCATGGTCCGACCGCCCGCCGTCGCCGGCCAGTTCTACAGCGCATCGCCTGAGCGCCTCGATGCCGAGGTGGCAGGCTACACTCAGTCCGAAGCAGTCCCTCACGCCGCCGTCGGCGTGGTGACTCCTCATGCCGGATTGATGTACTCCGGACACGTGGCAGGAGCGGTGTACGCCCGCGTGCTCCTCCCCGAGACCGTCATCCTGATCGGCCCCAACCACACTGGCTTCGGTCCCCCGGTCTCCGTCTATCCGGACGGCTCCTGGCTGATCCCCGGCGCCGAGGTGGCGGTAGATCGCGTTCTCGCGGGCGACATTCTTGCCCGGTACCCGCGGGCCGAGGCGGACGTGTCGGCCCACCAGTCGGAGCATTGCCTGGAAGTGCAGTTGCCGTTTCTTCGACGCGCGCGGCCGGGCGTTCGGATCGTTCCGATCGTGCTTGGCGCGACGAACGAAGAGGTGTGCCGGGAACTGGGGCACTGCCTGGCCGCCGCGATCACGGCGCAGGCGGTGCGCGAAGGCCTTGCAGCGCGGGCGCTGCTCATCGCCAGCACCGACATGAACCATTACGAGCCCGACCGCGTCACCCGCGACAAGGACCGGTTTGCGGTCGAGGCCATCGAACGCCTGGACCCCGCGGGGCTTCTCGCCGCTGTACGGATGCACCGGATCACGATGTGCGGCTTCGCAGCAACCGCGACTGTCCTCTACGCCGCCCAGATCCTGGGTGCCACAGGCGCCTCGCTCATCCGCTACGCTACGTCGGGCGATATGAGCGGGCACTTCGACCGAGTCGTCGGATACGCCGGCTTGACCATCACCTGAGAAGAAACCACAGCGGTCCCGACCGGCGTCGCGACCCTCGCGAGCCAATTGACAGGACCTCCCGACGATGGTATGTACTTGC
>Ga0066683_10001202_pt1 | contig 10060 bp, 6 predicted proteins | sample GraSoiAngelo_132_FD_62296 | JGI IMG/M metagenome (GOLD analysis project Ga0066683, IMG submission 62296) | Grasslands soil microbial communities from the Angelo Coastal Reserve, California, USA - 14_0929_02_40cm | ecosystem: Environmental > Terrestrial > Soil > Grasslands | place: USA... | reverse complement strand
AGCTCTGCCGGCGTCCGGGTCGCAGCGACGATCGCCTGTGACGGCGTCAGCCCCAGCTGCACCCATCGCGCAAGCTCGTGGTGATCCGCAATGCCGAACGTGTGGCCGGGATGAATGCCGGCATCGGTGCCGAGCACGAGGCGTACACCTGCCGCGATCATCTTCGGAAAATTGTTGGCGAGCATCGCCTCGCGTGTGGCCGCATTCGGGGAGGGTGGCCCGCAGCTGGGCGCCAGCGGGCGGGCCTCGACGGTCGCACGAATTGCGGCGCTCACCTTCGGGGGCAGAGACTGATCGACGAACGGATCGTTGTCGCACACCTCACTTCGATCGCCGAGCCCGATGACCGTCGCCCAGTACGGCTTTTTCTCCCTGAGGATCGCGAGGTACTCGTCGTCGAGCTTCTCGCCCTGCACCATGTGCACCAGGACGTCGACGCCGGCCCCTACGACTGCCTTTTGATCCGGCAGGGTCGTCGCGTGCGCATGGACCACCATCTGATGCTTGTGCGCCTCATCGATGACCGCGTTGTACACGTCGGGCGTCATCTTGGGGTACGAGCCGCGTCGATCATCCACCCAGATTTTGACGTTCCTGATTCCCTTGCCGGCCATTGTCCGGATGGCGGCGCGCGCCTCCTGCGCGGTCGAGACTTCGTTCACCGCGTGCAGCGCGGTGGTGCCTTTGAGCAGGACCGCGTCCGGACCGCCGTTGGGCGGCGCCATGCCCGGCATGAAGAAAAACCGTGACGCCGGCGGAAACTTCCCGGCCCGCTGGTCCCTCTCGAACTGAAGCGACTGATCGGTCGGGCTGCTGCCGACCGACGTGGTCGCGCCGACGCCGTAAAACGCCTCGCGCTGGAGGTGATCCAGCACGTTCTGCGGCGTGTAGTTCTGCGCGCCCCAGCTCGTGTATCCCTCGTACCCGATGTGGACGTGCGCGTTGATCATCGACGGCATGACCGTCTTCCCGGTCAGATCGACGCGGGCCGCGCTGTCGGGAGGCGTGACCGCGCTTCTCGGCCCAACGGCGCCGATGCGGCCATTCTCGACGACGAAGGCGCCGCTGTCGATGACGGTTCCATCGCCGATGATCAACCGGCCGCCTTCATAGAGAACAGCGTTCACCGGACCGCGCGATTGCGAATACGCACCCGACGCCGCCGACACGGCAACGACACAACACGCCAGCAGTGTTGACCGACGCATGCAGCACCTCTTGCGAAATCAGCCGGCGGCCTATCGTAGCGCAGGCCTTCAGAGCTGGTGAAGAAACACGACGTTCAACGCAGAACTCGCGGAAACACGCAGCAAAACCGTAAGGATTCTTCTCTGCGGGTTCCGCGGTTTCTGCGTTGTACGTGATTTCTTCACACGCCCGACGACAAATCTAACCTCCGGCCATCGCTCCGACGACCGGAAAAGGCTCGGTCCCCGCCGCGGCCGCGTCGGCGAGCGGGGCGTCCGGCAGTTCGTGGGAGAAATAGCGGCCAACACGTGACAGCAGACAGGTTGAGCAGGGCTGGCGCGTGCCGGCTCGTGGCGCAGCATTAGCCGCGCGATCACGGAATTGAGTGTCTCATCCCGCCACACGCCAGGACTGCCCTTCTGAGAGGCCCACAACCACCGCCATCACCACGCGTTACAGCCGGCCATCGCCAGCCTCGGCCGGGCACCCCACTTGCTCTCGACACTCGATGTTCCAAGCATTCCGCGAAGGAGGACATCGATGCGCATGAAGCAAACGGTGCGCTTGAAGAAATCTGCGCGCGTGAAGAAATCGACGCGCTTCAGGGGGGCGATGGGCGCGTGGGCCGTTCTCCTGTTGGTGATTTGCGTCATGGGAGCCGCGATGTTGATCGCTGTGGGCCGTCCCTCACAGCCGGCGGACATCGCGACGGCAGACCCGCGCCCGGAAAGGGCGGCGGTGGCGCAAACGGAAGCCCGATCGAAGAAGGCCGCGGCCTCAAAGGCGCCAGGGGCGGGAGTTGTCACGGCCGTGACCATCGCGGCGGACGCGACGTCGCCGAACGCTCCCGCCATGGATTCGGCGGCAACGGCATCCATACAGAAGCCGTCTCCGGTGACGATCACGGGATGCCTCGAGCTTGCCGACGAGACGTTCCGCCTGAAGGACACGACCGGCGTGAATAGGCCCAGGACGCGGAGCTGGAAGTCGGGCTTTCTGAAGAAGGGCTCTCCGTCGATCGAAGTCGTCGATGCATCGAAGAGGTTGAAGCTGCCGGGTCATGTCGGGCAGCGCGTCAGCGTGACCGGCGTGCTCGTGGACCGCGAGATGCAGGGGCACTCGCTGCAGCGCGTCGCCGCGTCTTGTAAATAAGAGCGCCGGACTCGAGAAACTGCGTTGTTCGACAAGCGTCTCCCGCCGACCTGTCCACATGATGATTCACAGTCCGAGGGCGGGCAGCGCTGGGCGGGCATCCGAGCCACGCGATGCCCGCCCGCTGCCTCCGATGTCGGCTTAAGGAACGCGTGACGCTGTGTAGGCCGCGATCGCCAGCATCTCCTGGTTGCTCAGGTTCGCGACGACCGGCTTCATCAGTTCGGCCCACACGCCTTTGCGCGTGCCACGCTGCATGTCGGACAGCTGGCGGACCGTGTAGCTGGGGGAACGGCCCACGATTCCGGGCACCGGGCCGAGGCCCTTCAGATCCGTACCGTGACAAACCGCGCACGCCGTCGTCCTGCCACCGCCGCCGGTGGTGACGAGCGTTTCCCCCTTCTTGATGCTCCCCATCGGCGCGTACGCGATGAACCCGGACCGCGGGTCGCGGAGCACTTCGGTTCGCTCCGTGTCCTCAGGCGTCTCGATGATGCGGTCGCCGATCGGCTCCTTCTCGTTCCCTTCCATCCTGAGGAACATGCCTCCGGCGATGCGCGTCTTCGGGACGGTGGCGGCTTCGACAACCTTGATCCACGGCGTCCATTTCATCGAGCCGAAGTACGTGGCGGCCGCTTTCACTTCCTCGTCGGACATCCCCTTCGCGATCGCGATCATCACGTTCGTGTTCGCCTTCCGGGAATCGGCGCTCTTTCTCGCGCCGGTCTTGAAGTCGTTCATCGTCTGGACGAAATAGTCGTAAGGCAGCCCGGCGACGCCTGCGTTTTCGGGGCGACCCTTGCCGTTGGGATAGTGGCAGAGGCTGCAGGCGCGCACATCCGGCCTGCGGCCGTGCGCCACGACATCGGGCATCTGCGGGTGATCGCCAGGAAACCAGTCGGCCGGGCCGAAGGCGTCGCGGATCTGCGCGAGCGGAAAAGACGCGCTGCTGCCGGGAACTTGTTTCGGCGTGGCGTCGACCGGCGCGGGCGGAGTGGCAGGAGCCGCGGGCGCAGCGGGCGGATTGGCCGCGCCGTCGGCCGCCGACGCGAAGCCGTACGCCCACGGCGGCGGCGCGTCGCTCGCGGCCTGGAGAAATCCGGCCGCAAGGAGAGATAACAGAGCCAGGATCACAATGCCGAATGCCTTTCGCATCACTCCCCTCCCATCTGCAACTCAATCGTCAATCCAATCAGCACTCCAACGTGAAATCTGCATGCTGCACGTTCACCAATTCAGTGAGGCAGCCCGAAGCAGTATAGCCAGCCGCGGGTTCGAAGATAAATCTTCCCGTCGGAGATCGCCGGGGTCGCGTAGATATCATCGCCGAGATCGTTGACGACCATCGGCTCGAGGCTGCCGCCGGTCCCGAGCACGGCGACCTTGCCCCGTTCGCTCAGCAGGAAGATCTTGCCGTCGCCCGCGACCGGCGACGCATAGTAGCTGTCGATCGCTCCCTTCAGGCGGCCCTGGCCAATCTCGCCGCCGGTTTCGGGATTGAGCGCCGTGACGATCCCGCCGTCGTTCACCATGTAGAGCACGCTGCGGTAGACCAGCGGCGACGGCAATTGCGGCACCGCCTTGTGATACGCCCAGCGCACGTTGGTGTCGGTCATGTCCCCGCGGCCACCGAGACGGATCGCCAGCATGCCGTTCTCGCTCGCCATCGCCGCGCGGTAGTAGTCCCATTCGCTCTCGGACACCTCGCCGTTCGAGTCCAGGTCGATCCACGAGCGGGCATTGCCGTTCGGCAGGCTCGCCAGGGTGACCTTGCCCGCCGCGTCCGCGTACTGCCGGACAACCGCCTCGAAGGCGGGGATCACCGGATTTGCGCCTGGCTGGTTCTGCGGCGTCCCGAAGCCGTTGATGTAGAGCGTGTCGCCCCGCACGACGGGCGTGGATTTCAGCTCGAAGGACAGGCCACGCACCCACCAGATCTTCTCGCCGCTCTGCGAAGCGTACGCCGTCAGCAGAAAGGAGCCGGGAACAATCACCTGCGTCGGACCGCCGGCGGGCGTGTAGAGGATCGGCGTCGAATGGCCGCTGTGCGCCTCCGGCCGCGGCATCTTCCATCGCACGCGCCCGTTGTCTCGTCCAACACTGATGAGGAAGGAGTCGGTGTTCTGATCGCACGCGAGGATCACCGTGTCGTCGACGAGCACCGGCGAGGAGCCCATGCCGTAGAGGTTGTTGAACGGCCCGAGCGGGAGGCGCCAGCGCTCGCGGCCTTCCATGTCGTAGGACAGCAATCCGAAATCGGCGAAGAACACGAAGACGTTCCTGCCGTCGGTCGCCGGGGTGGGCCCGGCCGGGCCGTTCCGGCTGTCGAGCTTTTCCAGGCGGGCGCGGGGAGCCTCGCGCTCCCAGAGGATCCGACCGGTGCGGCGATCGAGGCAGATCGTGACGAGCCGCTCGCCCCGCGCGGCGGTCAGAAAAATGCGATCGCGTGTCAGCACTGGCGACGAGTGGCCGAACGGCAACTCGGTTTTCCAGATGACGTTGCGGTCGGGGCCAAGCTCGGCCGGCACGCGCGTGCTGGCGGAGATGCCGGATCCGTTCGGACCGCGGAAGCGCGACCAGTCTTCCGGGTCCGGGGTGTCCGCCATCGGAGCAGCGATCAGCAGCAGGAGCGCCGCGGCGGCCGGTCGAACCATGACGCCTCCTCCTTCGAGCCGTCGACGCGCCGCTCATCCCGAGCCTGTCGAAGGCGCTCATCCTGAGCCTGTCGAAGGATGAATGTCTCGCTCGGGACAGGCCACCGACGCCGTCTCATGCGGAGTCTGGCGGCTAGAATACCTTATCAGGTTGCCGAAAGTCAGAAGTCAAAAGTCGGACGTCGGAAGTCGGAAGTGAGAGGTCAGAAGCACGGTTGTTCGCTGATCCCGTCGCAAGCGAGCCGATAATTTGCGCGCAGGTTCCGACGCGTCGAACGGCCGGATGGAGGGGGAGATGTCGAATGTAGACAGCGTGCGCGAGCAAGTGCTGCCTGACGCGCGGCAACCACCGCTGAATGAGCGGCGGCTGGCGGCGTGGATCGGCAAGGCGCTCCTTGTCCAGGGCAAGATAGTCAGCACCGAGAACCTGACGATCGATGGCAGCGTCGAAGGGACGATCGAACTGGGCGATCACAGTCTGACGATAGGGCCCGGCGCCTCGATCAAGGCGGACCTCGTCGCACAAACAATCATCATCAGCGGGGCCGTCACGGGAAACGTCAAGGCCAACGTCAAAGTCGAGCTCCGCGCGACGGGATCGGTCACCGGCGACATCGTCGCGCCGCTGCTCCTCATGGCTGAAGGGGCCGTCATCATGGGCGGAGTCGACGTCAAGGGGAAAGCGAAATAACCGCTCACCACACAACTGTCAACTTTCAACGATCACTTTCGTTCTGCGCGAGTTCACGATCGACTCCCAGACCGGGTCTTTTGCCGTGAACCGGCAATGAACGAACTGAACGCCGAGCTCGCAAGGGGTTCTCCTTTGCGGGCTCAGCGGGCTTTGCGTTGATTGTTGTACGCTTCGCAGGATGCGTAGGTCGACGCTTTCAAGGTCGACAAGAATGGACCGTCCCCCGGTTCAAGCCACACTGCCGCCGGGACGGCCCGCTTCGACGACGAGCGCGCCGCCGATGCGCACCGGCTGATTGGGCTCCGACACTTTCTCGATAATCTTGAAATCGGCGCGCAAGGTGGCAGGCGTGGCCGTGCACGCGATGTAGCCGCGACGCGCGCTGTGGTACGTGATGTGCGGGTTGTCGGCCCTGGTTCGCTCCCAGGTCGTCGACACGTCGCTGCCATCGCCGTTGGTCGTGATTGACGAGTTCGTGAGCTCCACGCCGACACAGGCGGAACGTGGATCGCGGAAATCGAGCTTGAGGTCGGCGGCGAAATGCTGGTGCACGTCGCCCGAGAGCACGATTGGATTGGGCGTCTTCGCCTCCAGCAGCCGCGAGTAAAGGCGATTGCGCGCGGCGACGTAGCCGTCCCACTTGTCCATCCAGAAGCGCCCCACACCGTCGGCCCCGAAATTACGAGCGAAGGTAGGCACCTGCTGTCCGAGCACCGTCCACCTGGCGTGCACGTCCGCGAGATTGTCGAACAGCCACTTCTCCTGCTCGGGCCCCAGGATCGAGCGCCCGGGATCGAGCGCCTCGGGGCAATCGGTCCGGTTCCCTCCGCCGCACACCTGGCGCGCACGCCACTGACGCGTGTCGAGCAGGCTCAGGTCGACGAGGCTGCCGAACTGCAGGCGGCGGTAGATACGCATGTGGCTGCCTGACGGCAACGCGCTCGCGCGCAGCGGCATTGCCTCGTAGTACGCCTGGTAGGCCGCGGCGCGCCGGAGCGCGAAGAGCTCCGGAGGCGTGCCGCGCAGATCGAAGTCGCCCGCGTAATCGTTGGCGACCTCATGATCGTCCGGTATGACGATGAACGGCGCCGAGGCATGCGCGGCCATGAGGTCCTGGTCGGACTTGTACTGCGCGTACCGGTTGCGATAGTCGGCAAGCGTAAAGAGCTCTCCGCCGAGATGCTGTCGCTTGCGCGGGTCGAGGGGGTCGCCATCGCCGCGTCCTTCGTAGATGTAGTCGCCCGTATGGACGACGAAGTCGAAGTCCTCCTCGGCGATCGAGCGGAGGGCCGTGAAGTACCCGTCCTCGTAGTGGCTGCAGCCGCAGACGGCAAAGCGCAGACGGTCGACGGCCGCGCCCGGGGGCGGCGCCGTTCTGGTGCGCCCGGTCTGGCTCACCTCGTCTCCCGCGTGGAAGCGGTACCAGTACTCGCGGCCCGGGTCGAGGCCGGCGACTTCAATGTGGACGCTGTGTGCGAGCTCGGGCCGGGCGAGCGTGGTTCCCGTCTGCAGGATCGTCCTGAACGCCGCGTCGCGCGCGATCTCCCAGCCGACGTCGACGATGGCCGGCGGCATGCCGCCGCCGTCGAGCGGCTTCGGGGCGAGCCGTGTCCACAGCACGACGCCGTCCGGCAGGGGGTCGCCCGACGCCACGCCCATCGAGAACGGGTAGGCTCCAAAGATGGGCTTGGCCAGAAGGCGGCGGAGGGTCAGCGGCGGCGCAAGCGCGGCGGCGCCGAGCATCCCCGTGAGCCCCAGCAGCTCACGCCGCGAGAGGCGAAAGAGCGCGCGGTCGTAGAATCGGAGGGTGTTCGTCATAACAGGGCTCTTCGACTCGCCGCTCGTCCTGAGCCTGTCGAAGGATGAGCGTCTCGCTCAGGACAGGTACCCTTCGAGGAACTGTTTCTCTGGACGAGTCTGGCACGCTGAGCCTACACTGCCCACACACAGTAGCATCCCCTGGTTCCACGGCGTTGTCCGAAGTCAGAAGGAGTGGAACGATGTCCAGAAGAATTGTTCGGATCGTCCCGTCGCTGGCCCTGGTCATCGTCGGCCTGATGTGGCTGACGCGAGGGCTCTCGAGCCAGTCCGCGGGCCAGCCCTCGACCAGAAACGGCGACTGGCCGCACTACACCGCGGACATGAAGGGCACCAGGTATTCGCCGCTCGACCAGATCAACGGCTCGAATTTCAACCAGCTCGAGGTCGCCTGGCGGTTCAAGACCGACAACCTGGGCCCCCGGCCCGAATACAAGCTGGAGGGCACGCCGCTGGCGATCAAGGGCGTGTTGTACACCACCGGCGGCACCCGCCGATCTGTCGTCGCGCTCGACGGCCGGACGGGCGAAGTGATCTGGACGCACAGCCTCCGCGAGGGAAAGCGCGCCGCCGTCTCGCCGCGGCAGCTTTCGGGGCGCGGCGTGTCGTATTGGACCGACGGCAAAGGCGATGACCGCGTGATCTACGTGACGACCGGCTATCAGCTCGTCGAGCTCAGCGCGAAAAATGGCGCCCTGATTCCGTCCTTCGGCAAGGGCGGGATCCTCGACCTGAAAGTGGGCGCCGTCAAAGGCAAGGGCGAGCCGATCGATCTCGAGACCGGAGAGATCGGCGTCCATTCGACGGCGGCCGTGGCGAAGGACGTCGTGATCGTCGGCTCCGCCATGCGGGAAGGCGCGACGGTCTCCACGCACAACAACACCAAGGGCCTGGTGCGCGCGTTCGACGTGCGGACGGGCAAGCTGTTGTGGACGTTCCACACGATTCCGCGTCCGGGCGAGTTCGGCAACGACACGTGGGAGAACGAGTCGTGGGCCGTCAACGGCAACACCGGTGTCTGGACGCAAATCACCGTCGACGAGGATCTTGGCCTGGTCTACCTGCCGGTGGAGACGCCGACGTCCGACTATTACGGCGGGCATCGCCCGGGGAACAATCTGTTTGCCGAAAGCCTCGTCTGCGTCGATCTGAAAACCGGCCAGCGCAAGTGGTATTTCCAGTTCGTGCACCATCCGGTCTGGAACTTCGACAACTCGTCGGCCCCGCTCCTGCTCGACATCAACGTGAACGGCCGGGCGATCAAGGCGGTGGCGTCGCCGAGCAAGCAGGCGTACCTGTATGTCTTCGACCGCATCACCGGCCAGCCCGTGTGGCCGATCGAAGAGCGGCCCGTGCCGCAGTCCGACGTCCCGGGCGAAAAGACGTCGCCGACGCAGCCGTTCCCGACCAAGCCGCCGCCTTACGGCCGCAACTACCTCAAGATGCCTGACGATGTGATCGACTTCACGCCGGAGCTGCGGGCGCAGGGCCTCGACGTCCTGAAGCGTTACCGGGTCGGTAATTCACCATTCACGCCGCCGATGCTGGGGAATGTGACCGGTATCCTCGGCGCCGTCGGTGCCGGGACGGCGACGAACTGGCCAGGCTCGGCTGCCGATCCCGAGATGCATGTGGTGTTCGCGCAGGCAGGCAACATGCCATCCACCCGTTCGCTCGTCGCGCCGCCGCAGGGATTCTCCGACATTCGATATGTCTCCGGCATTGCGGGACAGGAATTCCGGGAAGTGCTCGGGCCGGGCGACTGCTGCGCCGCCGATGCGCCGCCGCGCCCGAACGCTCCGGCCGCACCGACGCCGCCCGCCGGAACCGCCGCCAATCCACCGGCCACGGGTGGCGGCGGCCTGAACGTCCAGGGCCTGCCGATCGTCAAGCCGCCGTACGGCGTCCTCTCCGCCATCAATCTCGATCGCGGTGAGCTGATGTGGCAGGTGCCGCACGGCGACACGCCGGACAACATTCGCACCCATCCGCTGCTCGCGGGGCGGAACATTCCGAAGACCGGCCAGCCGGGCACGTCGGGCGTCGGGTTGATGGTCACCAAGACGATCGTCGTCATGGGCGATCCGCAGATCACCGCGCCGCCGGGACGCCAGCGCGGCGCGATGCTCCGTGCCTACGACAAGAATACCGGTCAGGAAGTCGGCGCCGTCTGGATGCCGGCTGCTCAAAGCGGATCGCCGATGACATACTCGGTGGACGGCAAGCAGTACATCGTCGTCGCCGTTGGCGGCGGCGCGTACTCCGGCGAGTACCTGGCGTTCAGCCTGCCCGGCGCGGCAAGACGACCGTCGCAATAGATCGGTTTCAAATGCGTGTGGGGCGACCCTTTCAGGGCCGCCGTTGGGCGAGGCTGAACGCCTCGCCCCCATCGCAGGAAGGTGAGGAACACGTTGCGCGTCCGCGCGGTACCGCTCCTCGTCGTCATCGTGCTGTGGGGATCCGGGCTGGGCACCTTCGCCGAGCCCAATCCCTATCGGCGCATCGCCGGCCGGGCGCAGCCGGGCCGGGGTCCCCAACGCGGCAGCCGCGTTGG
>Ga0066683_10001200_pt1 | contig 10062 bp, 10 predicted proteins | sample GraSoiAngelo_132_FD_62296 | JGI IMG/M metagenome (GOLD analysis project Ga0066683, IMG submission 62296) | Grasslands soil microbial communities from the Angelo Coastal Reserve, California, USA - 14_0929_02_40cm | ecosystem: Environmental > Terrestrial > Soil > Grasslands | place: USA... | reverse complement strand
TCAGTCCACTCTGCGGGCTGAGGCGCTGGCGACACTCGGCGCCGGCTCCGGCTCGACGCCGGTGGCCAGGATGATGCGGATCGGCCGGTCGTGCCGCAGGTAGTCCCAGGCCCAGGAGCCAAGGGCGCTGAGTCGATTGCGGAACCCGATCAGGTAGTAGATGTGCACGAACAGCCAGGTCAGCCATCCCAGGAACCCGGTGAATTCCAATCCTCCGGGCAGGTGCGTCACCCCGGCATTGCGCCCGATGGTCGCCATCGTTCCTTTGTCCAGGTAATGGAACGGTGCCCGCTGGCGCGGCGCGCCGCGGATCGCATCCAGGATGGCGGCGGCCACGTAGCGACCGGCCTGCATCGCCGGCGGCGAAAGCATGGGCAGCTCCCGCTGATTGTCGAGTTCCGGTGAGGCCACATCGCCGATGGCGTAGGCGCCCGCCGCCCCGGGTATCCGAAGCTGCGCGTCGACCTTGATGCGCCGGTTGCGAAAACGGGGAGGGGAGGGCTTGCCGATCGGGTCATTTGGTCGGACGCCCGCCGACCAGATGATGGTGCGGCAGGGAATCAGGGTGCCATCGGACAGCGCGACGCCGTGCTCGTCCGCCGTCTTGACCAGCGCGTTGGTGCGAACCTCCACGCCGCGTCGCTCGAGGACGCGCTGGGCATAGCGCCCCAGATGCTCGGAAAACGCATTGAGCAGCCGCGGAAGACCCTCGACCAGGACGATGCGGATCTCCGAGCGCGAAATCTGGTGATAGTCCTTGCCCGCCACGATCTGCATCAGCTCCGCCAGCGCCCCTGAGCACTCGACGCCGGTGGGCCCGCCGCCGACAATTACGAATGTGAGCAGCGCGCGGCGCACGTCGAGGTTCGACTCGGCATCGGCCCGCTCCAGGCAGGTCAACACGTGGTTGCGCAGTCCCGTGGCGTCGGCCAGCACTTTCAAGCCAAGCGATACATCGGCGATCTCCTGATTACCGAAGTAGTTGTCGGTGCTGCCGCTGGCGAGCACCAGATAGTCGTACGGGATGTCAGGGCCGGCTCGCACCAGGACCGTCTTGCCGGGGAGGTCGACTCCGGCCACGGTCGCCTGCCGAAACCGAACGTTCGGTGAGTGGCGAAAGACGGTGCGCAGCGGATAGGCGATATCGGCGGGATTGAGGAGCCCGGTCGCGACCTGGTAGAGCAGCGGCGTGAAGAGGTGGTAGTTGTGGCGGTCCAGCAGGATGACATCGACCGGTTGCCGGTTGAGCCGTCGGGCACAGGCCAACCCCCCAAAGCCGGCTCCCACGATCACGACTCGCGGCCGGTCACTCATCGACGATGATGCGAAGCTGGGCGTGCGCCTGGCGCAAAGCGGTCTCCACGGCGTCGGGCGTCTCGCCACGGGCGAACATGAAACCGAGGTAGCGATCGCCCTCCGGCAGCGGGATCAGCGGCTCGCCGGGCGGAATGGTGATGACCAGACCATCGATCCCGACGACGCGGCGCGCCTCGGATTGGCCGGCGACCTCCCGCAGCACGCCGGCCTTGCGGATGGGCAACATCATCACCCCGGCGGCGCGGCCTTCGCGCACGTGCTCGGGAAGCGGCAGGCCGGCGGCTTCCCGGAGGATGAGCTCCTCCAGCGAGATGCCCGAGCCAAACCGAAGCGTGCGCGAGCACAGCCCACCGATCGATCGCGCCGCGACTTCGAGGATCCAGGGACCGGTAGGGGTAAGGCGAAGCTCGGCGTGGATGGGACCGTCCGTCAGGCCAAGCGCTCGGGTGGCCCGCGCGCAGGTTTCTTCGACCAACGCCTGGGTGGTCTTTGGAAGCCGCGACGGCGTTACATAGATCGTCTCCTCGAAGAACGGACCAGTAAGGGGATCGGGCTTGTCGAAGACGGCCAGCACCTCGAGCTCGCCACGCCGCAGCAGGCCTTCGACCGCGACTTCGACACCGTCGATGAAATCTTCCACGAGCAGGGATGGGTGCCCGCCATTGCGCGAGCAGCCGGCGACGATGGCCGCGACCCGCCGGAAAACCGAGGGAAACGCCGTCGCGCTGTCGGCGCGGATCACGCCCTGGCTCCCGGACAATTCGAGCGGCTTGACGACGCATGGATATCTCAATGTCGGCGCGATGGGCTCGGGCTCGGTGTCGATGGCGATCACGCTGAAGCGGGGCGTCGGCAAGCCGGCCGCGTGAAAGCGCTCGCGCATGCGCGCTTTGTCGCGGGCAGCCTCGACGGCGTCGATCGGACTATGCGGGATGCCAAGCGCCGCGGCGGCCGACGCCGCGAGCAAGGTCCCACCATCGTCGACCGCGACCACTGATGCGAGCGGATGGGTTTTGGAAAAGTCCACGATCCGCGCGGTGGATTGCGGGATATCGCCGAAGTCGAGCTTGAGGTGCCGCCCCTCCATCAGGCTGGCGAGAGCGGGCCGGTGCTCCGAGCCGACGACCACCTCGATTCCGAGGCGCGAGGCGGCCGCCATGAAGTCGTGCGTGCGGTAGGTCCGGCTGGGAATGAGCAAAAGCACGCGCGCCATGCTCTAAGTTGACCACGAATAGAATGACGGCAGAGTGGTCCCAACGATCACCGTGACACCTGCCGCGAAGGCGAAGGTCGAGGCCGTGCGGGCCAAGGGTGGACACCCGGATGCGTGCCTGCGGATCGCGATCGCCGGCCGTCGCGGTGCCCAATTCGTCTATCAACTGGACCTGGTCGCTCCTCAGGACGCCCCGCCCGGAGACCTCGTGCTTGGAACCTCGGACTTCCAGGTCCTGGTGGATGCTGGCAGCGCGGCAGACCTGGAGGGCGCGGTGATCGACCTGGACCCCTCGGCGATCGGCGGCTCCTTGCGAATCGACAACCCGATGGAGGGTTGGCGGGACCCGGTTGCGGCGCGGGTCCAGGAGGTGCTCGACCGGCAGATCAACCCGTCGGTGGCGGCGCACGGCGGCTATGTCGACCTGCTCGAGGTGCGCGACGGTGCGGCGTACGTGCAACTCGGCGGCGGCTGCCAGGGGTGCGCCCAGGTCGATGTCACGCTTCGCCAGGGGATCGAGGTGGCAATCATGGCGGCGGTTCCCCAGGTTACTCAGGTGATCGATACCACCGACCACGCCGCCGGCTTAAACCCGTATTTCCAGCCGGCTAAGAAAGCGTCGTAGCCTAGAGCGCCGCAATCCGGCGCAGCCGCATGCGTGGCCCGAAGCGCGGTGCCTGGATGCCGCCGAGCGTCAGCAGCCGGATGACCCGCGCCCGGTGTCCGCGATACGGCTCGAGCAGCTCGAGCATGCGCGCCTCCGTGCCGCGCGGCTCACCGGCCAGCGCCCAGGCGACCTGGTGGGGGAGGTGGTAGTCGCCCAACGACACCGCGTCGCGGTCTCCGTAGGCGACCACCGAAACTTCCGCGGCGGACCACTGACCGATGCCCGGCAGGCTGGTCAACCGCCGGCGGGCCTCCGCCGGTTCCAGGCTCGCCGTCATCTCCAGCCGGGCGGCGCGCGCCGCGACCGTCTGGATGACGGCGAAACGGCGCCGCTCGATCCCGAAACGGTGCACGGCCCAGTAGGGGGTTGCGAGCAGCCGCCGGGGTGAGGGCGGAAGGAGCAGGCCGGGCGGTCCGGGTGCCGGCTCCCCCAGCGCCCGCACCAGGCGGCTGTACGACGCCCACGCCTCAACCCCCGGCACCTTCTGTTCGAGGATGGTTGGCAGCAGCGCTTCGAAGACGAGATCCGTCCGCCCCAGTCGCAGGCCCGGGTGGTGGCGGTGGAGCTCAGCCAGCAGCCGATTCTTGGGCCGGAACGCGTCGGGCTGGTCGTCGAAGCCAAGCAGGTGTGGCGTGTGGTCGATCGTCCAGCCGGCTCCAGCACCCCACGCTTGCGCCAGCAGGCGAGGCCCATCGAGGCAAAGTCTCAGGAGCGCCGGCCCGGGGCGGGTCCGGCTTGCGCGCCAGACCTCATTGCCCTCGAAGCGGATCGTCGGATCACGCGGACCCCGTTGCAGGGGGCCCAGCGTCAACGGCAGGTCGAGGGCAAACGCCAGGGGGAAGGTCGCGGCAGCGTCCGGCGGCACACGCGAACCATACCTCGCTCCGGTTCGGCTGCGTAGTATCAAGACAACTGACAGGAGGGTTGCCGGCTTAGCCTGACATGCTGAAAATCGGTTCCAGGGGAAAGGCCCTCGGTCGGCCGGTGCGCTGCCCAGCCTGCCACTTTCCCAACCTCGGCATCGACATCTGGTGTGAGCGCTGCCGGACGCCGCTGGATTGGCAGCGGACGGCTGCGGCGCCGCCCGCGGCTGAGCGGCCGTCGACTGCCGCCCCGGCGAGCACTGGGCGTGCCTTCTGTTCGAGCTGCGGCGCCGCCAGCGCGGCGACCGACCGATTCTGCCCGCATTGCGGCGCTGCCATGCTGCCCAGCTCCGCGGTCATCGGCCGGCCGGCGTCTCCGCGCATTCGGCGGTCGCGGGCCTCGAATGTTCGCAAGATCGCGCTGCCACGCATCGCGCGGCCACGGCTGAGGGTGCCGCGGCTCGGGCTGCCCCGAGTGCCCAGGACGATCTGGATCGTTGCCCTGGTGGTGTCCGTCCTACTGATCGCGCCGCTCGCCTATGTGCTGTCGAGCCGGCCCGCGGCGGCCCGGCACTCGTCCGCGCGCGTGGCCACAACCAGCACGGCGAGCGCGGCCGCCGGCTCGGCCCAGGCCGCCGCAATCCGTGGGGTCGAGTCCGCGACCGGTTTGCGTTACGCCGGCAGCTGCCCAGCCAATGCTGCCTGCCTGTCACTGCTGAGCCAGATGGTCGGGCAGGATGCGGCGGCCGTTTTGTTCTCGACCGCCAGCTCCGGCGGCCGGCAGTGCGCCGGTTATGTCTACCGCAGCGGAGGCGGCTGGCACTTCCTCGACGCGGTCTGCGGGTTAGCCGGTCAGCTGAGTCCGCTGGTGGGTCACGAGGCGACGGTCCATGTATCGGGCAGCTGCGCCAACCTTCGGGATCGAGCCAGCCTGAACGCCGGGGTGGTGGCGTGCCTCGCTGACGGGGCGCAGGTCCATATCGACGGCGGCCCGACCTACGCCGACGGCCGCATCTGGTGGCGCGAAAAGCGCGGCTGGATCGCGCACGATTTTCTCAAGGCGCCTTAGTCCTGCGGGCGGGGCTCCTGGCTGCGCAGCCGCTTAACGGTTTCCAGCAGCATCTTGTAGCTGATGCCGGCGCTGTCCATCAGCACCGGCTTGATCTCCCAGGAGACCAGCGTCAGGCAGACCGTGTCGGCATCGGCCCGGACGTCAGCGGTCCGTGGCCCGCCGTCCAGCACGGCGATTTCGCCGAAGAACTGCCCGGGACCCATGGTGGCCACCGTCTGTCCATCCCTGACAACCGACACGCGCCCTTCCTTGATGATGTAGAGGCCGTGCCCGCCAGCGCCCGCTTTGACGATGGTGGCACCGGCGCCGTATTGCTGCTCCTTGACCAGCTTTGCGAGCGTCTCGAGCTCCTTCTTGTCAAGGCCACTGAAAATCGGTACCCGGCGCAGCGACTCCGTAGGGTCGGTTTTGACTGCCATGCGCTCCTCCTCGGTCAATCAGCCGAGCCTACGATACGCTAGGCGCCAGGTTTCCGCATCGATCCGCTGGGGTCGGTGAGAAGGCGCTATCCGCCCAGGTGGGCCGCCTGGAAGCGGTTGCGCAGCCGCCAGATGCCGTCGACATAGCGCCGGCTGCTTGGGTAGATGCCATATTTGCGAACGCCGGTGAGGCCCTGGTAGTAGGCTGCCAGCGCCAGCTTCGGATCGCGGAGCTGGGTCAGATACGAGCGCAGCAGTGCCGCGCCCAGCTCGGCGTTATCCACCGGGTTGCTCAAGTTGACCCGGTGGTGCAGTAGCCGGGGTCCGGCCCACGCTGCCGTGTAGGGCTCGACCTGCATCAAGCCCACCGCACCCGTTCGGGAACGGGCCGCCTGATTCCAGCCGCTCTCCCAGTAGGAGACCGCCAGCACAAAGTTCGGGTTCAAATTATGGTGTCGCGCGGCCCGGATCAGGATGGCGCGCGCCTGTGCCGCCGAGAGGCGGGCGGCAACCGCGGCCGCTCGGTGGACCGCCGTCTGAAGGACGGGTTGCGTGCTCGGCTGCGGCGCAGCCGAGGCTGGTTGGCCCGCGAACAGAACGATCAGGGTGGCCGAGGCTGCGAGGGCGACCGCCAGGCGTGGGAATTTTGGCATGGTTGCAGAAACGTCACTGCCCTTCCCCGGCTTGCGCCGGGATCGGAAAATTCTTGTTAAGGACAGCGGGACCTTGACTTTGGGCCAAGCCGGGCATCAAATAATGGGCAGCCCGAAGGGGGATCCGCAGGCAGGGCCCGATCCTCGCGATCCAAGGGAGGGATATTGGGACGGCTCGAGGGTAAGGTGGCGCTGATCACGGGTGCCGGAAGCGGCATGGGCCGAGTGGCCACCCAGAGCTTCGTTGGCGAAGGGGCCAGGGTGGTCGCCGTGGACGTCAACGAGAGGGCGGTCCACGAAACCGTCGCCAGCCTGGACGGAAAAGCGCTGCCGGTTACCGCGGATGTTACCCGCGACGGCGATGTGGCGGTCTGCGTCAGGACCGCCGTCGACCACTTCGGCAAGCTCGACGTGCTCTACAACAACGCCGGCATCTTCGACGAGGCCGACGAGTCCGTCCTGACCACGACCGACGCCATCTGGGACCGGACCATGGCCATCAACGTGAAGGGGCTGGCCTTCTGTTGCAAGCACGGCATCCCGGAGTTGATCAAGGCCGGCGGCGGTTCCATCATCAACATCGCGTCGTTTGTAGCCCTGGTGGGCTGCACCGTCCCGCAGGATGCCTATACCGCCAGCAAGGGGGCGGTCATCGCCCTCACGAAATCGCTCGCGGTCCAGTTCGGGCCGAAGGGAATCCGCAGCAATGCAATCTGCCCGGGGCCGATCGAGACCCCGCTGATGCGCGACCTGCTGAAAGATGAGACCAAGAAACGCGTCCGGCTCAACCGGATTCCGATGGGCCGCTTCGGACATGCGCAGGACATCGTCTCCCTCGCCGTCTACCTGGCCTCCGACGAGTCGACCTGGACCAATGGTGCTGCCCTCGTGATCGATGGCGGCATCACGTCAAACTACTTCTGATGATCACGACGGAGCGCCCAACCCAACTCCTCATCGGCGGAAGCTGGCGGGCTGGTGAGGGCGAGAGGACATTCGACGTGGTCGAACCGGCCACCTCGGAGGTGATGGCGAAGGCCGCCGTGGCCTCGCCGGCCGACGTCGACGCCGCGGTCAAGGCGGCACGGGCAGCGTTCGAGGCCGGCGCATGGAGCAACGCGGCCGCCAGCGCGCGGGCCAAGGTTCTCTACAAGATCGCCGACCTGATCCGGTCGAACGTCGAGCGCCTGGCGACGCTCGAGGCGCGCAACGCGGGAAAGCCGATCCGCGACGCGCGCGACGAGGTGATGGGGGCCGCCCAGTGCTTCGAGTACTACGCGGGCGCCGCCACGAGGATCCTCGGAGAGACCATCCCAGTCACGGCGCCGGGTCTCGACTTCACCCTCCGCGAGCCGGTCGGTGTGGTGGCCTTGATCGTCCCATGGAATTTCCCGCTGACCATCGCCTCCTGGAAGGTCGCCCCCGCACTGGCCGCGGGCAACGCCGCCATCCTCAAGCCGGCGAGCTACACGCCACTGACCGCGTTGGAGCTGGGACGCCTGGCCCTCGAGGCGGGACTTCCGGAAGGTGTACTCAACGTCATCACCGGCCCCGGCAGCAGCACCGGCAGCGCGCTCGCCGGACATCCCGGTGTCGACAAGATCGCCTTTACCGGCGAGACCCTGACCGGGGTCAGCATCCTCCAGCAAGCGGCTCCGAACATCACGCGGGTATCCCTGGAGCTCGGAGGAAAATCCCCGAACATCGTGTTTGCGGACGCGGATCTCGAGAAGGCTGCGCCGGCCGCGGTCAACAGCGTCTTTGGTAATGCCGGGCAGGACTGCTGCGCCCGCAGCCGCGCATTCGTTCATCGCTCGATCGCCGAGGAGTTCGATCAACGCGTCGCGGCCGGCAGCAAGCAGTTGAAGGTTGGCGATCCGCTCGACGCCGGCACTGAGGTTGGGCCCCTGATCTCGATGAAGCAGCGCGAACGGGTCCAGGGCTACATCGAGGTCGGCCGGCAGGAAGGCGCGCGGCTGCTGGCCGGTGGATCGGCGCCCGGCGGCCCGCTGGCGCGGGGCAGCTTCCTGGATCCGACCGTGTTCGATAACGCGGACAACCGGATGCGCATCGCCCAGGAAGAGATCTTTGGACCGGTTCTCACCATCATCCCGTTCACCGACGAGGACGAGGTCTTGCGGCTGGTCAACGACACGCCCTACGGCTTGTCCGGCTCGATCTGGACTCGTGACATCGGTCGCGCGCTGCGGGTTGCCCGGGGCGTCCGAACGGGCGTGCTGAGCATCAACAGCAGCCGGAGCGTCCACCAGGAAGCGCCATTTGGCGGTTACAAACGCAGCGGCATCGGACGCGAGCTGGGTATGCACGCGCTGCAGCTCTACACGGAAGTCAAAAACGTCTTCGTCAGTCTTGAATGAGCAGGAGGGATCCGACATGGCGCGTACCGTGACACGATCGCGAGAGCGATCGACGACGACGCGAGCCGACCGCAACAATGGACAGACGCGCCGCCAGGAGAAGACCGCGAAGATCCCGCTCGAGGAACTCGTCCGCCAGACAAAGGCAGGCGAGGTCGACACCGTCATCATCGCGATCGCCGACCTGCAGGGACGGCTGATGGGGAAGCGGCTGACCGGTCCGTACTTCCTCGACCACGTCGACGAGGGGCTGCACGCCTGCGACTACCTGCTGGCCATGGACATCGACAACGAGCCCTTGCCCGGCTTCAAGTTCACGAACTGGGCCACCGGCTACGGCGACATGCATGGCCGACCCGACCTGTCAACCATTCGGCGGCTGCCCTGGCTGGAGAAGACGGCGCTCATTCTGTGCGATGTCGAGACGATGGAGGGTAAGCCGGTCGAGGTGGCTCCGCGCCAGGCGCTGCGCCGCCAGGTCGACCGTGCGCGCAAGCTCGGCTTCAATCCCAAGACCGGGTCCGAGCTCGAGTTTTATCTTTTCCGGGATACCTACGAGCAAGCCGCCGTAAAGGACTACCGGGAGCTGGAACCGTACGGCCGCTATATCGAGGATTACCACATCCTCCAGGGAACGAAAGCCGAATGGTTCAACCGCCTGGTGCGCAACGGCATGGAGGCGGCAGGGGTACCGGTCGAAAACAGCAAGGGCGAGTGGGGGTTCGGACAGCAGGAGATCAACCTTCGCTACGCCGAGGCGCTCGAGATGGCCGATCGCCATGTCGTCTACAAGAACGGCGTCAAAGAGATCGCCGCGCTCAACCAGGTGGCGGTGACGTTCATGGCGAAGTGGACGATGGCGCAGGCGGGCAGCTCCTTCCACCTCCATTCGTCGCTTTGGGACGTCAAGACGGACCGCGCGCTTTTTCACGCAGCAAATGGCGGGGCGCACGGGATGTCGCCGCTCTTCGAGCATTACCTGGCCGGGCTGATCGCCCTGGCGCGCGACTTCTCACTCTTTTACGCGCCCTACGTCAACTCGTATAAGCGCTACCAGGCGACCTCATTCGCGCCGACGTCGATCGTCTGGAGTTGGGACAACCGGACCTGCGGCTTCCGCATCATCGGCCATGGATCCAGCCTGCGCGTGGAATGCCGGATCCCGGGCGCCGACGGGAATCCCTATTTGGCTTTCGCGGCGACGATCGCCGCGGGTCTGCATGGCATCCAGAATAAGCTCGAGCTCCCACCCGAATTCCGCGGCGACGCCTACACGGACAAAAACTTGCCGCGGGTGCCCGGGAACCTCACCGAGGCCATCAACGCCCTGGAGAAGAGTCAGGTGGCGCGCGACGCGTTCGGCGATGAGGTCGTCGAGCACTACCTGCATGCCGCCCGGCTGGAGCGCCAAAGCTTCGACAGCGCCGTGACCGACTGGGAGCTTCGCCGGAATTTCGAGCGGATTTAGCCCTGGTTTTTT
>Ga0066683_10001194_pt1 | contig 10078 bp, 9 predicted proteins | sample GraSoiAngelo_132_FD_62296 | JGI IMG/M metagenome (GOLD analysis project Ga0066683, IMG submission 62296) | Grasslands soil microbial communities from the Angelo Coastal Reserve, California, USA - 14_0929_02_40cm | ecosystem: Environmental > Terrestrial > Soil > Grasslands | place: USA... | reverse complement strand
GACCAAAGCCAGCCGCGCAGGCCGCGACCGGTGTAATGCCAGACCGCGGCGGCCACCACACAGGTAAACGCCATCGGAAGCATGAATTTCCAGGCGAAATTCATGATCTGATCGATGCGCGTGCGCGGGAGCGTGCCGCGGAGCCAAATGTAAACAAAAAGCAAGATCGACAACTTCACGAAAAACCAAACGTAGGATGGAATGAATTCGAGAAAGTGGACCGGCGCGTGCCATCCGCCGAGAAAGAGTGTTACGCCCAACCCGCTGATCGCGAACATGCCGATGTACTCCGCCATGAAAAAGGTGGCGTATTTAAACCCTGAGTATTCGGTCATATGACCGGCGACGATCTCCGATTCGCCTTCGGGGACATCAAACGGTGTCCGATTCGATTCGACCAGGCCGGAAACAAAAAACAAAATGAACGCGGTCGCGCCCCACGGCGTGAAAACGAACCAGTGCGGTATGAAGCCTAATGAGTAAGCCGCCTGAGCGCCGACGATTTTGTCCGGATTGAGCGAGCCGACGATCATCACGACCGGAAGAACGGTGATGATGAGCGGCAATTCGTAACTGATCATCTGCGCGATGGCGCGCATCGCGCCCAACATCGAGTACTTGTTGTTGCTGCCCCAGCCGGCCATGAACACCATCAATTCGGTCGCAGATCCGACCGCGAAGAAAAACAAAATGCCGCCGTCGATGGTGAACGGCGTCATGTTCCGGCCGTAAGGGATCACGCCGAGGGTGAGGATCGCCGCCGCGGCGATCAAAACCGGCGCGAGAAAGTGAACGATCTTGTCGGCGCGCGCCGGGACAATGTCCTCCTTGATCAACATTTTGATTCCATCGGCGACCGGCTGAAAAAGGCCGAACGGACCGACGCGATTGGGACCGTAACGATTTTGCATGCGCCCAAGGATTTTTCGTTCGAGAACTGAAATCAGGGCAAAGAGGGTCAGGAAAACGCCGAGGAGCGCGACAATGTTGATCAAACTGGAAATAATTTGAACCAGCCAATCCGGCGCGCGACCGCTCATGAAGGAGAGCAGCCACTGTTTTGCGTGGATGAAGATTTGGTCGAGAGAATCGCTCACGCTCGAGGAAGAAAAGCGGTGCTGAATTGTTTAATCAAGGAATAACGCTTCACTCTCGGGATCGCTTCGGCGTATCAGAACAAATGGCAGAGTGATGGAAACAAAGCCACTGCTGATGCCGTACGGCAGCACCAGGAAAAAGAACGTGAAAGGTCTGGTCGTTTCGCGTTTGGACACTTCGCTCTTAGGTCGATCGTTGGCCACCGATTAACACCAGCCTTCGTCAAAAACTACGGCTCGGCAAGCAGATGAAACATGGATGAAAAGACTGTAGTGTTGCTTGTCCGATTCAGTGTAAATCTGTGATTGTCGATCTTGCATGACTCCAAATCCGTACTTGTTCATCGTGATTTTCGCGGGCGTGGCGTTGGCTTTTCCGTTGCTGCCGCTCGGACTGGCGTGGTTATGGCGAAGATTCTTTCAACCGCCAAAACCGGGTGTCGGAAAAAATGCGATCTACGAATGCGGCGTCGAATCGATCGGCGAAGCGCAAATTCAGTTCCGCTCGCAGTATTATCTTTATGCGATCATTTTTCTGATCTTCGATGTGGAAGCGATTTTTCTGGTGCCGTTTGCGGTTGCCTTCACCAGTTTGCCGGTCGGCGCGTTCATCGCGATTCTCGTTTTCCTGCTTCTCTTGATCGAAGGTCTCATTTGGGCTTGGGGCAAAGGTTGTTTAAATTGGGCTAAATGAGCGAGGGGATCGACGAAGGGTTGCGCCGAGAGCTGCAACGGCAAGGCGTCTGGGTGACGTCAATGCAGGAGCTTTATAATTGGGGCCGCAAGAACTCGATCTGGCCGCTCCAATTCGGATTGGCGTGTTGCGCGATCGAAATGATCGCGACTGCGGCCTCGCGTTACGACATCGCGCGTTTTGGTGGTGAAATCTTCCGCCCGTCGCCGCGTCAGGCCGATCTGATGATCGTGGCCGGGACGGTGACCAAGAAAATGGCGCCGCAAATCGTCCGGCTCTACAACCAGATGCCCGATCCGAAATATGTGATCTCGATGGGCGCGTGCGCGATTTCCGGCGGACCGTTCAAGCAAGGCTACAACGTGCTCAAGGGAATCGACCGCTACATTCCGGTCGATGTTTACATTCCAGGTTGTCCGCCGCGGCCGGAAGCATTGCTGCACGCGTTCATGGAATTGCAGCGCAAGATCGACAGTCAAAAATTGAGCGGGGCGGACAAGGCCGAGTTTCTGAAACCGGAGCAGCCGAGCGAGTTTCCGGTGCCGGCGTTTGGCGAACACGATTTGCAACCGCCGGCGAATCCGGACGTGTATCATCCTCCAAAACTCGAGCGCGTCTGATCGTGGAGACGTTGGAGCAAATCAAAAATCGCGCGCAGCTGGCGGCGCGCGGCGCCAGGATCGAGATCGTCGTTAACCCGGGCCCTTCGCAGCAATCGTCGCTCTTGATCGACAATGAATACGCGGTCGCCGTCGCAAAGTTTTTGCGCGACGATCCGGCGCTGCGACTCGATTTTTGCTCGAACGCGACCGGAGTGGATTGGCTCGATCGGAAGATTAAGAAAACCGTGAAGGTGAAAACGGTTGTCGACGGCGTTGAGAAAGAAATCGATCAGACAACCGAAGAAGCCGTGTCCGGTTATCTCGAAGCGGTTTATCACCTTTACTCGATGACGCTCAAACACGGGCCGCTCATCATCCGGATGCGCACGGCGAACCGAACCGACGGCGCGCGTTTGCCGTCACTGACACCGATCTGGCGAAGCGCCGAACTTCAGGAGCGTGAAATTTTCGATCTCTACGGGATTCATTTCGAAGGTCATCCCGATCTGCGCCGGATTTTGATGTGGGACGAGTTCGTCGATCATCCGATGCGCAAGGATTATCGCGAGCCAGACGACTATGAATGGGAGCCGACGCCGCACGATGACGTGCTGGAGAAAGCGAAACAGCATTACACCCCGCGACCGCAATTGGACGGCGCGGAAAATATTGTCGCCGGCCGCGACTCGTTAAACCGTTGAAGCGTTGAATCGTTAAAGCGAAATGAGCGAGCAAACATTGGAAGCGACGGAACGACCGCCCGTCACGATGGGTGCGCGCTTGGATGGCGAGTTGCTCGAAGTGTCGATGGGGCCGCAGCATCCATCGACGCACGGCGTGTTTCGCATGAACGTCACGCTTGAAGGCGAGATCGTGCGCAAGCTCAAGCCGGTTTTCGGTTATCTCCATCGGAACCACGAGAAGATCGGCGAGAACGCGACCTATCTCAGCTCGATGCCGTACACCGATCGGCTCGATTACTTTTGCTCGATGACGAACAACTGGGCCTACGCGCTCAGCGTTGAAAAACTGGCCGGAATCGAAGTTCCCGAGCGCGCGGAATACTTGCGCGTCATCCTAGCTGAGCTGACACGACTGCAAAATCACGCGTCGCTCCTCGGATTTTTGTTGAGCGACATGGGCGCGTGGGGCACACCGCTGATGTATGCCTTTCGCGAGCGCGAAAAAATTCTCGATCTGTTCGAATCGCTCTCCGGCTCGCGGATGATGTGCGATTACATGCGTTTCGGCGGTTGCCGGGTCGATGCGGATGACGCCTGGCTCGGACAGGCAAAGAAGATTGCCGATCGTTTCCCGAAATTTCTGGACGAGTTCGAACAATTGATTTTGCAGAATGAGATCGTGATCGCGCGGACTCAGAATGTCGGAAAACTTTCGCCTGAGCTTGCGATTAACGCCGGCATCACCGGCCCAATGCTCCGCGCCTGCGGCGTGAACTACGACATTCGGAAAGTCGATGGCTACGGATTTTATCCGCGGTTCAAGTTTCGGATTCCTCTAGGCGACCACGGCGATACTTATGATCGCTTGATGATGCGCGCGCTTGAGATGCACGAGAGTGTCGAGATTCTCAAACAAGCGCTGGCCCAAGTTCAGCCGGGACCAATCATGAATCCGAAAGTGAAGATCCGCGCGTTTCGTCCGCCGATCGGCGAAGCGTATGGCCGGATCGAAGGACCAAAAGGGGAGCTCGGATTTTATTTAATCAGCGACGGCGGCCCAAACCCGTACCGTTATCGGGTGCGCCCGCCAAGCTTCATTAATCTCACCGTGCTGGAAGACCTGTGTCTCGGCCACACCGTCGCCGACGTCATGGTGATTCTCGGCAGCGTCGATATTGTGATGGGAGAAGTCGATCGTTGATATTCAGCGAAGCCATCCACCGACTGCCTGGATCGGCTCGAGTTGATTGGGCGCCGTGATCCACGCGGCGACTGCGCCGGCGCGTGAATCTGTTGCCAGATGGATCTCGGCTTTGGCAGACGACATTTTTTCGTTCACGACAGAAAGCACAACGAAGTCCTGACGCAGATTGCGGCCGTTGTTTTCGCCGGCGCTGGGCTTGGTGTTCAAATCAAAGCCAAGCATCGCCACGTGAAGGTCGACATCGTTGGCTGCGCCGTTCGTGGGATTGAATTCCGCCGAAGCGTTGTCGTTCGCGAACGTGATTTTCAGCACACCCGGCTTGTCGGTGGAGGACATCGGGACGCTGCGCGCCTGCGATTCGCGGCCGTCGAGCACGAAACCAGGCGTGTAAACGCCATCATTCTTCCAGCTCGCAGAATATCGATATTGCCGAGCGGTCCATTCCTTCGAAGCAAAAGGATCGCGCCAGCCAAGATGGTCCCAATAATCGACGTGAAACGCGAGCGGCACGAAACCCTTCCACAATCGTGGATCGCTCTTGAGCTTGGAGAGCCAGGCTTCGGCCGGAGGACAACTGCTGCAGCCTTCCGACGTAAATAGCTCGAGCAAATGAACTTTCTGCGGGCCACTTTCGAAAACGCGATCCGCGGCCTGGGAAGTCAGTGCCGCTGCACCAAGTAACGCAATAAGGCCGAGCCGCCGCATCTTTTCCTTGTGAATATGCCGCGATTTCAGCGAGATTGAAACTCAATGATCGGCACTGGGATTTTAAAGGGAATGGCGGTCACGCTCCGGAATTTTGCCGGAAGTTATTTCGAGAAAGACCGTCTGATCACGGTGCAATATCCGGAGGAGCGAAATCCGTTGCCGGAAAACTACCGGAACTTTCCGATTCTCATCTATGACACGGATAATGCCGAAGCCGGCTTGCGCTGCGTGGCGTGCAAGATTTGTGAGAAGGAGTGCCCGCCGCAGTGCATCTATATTATTAAGAGTGACGACAAGAAGCCCGATTACATGGGCAAGCCGCAGTTTTATCCGAAGGTGTTCGACATCGACATCTCGGTTTGCATGAGCTGCCAGATCTGCGTCGAAGTTTGCCCGTTCGAAGCGATCAAGATGGACAAGGATTTCGAATTGAGTAAGCGCGAGCGGTTCGACGCACTGCTTTTCCGGAAAGAAGAGCTGTCGAAGTCGAACGAGTATTATCACCGGATTCATCCGGTCGAGGCAGCGGCGGTGGACGCGAACCTGGCAGCGGCCGCGGCTGCCGCCGAAGCGAAGAAAAAAGCAGCTGCTGCGGGGGCAGCTGCGAAACCCGTAACACCAACGCCGCCGACCCCACCGGGTGAAGCGCCTCCAGAGAGTTCGTCGCCGACATCGTAGGCTTTCTGCCGCCAGAGACGACGGCAGCTACAACGCCCGCGTCAAGCTTGGCGCAATGTAATATGAACGATCTCAGCCGGTGCGTTCACGCGCAGCGGAAACCAATTGCCAACGCCGTTTGAGACAATGAGTTTGCTGCGGCCGCGCGTGTAAAGTCCCGACCAATAGCGAAAGAGCGCTGGACCAAATCCTAACTGCTCATTCAACATCAATTGCCCGCCGTGGGTATGGCCGGAAAGTGTGAGCGGGAGTCCCGCATCGGCCGCGGCATCGAAAGCATGAGGATGATGCGCCATCAAAATTGGAAATGCACCGGCCTCACGCTGTTCAAGCAATTTTTTGACGGCAGCCCCAATCGCCGCGTCGCGTTCTTGACCGTGAACCCGTGTCCAACTGAGTCCGAGAAGCTGAACCGGAAATCCGTGGACATCGATAATGGTCGATTCATCGAGCAAAAACGGAATTCCAGACGCTCTCACCCGCCTTTCGAACTCGGCAGGGTTCTCGATTAAATCATGGTTGCCTTCAATGATGGCCAAACCGAAGCGCGCTTCCAGTGCTCGAGCTAATTCCAGCCCAGTGTCGAGGTCGGCGAGCGCGTCGTTGATCAAGTCGCCGGTCAAAAGCAGCAGGTCGGCGCGCATTTCGTTGACCATGCGCACCATTGTCTGGAGCACTTCCCCATTGGTAAATCGTCCAACGTGCATATCGCTGACCTGCGCGATGGTGATCCCATCCAATTCGTTCGGCAGCGTCGCAATCGGCAAAACGAAACGCCGGACGCGAATGTTGTTGAGCTGAGCCATCGCGATTCCAGTGAGGCTGAACGTGAAAACCGGCGGCAACATCGCTCCGGCAAAACGGAGAAATTCGCGGCGACTCCAAGCGGGCGCTTGCACCGAGCGTTCAACTTTGATCGGCGCCGCGCGAGCAACGCGCACTATTTTTTGTCCGAGCAGAATGGGTATGAGAGCAAGCGCGATCAGCGAAAGCAGCCCCAGCCCGATGAAATGCCAAATGAAAATTGCTGAGACCGCGAATTTGGGGATAAACCGATCCCAATCAGCCCGCGACAATCTCGCAGCGATGACCGCGATCAACCCGACCATCATCGCGACCATAAAAATCGAGACCACCATGCGCCCGGTGATGTGATTGGTCAGGCGCGCGAAAACAATCCACCAGATGACATCGAGCGAAATCATCAAGCCGATGATTGTGAAAATGAAGCTCACGCAGAGAATCTACGCGGCTCAGCGGTCTGCCGCCAGAGACGGGGGCGGAAAATGCGACGGCCATCCGGCCTTCGCCAAGGCTACGGCCTGACAAGTAGGCCCCCGCTACAGAAGAATTTTAAGTGCCGTCGTTGCCGATCGCTTCGACCGGGCAACCTTCCATCGCCTCTTTGCAAAGACCTTCTTCCTCGGGCGACTCCGGTTGCTTGTAAACGTAGGAATGGCCGCCGTCGTCGTTGCGCTTGAAATTCGCGGGCGCAGTTTCCCGGCACAAATCGCAGTCGATGCACTGTTCATCGACATAGAATTTGCCGGCGGCATTTTCAGGATATTTGTTGGCAACGTCGGCCATAATTTTCTCCGTTGAGGGAGTGGGAAGTTAGGTGGAAACGCGCGCGTTGCAAACCCAAAGGCCGAGGGCCTGACAGGAGTTGCGGGCGAACTTGAAGCCGCTTAACGGCTCGGCAAGATCGACATCTTTCGCCAGGGCAAGGACTTGGAAGCTTCGGCCGAGCATTTCCGGATGAAGAAGCGTTTGCAGCGCCCGTTTTGTCTTGGAATCGGAAGGTAGCGGCGATTGACCCCAATCGGTCCGAGCCGGACTCGCGTTTGCGGGCGGTTCAGGTGAACCGCCCCTACCAAATTCGGAAACAATTCCGGTGAGGAAATGATGTTGATCGGTGAAACCGGCGACGCGTAATCCATTTGCTTGAGCGCGCTCCGCCAGATCAGTCCAATTCACGTGCGCAGTGATGTCGGCTTCGCCGATTTCGTCGAATGGAGAATCGAGAGCTCGATGTTTTGCGCGCACTTGCAAGACCTCACGAAATTCAGCTCGGGAAAATCCGTAGTCGACGGCAATTACGAAGCCACGCTCTAACTTTGTTGAAAGGCAATCGATCCAATCAAGCATTGCCTGGTTCATCGGTGTGCCGCCCGGTCTTTCCACAAATACAAGTTTGTCGCCCTCAAGACCGACAAGTTTGCCGTGCAGATTTACCGGCATGGCATCGAGGAGCTCGTTGGAAAAATGTACGCCAACAAACGGCTCGAGCTCATCGAGTGATTCTCTCCACAACACGCGATCGCCAAATTCTTTCAGCCCTTGCGATTGTCGATCTTGCAAAGCGGAAAAGGGCTCGACGATCTGATAACGCAGCCCAGAGAAAAATTCGGGAGATCGCCGCCGGGCTGATTCGAGGACATCGCGGGCGAACTGACCGTGATGGGCACCTTGTTCGAGGATAAGGAAATTGTCGACTCTGCCGAGCCGTTCCCAGATCTCGGCGAATTGCGCGGCAAGTAATTCGCCAAAGAGGGGGCCAACGCTAACGTTCGTGAAATAATCGCCGCGGAGTCCGATTGCGGCGCGATCGGTGGAATAGTAGCCATGCTCGGGATGATAAAGCGCCTGCGCCATGAACCAGGCGAAGGATTGTGGGCCGCGGCTGCGGATTTCCTCACGAATCATTTCGACCAAGGCCGGGTTAGAACTCTGCGTACTCAACACTCAACACTCAACGCTCAACGTCCAACGCTCAACGTTCAACTGGCCGAAGTTGTTTAATTGGACGTTGAATGTTTGGCGTTGAGCGTTGAGTGTTTACTCCCTCTGCGTGAGAAAATCCGGTAACACCTACTTGATCCCGCCGCCGGGCTATCGGTTCCGGCCGCCGTGGTATACGCGCCCGGAATTTTATGTGCCGATCATGGTTGCGGCTTTCGTAATCGGCGGCCTCGCGATTTTAATTTCAATGAACCTGGCCGATTTGAAGGACCAGGCAGCCACGTTCGATTTGAACAAGCTCGAGCAAATGGAATCGGCCAGCGTGATTCTGGATCGAAACGACAAAATCTTCGGCCAAATCTACGTGGAGAACCGTGAGACGGTCCCGTATGAGCAGCTGCCGCGCGACCTGATTAATGCCGTTGTCTCAGTCGAGGACGCCAAATTCTATCAGCATCATGGCTACGCCCTTTCCGGAATCCTGCGCGCCACTTTCAAGAATCTGGTCGCGGGACATGTCCGCCAGGGCGCGAGCACGATTACACAACAACTGGCGCGCAACAGTTTTGCGCTCAAGGGAAAAACGTATCGCCGAAAACTGCTCGAGATTTTTGTCGCGCGCAGGATCGAGGAAAATTTCAGCAAGCAAAAGATCCTGGAGCTTTACCTGAACCGGATTTACTTCGGCGGCGGTCTGTATGGCGCGGAGGCGGCCTCGCGCGGTTATTTCGGCAAACCTGTGCGCGAATTGTCGTTGAGTGAATGCGCTACTCTGGCGGGGCTAATCAAAAGCCCGAACCGGCTCTCACCCTGGACGGACAAGGCAGCCTCGCGCGATGCGCGTAATTACGCGCTCACTCGAATGCGCGACCTCGGTTACATTGACGATTCTAAATACGCCGCCGCGCAGGCGCCGGAACTCGTGGTTGGAAATCGTCAAAACGCACAGGGCCAAAACTACGCGGTCGATTATATCCGCCAGCAGGTGATCAACGCGGTCGGATGGGACCGCGCCATGAACGAAGGCTTCCGTATTCACACGACGATCGACGGCGAGCTGCAAAAAGTCGCGGAAGAATCCCTTCGCCAGAATCTGGAGAAAGCCGAGCAGCATCCAGGTTACGATCACCAGACTTACGCCGAATACGCCGTGAGCTTTCGACAGGCAAAATCGAACGGAACGGCATCGGCCCAGCCCGCTCCGGAATACCTGCAAGGCGCCGTCATCGGGCTCGACAACGAAACCGGTGGAATTCTGGTGCTCGTGGGTGGCCGCGATTTTGAGCACAATCAATACAATCGCGCGCTCCAGGCAAAACGACCCACCGGGACGGCGATGCTGCCGTTCGTTTACGCGACCGCGTTTGAACAAGGAATGTTTCCCGGAACATTAGTGGAAGACTCACCGCTCGATAACCGCGCAGTGATGATCGGCGGAATGACCGGGATTCTGGGCGAGTGGGGTCCGGAAAGCGCGGAGAATCGCTATGAAGGCGCCATGACCGCGCGCCAGGCGCTCGCGAAATCAAAGAATGGCGCCACCGTCCGGATCGGAACGGACGCGGGTCTGGATGAGGTTTTGCAACTATGTCGGACCGCGGGAATTCGCTCAACGTTGCGGCCGTATCCGGCGACACTACTCGGGAGCAGCGAAGTCACGCTGGCAGAGC
>Ga0066683_10001193_pt1 | contig 10079 bp, 7 predicted proteins | sample GraSoiAngelo_132_FD_62296 | JGI IMG/M metagenome (GOLD analysis project Ga0066683, IMG submission 62296) | Grasslands soil microbial communities from the Angelo Coastal Reserve, California, USA - 14_0929_02_40cm | ecosystem: Environmental > Terrestrial > Soil > Grasslands | place: USA... | reverse complement strand
GAGCCGTGAGAACTCGCGGATTCAAGTCTTCGACCGCGCCGGCGCGTTCAAGCGGGAGTGGCGCGGCGCGCAAGACAAGGGCAGGGTGTTTGGAGTCGCGGTCGATGCCGCTGGTGGGTATTACGTCGGCGTGCGGCGAGCGGACTACGATCCCGCAACCAACGGCGTGCTGAAGCTTGACCGCGACTGGAACACCGTCGCCGCGATCGGCTTCGGAACACCGGGGCATCCGGTGTTCAACGCGGTTCACGATCTCGCGGTCGCTCGCGATGGGACGATTTACGTCGCCGAAACGCGGACCAGGCGCGTCGTCAAGCTTCGCCCGGCAAGATAAGGGCCGCTGAAGAATGTACCGTGCCAACCGCGTGCCGCCCTTGGGCGCGGTTGTACCTGCAAGCGAGCCACCTCGACAATCCGCTGACCTCGTCCGCTGACCGCTGGCAATTCCTCCAGTTCGTGCGAAAATGGCCGGCGTATCCCCGCGGGGAACATGGCCAACGTCTCCCCGCGAGGAACGTGGGAATCGCAGACCATGTCAGGCCACTCCAAGAACGCGCCGTCCACGGTGAAAGGCGTCGACGAGCGTGCCCGCCTTGCACACATCCGGACGCTGTGGGAACAGCTCGCGCGCCTCCGCGAAAACTCCATCGAATACAAGGCCATGGTCCGGCAGATCAGGAAAGAAGCCGACGCTTTTTCGAAGGCCGTCGAATCGCGGACGTCAAAAGACAAAGGAAAAGAATAGCTGTTCAGCCGTTGTAGCGGACCGTCACGACGGTCACGTCGTCGCTCTGCGTCGCGCCGGCGCAGAACGCCTGGACGGCGGCGAGCAGCGCGTCGAGCACCTCCTGCGGCGTCCCTCCGCGATGCGCGTTTGCGCACGCCAGCAGCCGATCGTCGGTGAACTCCTCGCCGTCCGGATTCATGGCTTCGGTGACCCCGTCGCTGAACGCCACGATCAGATCGCCCGGCATGAGCGTGACGGTTTCCTCCTCGAACGCCGCGCGCTCGAAGAGCCCGAGCACGACCCCGCCGGTCTCGAGGCGCCGGATGGCCGAGGCCGTCACGAGCAGCGGCGCGTTGTGCCCGGCGTTGCAGTAGGTGAACGAGCCGTCGGCGCCGAGGATCCCGTAAAACGTCGTGAGGAAACGCGCTTCGATCGCACGGCGGAAGAGGCCGTGATTCAGCCGCGTGATGAGCGGCGCGGCGCCCGCCTGATACGTGGCCTCGGCGCTGAACATCCCCAGCACGGCCGCCGCGAGCAGCGCCGCCGGCGACCCCTTGCCGGCCACGTCGCCGACGATGAAGCCGAACCGGTCCATGGGGAGATCGACGTAGTCGAAGAAATCCCCGCCGACCGCGCGGCAGGCGACCGAGGCGGCCGCGGTCGAGAAGAAAGCGCCCTCGCGATGGGCCACCGGCAGGAGCGACTGCTGGATCGCCGCGGCGACTTTCAGCTCCTGCTCGAACTTCGCTTTGTCGAGCGCCTCGCGGTAGAGCCGCGCGTTCTCGATCGCCAGCGCGGCTTCGGCCGAGAGGGTGTCGAGGGCGGACTTTGCGGACGCGGACCGCAGCGCGCCCCGCTCCCGGCTGTCGAGATACAGGACGCCGATGATTTCGTCGGCGCCCTTCTGCTCCGCGCGCTCGACGTAGCGCACCAGCCGCAGCGGCGTGCACAGCACGTGACGGATGCCGAGCGCGACCGTGCCGGTATGGAGCTGCGCGAGGTCGCCGTCGAGCAGATCTTCGACGATCGTCTGCTGGCCGGTCGCAAACACGGTTTCGGGGATCTTGCGGCTCGTCTCGAACGTGCGGCCCGACAAGGTGACCTTGCCGCGGGCGCGCGCCAGCTTGAACTCGAGCAGCTTCTCGCGGTTCGCGAGCATGATGAAGCCGCGTTCGGCGCCGGTGACCTCGATCGCGGAGTCGAGCACCATCGCGAGCACTTCGTCGAGCACGCGTCCCGACCCGAGCGCGCGCAGCCCCTCGAGCAGCGCCGACATCTGACGGAGCTCGCTGGCCGCCGAGATGGCGCTCTTCTCCACCGACGGCGCCTCGTCGTCGACGAAGAACACGATTTCGGTGTCGCCCGCCTGGCCGAGCCGGATCTGGTCACCGTGCGCGAGCAGCTTCTCGCTGATCTTGTCGCCGTTGACGAACGTCCCGAACCGCGACTGCTTGTCGCGAATGGTGCACGACCCGTTCTCGACGGTGATTTCGGCGTGGACACGGGAGATGTCGGCGCCCGGCAGCCGCAGATCGGTTTCGCTCCGCCGGCCGATCGTGAACAGCGCCCGGTCGATGTTGACGATGCGCCGGCCGAGCGCGTCGGTGATCACGAGGCGGGGCGCAGGAGCGGCTCCGGCCATGAAGACAGCGATTATAAGCGAACCCTGTCGTACGTTGGGCGCGGCTTCAGCCGTGCCAGAATGGCGCGTGCCCCGCTTCAAGCTCACGATCGAGTACGCCGGCACGCGGTACAGCGGCTGGCAGATTCAGAAGAACGCCAGGACGATTCAAGGTGAGATCGATCGCGCCGTCCGTACGGTGACCGGCCGCAAGGACTTCGAGCTGTATGGGTCGGGCCGCACCGATGCGGGCGTCCATGCGCTCGCCCAGATCGCGCACCTCGACGTCAGCACGCGCCTGCCCGCCGGGACGCTCGGTCGACGGCTGAACGACGAACTGCCCGCCGATATCAATATCCTCGCCGCCGCTCAGGTCCCCCATCGATTTCACGCGCGTCACGACGCGGTGGCGCGCCGCTACCTCTATCAGATCGCCCGGCGCCGGACGGCGCTCGCCAAGGCCTACGTCTGGTGGGTGAAGGAACCGATCGACGTGACGCGGATGCAGGAGGGGGCGCTCGCGTTTGTCGGCATGCGCGACTTCCGTTCCTTCGCGGCAGCGGACGCCCGAGATGAGCCGGGCGAAGCGCCGCCATCGACTCTCGTGCGTGTGGACGGCCTTGACGTGATCGAAGACGGCGATCTCGTGCTGGTCAGCATCCACGGATCCCATTTCTTGTGGAAAATGGTGCGGCGGATCGTCGGCGTGCTCGTGGAGATCGGACGCGGCGCCCTCGAGCCCGGCCTCGTCGCTTTCCTGCTCGCCGAGGGATCGGGCGCCCCCGCCCGTCTGACCGCCCCGCCCTCCGGCCTGTTTCTCGAGAAGGTGTATTACAAGGGCGATCCGCGTGACGCTGGGCCGCGCCCGGCGACGCCGCTGCGTACGTAGGGCGACCCTTCAGGGTCGCCTCGGCGAGCCTGAAAGGGTCGGCGAGCCTGAAAGGCTCGCCCTGCACGTCCTCGCGCTATGGAATGAGGACCGGCGCGCCGTGCAATCGCACGCCGAGCACCAGACGGACGACTTCGGCGTAGCTCGCGGCGCCAGCCTCGACGCGATTGGCCTTCAGGTACGAATCGTAGACCCGCCAGCCGGCGGTCGAGACCCGCGGGTTGACTTCTCGCGCGAAGCGATCGCGAATCGCCTGCAGATCCGCGCGGGGTCCCGGGCCGAGCGTCGCCGCCAGCATCGCGCGCTCGCGCGCGGGCACCGCACGCGCGAGCTCGCTGTACAGAAACAGCCAGCCGCTGTACTGGTCGCCAACCGGACCACGAACGCACGCCAGCCACCCGACAAAATTCGCTTCCCCCTCATCGGCTATGCCGGCAAGGTGGCTCCATTCGTGCGCCACGACGAAGGGACGCTCGAACGGCAGAATCCCGCCGGCGACGAGCGTTTCCAGGAAGAGCGGGTCCGTCATCCCATCGACGCCGGCGCGGCGGAAGTACCAGTCGAGCACCGTTCTCTTCGGACGGGCCACGACGATCGGTCGCCGGATGCCCAATTCGTGAACGGCTCGCGCGAACGCGTCCGCAAGGCCCGGGTCCACTCCGTCGGCCGCCGCCCACCCCCCGGCGTGCGCCTGGGCGTGCAGCGTGTTCAGCCGAGCGGCGGTGAGGCCGCCGGCCGCACGCGCCGCCTCCGCCGTCACCCCGGACGCATCGAAGGCGAGCCTGTCGACCAGTCGGAGACGACGGTAGTTGAGCCCCCACGTCGCGAGGAAGATGAGATAGCACGCGGCCGCCCAGACGATCGTGCGGGCAAGGATGCGGAGCGCAGCGAGGAACCAGGTGGTCGCGCTCCGAACGTCTCGCAATGACAGGCCGATCCACACAAGACCCACGCCGACGATCAGGAGGTCGAGCACCGCAATCGGCGCTCGATTGGAGCCGGAGGTCAACAGAGACTGCAGCGCGAGGTACATCCGCGTCGAGTACAGCCGCTCGACGACTGCGGGCGGGATCGGCATGAAGCCGGCACCGACCGCCATCGCGACCAGCGCCGCTCGCCAGCGCATCTCAGGCTCTCAGCTCGCGACGAAAGGAACGCCACAAACGCGCCGGCCCATGACGTGAAGCCTCCGGTTCAAGAATGGGGTACAATAGGCCTATAAGCGCCAGCTGATCAACAGGATAGCTGCTTTCCCCTACCTGGGCCACAACACCCTGGCAACCGGCCGTCAAGTTGCTTGTCCAAGTTCTATACAATGTGCTACCATCGGTCTTATAGACATGTTAATGTATTTAATGTCATATAAAGACCCTTCGAAGGCTCGACGGGTTGTACATTTCTAACCGGCTACTAGCAAGGACTGTAATGACGTGCATCAATTCGCTCATCATCGCGGCGCTCGTTGTGACCGGGGCGCAGCACCTGTCCGCCCAGCAGCCCGGCGGCGCGACGACGCCGAGCGTTCCCGCCGCGCGCCCCGACGTCCTGACGACCATCAAGGGCAACGCCGTCGATTCCACGGACCGTCAGCTGGGCAACACCGTGGTTCGGCTGCGCGACGCCCGCGTCGGCAAGATCGTCGAAACGCAGCTCACCGACAAGGCCGGAGCGTTTGCCTTCAAGGCGATGGATCCCGGCAGCTACATCGTGGAGGTGATGGCGAGCGATCAGACGGTTCTGACTGCCAGCCAGCTGATCAGCGTGAACGCGGGCGAAGCCGTGACGGCCGTCGTCAAGATGCCGTTCAGCATTCCGCCGTTTGCAGGGGCGCTCGGAAGCAACCCGGCGTCGGTTGCCGCAGTGATGACGACGGCGGCGGCATCCGGCGTCCTGGCCACGACACTGACCGGGCAGCCGGTGACACCGGGAAAGTAAATCGACGTGATGGCCGATTTGCCCCCCAACGCGCGCGCCGATTCGTCTCCCGGAGTGTTTGCGCCCCCGCCCGCCGGGGCGCCGTACGCGCCGGACGGTGACATTCACCTTCTGGATCGCTTCGCGATTCTGTACCGCTATCGACGAATCGCCGTCTCGGTGTTCATCCTCACGACCGCCGTGCTGATGATTCAGGGGTACACGAACGTCAAGGTGTTCCAGGCGCGGGCCCAGCTCCTCATCGAGGACGAGCGATCGACCGCGGTGCCGGGCCTCAACTCGTCGGAGAACACGTACTACGAGGACCCCGAACCCTACTACAACACGCAGTTCCGGATTCTCAAGGGGCGCGATCTCGTGCGCCGCGTCGTCAGGCGGCTGAAGCTCGGAACCATTCCCGAGTTCAATGGCACCGCGGTACCGCCGCCCACGCCAGTGTCGATGATCAACGATTTCCAAACGAGGCTGATGGGCCTCCTCAGAAAGCCGGCGGCGCCGGCGCCCCAGGAAGCGCCCAAGGTGGACGAGACGCCGGACGAGTCGGCGCTGGTCAGCTCGTTTATCGGACGCGTCACCGTCGAGCCGATCCGCACCAGCCGTCTCGTCGACGTGACCTTCATGTCGGCGGATCCCAATTTTGCCGCGCTCGCGGTGAACACCCTGGTCGACGAGTACACGGAACAGAACCTCGCCATCAAGCTCGAATCGTCCCAGAACATGCTGAACTGGCTGGCCAAGGAGCTCGACAAGCAGCAGCAGAAGGTCCGGGAAAGCGAACAGGCACTGGCCGAGTACCGCGACAAACAGAATGCCATGTCGCTCGACGACAAGCAGAACATCGTCACAACACGGCTCACGGCGCTCAACGACGCGCTGATTCACGCGAGAACGGCCAAGGTTCAGAAGGAAGCGCTCTATAACCAGGTGAAGTCCATGTCGGGGACCACTGCGCCCGACGCGATTCCCGTGATCGCTCAGAACACGCAGGTGCAGGCGCTCAAGACCAAGCTGAACGAGCTGCAGCGCGACAAGAGCCGGCTGGAAGAACGGTACGGACCGAAGCACCTTGCGGTGCAGGCGAACGCCACGGCGATTCTGGACACTCAGCGGCAGGTCGACGTCGAAACCTCCAGAGCGCTGCAGAGCGTCAAGAACGATTTCGAGACCGCCGTCCTCGAAGAACGGGTGCTGGCACAGAACCTCGACGCCGCGAAAGGGGACGCGCAGGATCTCAGCCGCAAGAGCGTCGGCTACAACGTCATGGAGCGCGAGTCGAAGAGCAATCGGCTTGTCTATGAATCGCTGCTGCAGCGCGAGAAGGAGCTGCGCGTCTCGAGCAACAGCCGGCAGAACAACGTCCGCATCGTCGACAAGGCGGAGGTGCCGCAATCGCCCATGACGGCGGGCGGCCGCCGGACCTGGATGATGTCGTCGCTGGTGGGATTGGTGCTGGCCATCGGCGTCGCGTTCGGCCTCGACTACATGAACGATACGATCAAGACGCCGGAAGACGTCACCCGGCGGCTGAAGCTGCCGTTCCTCGGTCTGGTGCCGTCGGTGCGCGGCGACAAGCATCCGCTGCTCACGTCCGCCCACGTACCGCACGATTTCGGTGAGGCGTTCCGCGCGCTGCGCACCTCGCTGATTTCGAAGTATCCCGCCACCGGGACCAAGACGCTCCTCGTCACGAGCGCGCAACCGCTGGAAGGCAAGACGACGACCGCGGCCAACATCGCGATGGCGCTCGCGTACGGCGGCTCGCGCGTGCTGCTCATCGACGGTGACATGCGCCGGCCGGGTCTCCACCGGCCGCTCCGTCTCACCAACGATCGCGGGCTGTCGCAAGTGTTAATCGGCCAGGCGCGCGTCCGCGACGTCATCCAGCGCACAGTCGATCCGAATCTGCTGGCGATCACCGCCGGGAAGATGCCGCCGAACCCGTCGGAGCTGCTCGCGTCCGAGCGCATGCGCACGCTGCTCACCAACCTGGCGCACGGGCCGTTCGACTGGATCATCATCGACACGCCGCCGGTGCTCGCGGTGACCGACGCGGTCATCCTCGCGCCAATGGTCTCCGGGGTCACGTTCGTCGTCGGCGCGGAGATGACGCGTCGCCGCCTCGCCGAGCGGGCGCTCGAAACGATCATGTCCTCACGGCCGCGCTACGCTGCGATCATCCTGAACCGCGTCGATTTCGCGCGCAACAAGTACTACTATTCGCGGTACTACGGCCACCAGTACAAGAACTACTACGCCGAAGCCACGGGCTAGACATCTCGAGAACATCGGGCACTACTGGGCACTGCTCGGGGGAGGAGCAACGCAGCCAGGGCGTAAGCATCGCCGGCCGAACGGGTTGCCCGGCACGGCGGCCGCGCCGGGGGCCCCGAATGCAGCCGGACTTTCATCGCGGGCTTCCAGCGCCAGAGGCGGCTCGACCGCGCTCGTCGCGATCGCGGCGTGGACGCTGTTCGCGTTCGCGGGCGCGTACCCCTGGACCACGGTGCCGCTCGTCTGCGGCGCCGTCGTTCTCGCGATCAGCGAACGGCCGCCGATCCTCCGCGGGTCGCACCGCATCCTCGACGGCACGCTGATCGTCTGGATTCTGCTGGCCGGTGCCGCCCTTGTTCCCTTGCCCGCCTCGGTGCGTCTGACGATTTCGCCGCAGGCCGCCACCGTCGATCAGGCTTTGTACCTGGACGCCACAACCGATCCAGCCGCCGGACGCGCGCGTCCGCTGTCGATGGATTGGGGCGAGACGGCGTCGGCGCTCGTCCTCGCCATGACGATCGCGCTGGTCTTCTGGTGCGCGCGCGCCGTCGTGACCAGGCGCGGCCTGCGGGGGACGATCCGAGGCATCGCGTGGATGGGGCTGACGTTGTCCGCCCTCACGCTGATCCAGCACGCCACGGCGCCGCGACTGCTGTACTGGTACTGGCATCCGATCTCGATCCACGCAACGCCCTACGGTCCGTACGTCAACCGGAACAGTCTCGCCACGTGGCTCATCATGGCGATTCCCGCGACGATCGGCTATGGCATGGCGCGCTTCCAGTCGCGCCGGAGTGGTGGCGGGTCGGTTGACCTGGAGTCGAGCCTCGACGCGACGGCGCTATGGCTCGCGGCGTCGGTGTGCCTGATGCAGGCGGTGTTGCTCGTGGCGATGTCGCGAGCCGGCCTGACGGGCGGGGTCGTGGGGCTGATCTGTCTGATGTGGCTTGCACGCGGCCGCATTGCCGCATCCCGATGGCGGTGGCTCGCCGCAATTCTTCTGACGCTGCTCGCGGTTGCGACGACGTACGCGAACTGGGGCGCGCTGGCGAACCGCGTCAACGAGACGGTGACGATCGGCCTCGGCGGGCGGCGCGAGATCTGGCGGCTGACGTGGCGGATCGTGCGCGACTTCCCGCTCGTCGGCGTCGGCGTCGGCGCCTACGCGCGCGCCATGTCGGTGTATCAGCCGGTCCCGCACGTGTTCTATATCAACGACGCGCACAACCAGTATCTGCAGTTGTTGACCGAGGGCGGCGTGATTCTCGCGGTGCCGGCGGCGCTCTCGGCGGCCACCGCGGCTGTGCTGATTGCGCGTCGCCTCCGGGGCGATCGTACGGCGGTGTTCTGGATTCGCGCGGGAGCCGCCAGCGGTCTCGTCGCCGTGGCGGTCCAGGGCATGTGGCAGGTCTCGATGACCCCGCCGGCCAACGCCGTGCTGTTCGCCATCCTGGCCGCGGTGGCCTTGCACGACGGCTCCGTGAGAACGACGGCGATTCAACGGCCGGCCACGTCGAGCGGCCGGCTGTCAGCAGAGCCTCACGGCCCGAGCCGCGGCGGATCGCCGGACAGAACGAGTCGGCCGATCGCTTCGGCCATCGCCGCCGGCTCGGCCGGCGAAAAACGCCCCGAATTCGCAACTCGTTTCCGCGCGAAGCGCGGCTGCCAGGAGCCCGTGAGGCATTCCTCAGACGGGCTCCTGGCCGGTCGGCTTGAGGGGAAGTCGCCCGCGCGCGAGATGGAGAGCACGCTATAGAATGTGCTCCAAGACATTTCATGCAGAGGATGGGCGCATGAGCGCCATCGCCGGTGTCGTCGACTTCCACGGCGGACCCGTCGACCCCGCGCTCGTGGCGCGGATGATCGCACCTCCGCAGCCGTGCGATCTCGAGGTACGCGGGCCGTTGCACCGGAGCTCGTCTGCCCTGGCGTTCTGCGGCAGGCGGGCAGGCGGGGCCACCTGCGATCAACCGCTGATCGATTCACGGTCGGACTGCGCGATCGTGTTCGACGGCCGCATCGACAACCGGCAGGACGTCGCCGGCCGGCTCGGCGTCGCTGATTCCGCCAGGCGGTCCGACGCGCGGCTCGTGCTCGACGGGTACACGTCCCGCGGCCTGGATGTGATCCCGGGACTCTCCGGTGATTTCGCATTTGCGATCTGGGATGGGCGCGCGCGGCAATTGATCCTCGTGCGCGACCCGCTCGGCGTGCGCCAGGTCTGCTTCGCGCCGGTCCCGCAAGGGCTCGCCTTCGCGACCGACGCGCGGCAGCTGCTGGAGATCGACGGCGTCGATCGGCGCCCGAACATGGGGTTTTTCGCGGAGTGGATGGCGGGATGGATTACACATCCATCGGACACCATCTACCAGGGCATTCATCGCGTTCCGGCTGCGCACGTCCTCACGGCGAGCGCCAGTGGTGTGCGCCGCGACCGGTATTGGGACATCGATCCCGACCGCCGTCTTCATTATCGCGACGATGCCGAATATGCCTGTCATTTTCGTGAGCTGTTCGCGTCGAGCGTGCGATCGCGGGTGCGTTCGGCGGATCGCGTCGCGATTGCGCTCAGCGGCGGAATCGACTCATCCGCGATCACCGCGATGGCGGCCCATGTCACGACGACTGAGCCCGCG
>Ga0066683_10001191_pt1 | contig 10084 bp, 13 predicted proteins | sample GraSoiAngelo_132_FD_62296 | JGI IMG/M metagenome (GOLD analysis project Ga0066683, IMG submission 62296) | Grasslands soil microbial communities from the Angelo Coastal Reserve, California, USA - 14_0929_02_40cm | ecosystem: Environmental > Terrestrial > Soil > Grasslands | place: USA... | reverse complement strand
GCATCGGCGCGCGAGATCTCCTCGATGGCGATGCACAGAGAAAGGAAATCGCCGCCCGCCCCTCCCGCCTCTTCGGCAAACGGAAGCCCGAACAGGCCGAGATCGCCCATCTGGCGGACGATGTCGTAGCCGAACCTGTGCTCGCGGTCGAGCCCTTCGGCCGCGGGCGCGATGACCTCACGCGCGAAGTCGCGGCACGTGTCGCGGATCGCCTGCTGCTCCGGTGTCAGTTCAAAATCCATCGCATCAATCCTTACAGATGAGTGACCGCTACTCGGACGCGATGTCGATCGCGAAGGGACTGCAGGACCTGGACGGTCCCAACGTCAACCCGCTCTGCCACACACGCGTATACACGCATGGAGAACGCGTCAAGCGTTCCCTGGTGCTGCTCCACGGCTTCACCAACTGCCCGCAGCAGTTCGACGCGCTGGGCCGCCAGTTCTTCGACCGCGGTTGGAACGTGGTCATCCCGCGCTACCCCCGCCACGGCTACACCGACAGGCTCAACACCTCGATCGCGGAGCTTCGCGCCGACCACCTCACAGCGGTGGCCAACCGCGCGGCGGAAGTGGGGGCCGGGCTCGGCGAGCGACTGACGGTCGCCGGCCTCTCCCTCGGCGCCATCCTCTCCGGCCTCCTGGCTCACAGCCGCGGGGACATCCAGCGCGCGGTCCTGATCGCGCCCATGCTCGGCCTCAAACCACTGCCCGGCCCGGCGCTGACCGCGATCAGCGCCGCGGCCAAGGCGCTTCCCAACTTCTACATGTGGTGGAGCAACGAGCTGAAGGACTCGCTCGCGCCGCCGTACGGCTATCCGCGCTTTGCCACCCACGCCTACGCGGCCCTGTTCGACTGCGGCCGGCAGCTCGTGCGCTCCGCGCGCGAGGAGCCGCCGCGCGCGAAGTCGATCGCCGTGATCACCAACGCCGGCGAGCCGCGACTGGACAACCGGTTCACCTACAGGCTCGTCGAGTCCTGGCGCCGCCACGGCGCCGATGTGGAGACGTTCGAGTTCCCAGCCTCGGACAAGCTCACCCACGACCTCGTCGACCCCGGCAACTCGGCACAGAGAACCGACTACGTGTACCCAGTTGTCACGCGTCTCATCGAAGGCGCCTAGAGGTGCCGCGACATCTCGTACTCGAGCTCGCCCGGACGGACCTCCTGGCTCGCACCGGTGCGCGCGAACCCGTGCTGCGCGTACAGGTGCTCCGCTCGCGGGTTGACCGCGGTGACCCACAGGAACATCTGGCCGTAGCCCTTGGCCTTCGCCCACTCCAGGAGCGTCTTCACAAGCACCTCTCCGACCCCCTGGCGCCGGTAGCGCGGATCGACCCACATCGCCGTCATCGCGGCCGCACCGTTCACCTCGCCCTCGCCTCCGCTCACGGTTCCGGCGACCACGCCGTCCACCTCGGCCACGAATCGCGTGCGATCGGCGACCCGTCGCCGCCACGTCGCCTCCTCGAACTTGGCCTCGTGCTCGTAGTTCGAGCCGAAGGCGTACGGCGCCTCCTGCAAGGCGGCGAGACGCACGCGCCGGTACAGCTGCCAGTCCTCGGCCGTCAACTGCCTGACGCTAATTGCCGAGGACGAACACCTTCAGCGCCCAGCTGACCAGGATGGCGCTGACCGCGCCGACCCAGGCCAGCCGCCACTGCATCGAGCTCAGGCGCGGGACGAACGTGCGTCCCGACCAAAGGCCGGCGGCGAGCCCGCCCGCCCCGAGGACCGTCCCCACGAACAGCACGGGCCCGAGCGGGTAGAGGCGCACAGCATCCGACAGGTCGCCCTGCCACATGTACGCGAACGACCGCGTGCCGCCGCAGAACGGGCAGGGATGCCCGGTCAGGTAGTAGAAGGGACACGGGGGCGCGCCCAGGTGCGCGGCCTGCAGGATCCAGTAGATCCGGGTGTAGGCGAGCCACCCGATCAGCACGAAAAAGATGCCGAGGTCGCGCATCCGGTCAGCGTTCGTGGCCCTGTTGAACGCGATCGGCATCGTGCTCATGTCAGCATGCCCACGATGTCGTCGGTGGTCTCCGCCACCGCCACGCCCGCTTTCCGAAACGCCTCTTCCTTGCTCTTGGCGGTGCCACGGTTGCCGGAAATGATGGCGCCGGCGTGGCCCATCCGCTTGCCCTCAGGCGCGGTTCGGCCGGAGATGAACGCCACCGCCTTCAGCCGCGAGCCGCGAGCGAGCAGCTCGGCGGCGTGCTCCTCGTCGCTGCCACCGATCTCGCCGATGAGCACCAGGTGGGTGGTCGTGGGGTCCTTCTCGAACAGCTCGACCACGTCGCGAAACGTCAGCCCGAGAACCGGGTCTCCGCCGATGCCCACGATGGTTGACTGGCCTATCCCCGCGGCCGACAGCGCGGACGCGACCTCGTAGGTCAGGGTGCCGCTCCGCGACACGAGCCCGACTTGGCCCGCCCTCGTGATGCGCTGCGGGATGATGCCGATCTTGGCCACGCCGGGCGTGATCAGGCCCGGGCAGTTGGCGCCCAGAAGACGCGCCCGGGGGTAGCCGCGAAGGAAGTCCTTGACCTTGATCATGTCCTGGATCGGGATGCCCTCGGTGATGCAGACGATCAGGGTGATCCCGGCCGCGGCAGCCTCCATGATCGCGTCGGCCGCGAACGGCGCCGGAACGAAGATGCCCGAAGCGTTCGCGCCGGTCGCCTTGACCGCGTCGGCGACGGTGTTGAAGACGGGGACGCCGAGGTGGGTCGTGCCGCCCTTCCCGGGGCTCGTGCCGGCAACAACACTGGTGCCCAGCTCCTGCATCTGCTGGGTGTGGAAGCCGCCTTCACGGCCCGTGATGCCCTGGACGACGACCCTGGTCGACGAGTCGAGGAGGATGCTCATGCAGCCCCATCCCGGCCCTTCGGGCCGGACTTCCCCACAAGTGGGGAAGACAGTTCCACGATCTTCTTGGCGGCTTCCCACCCGCTGACCCCGGGCTCGATGCCGTTCGTCCTCAGGATCTCGCGCCCCTCCTCCTCGCGCGTGCCGCTCAGGCGCACGACCAGTGGCAGGCTCATCTTGAGGTTGTCGCGCGCGGTCACGACCCCCCTCGCCACCTCGTCGCCGCGCGTGATGCCCCCGAACACGTTGATCACGACGCCCTTCACCTTCGGGTTCATCAGGATGACGGCGAGGGCGTTCTCGACGACCTCTGCCTTGGCGCCGCCCCCGATGTCGCAGAAGTTGGCGGGCCGTCCGCCCGCGCGCTGCACCAGGTCGAGCGTGCCCATGCACAGGCCCGCGCCGTTGCCGATGATGCCGATGTCGCCGTCGAGCGACACGTAAGTGAGCCCGCGCTTCTTGGCCTCGACCTCGTACGGGTCGCCCTCCAGGACCGCGCCGTACCTCTCCTCGAGGTCCTTTTGGCGCCACGCCGCGTTGTCGTCGATCTCGAGCTTGGCGTCGCCCGCGATGACCTCGCCGGACTTCGTCACCACGAGGGGGTTGATCTCAGCGGTCAGCGCGTCGTAGTCCGGGATGGCGCGGTAGAGCTTCGCGATGATGCCGGTCAGGGGCCGCGACAGGTCGCCCAGCCCCGCGTCGTAGGCGAGCTGCGCGAGCTCGAAGTTGAGCGGTCCGCGCCACGGGTTCGGGTAGAGGCGGGCGATCGAATCCGGCGACTCTTCGGCCACCTGCTCGATGTCCATCCCGCCCTTGCCGGAGAGCATCAGGATGTTGGCGCGCGCGTCGCGGTCGACCGTGAAGCCGAGGTAGATCTCGCGCTCGATCTCCAGCGCGGCCTCGCAGTAGACGAGCGGCACCTTGAAGCCCTTGATGTCCATGCCGATGATCTGCTGGGCGGCGCGGCGCGCCTCGTCCTCGGTCCGGGCGAGCTTGATGCCGCCCGCCTTGCCGCGTCCCCCCACCGGCACCTGCGCCTTGACCGCGACGGGGCCCAGCCTGGCGAACGCCGCGGCGGCGGCGTCGGGGTTGCGCGCGACCACGCCCGGCGGGATCGCGATGCCGAGCGAGGCCAGGACCTCTTTGGCCTGGTACTCGAGGAGCTTCACCCCTAAGGCGAGGGGTGGAAGGGGCAGGTCAGGTTCGCGTCACCGTTCGTGTAGCCGTTGCAGAACCCGCGCTGAAAGTCGGCGCTGTTGAACATGAAGACGGTCAGGCCGATCCCGAGCAGAAGCACGATGACCAGCGCGAATCCGCAGCCGATGAGCACCGCGGGCACCGCCGAAATCCCCCTGCGCGGGGGCGCCTGCGCGCCTATCGGCCGCCACGCGTTGCCGTCCCAGTACTGAAGCCCGTCGTCCGAGATCCAGCGGCCCTGCGCGTCCTGCCTTGGCACGGCCTAAGTGTCGCTTATAGCGGGATGTTGCCGTGCCATCTCGGGCTCCGATGCCGCTCCTTGCGCATGGCGATCCGGAGCGCCCGGATGAGCGTGGAGCGGGTGCGCCCCGGCTCGATGACGTCGTCGATGTAGCCGCGCTCGGCGGCGATGTACGGGTTGGCGAAGCGCTCGGTGTAATCGCGTACGAGCTCGCTCCGCTGCGCCGCGCCGCTGCTGAGCTCTTTGCGGAACAGGATGTTCACCGCGCCCTCCGGCCCCATGACCGCGATCTCGGCCGTCGGCCATGCCACGTTGAAGTCGGCGCGGATGTGCTTCGAGCACATGACGCAATAGGCGCCGCCGTACGCCTTGCGCGTGATCACGGTCAGCTTCGGCACCGTCGCCTCGCTGAAGGCGTAGAGCAGCTTGGCGCCGTGACGGATGATGCCGCCGTACTCCTGCGACGTGCCCGGCAGAAATCCCGGCACGTCGACAAACGTGACGAGCGGGATGTTGAAGGCGTCGCAGAAGCGCACGAACCGCGCCGCCTTGTCTGACGCGTTGATGTCGAGCGCGCCGGCCATCACCTTGGGCTGGTTGGCGACGACGCCCACGGGCTTGCCGTCGAGGCGAGCGAATCCCACGACGATGTTCATGGCGTAGAAGGTCTGGACCTCGAGGAATTCGCCACCGTCGACCACAGCCGTGATCACGTCCTTGATGTCGTACGGCTCCTTCGGGTTGTCGGGGATGACGGTGGCCAGGGACGGGACCGCGCGCTCGGGGTCGTCTGTTGGCTGGACGCCTGGCGGCTGCTCATCGCAGCTCTGCGGGATGTACGCGAACAGCTTCCGCACCTGGGTGAAGCACTCCTGCTCGCTCTCGGCGAGGAAGTGCGCGACTCCGGAACGGACGTTGTGGACCTCGGCGCCGCCGAGCGAGTCGAACGTCACGTCCTCGCCTGTGGTGACGCGGATCACCTCCGGGCCGGTGATGAACATGTAGCCCACCCCGTGGACCATGAACGTGAAGTCCGTGATCGCGGGCGAGTACACCGCGCCACCGGTGCACGGGCCGAGGATGAGGCTGAGCTGCGGCACCACCCCGCTGGCTTCCACGTTGCGCCAGAAGATCTCGGCGTAGCCGGCGAGCGAGACCACGCCCTCCTGAATCCGCGCGCCGCCGGAGTCGTTGATGCCGATGATCGGGATGCGGTTGCTGAGAGCGAGGTCCATGGACTTGATCACCTTCTCGGCGAAGACCTCGCCCAGGGACCCGCCGAACACGCTCGCGTCGTGGCTGAAGAGCATCACGTCGCGGCCGCCGATCTTCGCCATCCCGGTGACGACGCCGTCGCCGGGCACGCCGTCGCCATGGCGGGCAAAGAGGTCGATCTCCTCGAACGAGTTGCGGTCGACCAGGCGTGAGATCCTCTCACGGGCGGTCAGCTTGCCCTTGGCGTGCTGCCGCTTGAACGCCTCGGCGTCGCCGTGGCCGGCCTCGTACTTCCGCTGCCGGAGCTCGTTGAGCGGGTCGACCTTGCGCGTGGTCACCTCTGGATGAACATCCAGCGATGGCCCTCGAGGTCCTCGGCGCGGTAGCGATTGCCCTGCTCTCCGTCCTCGAGCTCGGACAGGATCCTCGCCCCCTGCCCGCGCGCCCGGTCGTAGTGCGCTCTGACGTCGTCGACGTGGACGAGCACCCCGTCGACGACGTACGGGACCTCCTGCCAGCGCGCCGCCGCCTCGCACTCCTCGCGATGGTGCTTGGGGCCGTGGTAGTGCGGAGAGGGGGTCGCCAGCATGATTACGCCACCGTCGAGCTCCATCTCGCCGTGGGTGAGACCGCCGTTCTCCACCCGCCGGTCCAGCTCTTTGAAGCCGAATGCCCGGGCGAGCCAGTCCATCGCCGCGGGGCCGTTTTCATACGCCAGCATCGGAATCACTGCTTGAGCCATCACGCCGCCTCCCCTGGGTGGTATTCGCCGAACACGCCGCGCAGCACGCGGCAGCACTCCCCGATGGTCACGTAGTCGGCGAGCGCCGCCTTGAGCGGCGGCATGAGATTTTCGGTTCCGCGCGCCGCGCGCTCGAGATCGGCGAGATGCCGTGCCACCGCAGCCTTTGATCGCCCGGCCCGAAGCTTCTTCAGCGCCCGCGCCTGCGCGGCCTGCTGGCGAGCGCTGATGCGCATGATCTCGACCGGGCGCGCATCCGTCTCGGTGTAGCGGTTGAGGCCCACGATCACGCGCTCACCGGACTCGATGCGCCGCTGGAGCCGGTAGGCGCTGTCGGCGATGCGGCGCTGCGTCCAGCCTTTCTCGATGCAGCCCACGGCGCCGCCGAGCTCGTCGATCTCGGCCATGATGGCCAGCGCTTCCTCCTCGACGCGGTCGGTGAGGTTCTCGACGTAGTACGAGCCGCCCAGCGGGTCGGCGACGTAAGGCACCCCCGACTCGTAGCCGATGACCTGCTGCGTGCGCAGCGCGATCTCGGCCGCGCTCTCCGACGGCAGGCCGAGCGCTTCGTCGTAGGCGTTGGTGTGCAGCGACTGCGTGCCGCCGAGAACCGCGCTCATCGCCTCCAGCGTCGTGCGCACGACGTTGTTGAGCGGCTGCTGCGCCGTCAGGGTCACACCGCCGGTCTGGGTGTGGAACCTCAGCGCCTGCGAGCGTTCGTCGCGGGCGTGGAAGCGGTCGCGCATGATCCGCGCCCACATCCGGCGCGCGGCCCGAAACTTCGCCACCTCCTCGAAGAAGTCCATGTGGCACGCGAAGAAGAAGGACACGCGCGGCGCGAAGTCGTCGACGGCGAGCCCGGCGGCCCGCGCCGCCTCCACGTAGGCGATGGCGTGGCTGAGCGTGAGCGCGATCTCTTCGGCCGCGGTGGAGCCGGCCTCGCGCATGTGGTAGCCGGAGATGGAGATGGTGTTCCAGTTGGGCAGGTTCTGCTTGCAGTACGCGAACAGGTCGGTGATGAGCCGCATCGACGGCTTGGGCGGAAAGATGTAGGTGCCCCGGGCGGCGTACTCCTTGAGGATGTCGTTCTGCACCGTGCCGGTGATCTTCTCCGGCGGACAGCCCTGCTTCTCGGCGACGAGCTGGTACAGCAGCAGCAGCATCGCCGCGGTGGCGTTGATCGTCATCGACGTCGAGACCTTCTCCAGTGGGATTTCCTGGAGGAGGATCTCCATGTCCTCGAGCGAGTCGATGGCCACGCCCACCTTGCCGACCTCGCCGTTCGCCATCGGGTCGTCGGAGTCGTAGCCGATCTGGGTCGGCAGGTCGAAGGCGACCGACAGGCCGGTCTGGCCCTGCTTCAGCAGGAACCTGTAGCGCTTGTTGGACTCGGCCGCGGTGCCGAATCCGGCGTACTGGCGCATCGTCCACAGCCGGCCCCGGTACATGTCCTTGTGGATCCCCCGCGTGAATGGAAAGGTGCCGGGCATCGGTTCTTCCGCAGGTCTGTCCTCGACCGAGTAGACAGGTTTCAGCGGCAGACCGCTGTCGTTCTGGACTTCGGTCATGCCTCGACGAGCTCCGTCAGCACGCCGCCGACGCTCTTGGGGTGGACGAAGGCGATGCGCGTCCCGTGGAGCCCGATGCGCGGCTGCTCGTCGATCATCTCCAGGCCCTCGGCGCGGGCGTCGGCGATCGCCTTGTCGATGTCGGGCACGGCGACAGCGATGTGATGCAGGCCAGGCCCGCGCTTGGCGAGGAATTTCCCCACCGGGGTGTCATCGCGAAGGGGCTGGAGCAGCTCGACCTCGGCCTCGCCTGCGCGCAGAAAGGCCGCCTTCAGCCCGTCCTTCTCGTTGGACGCCCGATGCGTGAGCTCGGCGCCGAACGCCGTCGTGTAGAGCGCGATCGCGGCTTCGAGATCCTCGACGGCAACGCCGATATGGTGAATTCGCATCCTCAGTATCGATACCAGCCTTCGCCTGTCTTGCGCCCGAGCTTGCCGGACTTGACCTTGGCCTCCAGCTGCGGAGACGGCCGGTAGCGCTCATCGCCGGTGGTCCGGTACATGTGCAGTCGCGCGTTGTAGGTCACGTCCAGGCCGCTGAAGTCGCCGAGCCGGAACGGGCCCATCGGCCAGTTCAGCCCCTTTTCGACCGCGGTGTCGATGTCCTCGAAAGAAGCCACGCCGGCGTCGAGCAGCCGGTACGCCTCCTGCGTGGCCGCATGGAGGATGCGGTTGACGATGAAGCCGTCGATCTCCTTGTTGAGGACGACCGGCGTGCGTCCCATCTCGCGCGCGACCGCGACGGCTCGCTCGACGGTTTCGTCTGACGTCCTGGGCCCGCGCACGATCTCGACGAGGTCCATCACGAGCACGGGATAGAAGAAGTGCATGTTCAGGCAGCGCTCGGGATGGCCGGTGGCGTCCGCCAGCTTGCTGATCCCGATCGTCGACGAGTTGCTCGCGAGCACGGCCTCGCGCGGAGCGGCGCGGTCGAGCTCCTGGAAAATCGAGCGCTTTATCTCCAGGTCCTCGAAGACCGCCTCGATGACCAGCGCAGCGTCGCGAACCGCATCGTCCAGGTCGGTGGTGAGGCGCACGCGTTGGAGCGCGAGCTCGGCGTTCTCCTGCGAGAGCTTCCCTTTCTCGACCCGGCGGGCGAGGTGGCCCTGGTTGGAGTCGCGCGCCTTGCGCAGCTGGGCCTCGTCCTTGTCCTGGAGCGCCACGTCGATGCCGTGCAGCGCCGCCTGCTGCGCGATCTGCGCGCCCATCGATCCGCCGCCGACCACGGCCAGCTTCACTGAACTGAGAAGATGCGCGTCACGGTATTCAGGGTCGCGAGGTTGCCCAGCAGGCCGTCGATCCGCAGCTTGCCCCTCACCAGCTTCGCCGCCACGCCGCGACCGACCTCGTCGTAGTAGACGGGCATCCCGAACAGCCCGATCTTCAGGTTGCTGAGGTTCATGACCGTGCCGGCCTCGGCCCGGATGGTCAGGTCGCGCTTCGGCGCCAGGCCGTTGTGCACGACCAGGTGGCCGCGCTGAAAATCGAGGGTCACCCCTTCGTCGATGTCGGTGACGAAGATGCCCACGCGAGCCGCCAGCGAGTCGAAGTCCTTCCGCTTCTCGGGCCGGCTCTCGACGTTGGCCTCGATCAGCCCGCCGAGCATCGACGCAAAGGCGCTCGGCTCGACGTCGGCATATTCGACCGGCTTCTGCGTTGCTACTTTTCGTCGGGCCATTCGACCGGCACCCGCGTCGTGCATTCGGTCATCTCTTGCGACGCCTTGGTGTAGCGCACGATCGTAGGCAGGTCACCCTTGAGCTTGAGCTTGCCCTGGAGCATGCCCTTGGTGGCGTCGAGCTCCTTGGTCGCCACCTGCTTCCAGCGCGAGTACGGCGCCGTGATCACGAAGTCGCACTTCTGGGCCTCGGCCGCCGGCCCGACCTTGATGTCGCGCGCCGAGCCGTCGAACAGGTCCATTACCACGCCCTTGGATTCCGGGAAGTTCTTGTCCGGCTCGGCCTCGACGACAAGCCCGACGGTCCACTTCCAGCCTTTGGCCGCCGATTTGTAGACACTCGACCGGTTGACCTCGTCCTTGAACTTCGTGGCCCACTCGTCGGAGAAAGCCTTTACCGCCATTTCGACCTCCAGACTAGCCAACGAAATCGCCGACCGCGACCAAGCCCGGCCTGACGACGCGACAGTACACGCCCATCCGCTCGTCGTGCAGGTCGACCAGGACGCGAAGGATGTCTGGGGAAGCTTCGGTCGTGTCCGGATCCATGGTGATGACCTTGCAGCGCTCGCA
>Ga0066683_10001190_pt1 | contig 10084 bp, 8 predicted proteins | sample GraSoiAngelo_132_FD_62296 | JGI IMG/M metagenome (GOLD analysis project Ga0066683, IMG submission 62296) | Grasslands soil microbial communities from the Angelo Coastal Reserve, California, USA - 14_0929_02_40cm | ecosystem: Environmental > Terrestrial > Soil > Grasslands | place: USA... | reverse complement strand
GACGACGTTCCGACGCGGGTCGAAGAGTTCCTGGAGCAGTGGCACGGAACGATCTCCCGGAGGAACTTCATCAAGGGTTCGGGACTGCTCGTCGTCGGCTTCAGCGCGGCGGCGGCAGCCGGTCCACTTGCCACGGATGCGAGTGCCCAGACTGCGGGCCCCTATCCGGACCCCAACTTCCGACAGCTCGATTCGTGGATCGTCATTCACGAAAACAACACAGCGACCTTCTACGTCGGGAAGACGGACTGTGGCCAGGGCACCGGCACCGCTTTCCGGCAGATGATGTCCGATGAACTGGACATCGCATACGACAAGACCACTTGCATCATGGGCAGCACCGACATCACCGTCGACCAGGGCGGATCCGGCGCTTCGGATGCTATTCAGACCGATGGCTGGCCCATGCGGCGCGTCGCTGCCGAGGCCCGGCGAGTTCTGCTGGAGATGGCATCCGCGCGATTTGCCGTCCCCGTCGATCAGCTCGCCGTCAGCGAGGGCGTGATCACCGTGAAAGCGGATCCCTCGAGGAGCGTCACTTACGGACAACTGATCGGGGGAAAGAGGTTCAATATCGCGCTGACGGGAAACAACATCGACGCGACCACAGGTCAGGCGAAGGTAAAACCGGTACAGGACCTCAAGATCGTGGGCCGGTCGCCACAGCGCTACGACATTCCTGCCAAGGTGGACGGCTCGCTGAAATGGGCCGTGGACGTGAAGCTTCCGGGCATGGTTCACGCGCGCAACGTGAAGCCGCCGGTGGCCGGTGCGAAGGTGATCAGCATCGACGAGTCTTCCGTTCGAGGCATTCCTGGATTCATCAGGGTCGTGAGCAAGGGCAACTACGTCGCGGTTGTCTGCGAGCGGGAAGAGCAGGCCATCAAGGCCTCCAGACAGCTCAAGGTCGAGTGGCAGAAGCCGTCGACACCGTCCTTCCCGGCATCGGAAGATCTCTTCACCTACGTGCGCGGCGCCACGCCCACGTCGAGCCAGAGGCCGAACGTCGTCGGAAACCCCGACGCGGCGCTGGCAGGCGCGGCGAAGATCATCGAAGTCGAATATGATGTCCCGTTCCAGGGGCACACGGCCTTCGGTCCGGCCCATGCCACCGCGGATCCGTCGAACGGTCAGATGACGATCTATTCCAACGACATGAAGTCCTACGGCATGCGAGCCGGCGTCGCGGCGTTTCTTGGGATGCCACGTGAACAGGTCCGCGTCGTCTGGATGGAGGGTCCGCAGGGGTACGGCCGCACGGCGGCCGACGATGCGGGTTTCGAGGCGGCGTTCCTGGCCAAAGAGATCGGCCGGCCCGTTCGCGTGCAGTGGATGAGGCACGAAGAGACGGCGTGGGACACCAAGGGTCCGGCATTTACATTCAAGATGCGCGGAGGCCTGGATGCCGACGGGAATCTGATTGCGCTGGATTACAATGCGCGAGCCGCCGACTACTGTCATCTCGGTTATAACGAGGCCGAGACCGTGCTGATCGCTCAACTCATGGGAACGAGGCGCTCCACGCCGGCCAGTGGCAGCGCGGCAACGCCTTCGGACATGTACGCCATCCCGAACAAGCGCACAGCCACACAGGTCGTGAGCCTGCCTCTCGTCTGGGAAACGCCCCTTCGCACCGGAAACCTGCGCGATCCCAATGGTCCGCAGGTGACCTTCGCCGCCGAATCGTTCATCGACGAGATGGCGGCCGCGGCGAAAGCCGACCCGGTCGAGTTCCGCATGAGGCTCCTCACCGCCGCCAGCACGGATGACAGCGGGTTCAAGCGGGCGCGTTCCATCGCCGTCGTCAAGGCGGTGGCGGAGGCGTATGGGTGGGACACTCGTCCGTCACCGGGATCGCAGGGAGCCGGAACGATTCTCACCGGGCGCGGGCTCGCGTATTCGTACCGTAACCAGACCGTCGTCGCCCAGATCGCGGAGGTCGAAGTGAATCGCCGGACCGGTCACGTCTGGGTGAAGCGGCTCGTCTGTGCGCACGACTGCGGGCTGGTCATCAACCCCGAGGCGCTTCGCCGCACCATCGAGGGCGGCATGCTCCACTCGTTGAGCCGCGCGCTTCACGAGGAAGTACGGTTCGACACCGAAAAGGTCACGAGCGTGGATTGGATTTCTCATCCCACGCTCACGCATGCCGACACGCCGGCCAGGATCGATGTCGTGCTGGTGAACGGAGATCCTCATCCGGACCGTTCCGACCTGCCGCCCTACGGAGCCGGCGAGACGGCCTGCAAGCCCCTGATTGCAGCCGTTGCCAACGCCATCTACGACGCAACCGGCGTTCGGCTCCGCCGGGTCCCGTTCAGAGACGGGCGCGTGCTCGCGGCGCTCAAGGCTGCACGCGTGTACCAGTGAGCGCCACGGTTCTTTATCAGCAGTCGAGTTCGAACACGTCGCGTTACAACACCATGCAAGGCTCGTGGTTTTGAGGCGAAGGAGGTCGAAATGGCGAAAGCGAAGAGTGCAGTTCCAGAAGGGTTCCACACGGTTACGCCGCAGCTCACGCTCGACAACGCAGCGCAGGCGATCGATTGGTACAAGAAGGCCCTTGGTGCGGAAGAAGTGGCGCGTGCCGCCGGTCCCGATGGGAAGATCCTCCACGCGGAACTGCGCATCGGCGATTCGCGCATCATGCTGAACGACGCGATGATGGGTGGTCAAGGCCCCAAAGCTATCGGCGGTTCACCCGCTTCGCTCTGGGTCTACGTGGAGGATTGCGACGCGCTCTTCAACCGCGCCGTTGCGGCGGGCGCGCAGGTTCAGGCCGGGCCCATGGGGCAGATGACGGATCAGTTCTGGGGCGATCGCTCCGGGACCTTCACCGACCCGCACGGCTACAGGTGGACGATCGCGACGCGCAAAGAAGATCTCACGCACCAGGAAATGGAGCAGCGCCAGGCGGCGTGGATGAAGCAGTTCGCGCAGCCGGCTCACGGCTAGTCGAGCGTGTGAAGAGTCACGAACAACGCAGAAACCCGGAACCCGCAGGCCCCGCCGGATCGACCGGCGGGGCCACCGGGCTTTGCTCGTCCGAAGCTACAGAAATCGACGCGTTACGTCGCCGCGCTACGCCAACCGACGCCTGGTGCGGGTGCCTCAACCGTCAGTTCCTGATCCGTTCCTGCCAGACCGCCACCTTCATGTTGGCGAGCGCAAACGCCCACTCGTCCGCGAGCTCCGCGATTCTCCTGTCGGTTGGGCGATAGGCGTGGGACCCCTGCGTTTCCACGCGGATGAGCACCGGCTTGTCGCAGCCCTGCGCCGCCTGGAGCGCCGCGGTGAACTTGAAGGAGTGGCTCGGAACCACGCGATCGTCGTGATCGGCAGTGGTCACCAATGTGGCCGGATAGCAGGTTCCGGGCTTGACGTTGTGCAGCGGTGAGTACTTGTACAGGTAGGGGAAGTCCTTTGCGCTCTCCGATGACCCGTACTCGGTCACCCCGACCGCGCCACCAGTGAACTTGTGGTACCGCAGCATGTCCATGACGGCCACAGCCGGAAGAGCCACCGCAAACAGATCGGGCCGTTGTTCCATCACCGCGCCGACCAGCAGGCCGCCATTCGATCCGCCCATGATCCCGAGCGTGTGTGGCGAGGCGTATTTCTCGCTCACCAGGTACTCCGCGGCGGCGATGAAATCGTCGAACACCTGCTGCTTCTTCTCCAACATCCCCGCCTCGTGCCATCCCGCACCGTACTCGCTGCCGCCCCGGACATTGGCCGTCGCCCACACGCCGCCCTGTTCGAGCCACGCCGGCACGTCGGATCGGAAGGTGGGCAGCATTGCAATGCCGAAGCCGCCGAAGCCGGACAGCATCGTCGGATTCGCGCCGTCCTTCTTCAGGTCCTTCTTGCGGGTGATGAACATCGGCACGCGCGTGCCGTCTTTCGACGTGAAGAACACGCGCTCGGTCGTGTACAGCGCCGGGTCGAACGTCAGCCGTGGCGGCTCGAACGGCGTGCTCTGCCCCGTCACCACGTCGAATCGGAACACCGTGGCGGGACAGAGCGGCGACGTGAACGTGTAGAACACCTCCGGCCTCGTAAAGCGGCCGATCGGTCCGGTAATGACGCCGGCTCCGGGCGGAGTGATTCTCTCCGCAAGCGTCCCGTCCAGATTGTAGAACTGCACTTGGCTGGCGACGTCGACGAGCGAATTCACGGCGAGCTTTCCCGCGAGCAGCCGCGCCGATTCGATGGCGTTCTTCGCTTGCGGCACGATCGTCTGCCAGTTCCTGAGGTCGGGACGGTCCACCGGTACCGATACGATCTTTTTGTTCGGGGCGTCGAGATCGGTGAGCAGATAGAGCGTCCCGTTCACGACGCCGAGGGGATCGTACGACGCAGTGTGCCCGAGATAGAGCGGCCTGACCGGCGCATCGAGCTCCGGTCTGAGAGGATCGCCGAGATCTTTCACGAACAACTCGTTCCTGCCTATTCCTTTTCGCGTCGAGAAGAACACGTACCGGCCCATGTCGTCCGTGTCGGCATCGATGAACAACGTGGGCTCGTCCTGACGTTCGTACATGAGCCTGTCGGCGGACTGCGGCGTGCCGAGCGCATGGTAGTAAATCTTCTTGTCGCGCAGAAGCGCCTCGAGCGCCTTGCCTGTCGGCGGCTCCGGATAGCGGCCGTAGAAGAAGCCCTTGCCGTCTTCGGTCCACGTGATATTGCTGGCCTTCACCCATTGAATCTCGTCGGGCAGTTGCTTCCCGGTGCCAAGCTCGCGAACGTAGACGGTGGACCAGTCGGATCCGCCCTCCGACTGCCCGTACGCGAAATGACGGCCGTCCGGCGCCGGATCGAACAACGACAGCGCCGTCGATCCATCGGGCGACACCTGATTCGGATCGATGACGACCCTCTCCGGGCCGTTGAGCGTCTCGCGGGTGAACACGACCGCCTGCCGCTGCAGGCCCGTATTGTGGTTGTAGTACCAGCGGCCCCCAACGAACTTCGGCGCGGTCACGCGCTGGTAGTTATAGAGCTCGGTGATGCGCGACTTCAGCGCGTCGCGCGCCGGCAGGCTGTTCAGATACGTGAACGTGATCGCGTTCTCAACAGCGATCCACTGCTTCAACTCCGGCGAATTGAGATCTTCCATCCACCGGTACGGGTCCGCGACGCGTGTGCCGAAGTAGCTGTCCGACGCATCGCCTTTGCGCGGTTGCGGGTATCTGAAGGGGTGGGCGGCGCCGTTGATGAGGACGACAGAGACCAGCGCCGTCACAACTGCGGCAATCTGCCAGGTGTGCGGGTGCACAATCACCTCCCTGGAGCACGTGTGCGCCCGTCCCTGCTACCGCCCCGCCTTTGCGCTTCGCCGTCCGCGAGCCAGGCGAGTACGGCCGTTCGCGCGAATCTCCACTCTTTCCCGAAACGCCGGCCGGGCAATTCGCCCTTCTCCGCGCGCGATCGCACGGCGTCGGCTGGGACCTTGAGAAGCGCGGCAACCTCCTCCAGGGTGAACACCTCGCCGCCCGCAGCGGCCGGTCCGGTGACCTCGACCCGGCCAACGGAAAGCGGCTGTGCAGCCGTCAGCCGGTCTCCGAGGAGCTCACTGACCAGGGACTGTTTACGACGTCCGGTCGCTTCGGTCAGGCGGTCGAGGGCCGCCGCCTGGTCGTGCGGCAACCTCACGAATAACGGAGTTCGCTTGTTGGACATGACGGCAAAAGATATCTTACGCTATCTAAAGATAGCAAGTGATTTCGGCACTCGTGCGACGGCCCCTGGCCTGCCGCGGCGCAGCTTCGGTGAGCTGCTTCCGCCCGTACGCAAAAACGACCGGTCGAATTGACCGGCCGTTTGATCTGGGCCATCGACCTACGGAGTTTTTCAGCGGGCTCCGTTCAGCATCTGTCGCGCAGCGTGAAAAGGCGGAGGCTCTCGCTGGCACCGCCAGGACTGACGAATCCTCATCGGCGCGCGGCCGCGGTCGCCGTGCCGCTCGAATCCGGAACGAGCATCCGGATCATGCCGTCCTGCCTCGACGTCAGGAAGAGCTCCCCGTCGCGGCTGCGGCTGAGGTGCAGGTCCGCCCGCGTGACCGTCGCGCCGTTGGTCGCCTCGATGAGCTCCCGGAACGTCACGTACGTGCGGTTGCCGCCCGCGTCACGCACGCACAGCTGGATTTCTTCAACAGGCGCGACGGTCTGTGGAATCCCATCATCAGCTTTTTTCATCGCGGCGAGGTCGGCAACGAAGACGCGTCCACGGACGATGTCGCCGAAGACGAACTTGCCTCGGAGCGCGGGAATGCGGCCATGGTAGGCGAATCCACCCGTCACCGACTGCCCCTCGCTGTGGTCATACATCGCGACCGGGTAGGTGAACCCGTCCTTCATCCGCCCGTCCAGGATCTCGGCAGGGAGCGGGTAGAGCTGGTTGAGGGCGCCGCCCGGTCTTGTCACGCCGTTCTCGAAGATCCCCTCGCGCTTCATCCATCCGTAGTTGTTGCCCTCGCGAACGATGTTGATTTCCTCGATATTGTTCATCCCGATGTCCGACGCGAACATCGTTCCGTCGGTGAGATCCCAGGAAAGCCTGTGGGCGTTCCGGAATCCGTACGCGTAGATCTCGCCGAGCGTCTTCGGATCGCCGTCCGCGGCGAACTTGTTGATCGCCGGAATGGTGTAGTCGCCGAGCCCTTTCATCCCTCCAGACACAGAAGGACTGCGTGGGTCGATGCGCAGAATGGCGCCGATCACCGTGTCGAGGCGCTGGGTCTGGCCCGGATTGCTCGCGTTCGGTCCCCCGCCATTGCTGAACCCCAGGTCGCTCCCGCTCGTATAGAGCAGGCCGTAATCGGGGGCACCGGGCTTCGACGTCGGGTTGAACTCGAGATGGCCAAACGGGTGCGTCAGGTTGCTGACCACGTGGGCCACGCGGAGCAGCTCACGCCTGGTGCCCACGAAGGTGTTCGCAGCCGGGTTCGCGGCATGCCACTCCGTGATGACGTTGTGGTAGGTCACATCGGCTCGGGTGAACCCCGGGGGGATGAAGTCCGGCATCGCGGGGTTGCCCATCGCGCGCTCGCCATGCACCGTGTAGAACAACCCGTTCCGCGTGAATTCCGGGTGGAAATCGAATCCGATGAATCCGCTCTCCAGCCTGTTGTAGACGGCAAACGGAAAGGCGGCCCCGACGTTCGCATACACGGAGGGCTGGTTGTTGCGATCGAGCAGGTACAGCAGTCCGCGCGAGTCGTTGGCGAACCGGCGGCCGTCCGGAAGGTCGCGAACGTAGCTGACGCGCGCCCAGCCGGCCGGCACGACGTCCTCGGCGGCGGGGCGCAGCCCGCGCGTATCGGGCAGGCGCACGACATCCCGGATTTCGACCGTCAGCCCGCGTTTCGTGATCGGCGCCGGAATCGGATTGCTGGTGATCGGATTGCCGATCTGCGCGTCAATCGCAGCGCCGGCCGAGAGCGCAAGGAACAGAAGCGTTACGAGCGGCAGCGGTGTACGCATGAACCCTCCTCCGGACAGGTGGCGTCTTCCTGCGCCTCCGGGATGGCCGGCATTCGTATTCTACTCACGCTCGTTCTCGGCGAGCGTCAAGAGTAGCAGCGCGTGACGGAGACGGCAGATTCCTGCTCACGATTCGAGAAGCGCGGATAAGAATTCGCGCGTGCCCGGGGGCCCACTGAGCGTCAGCCAAATCGGGCCACCGTCGGGCTCCACGGTGATTTCAAAGCGCAGGAATCGACAGCATTGCCGCTCGGCATCAACCGTCTCCAGGACTGCTGACAGCGCGTCGGCTGGAAGCCTGATCCGAATGCCTTCTGCCGTGTCTTCCCTGCTGTCGGCACGGCCGAAGAGACCTGGCAGCAAGGCAGCCTCGCGGGTGGCGATTGTGGCCCGCGTTAACGTACAGACGACAGGCAAATCGGCTCTGCTTTCGCCGCGCTGTCCGGGTCTCTTTAGAACCGGTCCGCGTTTTCCCGCGCTGAAATCGTATTCGTCTTTCATGAAACACGTCCAACGTCAGCAGTCTCTGCTCAACCTGCCTCGCCGCAACCTCGTTGCGAATGCCCTGCAGCACCTCGCAGAGAATGCTATCGGTCAGCCCGAGACGCTGGAGGTCAAGTTCTGACTTGCGCAGGCTGCGGCCGCCGGAAGCTCTCCGGCTTTTCGCTGGATCGTCTCCTGAGATTCCTGGTCTTGCTCGTGCTAGGCTGTCGGCTGCGCTTGCGTTTGTCCATCGCCTTGCGCAGAGTGTAGCACCGGAGAAGCGACATCCAGATTCGCTTTCGATAAACCTATGATCCTGACCACATCCGAACTGATTGCAATGCTGCAGCACGAGGTCCGCGTCCTTCTTCACCTCGCGGGCAAGGTCGAGCCCTCGATGCTCGGCTACCGGCCGACGCCGAAGCAGCGCAGCACGCTCGAGCTGCTGCAGTACATGGCGATCATGGGACCGACTCAGCTCACGGTCATCGAGCACGGCGTTTTCGATCGGCCGACGCTCAGCGCCACGTGGAGTCCGGCGGAAGCCGACGCGAAAAAGATGTCATTCGATCAAGCGCTTACCGCCATCGGGCAGCAGTCGGACGAGTACGCGCGGCGCCTCGGCGGGTGGACCGACCGAGACTTCCGAAAGGAAGTGGACATGTTCGGCCGGAAGTCGTCGCGCGGACTGCTTGTCATCACGCTGGTGCTCAACGGCCACGCGGCGTACCGCACGCAGCTGTTCCTGTACCTCAAGGCGTGCGGACGCGAGGAGCTGAGCACGATGAACCTCTGGGCCGGCGCGGACATGCACGCGAAGGCATAGCGCGTAGCTCAACAGTGATGTGTCGCCGCTGCGAAGCAGACAAGAGGCCGTCCGTCGAGTCTGAAGGCCGGAAGACCGTAGCTGGAACCCTCCTCTGCGCGCGGCGCTGCGGCGCTGATGGCTTTCCGAAGCTTCTCCAGCGCCTCCCGGGCGTCGGCTGGCACCGTTGCGAGGTAGGCATCGACATCGACTGTGCCGCGCGGCCTGGCCTTGCTCTTCGAAGATCGACGTTTCATTGTTTTTGATCGGTCCTTTCTTCTTGCATTTGCTGTCCTCTTTCACGCTGCGATGTCGGCACCGCTCAGGTGCGAGTGCCGGTTCACGACCTTCGTGCTCTAAAGGGCTGCTGACATGCAGAGTTACCGAGCAGCAGCCTTGAGTGAAGGAATTGCGAGCCGCCGGAACATCAAATCGACATCGTCAACGGCCATCCGCATTTTCCCGTTGCCCCACCACATCAACAGTCCGAACAAACCGCCCCCGATGAATTGCGAGACCGCTTCGATGGGCGTCTCGTTCTCCTTCTCGGCCCATGTCCCTCTGACTTCCTCCCGCACGAGATCGACGAGCATCTTCTGCAGCAACTGCTGCACGACCGCACCGCTTCGTTTCCCGACCATGGCACGAAAGATGGTTCTGTGCTCGTTCGCATGAGTGAAGAGCTCGCGGCTGAACGCAAAAAGCCTCTCGTCCGATCCGCCTGCCGATCGCGCCTGCCGTTGCCGTTCCTTCAGTGATGCGCGCAGGTTTTCGATGCCGCTCGCGAGGAGATCTTCCTTGCTGTCGAAATGGGCGTAGAACGTCGCCCGACCGACGTTGGCCTGGTCGATGATGTCCTGCACGGACAGGGCTTCAAACCCCTTTTCTTGAATCAGCGCCATCAGCGAGCCGTGGAGCAGTTGCCGCGTTCGCTGAATGCGTCGATCGACGGCTCTCGCCTTCACCGCACCCCTCACATTTCCGAACAACGAACGGTCAATTGTTCAGTAACAGACGTTACACCGTCTGGCGTCTGATTCCGCGTCCTCGGAAACTGAACATTATGTTCCGAAACGAACGTCCATCCATCATGAACATGTCGTTCCTCAGCAAGGAGGGTTTGGCGATGGACTCACAGAACGAAATCCGGCGGCCCGGTTGGCGGTCGGTCGTCGCCGTCGCGCTTACGGCGGTCGCGATCACATTCAATCACGTATTCACGCTCGGCAGCGGCGCGTTTGTCCTGGGAGCCACGCTGCTCGCTGTCCCGCCAGCGCTGTGGATCTGGTTTCGCCGGACCGGGAACAGG
>Ga0066683_10001186_pt1 | contig 10096 bp, 7 predicted proteins | sample GraSoiAngelo_132_FD_62296 | JGI IMG/M metagenome (GOLD analysis project Ga0066683, IMG submission 62296) | Grasslands soil microbial communities from the Angelo Coastal Reserve, California, USA - 14_0929_02_40cm | ecosystem: Environmental > Terrestrial > Soil > Grasslands | place: USA... | reverse complement strand
TGTCGGCGGGCGCGAGAGTGCCGAGCGGCCAGGTGAGCACCTGACCCACGATGGTCGGGGGTACTGTCGCGCTCGCGTACTGTAGGCCAACCGGCAGTGTGTCCGTCAGGACGACGTTCTGCGCGGAGCCGGCGCTGGCCGCGTTCCCGTAGCGCAACCGGTACTGCACCTGTTGGCCAACGAGTGCCACGGCCGGACTCGTGAGTTGCTTCGAGAGCGACAGCGCCGGCGCCAGGATCGTCGTCTGCACGGCGTTCGACAGTGTCGTATCGGAGCCGCCGCTCCAGGTGAACACGAGATTGCCGCGATTGACGACCGTCGCAGGCGCTCCGGAGTTGACCCGCGCCTGGAACGTGAGGGAACCTGCCGCGCCCGCCGCAACGGTGCCCAGGCTCACCGCGACGACGCCGTTGCCGACGGCCACCAGGCGGCCTGCGTCGCCGTCGGCGGCATCGGTCTGGGGCACGCCGTTGAAACGGATCGTTCCGGCCATGTAGGAGGCGCCGGCCGGAATCGTGTCCGCAATCTGTACCGCGGATGCGCTGTCCGTTCCAGACGCGACGTAATCAAGCGTGTAGGTGAGAGTGTCTCCTGCTGCGGCCGCGGTACGATCCACCTGTTTGGTGACACCGAAGGCGATCGGCGCGGAGGACACGCTGAGCAGGTCGCGCACCGAGCCGCTCACGGCGCCGTCAAACCTGCTCGTCGCGGTGATGGTGATCGTATCGGTCACCCCGGCGCTACCCGAGGCGGGAATTGCGATCTGCACCAGCAGCGCGGCGGTGCTCCCCGAAGCCACAGCTACTGGCCCCGAAAGCGCGATATCACCACCGTCCAGCACCCCGTTGCTGTTGACGTCGCGATAGAGCGTCAGGGGCCATGCGGGGACGGATGTCGCCGCGACGCTGAAGGAGTCCAGTCCGTTCCCGAGGTTCGTCAGGGTGTGGGCGAAGACGACAGCGGTCCCCGGGCTGGCGCCGCTCGATTGCGGAGCCTGGAGACCCACGGCGGCGACCTGTGCAACGATGAGGTCAACGGTGTCGGAGGGTACGACGTATCCGAAGCCGCTCGACGTGTAGGCGAGTGTGGCCCAGTTGCGGATGTGAGATCCGGCGGGGGTACCCTGGGCGGAGAGCTGCGGCCCCAGGAGCAGGAAAGCACTGAGGGAGGCGGTCGCCCAAATCGCGAACCGCCTCGCCTCACCCGCTCGAGTGCCGAGCCACATGGGCTACGGCCCTTAATTGATGCTGACGCGCAGCTCGAACGTCGCGCTGGCGCTCGCCGCCAGGACGCCGCCCGTGCCCGTGTAGTTGGCGGTCACGTTTTGCCCAACCACCACAACGGTCCAGCCGGTGCTCGAGCTCGTCGAGACGTAGGTCACCTGCGCGGGCAGCGCGTCGGTCACCTGTACGGTGGATGCGGAGGTGGCTCCACCGTTCGTGATGGTGAACCGGTACCGGATGACCTGTCCCGGGGCGACGCCGCTCGCGACGGGTGTGACACCGTCGTCCAGATACGCGGCCTTGGTGAGCGTCAAGTTCGGCTTGATGACGGTCAGGTCCATGAAGCCCGGGTCCGTTGTCGCCGGCTGGCCCACGGAACGGCCGAGCAGCGTCAGCGTATCGGTCGACCCGCCCGCCACGTTGGCCACATTGTACACGACCACGATGTTTTGCGAGGCGCTGGCACCCAGCGAGATGCGCGCACTGTCGCCCGCTACCCCGTTCACCGACACGACGGTGATCACGGGCGAGCCGGGGCTCGTCGCAATCACGTCGAGATTGTCGTTTCCGTTGCCGTTGTTCTGCACGGCGAACGTGAACGAATAGCCATTGCCCGGCAGGCGCTGCACGTTCTGCCCGCCGTCGGGGGTTACGGCAACACCGTAGACCGTAATGGGTGTAAGCGTGCTGGACGCGTTGGCCGACGTCGCCGGCGACCGCCGCGACGTGGATGTGAGCGTGTAGACGGTGGTCACCCCGCCTTTGCCGCTCGCCACGTCGAACACCACCTTGATGACGATCGAGCCGCCTTGCGCGATACCGACACTCGCCAGCGCCCCATTCAGGGCCGCGAGGGACGCGTAGGTCGTGGCGCCGTAGCGGTAGCCGGTCACCGTGATCACCCCCGCAACGGAGATGCCGTCGGAGATCGTCATGCTGTCGGTGCCGTTGCCGACGTTCGCCACTGTGAACGTCATTGTGTCCGCCGTACTCGGTGAAGCGGCGGACGGGCTTGGCGTGTTGGCGGTAACTGTCACGCCGGCCTTGAACCCGACGGTCACTGAGACCGACCCACTGACCGGCGCGTAGGCGTTGCCATTCGCGTCGGTGTAGGTCGCGGTCGCCGTGTTGGTGATGACCGTGCCTTCCGGTGTCTGGGCCCGCGCCTCGGTAGCGACGGCAAACAGCGCCAGCGCAATCAGGGCGAGACTGAGGGTCCACTTCACGTGCCTGAGCATTTCGAGCTCCTTCTGAGGGCTTTGAGTCATTGGCCGGGCACTTCACTCACCCGGGCGTGAAATTCCACCGTCACTTGTGCTCCGCGTGCCAAAGAGCCCACGACGGTCCAGCGGACGTTCGTGTAGCGCGCTGGCGGCGCGGGCTTCTGCACAGCATTCCCACTTTCAACCACGCTGATCGTCGGCCGAGCGGCATACGTCCGCCCGCTGTCGATCGAGTACTCAACGCGCACGCGCTGGTCCGATGTCGCCGATCCAAGCACGTAGACCATTCCGCTGGGAATCGGGTCCACGAACTGGATGTTCTTGACCGGGCCCGCCGTGACATTCGTAAACACGAGGCGATAGCGGATCTCATCGCCGGGCTGCGCCACACTCTGGTTCGCGCGTCCGGCCGTCTCGGCGGTCACGTTTTGCGCAGTCACAACCAGCGATGTCGGAGTCCGCGCCTGCGCGGCCACCCGCGGCGTCCACGCCAGGAGGGCCACCGCCGGCAACAGCATCAGCGATCGGAGCTGCTTCCTCGTTGTCGGAGTCATCGTTTCGCTCGTTTCGATGAGGACGACTTCTCGTCTCGACTCTTGGTCGAGCCGCGCTTTCCGGCGTTTGCACCGTCTGCCTCGCGCCACGCGAACACCGCGCCGCACTTCGGACACACCACCAGCTCGCCTAGGACCTGCGTCCGGCCGAAGAACTTCAGCGCCGAACAGCCAGGGCATCGTAAGACCATGGGTTTGAGGCTCCTTTCGCGGCGCTGGAAGGCACGTCCTGTGCCTCCAGTGCCAACATCGTAAGCCATTGTGATGAAGCGATTTACTGGCTTTTGCGAGCAGTCAGGAGGGGAGCGGCGGTTACCTGACGGTAACCACGTTGGTAACCTGGCCTCAGCGGATCTGCGCGATTAGCCGCAGGGTGGCCGTGTTGTTGGGGGCGGTTGGGCTCACCGGATTCTGAAATGTCCAGCGCACGCGGTTCACGCAGCGATCGTAACCGGCGGGCGCGCTGCAGGCGCCGCTCGCGGGCACGTACGTCCACGTCGAACCGCCGTTATTCGAATACGCGACGACGACGGACACGCCGGGGGGCAGGGTGTTCGTCACGCTTCCCATCTTGAACTGGACCGTCGGTGCAAGCGTGTCCACGACGACGATGCTCGTCGCGTTGTCGCTGCCGTTGTTGGTGATCGTCACCGTGTAGGTCAGGTCCGTGCCCGGTGGTGAGGTGCCGGCCGGCGCGACGGTATTGCTGAGCGTCAGATTCGGCCGTGCCGCGCCCAGGACGACGTCGTTCCCCGTGCCACCGACGTAGCTGATCGTGAAGCTTTGCCCGCTCAGGACGACCGTCGCGCCCTCGGGCAATCCTGCGAACGTTCCGACAATCGCGTCGGCACCGTCGTTGTTGATGATCGTGAATGTCGTGCCGGTGGGTGGGGAGAATCCCATCGTGCCGCTCAACGCCGCGCCGGTCAAGTTCACCGTTCCGGTCACGCTGAGCTGGTCGTAACCCGAGCCCGCTGTGGTGCCGTTCAATTCGACGACAAAGCTCGGGCTGCCGCTGCTCCAATTCACGTTGCCGCTTCTGAGAATCCCGGGACCGGCTTGGCCCGGCGCCACCGAGCCACCCGAGGCCGTCGAGCTGATCGCCCCCACGGTGCCGGTGCCCCCTAACGTGCCTCCGTTCACGCTCGCCGCGCTCGAGGCCTGCGAACCGTTCACGATCAGTGTCGCGGCGCTCGTGGTCGTGGTGCCGGAGTACGTGTTGGCCCCTGATAAGATCAGCGTGCCCGTGCCTGTCTTCGTTAGAGCTACGGCGCCGCTGCCGTTTTGGATGATGCCGGAGAACGTCGTCGAGCTGTTGTTGCCGCCGGCCGTCAGAATGACCGCGCCCGCCGCGCTGCTCGTCACCGTACCGGCGCCGGCCAGTGAGCCGATGACGTCGCTGAAACCACCGAGATCGAACGTCGCTCCGGCAGCGACCGTCACAGCGCTGGCTGAGCCAATCGCGTTGGTGATGCCGAGCCGCAGCGTGCCGGCGTTGATCGCGGTCGCGCCGGTATAGGTCGCGACGCCCGAGAGCAGCAGTGTTCCGGTACCCGCTTTCGTCAGGGAGCCAGCGCCGGCGATGATGCCGCCATAGGTCAGTGTCGTCCCCGGATCGGTGGAGATCGTGCCGGGGCCTGTGAGTGCGATGCCGCGGTTCGTGGCGAGCGTGAAACTGGCTGTAGTGCGGAGCGTGCCGCCCCCGAACACGATCTTTCCGGGGGTGGCGGCCGCGGGCGTGGCGCCTAAGGCGGCATCGGCCGCGATCGAGACCGTGCCTGCATTGATCGTCGTCACGCCGGTGTATGTGTTGGCGGCGCTCAGGACGAGTGTGCCGGCGCCGCTTTTGGTCAATCCACCCGCGCCGCTCATGACGCCGCTGATCGTGAGCGTCGTCCCTGCATTGCTGACGGTCACGGTGCGCGTCGCGGCGAATGTGATGCCGAGGCTGATCGTGTTCGTGCCGGCTGCGCTGCTATCGGCCAGTCCGCCGGCGCCGAGTGTGATCGCCTTATTGGTGAGCGTGTAGCCGCTGCCCTTGATGGTGATCGAATTGAACGTCGCGTTGTTGAGGATGTTATTGGTGGCTAGGTTCGCCGCGCCGCTGGGAAACACAAGATTCTCCCCGCCCGCGCCGGTCGGCGCCACCCCGCCCACCCAGTTGGCACCGACGCCCCAATTGGCATTCTGCGCGCCAGTCCAAGTGAACGTCTGCGCGTGGCTCGGGGAAACGATGCCGCCCAAGGCAAGCGCGACAAGCAGGCCAGCCGCGAAAGAGTGTCGGAGGTCCAGGCGTAGGAGCATCGCGGCGGCAAGCCCCGCAAGGCACGTACCCTTCTTGAGACAAAGCCATCCCTTTTGCCGAATGGGACTTAACGGCTGACGCATACGTTGGATATCTGGACGACGTTACCAAACGGTAACCGATCAGGTATCACGGAGCGATTAAACCGTATTTCTTGCGTTTCTCCCAAAGGTTCTTGCGCGAGATCCCCAGGACCTCGGCGGCGCGCTGGATGTCGCCCCCGGTCTCCTCCAGCGTGAGCCGGATGTACTCTCGCTCGGCGTCCGCGAGCGATAAGCGCTTCGCCAGCGCGAATGTTGTTGATTCGTGCGCGCGCGCGGGACCACCATCGAGTTGGCTCACGGCGGGAAGATCCGCTTGCCGCAGTACGGGCCCCTCGCTGAAAATCATCGCGCGTTCGATGACGTTGCGCAGCTCGCGGACGTTGCCCGGCCATCGCCAGGCGCCGAGCGTCTCGAGCGCCGGAGGATCAATGCGGTCGATCTTTTTCTTGAACTCTTGCGCGAACAACTCGCGGAAGTGTTCGGCGAGGAGGGGGATGTCGCTCGCGATTTCGCGCAACGGCGCCAGCGTCATCGCGGCGACGCCTACGCGGTAATAGAGGTCGGCGCGGAAGCGACCAGCCTGGACGAGCTCTTCGAGATTTCGGTTTGTCGCGGTAACGAGCCGCAACGCCACCTCCATCTCGTCGGTCCCGCCCAGTCGCCGGAATCGGCGACTTTCGAGAACGTTGAGCAGCTTGGCCTGCAGCTCGGGGCTGAGCTCCGCGATTTCGTCGAGGAACAGCGTGCCGCCGTCGGCCACCTCCATTAAACCGCGTTTCGCCTCGCGAGCGTCGGTAAACGCTCCTTTCTTGTATCCGAAGAGCTCGGCCTCGAGCAGGTTCGCTGGCAGGGCAGCGCAATTAATCTCGACGAATCTCCCCGCCGAGTGCGGGCTGGAGTAGTGGATCGCGCGGGCGACGAGATTTTTGCCGGTTCCGCTCTCACCGAGCAAGAGCACGGTCGGGCGCGGCACGGCCGCCATCTTGCGTACGAACGCGCGCACGGCTTCGACCTTGGGATGGTCGCCGAGAATCGCGTGGACGGAAAACTGCTGTCCCTGCGCCTGTTGCAGGGAGGCGCCGGCCTCGACGAGCGGGCGGGCGATCAGCGCGCGGGTCATCACGGTCATCAGCTCGTCGATGTTGACGGGCTTCGTCAGGTATTCCGTGGCGCCGGCTTTGAGCGCCTCGATAGCCGTCGCGATATCGCCGTGGCCGGTGAGCACGAAGATTGGCAGGTGCGGATCGTTCCGTCGAAGGCGGCGCGCCACCTCGACGCCATTCAGATCCGGCATCACGAGATCTGTAATGACCGCATCGGCCGGCTCTTCGGCGTGGTGCGCGAGCAGGGCGTCCGGCCGCTCGAACACGCGGGTGCGCACGCGGCCGGGAGATCCGAGATTGGCGGCGAGCAGTTTGGCGTACACCACGTCGTCGTCGAGAATGTAGATCGTGGGAACCATGGGCCTGTCGTTGTCCCGCGCCGGAGCCAATATTGGCGACGGTGCCCAACAAAGACAGCCCATGGCCGAGCCCTTTCGGGCGCTGATCATCGACGATGATCCGGACCTCCTCATGCTCGTGCGGCGCACGCTCGAGTTCACCGCGGGCTGGGAGGTCACGACCGCGGCCTCCGGCGCCGCCGGAATTGACCTCGCCCGTGCCACCCCGCCCCAGGTCATCCTCGTGGATGTGATGATGCCGGAGATGGACGGTTACGAGGTCTGTCGGCGGCTCAAAGGCGACCCGGCCACGGCGGCGGTGCCTGTCGTCCTGCTGACCGCGCGTCGCGATCTGAACGGCCTGAAGCTCGCCGACTCGGGCGCTGCTGGCGTGCTGTTGAAGCCCTTCGAGCCGGCGGAGCTCGCGCGGCAAGTACGCGCGCTGTGCCAATGACGGCCCTCGACCCCTTCGCCGAAGTACGGGCCGAATTCGTGGGCGGGCTCGCCCGCCGTATCGAGACGATGGAGGGGGCCCTGGCGGGACTGGCGGGCAGATTCGACGTCCAGACGGCTGAAACGCTGTACCGCGCCGCGCACTCGCTCAGCGGGACCGCCGCCAGCTTCGGGGCCGACGATCTGGCGGACGTGGCCGGCGACCTCGAGGAGCTGGCGCGCGGCTGGCTGCAGCGCGGCGACGCGCTGGCGGACGAGGTGCGGGCGGCGGGCGCCGCGCTCAAGGAGCTCGACGGTGCGGTGCGGGCGTACCGGGTGACGGCGGCGGCGGGGAGCGCGCGCTCGCCCGCGGCGCGGCTCGCCGTGGTGGGAGAGCTCACGTCGTTGATCAGCGCCGCCGTCGACATGCGTGAAATCTTTCGCGGCGCGATTGAGAAGGTGCAACGCGTACTCGACTTCCGGCGCGCGAGCGTCGTCCTGGTCGACGAGTCCGGGGCGCACTACTACATCCAAACGCTGTTCGACAAAGCGCGCGGGGGATTTGTGACCGGCGATACCGCGTTCCCCATCGCGCAGGGACTCACGGGCGAGGCGATCCGCACCGGCCGGCCGTTGCGGGTGGACGCGCTGGCGGGCACCGAAGGCATTCTGCTGCAGGAGGGCCGGCGCATCTCCGCGATGATCGTGCCGCTGCATGTCGGCGACCGCGTGATCGGCGCGCTGAATTTTGGGCATGAAGAGGAGGGGCACTACAGCGAGGACGATCTCGACTGGGCCGTCGTGCTGGGCCGACAGATCGAGACCTCGCTCTATTACTCCACACTGCTCAACACGATCGCCCAGCAGCGGGAGGCCTTGGTGCGCGAGCACGCGAGTGTGCAGGGTCAGCGCAACCAGCTCGAAGCGCTGATCGACGCCAGCGACGCGGCGATCATGCTCGTCGGATCCGACCGGCGGATCGCCTACGCCAACGCCGAGATGGCCCGGCTTGTCGGAATTCCGCAAGAGGCGATGGTGGGGGCGGGGGTCCAAACTGTCCACCGGTTTTTGCGCGGCTCGTTCGTGGATGCGGCCGCGCTCGTCAGCCAGGAGAACGTGCTGTCGCTCGACGCGTCGTTACGAGACCGGGTCGAGCTCACGTTCCCGCGGCAGGCGACCTACCAGCGCGTCGTCGCGCCGGCGCGCGACAGCAGCGGCTCACTGCTCGGACACATCGTGCTGTACCGCGATGTGACCCATGAGGTGGAAGTGGAGAAGGCCAAAACGGAGCTCGTGTCGATGGTGAGCCACGAGCTACGGACGCCGATGACGTCCGTCAAAACGTCGCTCGCGCTTCTGCTCGGGGGCGCGGGCGGGGCGCTCGAGCCCGCGGCGCACGAGCTGCTCGAAGTCGCCCTCCGAAACGCGGACCGGTTGATCCGTCTCGTGAATGACCTGCTCGATCTGTCGCGACTGGAAGCCGGGCGCATGGAATTCCGGCTCGAGCAGGTCGCGTTGGAGGACGCCGTCGCCGCCAGCGTCGAGATGGTTGCGGCATTCGCCGAATCTCGGGGCGTGACGCTCCGGACAGAGCCACCCGCGGAGCCGCAGGTCGTGCGGGCCGAGCGCGATCGAGTCGTCCAGGTAATCGTGAACCTGTTGGCAAACGCAATCAAGTTTTCGCCCCAGGGCGGCCAGGTGGAAGTGCGGTGGTGGCCTGAGGACGGATTCGTCGTGACCGAGGTCCGTGATCGCGGGCCCGGGATCCCGCCCGATCAGCTGAAGCTCGTGTTCGATCCCTTCAAACAGCTCGACAGCTCCACGACGCGCGAGCACGGCGGCGCGGGGCTGGGGCTCACCATCGCGCAGCGGATTGCGCAGGCGCTGGGCGGCGACCTGAATGCCGAAAGTGACGTGGGCAAGGGATCTCGCTTCTTCGTCAAGCTGCCCGCGATACCGTCCACCGGCACAGCCGCATGAATACGCCAGGGCGGCTGTCCGGCGCCGTCGTTTAGATCCTTTGCGGCGCCTCCCGTTCGCTCTATTTTCCGCGCCATGACCAAAGGCACTATCGGCATCCTCACCGGCGGCGGCGATGTCCCCGGTCTCAATCCCGCCATCCGCGCCATCACGATTCGCGCCCTCCGCGACGGCTACAAAGTCGTTGGGATTCGCCACGGGTGGGGCGGACTGGTCGACTACTCACGCGAAAAGGGCGCGGACAACACCGAGCAGATTCTGCCGCTCACCGAAGCGATCGTGAACCGGGCGGGCCGCACGGGCGGCACGTTCCTCCACACCTCGCGCGTGCGGCCGAGTACGCTGCCCAAGGAACGCGTGCCGGCACATCTCAGCGGCTATACGGAAAAGTCGAACGACATCACCAAGGACGTCATCAAGAACCTCGAACACATCGGCGTCGATGTCCTGATTCCGATCGGCGGCGACGACACGCTCAGCTACGGCAAGCGACTGCACGATGAGGGATTGAAGGTCGTCGCGATCCCCAAGACGATGGACAACGACGTCTACGGCACCGATTACTGCATCGGGTTCAGCACCTGCGTGACGCGCACGATCGAGCTCACGCACCGGCTGCGCACGTCGGCGGGCTCGCACGAGCGGTTCCTCGTGATTGAAGTGTTCGGCCGTTACGCCGGATTCACGGCGCTGCTGCCGACGATGGCGGGCGCGGCGGACCGCTGCGTGATCCCCGAGTACCCCGTGGAAGTCGAGCACTTGGCCGAGCTGCTCGTGCAGGACCGCAACAAGAACCCGAGCCGCTATTCGGTCGTCCTCATCTCGGAAGGCGCGCGGCTCACCTCGCACGAAGGGATGAGCTTCGAGGGCGAAGAGACCGACATGTTCGGGCAC
>Ga0066683_10001185_pt1 | contig 10101 bp, 6 predicted proteins | sample GraSoiAngelo_132_FD_62296 | JGI IMG/M metagenome (GOLD analysis project Ga0066683, IMG submission 62296) | Grasslands soil microbial communities from the Angelo Coastal Reserve, California, USA - 14_0929_02_40cm | ecosystem: Environmental > Terrestrial > Soil > Grasslands | place: USA... | reverse complement strand
GTATCTGCAACAGCATACCAACTCGCTCACGGTCTTCACTCCACAAGAAGTGGCACAAAAGTTTGTCCCACCAAATAAGAAAAAACCTGGCCGCAAGGAAATCGCCGCCGCGACACTTGCCCTGGAACAATTGACCGGTTCCGGCGTGCTCTGCCGCCACGATATCAGTGGCGTACTGAAATATGTGAATGATTAGACCACAGTTAAACACTTTACTTTTCGCTCCTGGTATGGTATCTTACCTATAACCAATAGAGATGGCACACATGTGAGACATGTCCCTTCCCAGGAGTAACCAGAGAGGAAGCACCGGCGGCTGAAAGTGCTCCTACTCGCAAGAAAAGGATACCCCTCACTAGCCTGCACAGAGCCAGTAATGTGTACGCCTCAACCCCGTTACAGGTTGTCAAAGCGCGTTATAAGTGGGCACAATGAATTGGGCCCCTACAGGTGAGAAAACGCGGAAACTGGGTGGAACCACGAAGAGTGCTATTACCTTTTCGTCCCATTGTGGGATGGAGAGGTTTTTTTATTGTCTTGTCTTATGGAGGATTCGTCTATGTCGGTAGAAGTAGAACTTGAGGAATCGGTTAGTTATACGCCGATTCAACGTATGCGGCACTCCGCGGCGCATGTGATGGCGGAGGCGGTCCAGGAGATTTTTCCCGATGCACGCTTTGCGATCGGACCAGCCATTGAAGATGGCTTTTACTATGATTTCGATCTCCCGCGTACGCTCACTCCCGAGGATTTGCCTGATATCGAGCAGCGCATGGCGCGCATTGTTGCCGGAAAATACCCCTATATCCGCGACCGGTGGCCACGCGAGAAAGCCTTAGAGTACTTTCGCAATAAGGGCCAGATCTATAAAGTTGAAATTATCGAAAACTTGCCCGACGCGGAGGTAGGTATCTACCAGCAGCACAATTTCCTTGACCTGTGCCGCGGCCCGCACGTGAACAATACGGGAGAGATCGGCCCGTTCAAGCTGATGCGCGTGGCAGGCGCTTACTGGCGCGGTGACGAAAACCGCCCCATGCTACAACGCCTCTATGGCACGGCATGGTTCACGCAGGAGGAACTGGACCAGTACCTGTGGCGCCTGGAAGAGGCGTTGAAGCGTGACCACCGAAAGCTGGGGCGCGAGCTCAAGCTCTTTGTCTTGAGCGATGAGTTACCCGCGGGCGTGCCCATGTTCCTGCCCCGTGGCGAGACGCTGCGCTACCAGATGGAGAGCTACGTCCGCGAGACCCAGGAGCGCTACGGCTATCAGCATGTCTGGACGGCCCACCTGGGCAAGGTACGCCTTTATAAAACGTCCAAGCACTGGTTCACCTACCGCGAGAATATGTTCCCGGTGATGCAGGGCGAGCAGGAGTCCTCAGAGGACGACGCCTATGTCCTGAAGCCCATGAACTGCCCGCACCATATCACGCTCTACAAAGCGCAGATGCACAGCTATCGCGAATTGCCGGTGCGCTACGCCGAATTCGCCACGCTCTATCGCTATGAAAAAGCTGGAACGCTAACGGGCCTGGCGCGCGTCCGCAGCCTGACGCAGGATGATGCGCACGTTTTCATGCGCCCGGACCAGATTCAGGAAGAGTTTGATCGCTCGTTTAACCTGACGCTCGAGGTCTTCAATACCTATGGGCTGGAAGACTACTGGATCGCTCTGTCGCTGCGTGATCCGCAGAATAAAGAGCATTACGTCGGCAGCGACGAAATCTGGGAAAAGGCCGAGAGCGCCCTGCGTGCGGCCGTCGATGCCAAAGGCGTGGAGTACAAGGCGGTCATCGGCGAAGCGGCATTCTACGGCCCAAAGGTGGATTTCATGGTGCGCGATGCCCTTGGTCGCGAGTGGCAATGCTCCACGATCCAACTCGACTTTGTACAGCCGGAAAACTTCGACCTGGAGTACATCGGCGAAGATGGGCAGGCGCATCGCCCGATCATCATTCACCGCGCCGTCACCGGCTCAACGGAGCGCTTCATGGCAATGATCATCGAGCATTTCGCCGGCGCCTTCCCGGTCTGGCTCTCTCCGGTGCAGGCAATGGTCATCCCTATTGCCGATCGTCACATCGAGTACGCCAACCAGGTGATGGAGACCCTTAAGGCGGCAGGTATACGTGTTGAAGTGGATGCACGCAGCGAGCGTATGAACGCCAAAGTCCGTGACGCCCAGCTGCAGAAGATCCCCTACATGCTCGTCGTTGGCGACAAAGAAGCCGCCGAAAACGCCGTGGCCGTGCGACTGCGCACCAACGAAAACCTCGGCGCCACACCCTTGAGCAGTTACGTAGAACGCGTCACAAACATCGTCAAAACCAAAGGCCGGGAACTGTAATGTAAAGGTGGGCCGAGGGCTTATCAGGAACAGGTTTTTTGAGGGGAAGGAGCGTATTACAATGTCAGCAGCAATGGTACCTCAGGAATCCAACAATCATCGTACATTGGGACGCAAGCTTGGCCTCTTCACGTTTTCGCCCGAGGTCGGATCCGGGTTGCCGCTCTGGCTCCCCAAAGGGGCTATCCTGCGTGACACCCTTGAACGCTTCCTGCGCCAGGAACAGCTAGAGCGCGGCTACCTGCCAGTGATTACGCCGCATATCGGCAAGATCGAACTGTATAAAACGAGCGGGCATTGGTACAAATACCGCGAGAGCATCTTCCCGCCCATGGTCGAACCTCGCCCTGACGCAGAAGAACGCGACCATTGGACGCATTCTCATGATAGCTGCGCTGCCCCATCCTTTGAACATGCTCTCGAAGCAGAGGATGATGAACCTGATGGTATAGATGTAGAAGCATACATCCTGAAACCGATGAATTGCCCGCACCACATCCACATCTATAAGAGTGAGATGCGATCCTATCGTGACCTGCCGCTGCGCCTGGCCGAGTTTGGCACGGTCTATCGCTATGAACAGAGCGGCGCACTCAACGGCCTCTTGCGCACGCGCGACTTTACGGTGGATGACTCGCACATCTTCGTCACGCCCGAAGAGGTTGAGGAAGAGTATATCAACGTTATCAAGCTGGCCCTTTTTGTCTTCCAGGCCCTCCAGCTTGATGACTTTGCTGCCCGCCTGGGTTTGCGTGATTCCGCCAGCTCCAAGTATATCGGCAGTGACGAGGAATGGGAGAAGGCTCAAGCAGTGATCATGCGCGCTGTTGAGAAGCTCGGTATTCCCTATAGTATCAAAAAAGGGGAGGCGGGATTCTATGGTCCGAAACTTGACTTCCTCTTCCGCGATGCTCCTGGTCGCCAGTGGCAACTTGGCACGGCCCAGGTCGATTACAACCTGCCTGAACGCTTCGATTTATCGTATGTCGGCGAGGATGGGCAACTCCACAGGCCGGTAATGATCCATCGAGCCAATGGCGGCTCAATGGAGCGCTTGATTGCCATTCTGCTTGAGCACAATGGCGGCGCCTTTCCTGCCTGGTTGGCACCCGTTCAGGTGATGTTCATTCCCATCTCTGACCGGCACGTAGCCTATGCTCAAGGGGTCGCGGCTCAACTCAGGGCCAGCGGGGTGCGTGTCGAGGTTGATACGCGCAAAGAGCGCATGAATGCCAAGGTCCGTGACGCGCAGGAACAGAAAATACCGTATATGCTGGTTGTCGGTGACAAAGAAGTTGCCGAACAGGCCGTCTCTGTCCGCCTGCGCACGAACGAGAATCTCGGTGCCATGCCGTTGACGAGTTTTGTAGAACGCATCACGAACGTCATCAATACGAAAAGCCGGGATTTGTAAACAATGAGGGGACCGGGCGGCCACCAGGGGACCGGGCGACCCAAGGGTCGCCCCTACTGTGGTCGCCGATCCGACTAGTCCAGGTATCCGTATGCGGGCAGCGTTAAAAATTCAACAAACTCCTCGCTTGTAATAATCTTATCCAGCAGTTGAGCGGCTTCTGCAAACTTACGCGAAGGGTATTCTTGCTCGCCAACCATCTCTTTGATCTTCCCAAGCTCCTCTGCCATCATCTGGCGGAACAACTCAACCGTCACTTTTCTGCCATCTACGAGAATGCCCCGGGGGTGGCGAATCCATTGCCAGATTTGTGACCGGGAAATCTCGACAGTGGCGGCATCCTCCATCAGGTTATTGATAGGCACGCAACCAGAACCCCTGAACCAGGACTCCATATATTGCAAGCTGACGTTGATATTCGTGCGCAGTCCGGCCTCGGTAATCGTACCTTCGGGCACAGCCAGCAAGTCAGCCGCCGTCACATGCACATCTTCGCGTTTCTTATATATCTGGTTCGGGCCGGGCATGACCTTGTCGAACTCTTCCAAAGCCACGGCCACCAGGCCAGGATGGGCCACCCACGTGCCATCGTGCCCATCCGTCGCCTCGCGCTTTTTATCCGCCTGCACACGTGCCATCGCCTCCTCGTTTGCCACCGGATCGTTCTTAATAGGGATCTGTGCAGCCATCCCTCCAACGGCGTGGGCATTGCGCCGGTGACAGGTCTTGATGGCGAGCAAGGAATACGAGCGCATAAAGTGCGTCGTCATGGTCACCTGTGCGCGGTCAGGCAGAATAAAGCTGGGTACGTTGCGGAACTTCTTGATCGCGCTAAAGATATAGTCCCAGCGCCCACAGTTCAAGCCGGACGAATGCTCCCGCAGTTCAAACAGTATTTCGTCCATCTCAAACGTCGCCAAGATCGTCTCGATAAGCACGGTTGCTTTGATGGTTCCACTGGGAATACCCAGTTCCTTTTGAGCCAGCAAAAAGACATCGTTCCAGAGCCGGGCCTCCAGGTGATTCTCGAGCTTGGGCAGGTAGAAGTACGGACCAGTCCCTCTCCTTAACAGTGATTTGACGTTGTGGAAGAAGTACAGCCCAAAATCGAACAGCCCCCCGGAGACCTGTTTCCCGTCGATGAACACATGCTTCTCTGGCAAATGCCAGCCGCGAGGGCGCACAAGCAGTGTCGCGGTCTTCTCCTGCAGCGCGTACTGCTTGCCCTCAGGAGCGGTATAAGTGATCGTCCGGTTGACGGCATCGCGCAGGTTGATCTGGCCCTGAATGGTGCCTTCCCACGTAGGTGAAAGCGAATCTTCAAAGTCCGCCATAAAGACTTTTGCGCCGGAGTTCAGCGCGTTAATGATCATTTTTCGTTCAGCAGGGCCGGTAATCTCCACACGCCGCTCCTGCAGGTCACGAGGAATGGGGTCGATCGTCCATGAACCCTCACGAACATGTTCAGTTTCAGGAAGGAAATCAGGCATCTTGCCCGCGTCAATCTCGGCCTGGCGCTGTAACCTCTTTTGCAAGAGTTCTTCGCGCCTGCCAGTAAATGCCCGTACTAATGTAGCGACAAAAGCCATAGCTTCCGGGGTTAATATCTCGGCAAATTCAGGAGTGATTGGGCCTCTGATCTCTATCCCTTCTGGATACCCAGGCTGTTTCGTCGTTGGCAGTATATTCGTCATTGACAATCTATTCCTTTCGGCAAGTCAGGTACGCAGGTCAACTGCAATATTGCGGAGGCTCTTCAACCTCCGCAATATTGCAGTTGACCTGTACAGTATTTTAATGAAATTGTTCTGCTTCGGTCGAACCCACGAGCGCAACTGTAGAGGACTTACCGCCAGAAACTACCTGGGCCACCTCGTCGAAGTAGCCTGTACCCACTTCGCGCTGATGCTTGGTAGCAGTGTACCCTTCCTTCTCCATCTCGAACTCGGCCTCTTGCAATGTTGAATATGCCGCCATGCCGTGATCGCGGTACCCTCGCGCCAGCTCAAACATACTATAGTTCAAAGCGTGGAATCCTGCAAGGGTAACGAATTGGAATTTATAGCCCATGTTCGCCAGTTCTTTCTGGAAATTCGCGATGGTTTCTGAATCGAGTTTTTTCTTCCAGTTGAACGAGGGTGAGCAGTTGTACGCCAACAGCTTCCCGGGGAAGCGTTCATGGATGGCGTCGGCAAATCGTTTTGCCTCGTGCAGATTCGGCTCAGAAGTTTCACACCAGATGAGGTCGCAGTATGGCGCGTAAGAAAGCCCTCTGGCGATGGCCGCGTTCAGACCGCCGTGCATTCTGTAGAAGCCTTCTGGCGTTCGCTCTGCTGTCAGGAATTTATGGTCAACCGGGTCAATATCACTGGTGATGAGGTGGGCGCCGTTAGCATCAGTGCGCGCAATAACCAGCGTTGGAACGCCCATGACATCAGCCGCTAAACGTGCCGAGACAAGGTGTTTGATGGCCGACTGCGTTGGGATAAGCACTTTCCCGCCCATATGCCCGCATTTTTTCTCGGAGGACAGTTGATCTTCAAAATGGACACCGGCGGCACCGGCTTCAATCATTGACTTCATAAGCTCGAAGACGTTCAGCGGCCCGCCGAAGCCAGCCTCCGCGTCGGCCACAATGGGAGCAAACCAGTATGTTTTACCATGACCTTCCGCGGTCTGAATCTGGTCGGCGCGTTGCAGTGCCTGGTTGATGCGGCGTACCACGTGAGGCACACTATTTGCGGGGTAGAGACTCTGGTCAGGATACATCTGTCCACTGATATTAGCATCGGCAGCCACCTGCCAGCCACTGAGATAAATGGCTTTTAAGCCGGCTTTTACTTGTTGGACAGCCTGGTTTCCGGTGAGAGCACCAAGAGCAGCAACATGGGATTCGCTCTGTAACAGATTCCATAACCGCTCGGCTCCAAGCCGGGCCAGCGTATATTCAATCTGGACGGAACCGCGCAAGCGGATGACATCCGCAGCGTTGTACGGGCGAATTATCCCTTTCCAGCGAAGATTGCCTTTCCAGCTATCCTCCAACTCTTCAGCATAGCGGACCTTACTATTCTCTGAATGTCTGCCATTGCCATGACTATGATGATTTCCGTTTCCATTACCATTACTCCCATTATGCATATAGCTAAATTCAGTAGGAGTATCTTGACCGCTCATGCCGCTGTTCCTTCCTTTTGTGTGAGACCATTGGAATCCAATATAGACCCCATTGTCTATTTTCTTTTCCTTTTAAAAGGGTAACACGAAAGAGCGCAATAGGTCTAGGAATTAGCTATCAAGCTTGTTTTATTTTACATAAGCAATTAGTTATGTATACTAGCAGAAATATCCCTGTCAATTAATCAATAGATCCGGACACATGAAGATACAAAGTGTCACAACTGCATGCATGGCAGTTTTTTGATGCTCCCTGTCATTCCTGCCGCTGGCAGATATGCTCAATTTCTGGCATGATGCTAGCAGAAAGACTCTTTTTTTGCCAAGAGGAGTTAAGAGTAGCGCCATTAATGTATGTAAGAGAATTAGCAAGTTTGTTGCACTTGTTGCACTTGTTGCACTTGTCGCACTTGCATCACTTGTAACAGACTGGCGTTTGGATCAAATGAGACTTTTGGGCGGCCCTATTTGTAAAGGTTTGCCCATTTGTCCTTGTTAACTAATGTGTTACTGCTTTTATTCAACTTGCGGCACTATAATACATCAATACGTCCCATCTCTTTTCGCTAAGCACAACATAGAATATAATAGTCCATGTAATAATAAGCAGCGACTGACAAAAACGTAAGCTTTTCGGGAGCGGGAGTATGGACGCTGGCTTGATAAATCAATAAAAAGGCGCTGAAAGTTCGACTAGTGACGCAACCCTGTCAGCTCAACAGTTCTATCAGCATGATCCTTTGCTCATGATGCTCAAAGACAAGTTACGCCTGAATGATTTCTGGATTATCGCTGGAGTGATGCTGTTTCCAGCAGGAGTCTTTCTATCTGGGTGGCTTTTGTGGATCAACAAGGTGCAATTCTGGACCCTTAGCAATACGTTGGGTGCCCTTCTGCTGACCTTCGTTGTCTTTCCCCTTCTCTTCTTGATCTACTTGCTCGTTCCCAGCTCAATTGCTAGCCTCTTCAATACATTGAGTACCAATGGGGTGATTGGTGAGCATCGGAGGCATCAGTCAGGGCCAGAGACATATGAGAACTTTGTGCGGCAATTAGTCACCTGGACGGATAGGGGCTGGTGGACAGCGGCAACCCTGGTCATTCTTGTCTTCTATGTCTGCTATCGGTTGCTGCTGATCGAAACTCGGATTTCCAGTCCTGTACCTTATTGGTTTAGAGTCAGTTTGATTGTCACGTATTTACCCTTAATGTATGCTGTATGTATAAGTGTTGTGCGGCTCCTGCTTACATTGGTTTTTACCAACTGGTTGTTCTACCTCTTCACGATCCATCTCAAGCCGTTGCACCCGGATGGCTCTGGCGGGCTTGGCGCCCTTGGGCGCATCCTCTGGGTCAGTGTCACCATTATGCTCTGGGACGCACTCCTCCTGGGCGTCGCACGGCTTTCGAATAACCTGGATTGGATCTCCACAGTAGAAATGATCCTTCTCGGTGCTATTTATGTCGCCCTGACCCCAGCACTGTTGATCGGCTGGTTGGTATTCCCTCATCGAGTGATGGTAAAAGCCCGTGATGAGGCATTACAGCCGATGGTTGATGAGTTTCAACAGGCTCTCACGGTCTCCATGTTGTCAACCCAGAACGATACACGTTCGGTAGTTGCTGAGACACGCCGACTGGCAGCACTGCAACAACGCTATGATTTAGTGCGCGATACCTTTCCTACATGGCCCCTAAAGATCAACGGGTTGGGCCGTTTAATGGCAACAGTGGTCTTGCCAGTACTCTTACCTCTCGCCCTCCCGCTCATTGCTGCGCTGATTTCGTCTGTCAGAAATACGCTGGGCCTTCCATAAAAGAGGCTTTTCTTGAAGCGATTGGGCATCTCTTGCATCATTTGTGCCTCGACCAGTCGCCAGTAATGCAGCGTGTCGTGATGACCAAAGGTGCGAATCGATGCTGCAAGTCCATGCTGTCCCAGGAGGCGCAGCAACCCACCCATGCCAGCAATTGTGGGCCGGGAACGCCCTCCCAATAAAGCCAGTGTCGCGATGCGCAGATCTCGCTTGTCTCGACCAAGTGTCTGTTTAATTCCTCGAGCGCCGTCTGAACTCATGACTCCATAATAGAGGTCCAGTGCATGGGGAGCGCCAGGTGGAGACCACTCTGTGACCTGCGCTCCGCGCTCTTTCAGCGTTTCAACAGCCTCGAGCACGGCGCGGCGGACGGCAGGAGCAACCTGGAACGTGCCATCCTCCTTCCACAGGGGCACGGATCATTACGCCCAATCCTGCCCGGAGCGATGGTACGCGCAGCTTGAGCGCTGACTGGCGCGCGCCCATTCGGGCCGCGCTGACCGCTAGAAGCGCCAATGCGCCGTGAATTTCCTGCGCAAGACCGCTCATCGGCATCGCTCTTGGCCTGCCCGATAGTCCTGGCAAGTTCATCGGCATTGGTGCGCCAGCTCTTGTATGCTATACTTGTACTTGAGGTATTATGTGGAATACTCGCGCTGTTCTCTCAAAGCTCTTCAATAGGAAGGCGCTCCTAGTCCACATAACATATAGTTAATCAGGGAGCTCCCAGCGTGTGCCTGACATGCTGCTCGGAACAATTTGGCAGTGGACTGTATGGAGCGTAGCAAATTCATGGTCTGATATCCTGACTCTCTGCTAGAGGAGATCTCATGCTCAAAGACATGAAAGTATGTACCATTAGTAAATATCCACCATATATGTCCGGTCACTCATTTGAAGCCTTATACCAAGGGAGGGCTCTTCTTGAAATGACCGGAGAAAAACATTATGAAGTCACCTATGACCAGTCTGTCTATGATAAGGCAACGAACTACAATAATTCATCCGAACTCATGTCTGAAGCCGAACAATATTTAAATGTCTATCGAATGTTACCTGCTGACCATGGAAATGTAAAAGTCTTAGATGGTGCCTTAATAAAAGCCTTCATAGGCCAAGTTATTCAGCTGATAAGTGAGAATAATATCAATGTGCTTTCAACTTTTTATCTTGATCCGCATGCGTATATTGCTAACCAAGCCAAAATCTATGCACAGGTGGTCTTAGGCAAAAAAATTATCACCGCACATAAAGCTGTAGGTTCTGATGTGCTTAATTCTATCGCGAATCATCGTAGAGACGGGGAGGGAAAATTTCTTTTACTCCAGCTCCTCAGCGGAGAT
>Ga0066683_10001183_pt1 | contig 10109 bp, 6 predicted proteins | sample GraSoiAngelo_132_FD_62296 | JGI IMG/M metagenome (GOLD analysis project Ga0066683, IMG submission 62296) | Grasslands soil microbial communities from the Angelo Coastal Reserve, California, USA - 14_0929_02_40cm | ecosystem: Environmental > Terrestrial > Soil > Grasslands | place: USA... | reverse complement strand
GCAGCCTCACCCCCCAGCTTCCTCGGCGAAGAGAGGCGGCCACGGAACCGTCGGGGGTGGACTGCGAGCCGTAGCTGGCATCGGCGTCGAGCCGAGTCTGGTCGGCGCGCTTGCGCACCAGATGGATCACGCCGGTGAGCGCGCCGTTCCCGTAGAGGTCGGACGCGCCTCCGCGCAGCACTTCCACGCGATCGAGCGAAGCGCGGGGGATGCGGCTCCAGTAGACCCAGCCGCCGAAGGGGTCGTTGAGCGGCACCCCGTCGTCGAGGACGAGGGCACGGCTGGCCCCGCTGCCCCCGATGCCGCGGAGGGAGGCGCCCTGGGTCGTCGGGTTCGCGGTGCGGCTGCCCGATCGCCGGAAGAGCGTGAAGCCGGGCACCTGGCGCAGAACGTCGTCGACGGCGAGGGCGGGCGTCAGCTCGAGCGCACGCGGGCCGAGGACGACGACGCTGGCCGGCGTCTCGCCGAGCCGCTCGGGGACGCGCGCACCGGTGACGGTGACCTCGTCGGCGAACGCGCGGCGGAGGACGATCGTCAGCGCCCCCGCGTCCTTTCGAAGGTCGACATTGCGGCGGAAGGGGGCATAGCCCGCCGCCTCCACCACCACGACGCCGGAAGCTCCGCGTCCGGCGATCGAGAAGCGGCCGTCGATCCCGGTCCTCGTGTCCCGCTCGCCGCCGTCGGTGCGCCACGAGACGCGGGCGTCCGCGACCGCCGCCCCGGAGGCGTCGCGCACGACGCCCTCGAGGCCCGCCGGCGGTGCCGCCGAGGTGAGCCAGGTCAGCAGGACGGGAAGGAGCAGCTCGGTCAGGCCCCGATCATACCGCGATGGTTAACGGCCCTTCAGCTTCGCGCAGGCGTCCTTGATGCCGGCCGTGCAGGCCTGCTGCAGGAAGGCGACCGCCTTCGTGTGGTCGCGAGCGACGCCGTTGCCCACCTCGTGCAGCAGGGCCAGCTCGTAGCAACCGGCGGCGGCGCCGCCGGCGCAGGCCTTCTGGTACATCGGGACGGCGTGGGCGAGGTCGGAGACGCGGCCGAACGCGCGCTGGTACTGGGAGCCGAGGTTGTAGCAATCGGCGGCGTAGCCGGCATCGCACGTCTTCCGGTAGAGCTCCATGCCGCGCTCCAGGTCGCGCCCCACTCCGTCGGCTCTGACGTAGGCCGTGGCGAGCGCGCTGCAGCCGGCCAGGTCGCCCCCGTCGCACGATTCCTTCAACAAGGCGGCCGCGCGCGACGGATCCTTCGCCATCCCCGTCACGCCCCGGTAGAGCAGCGCGAGACGCAGGCAACCCCGCGGGTCGCGCGCCGAGCAGGCCTTCTGGTAGAGCGCCGCGGCGAGAGCCACGTCGGGAGCAGCGCCGCCGCCGCCGCTCTCGGTCAGCAGGCCCAGGTCGACGCAACCGGCGGGGGCGCCTTTGTCGCAGGCCTGGCCGAAGAGCGCCGCCGCTTTCTTGGCGTCACGCGCCGTGCCCACGCCGTCACGAACGAGCCGTCCCTCGGCGTGGCAGCCGCGGGGTTCGCCTTGCCCGCAGCCCTTCGCGTAAAGCGCGAGAGCGCGGGCGGCGTCCCGCGGCGCCCCTTCCCCCCGCTCGTGGGCGAGGGCCAGCTCGTAGCAGGCGCGGCCGAGGCCGCCGTTGCAGCCCTGCGTGTAGAGGGCCACCGCTCCCTTCGCATCGCGGGCGACCCCGTCGCCGGTGGCGAGCAGCTTGCCGAGCACGACGCACGAATCGGTATCGCCGCCGTCGCACGCCTTCCTCAGCAGGCTCCCGCCGCGCGCGGCGTCCCGCGGGAACCGTACGCCGTCGAGGTACATGGGGCCCAGCGCTCCGCAGCCCCGCACGATGCCCGCCTCGCAGGCACGCTGGAGGAACGTCGCCGCCTCGCCGAGGTCCTTGGTCACGTCGCGGCCCTCTTGCGCCATGAGGCCGATCTGCAGGCAGCCCTCGCCTTCGCGAAGGTCGCAGGCCTTCTTGAGGAGCACCACTGCCTTGGGGATGTCGCGAGAGACGCCTTCACCGGTGCGATTCATTCCGGCGAGGTCGAAGCAGGCGCGCGCGTGGCCCCCTTCGCACGCCTTCTTCAGGAGACCGGCCCCCTTGGAGGCGTCCCGGGGAGCTCCCTCACCCCGCCGGTGCATCGAGGCGAGGGTGTAGCAGTCGGCCATCGAGCCCTTGTCGCAGCTCTTCTTGAGCACGGCAGGATCGCCCGCCGCCGGGGCCGGCGCCGCCGGCGCCTGGGCCGAAGCCGGCCACGCCGTTGCCGCTACCAGAACCAATCCCGCCAGGGCGTTCATCGCGCGCATGAGGGACCTCCTGAAGTCCCGGTGATACAGCAAGGCCACGCGGGGCGCAATGTCCGCAATCACAGGGGTGCCCCGGCTAGAATCCCCGGGTGCGCCCGAGCCCCGATCGAGTGGTGGTTGCCGGCACGCTCGGCCTGATCCTCGCCCTGGCGGCCGGGCTGCGCATCTGGGGAATGAGCTACGGCCTTCCCCACCCAATGGCCCGCCCCGACGAGCAGAAGCTCGTCGGACGCGCGGCGGGGATGCTCGCCACCGGCGACCTCAACCCCATCGAGCACACGTACCCGGCGCTGCTCCTGTACCTGCAGGCCGCCGTGCTCTTCTCCTACGCGAAGCTGGGCCCTCTGCTCGGCGCGGACGCCCTCGGGAGCCATCCCGGCCTCCCGTACCTCATCTGCCGGGCGCTCAGCATCGCGTTCGGCGTGGCCACCGTGGCCGCGACGTACCTCCTGGGCCGCCGCGTCGACGGGCGGCGCGCGGTGGCGCTCCTCGCCGCCCTCGTGGTCGCCACGAACTACCTGCACGCACGGGACTCGCGCTGGGGCACCGTCGACGTGGCGATGACGTTCTTCGTCACCCTCTCGCTGGTCTTCGCGGTCCAGGCGAGCGACCGCCAGCGTTTTCGCGACTACCAGCTCGCGGGAGTGTTCGCGGGGCTGGCCGCCGCCACGAAATACAACGCGGGCCTCGTGCTGCTCGCGACCGCCGCGGCGGCCATCGCCGGCGTGGGCGGGCGCCGGATCACGGGGCGGGATGCCGTCCGCCGCCTCGCCGTCGCGGGCCTCACCACGTTCCTCCTGTTCACGCTGGCCACCCCGTACTCGGTCCGGGACTGGTACGCGACGTGGGAGGGATTCACGGTGTCGGTCGGGATGCTCTACGGCGTCGTCGGAGAGCGAGCCGCCTCGGTGCACCTGCGGGTGACGTTCCCCGACGGGTTCGGCCTGCCGGTCTGCATCGCCGCGCTCGTCGGGGCCGGACGCGCGGTATGGAAGCGGGACGCGCGCTCTCTCGTCCTGTTGACCTTCGTGGTCCTCATGTTCGCGTCGATGGCCGCCGTCCTCTGGGTGTTCCCGCGGTACCTGCTTCCCTTCGTCCCCCCGCTGGCGGTCCTGGCCGCGGAAGCGGCCGCGGCGTTCGTGGACTTGTCGCGGCCGGCGTTCGCCGCGGCGGCGGCCCTCGTCCTCGCCGGGCCGGGAATCCTGTCCTCCGTCCAGTTCGACCGTGTCGCCGCCCGCAAGGACACGCGCGTGCTGGCGGCGGAGTGGGTCAGCGCGAACGTTCCCGGCGGCGCCGCCGTCCTCGTCTGCGACAACTACGGCGCGCCCGCCCTGAACGCCGACCCGCGCCGCGGCCCCAGCTTCCGCGTCCGGTTGATCGACTGCACGCCGTCGCAGGTCGAGGGCTCCGGCGCGCCCTATCTGGTGACGAGCAACCACCCGCAGATGCCGGGGTACGCGTCGGTGGACCCGAAGCTTCGCGAGTACCTTGACGCGCGCGCGCGGCCGCTCGCGGAATTCCGGCCGTTTCGCGAGGGGACCTTCGCGAAGCCGTACTTCTACGTCGGGGATGCGTTCTTCCTGCCGTTCACGGGCCTGCGGGCGATGGAGCGCGGGGGCCCCGAGGTCACCGTGTGGGCGCTGACTCGGCCCTGAGCCGCGTTGTCGTCTGCGCGACGGGCGTGATAGCGTCATTGGCCATGGGCCTCGACGTTCTCGTCGAGCATCGATCGACGTGGAACGCGAAGCCGGTCCTGGCCGACGTCTATGCCGTCTGGTTCGAGGCGCTCCTGGCCACGCTCGGCTCGTCGCGCCGCCGCGTTCTCGAGCTGGGCGCAGGGCCCGGCTTCCTTTCCGAGTACGCGCGCAGCCGCCGGCCCGACCTGTCGTGGATCGCCGCGGACATCCTGCCCGCCCCGTGGAACGACGTTGCCGCCGACGGCCTCTGCCTCCCGTTCCGGTCGGGTGCTTTCGACACGATCCTGGCCGTGGACCTCCTGCATCACCTGGCCCGGCCTCGGCTGTTCTTCGAAGAAGCGGCGCGCGTGCTCGCGCCCGGAGGATGCGTGGCGGTGGCGGAGCCCTGGGTGACGCCGCTCTCGTATCCGATCTACCGCTGGCTGCATCACGAGGGCTGCACGCTCGGCCTCGATCCCTGGCAACCCTTCGGCGGGAACGGCACCAAGGAGCCCATGGACGGCGACTCGGCGGTCGTTTCGGGCCTCGTGCGCCGCACGCCCGAGGCGGAATGGCGCCGTCTCGGGTTCCGTCCGCCCCGCTGCACGGCGCTGAACGGGTTCGCCTATCTCGCCTCCCTGGGCTTCCGGCGGCGGTGGTCGTTGCTTCCGCGCCGGCTGGCGCCACCCCTGCTTCGCCTGGACGCGGCGGCCCGTGCCCTGGCCCCCGTGCTGGGCATGCGTGTCCTCGCCGTGTGGGAGAGGGAAGCCGCGACATGAGCGGCTCGAGCGTCGGCGCGCCCGAGCGCCGGCGCGCCCGAGCGCCGGCGCCCACCGATCGCATCCGCGACGAGGTCCGCCACTTCTTCGACGAGAACCACGAGGGGATCGAGCGGGCCCGACGGGCCCGCCGCTACTTCTACGGCTACCTGACCCGCGTCATCCAGGCACGGGTCCCGCCGGGCCAGCGCGTCCTCGACATCGGATGCGGGTCCGGCCACCTCCTGGCCGCTCTGGGCCCTTCCGCCGGCGTCGGCATCGACCTTTCGTCTCGCGCGGTGGCCACGGCCCGCGCGGCGCACGGAAGCACGGCGCTACGCTTCATCGAGGGCGACGGAACCGATCCGGAGACGCTCGCGACGGCGGGCGGCCCGTTCGACATCGTGATGATGTTCAACGTCGTCACCCACCTCAGCGACGCGCAGCAGGCGTTCGAGAACCTGCAGCCGTTGTGCCACTCGCGGACGCGGGTGCTCGTCTACAGCTACAGCCGCGTGTGGCAGCCCGTGCTCCGGACCGCGGAGTTGCTCGGCTGGAAGCTTCGGCAGCCGGCCGAGTCGTGGCTCCCCCCCGAGGAGATCGCGCAGATGCTCGCGCTGGCGGATTTCGAGGTGCTTCGCCGCGAGCGCCACGTCGTGTGCCCGATGCACATCCCGCTGCTCGCCGACTTCCTGAACCGCTACGTCGGACGGCTCCCCCTCGTCGACGCCTTCTCGCTGATGTTCGGCATCGTGGCCCGGCCGGCGCCGCACCTCTTTGCCGCCACGCGCTCGCCCCACCCGAGCACCAGCGTCGTCATCCCTTGCCGCAACGAGGCCGGCCACGTGCCATCCCTCGTCGCCCGGCTCCCGGAGCTGGGCGCGGGCAGCGAGTTCATCTTCGTGGAGGGGAACTCCACCGACGACACGGAGGCCGCGCTCCGCCGAGCGATCGCCGAGAACCCCGGCCGCCCGCTGCGCTTCCTGAAGCAGACCGGCCGCGGCAAGGGCGACGCGGTACGGCTCGGCTTCTCGGCCGCGAAGGGCGAGGTGCTGCTGATCCTGGACGCCGACATGGGCGTGGCCCCCGAGGACGTCCCGAAGTTCGTGCGCGCCCTCGTGGCCGGCAAGGGCGAGCTGATCAACGGCTCCCGGATGGTCTACCCGATGGAAGGGCGCGCGATGCGCTTCCTCAACATCCTCGGCAACAAGTTCTTCGCGTTCCTCTTCACGTGGCTCCTCGGGCAGCAGGTCCGCGACACGCTCTGCGGGACGAAGGCGCTGTACCGCCGGGACTACGAGACGATCGCGGCCAATCGGGCGTTCTTCGGGGACTTCGACCCCTTCGGCGATTTCGATCTCCTCTTCGGGGCCGCCCGGCTCAACCTCGGCATCGTGGACGTGGCGGTGCGCTATCACGCGCGCCAGCACGGCGTGACCAACATCTCGCGCTTCCGCCACGGGTGGCTGCTCCTGCAGATGAGCGCCTTCGCCGCCCGCAAGCTGAAGTTCCTCTGACCAGGCCGCCCCCCGCTCAGGCGAGGTCGGCCGCACGCACCGGGAGGCGGCGCAGGCGGCGGCCGGTCGCGGCGAACACCGCGTTCATGACCGCGGGCGCGACCGGAGGCACCGGCGCTTCGCCGATGCCGGAGGGCTGGGCGACCGTCGCGGGCAGGATGTGCGTCTCCACCCGCGGCATGTGGCGCAGGCGCGGCACCGCGTAGTCGCCGTAGCTGCTCTGCTGCACGCGGCCGCCCGCGATCGTGATCTCGCCGAAGAAGACGGTGGCCAGCGCCCACACGACGCCGCTCTCGACCTGGCGCTCGATGTGGAGCGGGTTCACGAACGGCCCGCAGTCGACGGCGGCCACCACCCGGTCCACGCGGACGCCGTCTCCGCCGACAGTCACCTCGGCCACCATGGCCACGTGGGTGTCGCCGTCGTAGACGTTGGCCGCGAGGCCGCGTCCGCGCCCTTTCGGCAGCGGCTCTCCCCAGCCGGCTTTCGCCGCCGCTGTCTCGAGCACGCGGCGGAGCCGCGTGCGATCGATCGTGAGCCCGCCGATCGTGACCGGGCTCGGGCCCTCGAGCAGGTCGAGCCGCAGCGGCAGCGGATCGCGGCCAGACGTGTGGGCCACCTCGTCGAGGAAGGACTCGCGCGCGAACGTGCAGGAGGGAGAGTAGACGGCGCGCCACGGGCCAGAAGGGACCGGCGAGTCGACCAGCACGTAGTCGGTCTCGATGGCCGGGATCGCGTAGGGTATGTCGTAGGCGCCCCACGACTCGTCCTGCCAGTGGGCCGGGTCGTCCATGTCCGCCGCGGACGGCGCGGGGAAGATCGACAGGTACGAGCCGGCCTTGCGGTGGCCCCACGCGACGAGGCGTCCGCTCGCGTCGAGGCCCGCGGCCATCCGGTGCGCGGAGGCCGGCTGGAAGTGGCCGTGGCGCATGTCGTCGGGACGGGTCCACATCACCTGCACCGGCACCCCCACGGCCTTGGCGACGTGCACGGCCTCGACGGCGTAGTCGATGCCGAGGCGCCGCCCGAACCCGCCGCCGATCAGCGTCACGTTCACGCGCACGGCCTCCGGCGCGAGGCCGAGGACCTTCGCCGCCTCGTCGCGCACCTGCTCCGGGGCCTGCGTCGGCGTCCAGATCTCACACCGGCCGCGGGCGACGACGGCGATCGTGTTCATCGTCTCGAGCGGCGCATGGGCCTGGAAGGGATACTCGTACGTCGCGTCGAGGCGGCGGGCGGCGCTGGCGAGCGCGGCCAGACCCGCCCCTTCCCGGCGACTCAGGCGCCCCGGCCCTTGCGCGGCTTCGGCCAGCCGCCGGCGGAACGCGACCGAGTCGAACCCGGCGTGGGGCCCGTCGTTCCACGTGACGTCGAGCGCGTCGCGTCCCTGCAGGGCCGCCCACGTGTCGTCGGCGACGACCGCGATCCCGCTGGGAACCTGGACCACGTCGCGCACTCCGGGCACCGCCCTCGCCCGCGTCGCGTCCCACCGCACCACGGAGCCCCCCAGGACGGGCGGCCGGGCCACCACCGCCTGGCGCATCCCCGGCACCCGCGTGTCGAGGCCGTACACCGCGCGGCCGGTCACGATGCGAGGGCCGTCGAGCCGTCTCGTGGGCCGGCCGACGAGGAGGAGGTCCTCCGCGCCCTTGACGCGCGGGTTGTCCGGCACGGGCAGCTTCGAGGCCGCGTCGGCGAGCGCCGCGTAGGAAAGGCGCCGGCCGGTCGCCCCGTGGATGACCGATGCGTTGATCGCGCGACAGCCACTCGTGTCCACCCCCCACTGCGCGGCCGCGGCGCTCACGAGCATCTCGCGGGCCGCGGCCCCCGCCTTTCGCAGCGCGGCGTACGAGCCGTAGACGCTTCCGCTCCCGCCGGTGCGCAGGCGCTTGAACTCGGGGCCCGGCACGGCCTGGACGAGATCCACGGCGGCGAGGTCGACCTCGAGCTCCTCCGCCACCAGCATCGGCAGCGACGTGCGCACGCCCTGCCCCATCTCCGACTTCCCGACGGTGATCGCCACGGAGCCATCGGCGCCGACGCGCAGCCACGCGTTGGGCCGGAACGAGGCGGCCGGGGCCGCGGCGACCTGGCCCGACCACGCGACGTCGAGGAGGAGCGCGGCCCCGGAAAGCGAGCCCACGCGGAGGGCCTCGCGCCGTGTCATCCTCATCGCGCGCTGCCCGCGGCGAGATGGATCGCGCGCCGGATCCTTTGGTATGTCCCGCAGCGGCAGACCGAGTCCGACATGGCGGCGTCGATGTCCGCGTCGGTCGGATGCGGCTTCTGCTGCAGGAACGCGGCGGCGCACATGATCATCCCCGCCTGGCAGTAGCCGCACTGGGCCACGTCCTCCTCGAGCCAGGCCCGCTGGACCGGGTGGCTCCCGTCGGGCGACAGGCCCTCGATCGTCGTGATGCGGGGGCCGGCCGCGTCACGGACGGCGAGCTGGCACGAACGGGCGGCGCGGCCGTCGATGTGCACCGTGCAGGCGCCGCAGATCCCGACGCCGCAGCCGTACTTGGTCCCGGTCAGGCCCAGCCGGTCGCGCAGGACCCACAGCAACGGCATCTCGGCGGGAGCGTCGACGTCGCGCGCCGCGCCGTTGACGACGAGGCGGAAGGGGGGCATCGGGCGAATCTTACGAGGAGCCGCCCGTTCCCGGGTGTAAAGAGATGTGAGTCCGGCCCGTTGAATTAAATGCGGACGACCGGAGTGGCGCGCAGCGCACCAAGGTGATAGTTAGTGGGCAAATGTCCCAGGGTTCGAGCACCTTGCCGGCGTCCGCCGACGTGGAGGCCCTGGACCGCGCCCGCCGGAAGGCGTACCGCCGGCTCCTGCCCCTCGTCTTCATCTCTTATGTGATCGCGTTCGTCGACCGGTCGAACGTGGCGATCGCGAAGCTGACGATGACCCGCGACCTGCCCGGGTTCGACAACGCGGTCATCGGCTTCGGGGCGGGCGTGTTCTTCCTGGGCTACTTCCTGCTCGAGATCCCCGGCACGCTGATCGTCGAGCGCTGGAGCGCCCGCAAGTGGATCGCCCGGATCATGATCACGTGGGGGATCACGGCCGCGGCGACGGCGCTCGTGAAGACGCCCTTCCAGTTCTACGTCGTGCGCTTCCTGCTCGGCCTCGCGGAGGCCGGCTTCTACCCGGGCGTGATCGTCTACCTCACGCACTGGTTCGCCAGCCGCGATCGCGCGCGCGCCCTGGCCTACTTCTTCGTGGCCACCCCGGTGGCGCAGATCATCAGCCCGAAGATCTCCAACGCGCTGCTCAAGATCGGCACCGACGAGGTGGTGGACGGCCGGATCGTCCACCATGCCGAGCGGCTCGGCCTCGAGGGCTGGCAATGGGTCTACATCGCGTGGGGCATCCCGGCGGTGGTGCTCGGGATCATCGTGCTGTTCGCGCTCACGGACCGCCCCCACGAGGCGCGCTGGCTGAAGCCCGAGGAGCGCGCGGCGCTGGAGGCGGAGCTCGCGCGCGAGAAGGGCGCGCGGCCCGCGAGCCACAAGATGACGCTCATGCAGGGGCTTCGCCATCCCAAGGTGCTCGTGCTCGCGCTCGTGTATTTCCTGGTCGTCACCGGCAGCTACGGCACCGAGTTCTTCATGCCGAGCATCCTCGAGCGCTGGTACGCGCTCAAGTTCGACACGCTGACCTGGCTCGTGATCCTGCCCCCGCTGCTGGCGCTCGCCGGCCAGCTCTTCGTGGGCTGGAGCTCGGACCGGACGAAGGAGCGGCGCCTGCACACCGCCGTGCCCATCGCCTGCGGAGCGCTGGGACTCCTGCTCGTGACGCAGACCCGCGGCCACCTCGCGGTGACCGTGCTCGGGTTCATGATCGCCTA
>Ga0066683_10001181_pt1 | contig 10114 bp, 11 predicted proteins | sample GraSoiAngelo_132_FD_62296 | JGI IMG/M metagenome (GOLD analysis project Ga0066683, IMG submission 62296) | Grasslands soil microbial communities from the Angelo Coastal Reserve, California, USA - 14_0929_02_40cm | ecosystem: Environmental > Terrestrial > Soil > Grasslands | place: USA... | reverse complement strand
GTGATCAACGTCGGGCTGCCGCATCGCCGCAACCCAGCACTGCGCCACTGGAAGCTCGGGCTGGCGCTGGCCGTGGTCCCGATTGTCTTCAGCGCGGCGCTCAGCCGTTTCGGGCACCATGTGATCTTCACCCTGCCCGCCATCCCGGTCATTGGTGGCGCCTGGAGCTGGGAGGCCGTCGCCTACGGCGCCTCCACCGGCGTGGCCCTCCTGCTGACCGTGGCTGTGTTTGCCACGCTGCAGGCCAATGTCCGCAGCGCCGACCTGGTCGCGCTGCTTCCCCGACCGTTGTATCGCGCCGGCACGGTTTTCGCGTTGTCGCTCGCGTTCGCGCCCAAAACGATCGCGTCGTTTCAGGCTCTTTTGGAGGCGCGCCGGCTGCGCGGGCAACGAGCGGGGTGGCGATCGGCTCCCGGGCTGGTCGTCCCGCTCCTGCTCACCATGCTCGAGCAAGCGCTTCAGTACGGCGAATCACTGGACGCTCGCGGCTACGGCAGCCGCCGGCGCTCGCACTACCGGCCGCTTGGCTGGTCGCTCTTCGATGGGTTCGTGATCGGGGCCTCACTCGCATCCCTGATCCTCGACCTCGTGCTCAGCCCGCAGCCGTATAACCCGTATCTCGACCTGGCGCCGAGTCTGCCTTCTGCCGCCAGCCTGCTGAGCATCTTGCTCCTCGCCGCCCCGGCGTTGCGGGGCACCCCCCGAATGGACCATGCCACTAATCGCGCTTGAGGGCGTCCGCTACCGATACCCCGAGGCCGACGGCCCGGCCCTCGACGGGATCACGACGGCTGTCGAGCCCGGCCAGGTCATCCTGTTGCGAGGCCCGTCGGGCAGCGGAAAGTCGACGCTGCTGCGCTGCCTCAACGGTCTCGTCCCACACAGTACGGGTGGTGATTTCGCCGGCCGGGTGACGGTCTGTGGCCTGGACACGCGCGTGCACCTCCCTCGCGAGCTTGGCGCTCGGATCGGCTTCGTGTTTCAGCACCCGGATGCGCAGTTCGTGCTCGAGGACGTCGAAGCCGAGCTCGCATTCGGGCTCGAAAACCTGGGCCTCGACAGAGGCGTGATGCGAAAGCGCATCGAGGAGACGATCGATCAGGTGGGCATCAACGCCCTGCGGCATCGCCGGATTGCGACCCTGTCGGGCGGCGAGCGACAGCGGGTAGCGATCGCCGCCGCGCTCGCCATGCACCCGGCGGCCCTGGTGCTCGACGAGCCGACCTCGCAGCTCGATCCGCAAGCCGCGGAGGATGTCCTTCAGGTTGTGCTCCGACTCGTTGCCGACCTGGGGATGACGACGGTGATCGCCGAGCACCGGGTGGAACGCATCGCGCCCTTCGTCGACCGAATCTGGACGATCGACGCGGGTCGGCTGCAGGACCAGGCGCCTCGCGAGGCGGTGGCAGAGGGGGGTGCGCGGCCACCCGTGGTCGACCTCGCGCTTCGAGCGGGCTGGTCGCCCATCCCGCTGGGCCTCCGTGATGCACGGGTCCGGGCGCAGAGCCTGGCGGCGGCCATCCCCGACAACCCGCCGGCGGATGGCGCGGGTACGGTCATCGCCCGGCTCGACCGCCTCGGCTATTCGTATCCCAGCGCGCGGGCTGTCGAAGACGTCTCGCTGACGCTGCGGCGCGGCCAGGTCACCGCCCTGATGGGCCGCAACGGATCGGGGAAGACGACGCTGCTGAGACTGATCGGCGGGACTCTCCGCCCGCAGCGCGGCCGGCTGCACAGCGAGGGGCGAGTTGCGTACGTCCCCCAGGATGCCGATGCGCTGCTGTTCGCGGCGACGGTCCGGGACGAACTTCGTGGCCAGCCTGAGGATGTGATCGCGCCCTTCCAGGCGTGGCTGCCACGCTATCCCAGGGATTTGAGCGCCGGCGAACGCCAGCAACTCGCGATCGCCGTGGTAGCGGGGCAGGCCGACCTGCTGTTACTCGACGAGCCGACCCGCGGGCTCGATCCGGTGGTGAAAAAGGCGCTGACGAGTTTTCTGCGCTTGCGCGCGGCTTCGGGCGCCGCCATGCTGATCGCGACCCACGACGTCGAGTGGGCCGCGCGCACGGCCAACCGCGTGTTACTGATGGCGGACGGCGAAGTTTACGCAGATGGCCCGCCCCGCACCGTGCTCAGCGATTCCCTCGTCTTCGCCACCCAGATCAACAAGCTGCTAGGCCGCGGCTGGCTGCTGCCCGACGAAGTGCCGGTGTGACGCGCTGGTTGACCGGCCGCCTGGCGGATGCAGTGCTGATTGTCGTATCCGGTGCCGGGCTCGGCCTGTTCGTCGCCCCGCTCGTCCTGGGTGCCAGGTTTCCGCAGGCGGTCGCACTCTTCAGCGGCCTGGTGGCCGTCTCCGCGTTGGTGGTCCTTGGCGTGGCGCTCCAGACGCATCAACTGTCGACTCGGTTACTCGCCATCCTGGCCGGCCTGGTGGCCGTCGATGCCACCCTCCGGCTGGTGATCGTGGTCGGCCTGCTCGGCTTCTCACCGATCTTCTTCCTGATCATTGCCGGTGGATTTGTGATGGGGCCGAGCTTTGGCTTCGCGAGCGGCGCCCTCACCCTGCTGGTCTCCGCCGTGCTCACAGCCGGCCTTGGCCCCTGGTTGCCGTATCAGATGCTTGCCGCCGGCTGGGTGGGAATGGGTTCGGGGTACCTCGGGCGCCTGAGCCGGCGATCCAAATCACGATTCGGTATCGCGCTGCTGTGCTGCTACGGCGGTGTCGCGGGCATCGCCTACGGCCTCTTGCTCGATCTCTGGGAGTGGCCGCTGCTGCTCGCCCCGGCGTCGTCCCCGCTGAGTTGGGCGCCCGGGCTTGGAATCAGCGATCTGGTCCGCCGCTTCGGCGGCTTCTACCTCTCGACCTCGCTTGTCTACGACTCCTTCCGGGCGGTCGGCAACATCGTGCTGATCGCGCTCCTCGGCCCGGCGGTGATCACCGCCCTCGACCGGTTCCGTCGGCGCTTCCTCGTCAACTGGACGGTTGGGCGACCGGTTCTGGAGCAGGCCACGGGTAAGATTTCGAGAGATGTCGGAACTCCCGCCTGAGCTCGCGGTCGAGCCCGAACCAACCGATGCGGACCCTCCGCCTGAAGCCGTTCGCCCTGACCGGCCGCGCATCTGGCCGGAGGAGCCGCGCGCCCCGCGACCGCAGATCAAGCGGCCGATGGAAGAATGGTTGGCGGAGTTCGAGGAGCGGGTCAGGCAGGACCCACATCCACGCGAGCAGCCCAGCCGGCGCCGCCGCCCGCGCGGGCTGGCTCGGATTGTTCCCGCGGCAGCGCGGCCGGAGCCGCCACGGAAAGACGTCGCCGCGGAGCGTGGGCGGCCACAACCGGCCGATCAGCAACGTCGCGGCCGCCGCCGGCGGCGGGGCGGGCGCGGACTTGCGCCGGGCCAACCCGGAGCCGTACAGGCTCAGGTTCAGGCACGACCACCCGCGGCGCCGTCGCGGCGGCGAGATCGGCCCCCACCCCGACCCTCGCCCGCGAAGGGAGAGAGCCCCCAGCCGGATCCAAATCGCCGCCGCCGCCGTCGAGGTCGGGGCCGGGGTCGCGGCCAGCGACCGGGCGGTCCGCCAGGCCAGGGCGGCCCGCCAAGCCCCGGTGACGGTGCCCCGCCCGGCTGATCCGTTGCGGATCAGGCTGAATACGCCGGAATAGAATGGACCAGCGAGGCGTTGGCATGGATAGCGACTTTTCGCTTTTTGAGAGGCACGTCGACGCGCTCTATCGCAGCGCGCTGCGCCTCACGAGGAAGCCGGAGGACGCCGAGGACCTGGTGCAGGAAACGTATTTGCGAGCCTACCGCTATCGAAACCGTTTCAAGCCCGGCACGAACGAAAAGGCCTGGCTGTTCACGATCATGACCAATGTCTTCCGCAACCGGTTGCGTCAGCGGCCGGCACCCACCGAGCCGCTCGACCAGCCCGGAACCGACTTCTCGATCTACGACCAGTTGCGCCGGGAGGGGATGCCGGTGCACCTGATGTCTCCCGAGGAGATCATCGTCGAACGCGGGTTCGGCGACGAGGTGAAGCACGCGCTCGAGGAGTTGCCACTGCCCATGCGGATGGTCGTGGTGCTTGTCGACGTCGAGGATTTCTCCTATAAAGAGGTAGCGTCGATCCTGGGGATCAAAATTGGAACGGTGATGTCCCGGCTGCACCGCGGCCGCCAGGCACTGCAAAAGAAACTATGGGAGTACTCCGGCCGGCCCAAGGCGCGGCCGGTGGCCGTGGGAGCACACTGATGGGCGATCACTGTGAGCAGACGATGCGAAAACTCTCGGGCTACATCGACCGCGAACTCAGCGATGCGGAGGTCCGCAGCGTCAAGGCGCACCTGGATGACTGCCCACCGTGTGACAAGGTCTTCGATTTCCAGGCGGAGATGAAGCGACTCGTCCGCAGGGAGTGCTGCACCGACGATGCCCCCGCGCGGCTGCGGGAGTGGGTCCGGCAGCTCGCAACCGAAAAAGCGCCAGCTCGCGACCAAGAAGCCTAAGCCGGCGGATGATCGTCGACCTGGCCCTGGCGTTTCTCGCCGGACTACTGTCCTTCGCGTCGACCTGCGTCCTGCCGCTGGTGCCGGCTTACGTCGCGTATATGGGCGCCGCGGCCGCGGGCACTACGATGACGGTCCGGCAGCAACTGGGAGTCCTGGGCAACGCCGCGTTGTTCGTGGCCGGGTTCGCTTCGGCGTTCGTCGCGCTGGGCGCCTCCTTCGGCCTGATCGGTGCGGACTTGAAGGCCTACCGTCCGCTCCTCCTGCAGGTGTCCGGCGTCGCGCTGGTGTTGATCGGGATCGCGCTTCTGACGCTCGGCCGCATTCCCGGGCTGATGGGCGAGAAGCGCTTCGACATCGCCCACCGCCTGCCCCGCGCGCCCTGGGCCTCGTACGTGATCGGCCTCGCCTTCGCGATTGGATGGACGCCCTGCGTAGGGCCCATCCTGGCCGCCATTTTGCTGCGCGCCGGCAGCAGCGGCACGGCCGCCCAGGGCGCCCTCCTGCTGGCGGTCTATTCCGCCGGCCTTGGGTTGCCATTTCTGATCGCGGCCGGAATCTCGGGCGTGCTCACCCGGCTGCTCGCACGATTGCGCGGCGCCTATGCGGTCCTCAATGGGGTGGCGGCAGTCTTTCTGATCGGGATGGGGATTCTGATTTTCTCCAACCGCTTGACCGTCTTCAATGACTTCTTCCCGGTGGTGGCCGTGACGACCCCGTGGGATTCTCATTTTCAGAGCGACGAAGGGACGCTGCCAACGACTCACGGACCGGTGCAGGTAGGCAAGCCCGCCCCCGCCTTCACCCTTACCGACACTGACGGGCGCCGAGTCTCGCTTTCGCAGCTCAAGGGCAAGCCCGTCCTGATCAGCTTCTGGGCGACGTGGTGTGTGCCCTGCCGCGAGGAGCTCCCGCTGATCCGTGATGAGTACCTGGCGCACCGCGCCCAGGGCCTGGAAGTCGTCGCCATCGACTGGGGCGATGAATCGGCGGATACCGTGCGCAGGTTCTGGACCAGCCTGAAGCTGCAGCCGGCACCGTTCCTCGACCCCGATGGTCGGGCGGCCACGGCGTACGGGGTGACGCTCAGCAGCACCGGATTGCCGGTCAGCGTCCTGGTCGCGCGCGACGGCACCGTCAGCAGCTACGAACCGTTCCCGCTGAGCAAGGAGTTTCTCGACCCGGCGCTTGCGAAGATCCTCTCGTGAGCCAGGTGCCAAAGACCGGCACCTGGTCCGGGCGCGGGCTCTGGCGTTACCGCGCCGACCTGGCGGTTCGCGGCGAACCCGTCACGCTGGGCGAGGGCGCCACCCCGATCGTGCCCTACGAGAAATTCCTCCTGAAGCTCGAGAGCATCTCCCCAACCGGCTCGTTCAAGGATCGCGGGGCCGCCACCGCCATCACGGCGGCCCGTGCCGCCGGAGCACAGACGGTCGTGGAAGACTCCTCGGGCAATGCCGGAACGGCGATCGCCGCCTATGCGGCCGCCGCCGGACTGCAGGCGCGGATCTTCGCGCCGGATGACATCGTGGCGTCGAAGGCCCGCGCGATTCAGGTGTTGGGCGCCGAGCTCGTAAAGATCTCCGGGCCGCGCTCAGCCGTCACCGAGGCCGCTTTGATGGCGGCCAGGGACGCCTACGATGTTGGCCACGCACGCGACGACACCTTTCTCGAGGGGACCAAGACCATCGCCTACGAACTCTTCGAGGAGCTCGGCGACGAGTTGCACGACATCGTGACGCCGGTTGGCCAGGGCACGGTCCTGATCGGGCTTGCGATGGGCTTCGCTGATCTGGTGGCCGCTGGCCGCATGGCGCGGGCGCCAAAGCTGCACGGCGTGCAGTCGGAGGCGTGCGCACCGCTGGTTCGCGGCGCCGCGATCGGCCGGCCGGCGCCGGTCGTGCGCCAACCCTCGATCGCCGACGGCATCCGCATCCCCGAGCCGACCCGGGCGGAGCGCAGTTACGCCGCGGTCCGGTACAGCGGAGGTCGCTGGATCGCCGTGCCCGATGACGCGATCGAGCAGGCCTGGCGGCAGGCCGCCACCGTCGGGATGATGATCGAGCCGACCTCGGCTGCGGCGATTGTCGGGGCCCGCACCATGCATCTTCCGCTGGGGGCGGTCCTCATCATCACAGGATCCGGGCTGAAGGCGATCGAGCGCTACTAGAACCCCCGGCCCGTTCCCTGGCGCGGGCGATGGTTTGCGGGTCGTACGCGAGGGCCAGGCGAGCGCCCCAGAGATCGATGTGATAGCCGGGAAGGCGACGGCGGCCTGCGCGCGGGGTATCGAGGTCTGGTAGCGACTTGACTTCGAGCGCGCGGCGCGGGATCGACTTGCTCGCGGCCCAGGCGAGCAGGCGTTCGGGGTCGGAACTGACGACTTTCCCGTACCAGCCCGGCCCGAAGCGCGCGTGCTCGAGATACACAAGTGGGGCCAGCCAGAGGCCGCCGGCAGCGGCGTAGCGGAATCCTTCCGCCCGACGGTCGAATGCGCGCGGAACGTCAGGCGGCACGGACCAGGAACCGGCCGGGGTCGAACGCCTCGAGGGGAAGACGAGGCCGCCGCCCCGCCAGGAGGTCCAGGACCAGCTCGCCGGTGATGGGAGCCAGGAGGATACCTTCGCGGAAGTGCCCGGTGGCGAGGACGATCCCGTCCCATCCGGGCGGCCGTCCCAGCAATGGGAGTCGGTCGGGAGTGCCCGGCCGTAAACCGGCCCAGGCGGACAAGACTGTCGCGTCGGCCAGGCGCGGCACCAGCTGCGGAGCGAGGTCCAGCAATCCGGCGATCCCTGTCGCGGTGGGTCGCGCGTCGAACCCAACCTCCTCGACGGTTGTGCCCACGATGGTCGAACCGTCGGCTTTCGTCAGGACGTATCCGCGACTGGAGCTGACCGCGTGGTGGAGCGGCGTTGCGGTCGTTGACAGGGCCACCAGCTGGCCACGCACGGGCCGCACCGGGATCGGGGTTCGCAGTGCGTCTGACCAGGCCGAGGCCCATGCCCCATTCGCGACGATGGTCTCGGGCGAACGGATGGTCTCGCCGCCGAGGGCGACACCAATCACGCGATCGCCCTGCTTGAGCAGCCGATCGATCGAAGCGCCTTCCAGAACGACGGCGCCCAGATCGGTCGCGGCGCGTGCCAGCGCCTGGGCAAGGGCACGCGGCAGGAGCTGGTAATGGTCTTGATAGAGCAGCGCGGCTCGCACTCTTGGGTTCAGCGCCGGTTCGAGGTCCATCGCGGCGGCCCCGTCGAGCCAGCCGACCGTCATTCCCTGATCCAGCTGCCAGCCGCGGTGAGCCCGCAACTGCGCCTCCTCGGCTTCGTCGAGCGTGACGTGGAGCAGTGAGGCCCGGCGATACCCGATGTCGAGCCCGGTCCGTTCCAGCAGCTCAGCCGCCAGCGCTGAGAAAAGGCGGGCACTCTCGCTCGCGAGCGCGGAGTAGGCCGGCGGCGTGCCCCGGTCGGGGTTGAGCTGGATCATTCCCGCCGACGCGCCGGTGGCCTCCCCACCCACCCGGCCACGATCAAAAACCATGACCTTCAGACCGGCTTTTGCCACCTGGTAGGCGATCGAAGTTCCGATGGCGCCGGCGCCGATCACGATGACGTCCGGACTCACGAATCGATCTTAGTGTGACTTAGTCGATGAGGCGGCGGAGCCGCTGGTCTTCGCTGGCGCGGGCCCCCTGATAGAGGGCGCAGGTGGCCACCTTCCCCAGGCACGGCGGCGACGGCCACTTCACCACCCCCCAGAAGTGGTGGACGCTGCGGTCGACGTGGCAGTCCGCCTGAAAGACTTTCAGGAAGGCCTGGCGTTTGCGAAGGATCTGCTCAAGATACGGACAGCGCATAGGCAGGAAAAGTGATACTCCAAGGCTAACACGAGGCTGGCCACGTGCGCCCTGTCGTCGCCCTCTTCTAGCCAGACAACGCAGCGTCCAGACGCTTCTGGCCCGATTCGGGCTCACTTCCACCGACCCGTTACACTCAGCCGTGCGCATGTTCGGATCGGGATCTGAAACGTAATCTCTATGGCCGAGACTGGGTTCTGGCGATCCCCTTCCATGCTGTCCTGGTGGCGACGCCGCCGCCCGTCGAGTTCGCAATCCGGGGAACGAGCACGCCGCCTGGTCTTCGTCCTGGGTGGCGGCGGCAGCCGCGGCGCCTGCAGCGTGGGCGTGCTCAAGGCCCTGCTCGAAGCCGGCATCAAGCCGGACGGGCTCGTCGGTTGCAGCTCCGGCGCGTTCAATGCGGTTGCGCTCGCCGCCAAACCGGACCTCCAGACGATCGAACAGCTGGCCCACGTGTGGGGATCGATCCGGAACCGCGACCTGTTTGACCGCAACCCCCTGCGGATGGCGTACCGCTACATGCGCAGCCGCAACAGCTTCTTCGACAGCCGCTACCTGCGCACCCTCGCCGCCATGAACCTGCCGGCCACCTTCGACCAGCTGACGCTTCCCTGCGCGGTGATCGCGACCAACCTGACCCGGGCCCGAAAGGAAATCTTTACGACGGGTAGCGTGCCGGACGCGGTGGCGGCGTCCTCCGCGATTCCGGGATTGTTCAACCCCTACCGGATCGGCAACGAGGAATTCGTCGATGGGGCGGTGGCAGAGAACGTCGGCCTGGCGGAGGCGATTCAGCTCGGCGCCACCCACATCGTCGCCATCGACAACAGCACCTCGAACCCACGGCGGCCACCGAACCACACCCTGACCGGCATCCTGGCGCAGAGCATCCAGATCATGCTGGGCCAGCGAATGCTGGAAGAGTATCAGCGCTTCGCGCAGCAGGCGGAGATCTGCCTGCTGGTGCCCAACGTCGAGTTCGGCACAGCCGGAACCGACTTCAGTCAGGTGGATCGTCTGATCGACGAGGCCTACGCGCGCACGCGCGCTTTTCTCCAGGCCGGCGGCCTCGACCGTCACGGGCGCCTCGAGCCGGGGATCCACTACATGCTGCCGCCTCGGCGCCAGACGGTCGTCTCGCTGGCCCAGTGACGGTCGCCGCAAAAAACCCCAGCCGCCTGGCGCGGTGGCTGCGATGGCTGTGGCCGCTCAGCCTGCTGCTGGTCGCGTGGGTGATTGCCCCGCTTCGGGCCGGGGCGACCTATCCGGGCATGCCCTGCACGGCGACGGCCGACACCGTTTTCAGCCTGGCGTCGTACGCGGTGCTGTTCATTCCGACGGCCGGCCTGCTGCTCTGGCTGAGCCGTCGGCTGATTCCGGCTGCCCTTCGACGGGGCCTTCTGGCATGGGCCGGCGGTCTCACCGCGGTCGCGATCGGCATCGCAATCGTCTTCCTCGCCTTTGCCGGCGTGTCGGCCGACCGCCGGCCGTTTCGAACCGGCGAACAAACGGTCAACTGTCCCGGGCTGGGCGCAGGCTTGCAGGCCATGCACTGCTGGAAGGACGGCAGCACGCTCGAGATGAACGTCTATGGCCAGCGGCCGCTGGACCTGGGCGGCGTTCAGTCGATGGCACGGGCGCTCCGGGGGACGAGGCAGGATGCCGTCCTCTTCGAGGCCTTCGTCCTCGATACGACGGATCGGGGCATTGTCGACTACTCCAACGGGCGCCTGTTCGTGCTGCAGCGTCC
>Ga0066683_10001179_pt1 | contig 10121 bp, 8 predicted proteins | sample GraSoiAngelo_132_FD_62296 | JGI IMG/M metagenome (GOLD analysis project Ga0066683, IMG submission 62296) | Grasslands soil microbial communities from the Angelo Coastal Reserve, California, USA - 14_0929_02_40cm | ecosystem: Environmental > Terrestrial > Soil > Grasslands | place: USA... | reverse complement strand
CGCCGCGCTATTTCGAGCAGCACGTCGTCGCGCAGGACGCGCCCTCGCGGCCGATCCCGCTTCTGCGCCTCCTGCTCCCGCCAGGCCGCCAATTCGCGCAGCACCGCCCGCGCGCGCGGCTTCAACCCCTCCCATCCCCTGATCTTCTGGTACCGGATCTGCGGCGATCTCGACTCCTCGCCCGTGGACACCTGCAGACGCCGAAATTCTTCCTCCACCCACTCCAACCGGCCCAGCGATTTCAACCGGTCATGAAGACGGGAGTGCAAGGTGAAGAGATGACGCACGTCCTCGACGGCATATTCGAGCTGTTGCGGCGTCAGGGGACGCTGCGCCCAGTTCGTGAAGGTTTCGGATTTCTCCAGCACGACGCCGACGACTTGCGACACCAATTGTCCATAACCGATCTGATGGCCATATCCCAGCATCGCGGCGGCCACCTGCGTATCGAAGATCGGGCTCGGCACAGAACCGGCCTTGACAGAAAAGATTTCGAGATCCTGGCGCCCGGCATGCATGATCTTGAGGATCCGGTCGTCCCGAAGCACATCGAAGAGCGGATCGAGAGCGGGCAGAGCCTGATGATCAATAATAGCGGTAACGTCATCGTTCGCCACCTGAATGATTTCGAGGCGGGGCGAGAAGCTGTCTTCGCCCATGAATTCCGTGTCGAGAGCCAGGCGCTCACGGTCCCTGAGGCGCTCGCACAGCGCTTTGAGGCTGGCGTCGTCCCGGATGTACTCGGCGCTCGGAAGTTTCTTGGTCATACCAGCGCCGCCCAATCGGGGGCCTTGGGGATTGACTGCATGGAAGGATTATATGCCAGACCGGCGGGAAAGACCCGCCGCAGCGCAGCGCGCCGTCCAGAGTGCTGGACGGCGCACGGCTGATTCATCGAAACGCTATTTCCGGAGAAAGGGCTTGGAATCTTCGCCCGTGAAACCGGTCACGGTCAGGAGCTCAAGACCCCTCTTGCCGTCAGGGACAGTGACGGTGATCGTCTTGTCATCCACCTGGCTGAACTTCGCGGGACTGCCCGGACCGAACGAGACGCCGGAGAGACAGCCTGCATCGCCAAAGTTCTCCCCGGTGATGGTGATCTTCGCACCGGTCGCGCCTTCATCTGGAGAAACTTTCCTGATTTTCGGCGTGACACCCGAGCAGCTACGGGCCTTGGCGACCTTGTCCGCACCCGAAGCCTTGGTGGCGAGAATCCCCGGTGAGCCCGGGACCTTCGCGAGGGGTTTGGCCTCCGCGGGGGCCTTTGCCTCCAGAGTCGCTTTCGTCTTTTTCGGCTTCGCAGTCTCCTCGGCTGCCAGGGACAAGGCGCTTTGGGCAATGAAGGTGAAGGCTGCGAAGACCACCAGCACACGCACGACCGACATCATCGTCATAGTGTCCTCCTTACTTAAATATACGATCCTGGCACCGCGTAATACGGTCGTATAACAGCGGCATCCTAACCGACAAATAATGGCGAGTCAATGAAAATGAGGCGATGAGCCGCCGAAGGGGAAGTGGCTGACGATGGGAGTAGGGCCAAGACCTGAGAAGATGCTCGTCGCGAGCACGACCTGATTCATGAACCACTGAGGGTACACTCCCAGAATAAACGTCCCGGCGAGGCCGATGTAGATCACGGCCTTCAGCGCGCCGGGCACAACGATCGGCGAGGGATCGATCGGCTCGTTGATGTACATCTTCTTCACCACGATGATGTAGTAGTACATCGAGATGATGATGCTGATCAGCCCGATGGTGATCAGCGTGTACAAACCTTCCTGGATGGCCGCCACAAACACATAGAGTTTGCCGATGAACCCGGCGAGCGGCGGCACGCCCGCGAGCGAGAACAAAAAGATCAGCATGGAGAACGCCAGGAACGGCGAGCGGCGGTTCAGCCCGCTATAGTCCTCAATCTCATCGCTGTTCGAGGCATGACTGAAGGCGATCACAACGGCGAATGCGCCGAGGTTCGCGAAGAGATAGGTCAGGAGGAAGAACAGGACGGAGTCGGCACCCATGCGGGTCCCCGCCGCCATGCCGATCAGGATGGTGCCGATCTGCGCAATCCCCGAGTACGCCAGCATCCGTTTGATGTTGCGCTGCGCGATCGCGACGATGTTCCCGTAGAGCATCGAGAGAATCGCCATGCCGGCCATCAGCCAGACCCATTCCGGCTTGAAGGACGACAATGTCGAGAAGAACATGCGCAGCAGAATCGCGAATGCCGCGCCCTTGGGCGCAATGGACAGGAACGCCGTGACCGGCGTCGGCGCGCCCTGATAGGTATCCGGAATCCAGGAATGCAGCGGCGCCGCGCCGATCTTGAATCCCATCGCGGCAAAGATCAGCAGCCATCCCACCGCCAGGCCGGTGGTCATCGGCGTCGGCGACGCCACCATGTCCGGGAAGATGAGCTGGCCCGTCTCGCCATACACCAGGCTGATCCCGTACACGAGCAGCGCGGCGGCGAAGACGCCGAGGATGAAGAACTTGAGGCCGGCCTCGCTGGAACGCAAATCATCCCGCAGGTAGGCCACCAGCACGTAAAAGCCGAAGGTGCTGAATTCCAGCGTGACGAACACCGACAGTAGGTCGTTCGCCGAGGCCATGAACATCATGCCGAGCGCGGCCATCATGACCAGGAAGTAATATTCGGCCTTGAAGAACCGGAATCGGCCGACGAAGTCTATGGACGCGAGCGTCACCAGCACCGCCGCGCCGACCACGAAGATCTTAAAGAAGAGCGCCAGGCGGTCCAGCACGAACATCCCTTTGAACAGGACGCCGCTGACGCCATCGTGGTAGTACCAGAGGAGACAGCCAAGGGCCACGGCAAGGCCCGCCACGCTCAGGAGGGCGATGGTTTTGGTCGTCACTCGCGGCATCATGAAGTTCACGCACAGGACGACGCAGATCCACAGCGTCACCCAGAGCTCGGGCAGCATGAGCAATAGGTCGTTCAAGGACAGATTGAGGTCGAAGCTCATGGGATGACCTGGCTGGCATTCATCAACACCGGCGAGACTTCGATGATCCGCGCCAGGATCGGGTCGACGCCGGAGCGGATTACGTTCAGCAGGCGACCGGGAAAGATGCCGGCCACGACGCTGCACGCGATCAGGATCAGCAGCGGCAGCCGGTCCACCCAGCCGCGCGCGTCATGCGCATGGGAGCCGATCTCGCTCAACTGACCATAGAACAAGCCCCGCATCATTCTGAACAGATAGGCCATGGTCAGCACGATGCCGAGCACCGCAATGATCGTCTGCACGGGATACCTGCCCCAGCTTCCCAGCACGATCATCACCTCGGCCACGAAATTGACGGTCCCCGGCATGCCGATCGAGGCCATGCACGCATCGATGAAACAGCCGGCGACAAACGGCATCTTCGAAACGAGCCCGCCGAGCGAGGGAATGTCCCGGCTATGGGTTTGATCGTAGACCCAGCCGGCCATGGCGAACAGCATACCGGTCGCCAACGCGTGCGCGAACATATACAGCACCGCGCCCGACAGGCTGATGTAATCCAAGGCCGCCATCCCGAGAAAGACATAGCCCATATGGCTCGAGCTGCTGTAGCCGATCACATACTTGGTGTCGCGGGCATAGTAGGCGACGTAGCCGCCATAGAGGATGCTGCCGATGCACAGGACGGCCGCGATGGGCATCAGGGCATGGGTGGTGTCGGGAAGAATCTGAAAATCTGTCCGGATGATCGAGAAATGGCCGAGCTTCATCAGGACGCCGGCATGCAGCATGCTCGTGGCCGCGGGCGCGGCGGCGTGCCCGACGGGTGACCACGAATGGAGCGGCCAGAGCGGCGCAATGGAAGCGAACCCGAAGAAGCACAGCAGCCAGATGACCACCGCCAGTGTCCCGTCGAAATGCGCCTTCTCGGCCAGCACGGGAATGTCGAAGGTGTGCACCCCGGAGAACTTGTAGATCAACAGGATTCCCATCAACGCCACGACCGCTCCCGCCGAGAGGAACAAGGTGAGCTTCATCGCCGCATATTCCTTGCTGTTGCGGGCGAAGTTCAAAATGAACCCTGGTGAGTCGCGCAGCTCCTTACCCTCCGGATTCGTCATCTCCAGATAGCCCTTGGTATGGCTGCCCCAGATGCCGAGCAAGGGGTACATCGGGATCACGGACATCTCGTAGAAGAAATACAGGAAGAACAGATCCAGCGAGACGTACACACCGATGGTGGCGCCGGCGAGCACCAGCAGGAACGCGTAAAACTCCTTCGTTCGGTCCTTGATATGCCAGGAAATGAAGATGCCGGTGAAAAGCAGAATGGCCGAGGCCAAGACCATCGGGACGCCGATGCCATCCACGCCGAGGTGGAACTGAATCCCGAGCTGCTCGGACCAGAGGTAGTTCTGCTGAAATTGGTAGCCGCCCTTGTGCCAGTCGAACGCGAACAACAGATAGAACGAGGCAAAGAACGAGATGCCGGAAAAGAGCACGGCCACCTGGCGCACCAGGAACGGCCGGCGGTTGGAGACAAACAGGAGGACCACGGCGCCCACGAACGGCGCGAACAGAATGATGCTGAGGAGGTAGCTTTCGGTCATGGCGGGAGACGCCTGTCAGCCACCGGGGAGACCATTTGTGTCTCTCTCGGAGCCTTCACAAAGGAGCCACGATCCAGCCGATCCGTCAACGCCTGCACCGAGCCATTCATGATGTTCAGGAATGGCGCCGGATAGAGGCCGATCCAAAAGATCATCACGCTCAGCGCCACCGCGATCCCCCACTCACGCGGCCGGAGATCCGAAAGCGGTTTCGTGACGGCCGTTCCCGCCGGCCCGAAGAATGCCCGCTCGTAGTACCACAGGAAATAGCCCGCCCCGAGGATCACCCCTAAGACGCCGATCGCAGCGAGCAGCCAATGGGCGCGGAATGCGCCCAATAAGATGAGAAACTCGCCCACGAAGCCGTTCGTGCCGGGCAGGCCGATAGATGCTAATCCCAAGATCAAGACAAACGCCGCAAGCAGCGGCACCTTGTGCGCCAGCCCTCCATACGCCAGGTAGTCGCCGGTCCCCGTGCGGTTGTAGAGAAATCCGGTCAGGAAAAAGAGTCCCGCTGTCGAGAATCCCAGGTTGATCATCTGGAGCAGGCTACCCTGGAGGCCCTGGAAATTCAGGGCGAACAGTCCGAGCATGACGAAGCCGAGGTGGCTGATGCTTGAAAAGGCCAGCAGCCGCCGGAAGTCGGATTGGACGAGCGCGATGAACGCGCCGTAAATGATCGCCGCCAATCCCAACCCCGCCATGACCCACATCCACGCTCGCGACGCTTCCGGCAACAACGGGAGACTGAATCGGATGAAGCCATAGGTGCCGAGCTTCACACCCGCCAGGACGACGCTCATCACGATCGGCCCTTCGACCAGGGCGGTCGGCATCCAGGTGTGAAACGGGAAGATCGGCGCTTTGAAGGCGAACCCGAAAAACAGCAAAAAGAAAATCAGCGTCTGACGTTCAAGCGGCACCGGCACGTTCAGCAGTTCCACGAGATCGAATGAATACAAGGGTTGCGTCCCATGCAGGACTGCGTCGGCATGGAAATTCAAGTTCAGCAAGACCAGGCCGACCAGCATCAGCACCGATCCCGTCAGCGTGTAGAGAACGTATTTCAAAGCCGCATAGTGGCTCTGTGGCCCCGGTCCCCAGAGCTTGATCAGGAAGTAACTCGGCAGCAGCATCAGCTCCCAGAAGACGAAAAATAAGATGAGGTCGAGGGAGGCGAAGACTCCGATCATGCTGCCTTCGAGGCCCAGCAATGCCATGAAGTACGGCTTGAGCAAGGCCGTGCCCGTGTCCCAGGAATAGATCATGATCAGCAGCGTGAGAAATGCCGTGAGCGGAATGAACAACACGTTGATGCCGTCCACACCCAGGTGGTATCCGATGCCGATATCCGGAATCCACGGCATGCGCTCGGAGAACTGAATGTCGGCGCTCTGCGACACAAAGTACTTCAGCAGCAACACCGAGATGAAAAGCTCCAGCCCGGCGATCGCGACGGCGGACTTTCGGATCAAGTCTTCGTCTTTTTGGAACAGCCAGATGATCACGGCGCCGAACAGCGGCAGGAAGATGAGGACCGTCAGGATGGGAAAGCCGCTCTGTTCGGCTGCGGCGATCTCGTTCAAAATCATGATCCGCCTCCCACCCAGAGGAACAAGACGATGAGGTTGACGAGAATCACAAAGCCCGCGATGAGGATCGTCGCGTAGTGGTGCACCAATCCTGACTGCAACTGGCGAAGCAGCCGTGCCGCGAGGTGATTGCCGTAGCCGATCACATTTAGGCTGCCGTAGATCACGTACTTTTCGAACCAGGTGGACCCTGCCGCCCCCATTTCAGTCGCCTTCCAGACGCCGACGACGGCGCCATCGAACACCACGGTGTCGAATCGGTCCAGCGCGCGGCCGAGGCTTTTGCTCGGCTCCACGAAGAGTTTTTGGTAGAGCTCATCCACCCAATATTTGTTCAGCAGCAACATGTACGCGCCACGCATCTGCTCGGCGAACTGCACCGGCACGGCCGGTCGCAGATAGTAGAAATAGTGTGCCGTGAACCAGCCGGCCACCCCTATCAACGTCGTGGCCACCATCAGCATGTACGGCAGCAAATGGACGTCATGCGCTTCCTCTCCGCCTGCGCCCGTAGACAGGACGATCGGCTTCAGGAACTGATGGAACGCGCCGTTCTCCATTCCGCCCGGAATCACACCGATCAGTCCGCCGATGACCGACAAGACCGCGAGCACCACGAGAGGAATCAGCATCACCTGCGGCGATTCGTGTATGTGAGGCTCGGCTTCATGCGGCACACGGGACTCCCCATAGAAGGTTATATAGAGCAGCCGGGACATGTAAAACGAAGTGCAGAAGGCAGCGATCGCGCCGAGCAACCATAAAATGTAGCGGCCGTGCACGAACGCATGCCCCAAAATTTCGTCCTTGCTCCACCAGCCGGACATGAACGGAAACCCGGCGATGGCCGCCGTGCCGATCAGAAACACCCAATGGGTGACCGGAATGCGGTCCTTTAAGCCGCCCATCTTCCGGATGTCCTGTTCACCGGAGAGCGCGTGGATCACCGAGCCGGCCGACAGGAACAGCAGCGCCTTGAAGAACGCGTGCGTGACCAAATGGAAAATCGCGGCGATGTACGCGCCGACGCCGCACGCGAGAAACATGAAGCCGAGCTGAGAGACGGTGGAATACGCCAACACACGCTTGATGTCGGTCTGGACCAGGCCGATCGTGGCCGCAAACAACGCGGTGGCGGCGCCGATCACGCCGACCAGCAGCAGTGCGTCCGGCGCCATGTCGTAGATCGCATGGTTCCGCACCACCATATAGACGCCGGCGGTCACCATGGTGGCCGCATGGATCAACGCGCTGACCGGTGTCGGGCCTTCCATGGCATCCGGCAGCCAGGTGTACAGGGGAAGCTGCGCGGACTTGCCGATGGCGCCGATCAAGAGACAGATCGCAATGGCCGTGGCCGTGCCGGAATCGAGCCTCGAGGCCTGAGCGAAGACATCCGTGTAATCCAGCGTGCCGAAGTTCGCAAACACGAGAAAGATGGCCAGTAAGAACCCTGCATCGCCGATCCGGTTCACGACGAACGCTTTGGTGGCGGCCTGCGCCGCCGAGACTCTGTCGTAGTAGTAGCCGATCAGCAGATAGGAACAGAGCCCGACACCCTCCCACCCGATGAACAAGACGACATAGTTGCTGCCCATCACGAGCAGCAACATCGAGACCATGAACAGGTTCATATAGGTGAAGAAGCGCGCAAAGCCTTCCTCGCCGTGCATATACCCGACGGAATAGACATGGATGAGAAAGCCGACGCCGGTGACGACCAGCAGCATGACGCAGGTGAGTGGATCGATCAGGAAGCCGAGGTTGACCTGCAGATCGCCACCGAAGAACCATCGGTACGCGACGACGGTATGCGGCGCGGGATCGGATAGGATCTGGACGAACACCCAGAGCGAGCAGAGAAAGGACGCGAAGACCGAGCCCCAGGCCAGCCGGTGCGCGACTTCATCGGAAAATCGATGACCGAGCATGACGTTCAGACCGTTGGCCATGACCGTCAGGAGCGGGAAGACCGGAATGAGGATGACGACTAGATCAAACATTGCAGATCTTTATAACGCCGCTCGTGTTTCACCCACCCACCCCAGGCGCGCCGAGACGTGCCCCTTCCCGAAGGCCTTCGCGGTTACGGATGCCGCAGGCGCCTACCATTTCAACAGGTTGATTTGATCCACATTCGTGGCGATCTTCCCGCGGAACACCACGATGATGATCGCCAGCCCCACCGCGGCCTCGCCTGCGGCAATGGCGATCACAAACAGCGCCACGACCTGCCCCGCGAGAGAATCCATATTGTGGGCGAACGCCACGAGATTGAGGTTGGCGGCGTTCAGCATGATCTCGATGGACATCAAGACGATGATAAAGTTACGTCTCACGAGGACGCCCACCAACCCCGTGAGAAACAGGATCGCGCTGACCGCCACGTAGGCTGAGATCGGAACCATATTAACGTTCCTCTCCCGACAGGTCGGCCCGGCCCGGCGTCTTGGCCAGCACAATGGCCCCCACGATCGCTCCGAGGAGAAACACGCCCACAATCTCGAATGGCAAGAGATAATCGCTGAACATCAGCACGCCGATGGCCGTGCTGTTGCCGATTTTCGCGACCGCCTCCGCAGTCGCCTCACCTTTGATGCCGGTGTAGCCGGACGTCAACAGCAGCAGCACCAGCTCGACCGCGACCGCCCCGGCACCGATCATGTACCAGGCGTACCGGCGATGGAGATAACGTTCCTCGGTTTTCAGGTTCAGCAGCATGAGCACGAAGAGATAGAGGATCAGGATGGCGCCGGCATAGATGATGACCTGCACCGCGGCGAGAAATTCAGCATGGAGCAGGACGAAGAGTCCGGCAATATGCCCCAGGAGGGCCAGCAGGGCGATGCCGCAATGGACGGGATTCCTCAGGGCCACCGTCAAAATGCCGGCTACGACGCTGACGCCGGCGAAGTACGCGAAGAAAACCGGAACCATCTAGGAAGGATCTTGCGGAGGGGTCAGTGCTGCCACCTGATGCGGGAATTTGTACCGGTAGGCGCGGCTGTCCGCGTCGTTCTTTTCCTGGTTATGGGCGTAGAGATACCGCTTTGCGTCTTCTATGTGCTGCTCGCCCACGTCGTACAGCTTCGCCTTATCGAAGATCAGGGACCGTTTGTCGGCGGTAGAATACTCATACATCTTCGTCATTGCAAGGGCATTCACCGGGCACGCCTCGACGCAATATCCGCAGAACACGCACTTGGTAATGTCGATGTAGAACTCGGTCGCGTAGCGGGAGAGCGGCCGGTCCGGATTCTCGGCGCTGACGACCTTGATGCAGCGGGAGGGGCATGCCGCCTCGCACAAATCGCAGCCGACGCACCGCTCCTCCCCGTCGTCGTAGCGCAGCAGTCCCAAGGCGCCGCGGTGCGCGTCGGGAATCGTCCGCTTCTCCCGGGGATATTCGAAGGTGACGGGCTTGACGAACATGTGCCGGAACACCACGCGCATGGCCGTGCGAATCTCAGAGAAGGAAAAGGCGTCCCACACCGTCCGCAGCAGACTCTTTTCTTGAGTCCCGGCGCTCATGCCCGCGTTCCTTTCAGTTTTTCGATCGTCACCCGGGTCAACTTGAATGACGGCACGCTGGTCACGGGGTCCGTCACGCACTCCGTCAGGTCTTTCACCGGCGGTTGGTTGAAGTGCTCGGGAAAGAAGCAGGTGCCCACTGCGAGGTCCGGGTCGGCCTCAGCCTTCATCTCGACACTGCCTCTGCCGGATGTGACGCGGACGGCATCATGCTCACCGATCTGAAGCCGGGCCAGATCGTCCGGGTGCATCTTCAGATGTCCTTTATTGGGATAGAGTTTGATCAACCCCGAGGCGCGGGTGGAGAGTTTCCCGGAATGATAGAGCACCTGGCCAAGCATCAGCGAGAACGATCCTGCCGGCGCGGTGTCACCGCGTAACGCGTACCGAGCCCCGACGTCCTGCGCGTAGCC
>Ga0066683_10001178_pt1 | contig 10124 bp, 8 predicted proteins | sample GraSoiAngelo_132_FD_62296 | JGI IMG/M metagenome (GOLD analysis project Ga0066683, IMG submission 62296) | Grasslands soil microbial communities from the Angelo Coastal Reserve, California, USA - 14_0929_02_40cm | ecosystem: Environmental > Terrestrial > Soil > Grasslands | place: USA... | reverse complement strand
TCAGAAACTAACTGTCATACGCACGCAGTTCTATCTCCACGGTCCTCTGCGTGAGCATCGGCTCGGCAAGCCGTGCGCGAGTGGCAAGACGGCGCGGGGTGAGCCGGCTGAGCGCACGATTTGACGGAAGATGTCGACATGTGGCTCTGGACGCTGCACATTCTCGTCGTGCTGGGCGCGTTCCTTATCGTTGCCGCACTCTCCGGCGCCACGTACCAATGGCTTGCGACGCGAAAGGAGCTCGCGGCGACTCCGCCTCCCGGACATCTCGTCGACATCGGAGCGTACAGGCTGCATCTGTGGTGCACCGGGGACGGCGCGCCTGCCGTCATCCTCGACACGGGACTCGGCGGCTCGAGTGCTGACTGGGGCTTCGTCCAACCTGATGTTGCTCGATTCACGCGTGCCTGCTCCTACGACCGGGCAGGTATGGGTTACAGCGATCCCGGCCCGTCGCCGCGGACAGCACGCCGCATCGCGAGCGAGCTGGCCGAACTCCTCGTCCGCAGCGGAATTGGCGGACCTGTGGTGCTCGTCGGGGCCTCCATCGCGGGTTTCGACGTCCGCGTGTTCGCTTCCGATCACCCTGAGCGCGCCGCAGGTCTCGTGCTCGTGGATGCCTTCCACGAAGATCAGGCACATGAAGTGCCCCAGATGGCGCGATTTGTTCCTCTCCTGTCGACAATCGGCGTCCTCCGACTGTTCGGCGTATCGTTCGGCCAGAGAATCGAATCGCTGGCTCCAGCAGCGCGGCAATTCGCGCGGGCGACGAGTTTCCGCCCAGCCGGATACCAGACGGCGGCTGACGAAATCATTCATATTCGGCAGAGCGCGTCCGAAGTCAGGAGCTCGCGCCGCAAGCTCACCATCCCTGTCCTCGCGTCACCGGTGGCCGGGGAGCCGACGAGAATTGGCGACGGTTGCAACGCGATCAAGCCTCGCTGTCAGAACGAGGATGTCTGATGATCGCTCAAGAGTCCGGTCACGTCGTGTCGGTCGACCAACCAGAGGTCGTTGTGGACGCGATCCGGACTGTCGTGGAGACAGCCAGAGGACACGATGTCCCCCTTTGCTACGCGTGCGAACGTTGAACGCGGCCGCCCTCGGCAATGAATCTGCGTTCAGGCAAGAGACCGACCGGAGCGGCTCCGCCCGATCTACCCAGCCTGTCGCAGCGCTTGGATCCGGACCAGCCGACCGAGATCATCGCGAAACGAGGCGCAGGGGGAGCGAGATCTTCTGCGCATCGCCGAGCGTGACGCTCGACGCACGAGGCACGAGCGATTCGAGAAAAGTCGGATCCTGCCACGCGTCTTCTCCTTCAGTCGGCAGCCGCGCGACCGCGACGGCGTAGTAGGCGCCCATCGGCAGTCCTGAGAGTGTGAACGCGCCGTCGGCGCCCGCCGTCGTCGTACCCAGAAACCGCGACGAGGGATACCAGCGATCCCGATTCATGGGAAAGACGATAAGACTCGCACCGGCCGTGGGCGTGGCGCGGTCGTCGGCGATCGTCCCGCTCAATTCGGTCATGCGATCGGTCAGTACCACCTCGACATCGGTCAACGACTGATCCGGTCGCCCGAACGGCAGCGGCCGATCGGTCGCGTCGAGCCGGTGAACCAGGACCTGTTTGAGCGTCCACCCGCGCGGGACGCGCGTGAGCTGCAGCCGGCGCGGACCGTTGACGCCCTTCATGTCGAAGCTCCAATCGTCGTGAATCTCGGCGATCGCCAGGCTGTTCCGAGGCGAGAGATCGAAATCGGTCGGGATGGGCATCAATTCGATTGCGGAGCGCGCGGGCGTCTTTGAATCGTTGTAGGTGTCGAAGGTGATGCGCCCTTTGATTGACGATCCGGACGACGTCTGGAGGATCAGATCCTTGATGTCCGTGCCGTTGACGGTGACCGGGATCGATACGAATTCGCCCTCGATCCAGCGGTTCTGACGCCCGCGATACACCTGGATCACGTACTGACCGGGCGGGACATTCGCGAATTCGAATTGACCGTCCGGCAGAATGCGCGCACCAGCGGGCACGCTGGTCACCGACGTGGATTGTGCGCTCGGCAGCAGTTGAACGGTTCCACCGGTCGTCGGCTGGCCCGCGGCGTCGATCATCTTTCCAGAGATGCGCGCGGTTCGCGTCCGTGACAGCGAGAAATCGATGCCGGTCAGGTCCTGCGAGACACCCATCGACACGAACTGCGCTTCGCCGGCATTCGGTGTGCCCGGAAAATAGGAGCGCGTGTAGCCGGGCAGGTCCGCGACGTCGCCGACCGTCGCGCTCACGACGTACCGGCCGGGCGCGAGCGCGTAGATCCGGTAGCGGCCGAGATCGTCGGTGGCGTGCGCCGCGCCGCCGGCCGGCACCAGCCGTCGCCGTCCGCTCTCGTACCGTATGTGAAGCAGCTGGACGCTGGCGCCCTGTATCGGGTCGCCCAGCTCGTCGAACACGCGCCCTTCGAGCGTGCCCCAGCGCTGCAGCCGCAGGTCGACCTTCTCGTGCGTTTCGCCTTCGGCGAGATCGAGCGTCGAACCCGAATTCAGCAGCAGTCCGAGCGGTGCGTCGTCCGATCCGATCGGCGAGTAGCCCATCTTGGACGCGATGACACCAAACTTTCCTGGCGGCAAGTCAGTGAATTCGAAGCTGCCGTCTTCGTCCGCGGTCGTCGTGCTCCGGACGCCAAAGCCGGTCTGCATCAGCCTGACCTGTGCGTGCGACAAACCTCGCCCGTCGGCGCTCACGATACGCCCGCGAATGATGCCCGTCGTCCGGACCGCGGCGTTGGCCGGCTGAGGCAACGGACTCGGCGTCAGCCTCATCACGCTGAACGGATTGCCGATGGCGTGACCCGTAGGGACGACGAAGTCGATGTCCGGTCGCTCGTCGCCGAACTGAAGATCGAATGTCTGGGCCTCCGCAGGCGTCGTCGCACCCGGATAGTAGGTTCGCTGAACCTCAGGCCGGCTGATGAAGACCTGACGATTGCCGACGATCTCGGGCGTTGTCGTCATGCTCATCGTCATGGCGACGACGACGAAGTGTCCTGCCGGAAGACCGGCGAGACGATACTCACCGCGATCGTCGGACTCGGCCACCGCGACCGACGCGGGGTTATCCTGAGCCCTCGACGGCGCTTGCGCGGCGACACGCGCTCCCGCCACGGGATCGCCGAATTGATCCACGACGCGGCCGGAGATGGTCGCGCCGCGCCGCAGTCGAATCTCGATCGGCTGTCCCGTGGCCGCTGCCGGCTCGCTACGCGCGTAGCCCGATTTGCTCGCGACGACGCGTTGAGCGTCGGCTGCACCCGGAATCGCGAATCGTCCGTCGGCGTCGGTCAGACCAACCGGCGCACCCAGCGTGGCAACCGCCGCCGTTGTCGTCAACGTCACGCGCGCGTTCGCAATCGGCTCGCCCGTTGAGTCGGCGACGACGCGGCCGGTAAGGCCCGGCGATTGGGCATGGCCAACCAGCACGACCGCGGCGAACATCGCCACGCCAACCGCTGCACGTCTCATGGGACTTCAGACGATGAAAGCGTACTCGCGGACGTAGGTCAGGCCGGCTGGAGGACCCCCGCGTCGTGAACGACTGTGCCGCCCACCACCGTGAGCACTGCCCGGATCTTCTTCACCTTCTCGTCCGGCACGGTGAAGTAGTCGTCGCTCAGGACGACCAGGTCCGCAAGCTTCCCGGGCTCGATGGTCCCGATCTGGTCTTCCTCACGCAGGAACCAACCGTTGTTCGCGGTGTAGAGCTTCAGCACCTCCTGGCGCGTGATCTGTTGGCCCGCGTTGATGAGGAACTGCCGGGCGTTCAGGCCCGTGGTCGCATAGTACATGTGCAGCCACGGGTTCATCGGTGCGATCTGCATGCCGTCGGAGCTCATCCCGGCATGGATGCCGTTGTCCACGATCATGCGGAAAGGCGGGCCGTTTTGCTCAGGCGTCCCGGCCAGGTAGCGCCAGCCTGTCAGTGACAGCCCGCCGCCCAGTGCCTTGAGCCGGTTCACCCAGGGCTCGGTGATGAACGGCGCGTGGGCGATCACCCAGCGCAGATCGGTAATCGCGAATTCGGCATGGGCTGCCTCGTAACCCTGGATCTCCTGCTGGAAGTCGGTCGCGGACAGCGAGTGGACCTCGGCACGCCAGCCGGCCCGGGCCACCCGCCTGGCGGCCTCGACGAATGGACTGCCTGGACCGAACGCGGCAATGAACTCGCCGATGGCTCCGGTTCGCACCATGTCGTCCCCGAAGAACTTGAAGCTGTTCTTCAACCGCTCCGTCAGGGTCGGCAGGTCGGGTGTGCTGTCCTGGTGGAGGAAGTTGATCCGCAGCCGGGCGGGCAGCTTTCCTTCGTCGCGCAATGCGAGGAAGGGCACGTGCATCGTGTAGTTGTCCTCGTGCGCGGCACCGTCAGTCGCGGTGTTGGTGGCCTGGAAGGCACCCTGATCGAGGTGCGTCGTGACGCCCAGACCGAGGCCGTAGGTCATCGCGTCGAGTGCGCCTCGCTTCCGCTGTTCGAACGTCAGCAGCGTCTGCCGTAGTGCCAGCGTGGCGCGGCCGGTGCTCTGGGATCCGGTCGCGATCGAACCGTCTTCGCCGACCGGTACGGGCGGCGTCTGGCGTTTGAAGAACCCCTTCCCCAGGCTGTTCGTGGCCGAGGGACCCATGAACGATTCGGAGATGTACACCGGATGGTCGGGCGCGGCCGTATCGAGCTCCGCAAGCGTAGGCAGCCGGGGATTCTGGCCGCGAGGGAACAACTGGTTCCGGTGAAAGCCGCCGATGGTGGTGACCCATGCGCCGCGAGGGATGGCCTTCGCACGCGCGGCGACAGTTTCCTGGACGTCGGCGATTGAGGAGGCGGCCTCGAGGGGTGTGTGGTGGCCGGGGCGATTCCCCATGAGCACGATGTGATTGTGGTTGTCGATAAGGCCCGGGACTGCGCTGCGTCCTCTCAGGTCGATCACCCGGATTCCTGGACCTCGTGCGGGAGCTGCGCCGCCCACGGCGGAGAAGCGACCGTTCCGGATCGACACTGTGTTCGCGATGGTGTTGTTGCCGTCCATCGTGTGGATCCGGCCGTTGACGAACACGAGCTCCTCTGTCGTCCGAACGGCCGCGCCGCTGGCGCCTTGCCCGGCGACCGCACGAGCGGTTGGCAGTCCGAGCGCCGCCCGGACGCCCGCGCCGGCGATCGCACCGAGCAGCTGCCGGCGTGACAGGCCGTTTCGTCCCCCCATTGGTCACCTCCTTGTCGCTTCCTTCGCCCGCGAAACCACCGCGCGTTCGCCTCAATGTTCTACTCGAATGCTTGAATGTTCGCCGGACTTGCACGATGATACGCGGTGCACGACTCGACGCTCGCCAATGCCATGGTGATGTGAGCACATGCCAAATCAGGTGAGGAGGTCATCGATGAAATGTCGAATCCTCATTCTCGTGTTTTGTCTCGCAGCGCTCATCGGCTCCGCCGCAGGTCAGACGAAAACAGCGGCACTTCGCCCCCCGAGCACCCCGGACATTCAAGGCATCTGGAATTTCGCCACGATTACGCCTCTCGAGCGGCCCGCCGATCTGGCAGGAAAGGAATTCTTCACGGAACAGGAAGCGGCGCAACATGAAAAAGAAGTGCTCGCGCGAACGAACATGGACCGGCGGGACGGCGGGGCACAGGCTGACCTGGAGCGAGCGTATAACGATTTCTGGTGGGACCGTGGGACGAAGATCGTCAAAACGCTGCGAACGTCGTTGATCGTTGATCCCAGGAACGGCAGGATTCCTCCACTCACGGCCGGCGCAAAGGAGAGACAGGCCGAACGGCAAGCGGCAAATCGGGGCCATGAGTTCGATGGCCCGGAGAACCGCCCGCTGTTCGAACGGTGTTTGATCCTGCAGGGCGCCGGGGCCCCGACCACTCCGACCGCCTACAATAACAATACCCAGATTGTTCAGACTCCTGGATTTGTCGCCATCCACAACGAGATGGGTCATGAGGTTCGTATCATCCCGCTCGATGGCAGACCCCATCTTCCCCAAACCATGCGTCAGTGGAAGGGAGACTCGCGCGGTCATTGGGAAAGTGACACGCTCATCGTCGAGACGACGAATTTTTCGGTGAAGAACTCGTTCCGGGGTTCCGGGCCAGACATGACGCTGACGGAGCGCTTCCGTCGCCTCGATGCGGACACGCTCGAGTACCGATTTACGGTAGACGACCCGGAGACTTTCACACAACCCTGGACGGTGGAGATTCCTCTGACGCGCGCCCCGGGACCGCTTTTCGAGTACGCGTGCCACGAAGGAAACTACGGCATGCGCGGCGTCCTCAGCGGCGCCCGCGCACAAGAGAAAGATGCAGTGGAGGCGAAAAGGCCATCGAAGTAGGTACAGCCCGCCATGAGACGGAAGGTCATGTCTTATCGATTGCGGATCTGGGTTCTCGCGTCCGCGGCGTTCGTGGCTCTTTTCACGGCGATGCCGGGCAACGGCCAGACTTCGCCCAAAACGACTTCGCAGATCCCGCGCATGCCGGATGGCAAACCGAACTTCACAGGTCTGTGGCAGACGTTGGGTACAGCGCATTGGGACATTCGAGATCACAGCACGCAGCCCGGACCGTTCTTTCAGCTTGGCGCGACCGGCGCGATGCCTGCCGGCCAGGGAATTGTCGAAGGTGGCGAGATTCCGTACACGCCGGCGGCCGCGGCAAAGCAGAAAGAAAACCTGCAAAACCGGATGAAGCTGGACCCGGAAATCAAATGCTACATGCCCGGCATCCCGCGCGCGAATTACATGCCTTTCCCATTTCAGATCATTCAGTCGCAGCGGGACATCGCGTTCGTCTACGAGTATGCGACGTCAAATCGCGTGGTCAACATGGGCACATTCAGAGAAGCCGCCGTGGATACATGGATGGGAACGTCGAACGGCCACTGGGAGGGCGATACGCTTGTCGTCGATGTCAGCGGGTTGAATGGTAATAGCTGGTTCGATCGATCGGGAAATTTTCAAACCGATAACACCCACGTTGTTGAGCGCTTCACGCTGGGCGACGCCGATCACATCAGCTACGAAGCGAGCATCGAGGATAAAACAATATATACGCGGCCCTGGAAGATCGGCACGGTCATTTACCGGCATAAGGAAAAGAACGCGCAGCTGAACGAATTCAAATGTGTTGAATTCGCGGAAGAACTGATTTACGGACATCTGAAGAAAAAGTAAGTTCGTCCCCCTGGAGAGAGGGTGTAATCGACAGCTCGGTCAGTCGTCTTGGAAGGAGAGTCGCATGAGACACCGACTTGCTGTGTCCATCAGTCCAATGGTGGTCCTGGCTGCCATCTTTGCGCTCGCAGCGGAGTCGGCAATCGCGCAGCCCGCCAAAGCCGCGCCCGGGGCCAGAAACTGGAGACCGTCGAAGACACCGTGGGGCGACCCGGATTTGCAGGGAACATGGACGAGTGATGACTGCATCGGCACGCCCCTGAACCGGCCCGCCAATCTCGGCGAGAAACGCTACTATACGGAGCAGGAGCTCGCTCAGCGCGAGAGCCAGCTTGCCAAACAACAGCAAAACGATCTGCAGGAACTGGTGGGGCCCGATCAGCGTGTGGGCACGGGCCCCCCGAGCCACTGGGTCGAGCGGGCGCGGCGGCCCTGCAGGCAGACGTCGCTCGTCGTCGATCCGCCGAATGGCAGGACGCCGGACCTGCTTCCGGAAGCCCAGACGAGAAGGATCCCGGAGGGAGCCAATAACAACAACCCGAAAGCCGACTCGTGGGAAGACTTCAGCTATTACATCCGCTGCATCAGCCGTGGCGTGACGGGCTCGATATTCCCGGTTATCTATGGAAATGGACAACAGATTATGCAGGCGCCCGGCTACGTGACGATTCTGCAGGAAATGGTCCATGAAGCCCGCGTGATTCCCGTGGACGGCCGTCCTCATGCGAGTCCGAGCGTCCGTTCCTACATGGGCGATCCGCGCGGCCACTGGGAGAGCAACACACTGGTCGTCGAGACAACGAATTTCCTGAGCAACAGGACGGGAATCGGCCTCAATGGCGGCGGCACCCCGACGAGTGATGCGCTGAAATTGATCGAGCGCTATACGCGTACAAGTTCGAGCGAGCTCCAGTACGAAGTGACAATCGACGACCCGAAAACGTTCACGAGACCGTTCAAGGTCGCGTTCCCGCTTACACAGGAGCCCGGCTATCAGAATTTCGAATATGCGTGCCATGAGGGCAATTACGCCATGTCCAACTCCCTCAGCGGCGCCCGTGCTCAAGAGAAGGCCGCGGCCGAAGCCGCGAAGAAAAAATAGAGGCATCCAGGAGACCAGGTATGAGAAAAACACTTGCATTTGCTTTTGTCGCAGGCGTTTTATCTTTGGCCGCGGAGCCCGTATGGGCCCATCATGCGTTCGCTGCGGAGTTTGATTCATCCAAGCCGATCAGGCTCAAAGGAACCGTCACGAAGATGGAGTGGATCAACCCGCACGCGTGGATTCACATTGACGTGGAAGGCGAGGATGGCAAGGTCTCGCCATGGATGATCGAAGCCGCAGCGCCAAATTCACTGCTGCGGCGGGGCTTTACGAAGAACTCGTTGCTCATCGGCACCGAAATCGTCGTCGAGGGTTACCAGGCAAAAGATGAAGCGAAGCGCGCGAACGGCAGCATTATCACATTCACCGACGGACGGAAGTTGTTTATCGGTTCCTCCGCCGGTGATCCAGGCGCGGCCCCCCGGAAGGACAAATAGCGTGAAGGACCGCGCTGAAGAACCGATTCAGTTTTCGCGCTCCGGCTCGATTCGGAGCACGGCGCCATCATCCGCGTCGGTCAACAGATACAAGAGCTCATCGGGTCCCTGCCGGACGTCCCTGATTCGCTGGCGCATCTCGGCGAGCAGCGATTCGCGGCGCAGCTCCTCCATCTTCTCGTTGAACAGAATCCGTTCGAGGTGGCCGGTGCCGGGAATTTCACCCGTGCGCATGGCGCCGACGAATACATCGCCCTTCCATTTCGGGAGTCGATTCCCCGTGTAGAACGTCATGCCCGACACCGCGATCGATGGCACCCAGAAGACGATCGGCTGCTCGAACGCTTCGCGCCACGGTTGCTCGGACTGCTTCGGACCCGGGTACGTGCGGCCATAGCTGACGAGCGGCCAGCCATAGTTGCGACCAGCACGGATGATGTTGATTTCGTCGCCGCCATTCGGGCCATTCTCGTTCTGCCAGACGTCGCCGGTGCCCGGTTGAACGGCGAGGCCGAGCGAGTTCCGGTGGCCGAGGGAATACACTTCCGGTTTGCAGCCGGCGCGTCCAACGAACGGGTTGTCGCTCGGCGCCGTGCCGTCGTCGCGCAACCGCAGCACTTTGCCCGCGTAGCTGTTCGGATCTTGTGCGCCATTGCCGCCTCCGCCGCCGGTCGTCATGAAAAGGGAGCCGTCGAGACCGAACGCGATGCGGGACGCTCCGCCGGTGCCGGGACCGGCGACGAAGATGTCGCGCACGTCGGTCAGCGCGCCGCCGTCGAAACGTCCCCGCGCCAGCGCGAGCGTCGCCTGTTGGTCACCAACGGGTTTGGTGTACGTGAGATAGACGTAGTGATTCTCCGCAAAACGCGGATGAAGAGCCACGTCCATCAGACCCGACAGCCCCGTGGCTCGCACGGTCGGAACGCCGTCAAGGGGCCGCCGATCGAGAACACCGCCGCGCACGATTCGAAGTCGTCCTGGACGCTCGGTCACGAGGAGGCCGCCGTCGGGGAGAAAGGCGAGGCTCCAGGGGTGGACGAGTCCCGCGGCGACGACCACGACACGAATATCCTGCCCTTCGGCCGTATGGAACTGGAGGGGCTTCTCCGGCAATGGGACGGGTGGAATGCCCTGCGGCGCCACCGGAATGTTGTTTCGAAACGGCACTCGTTGCTGCGCGGCGGGCACCACCGCGCACACGGAAGCGATCAGCACGGCCCATGCGGGCGACGCGAGACGTTGGATGCTCATGATGCCTCCCGTGGATCGCCGGTCATATTGTTGACGGATGGATCAATCTCGCCCGTCCAATCCGTCAGTTCCGCCTCGAAGCCCTCGTCTGTCTTGAA
>Ga0066683_10001172_pt1 | contig 10131 bp, 8 predicted proteins | sample GraSoiAngelo_132_FD_62296 | JGI IMG/M metagenome (GOLD analysis project Ga0066683, IMG submission 62296) | Grasslands soil microbial communities from the Angelo Coastal Reserve, California, USA - 14_0929_02_40cm | ecosystem: Environmental > Terrestrial > Soil > Grasslands | place: USA... | reverse complement strand
TCAGCTTTCGATCCCATCATCGAACCAAGAATGGTTAGATGACGATAGAAAACGTGTCGCAGATCAGTGCGCGCATCGTAGCCGCTCGTCGCGCCACAAGTAACCAATCGTCCCCCTTTCTTCAATGATAGAATCGATCCGGGCCAGGTCGCTTCGCCTGTATGCTCAAACACCACATCGACACCTCGGCCGTTCGTTAATCGCCTCACCTGCTTTGGCCAATCATCGCTCGAATAGTTAATCGTTTCGTCCGCGCCCAGCTCGCGCGCCTTCTGAAGTTTGTCATCTGAACTCGCAGTAGCAATCACGCGCGCGCCGTGCAGCTTCGCGATCTGAATTCCTAAACTTCCCACACCACTGCCGGCCGCGTGAATCAAAACATCCTCTCCCGGTTGCACCTGAGCGCGCGTAACGAGCATATGCCACGCGGTCAAAGTCACCAGCGGCAGGGCCGCAGCTTCTTCCCAGTTCAGATTCTTCGGTTTCTGAATTACGTTCACCCCGGGTACCGACAGAAGTTCCGCGTAGCCGCCATCGCGGCCACTGCCGATGATGTCATATTCCGCGCAGAAATTATCGCGTCCGGCGAGGCATTCAGCGCAGTGGCCGCATGAGACCCCCGGATGCAGCATGACTTCATCACCGGGTTTGATCCAAGTGACCAACTCACCAACTTCGCGGACCACGCCGGCGACATCGTTGCCGAGAATATGCGGCAAGGGAATCTTGATCCCCGGCAAGCCTCCTCGCACCCACACGTCGAGATGATTCAGCGCGCAGGCGCGCACTTCGATCAGAACTTCGTTTGCTTTGATTTTCGGATCGGCGACTTCGGTGTACTGCAAAACCTCAGGCCCGCCGTGCTGTTCGAAAATGACGGCGTTCATTTTTGTTCCGGGAGATTCTGCGGGCCGCTCGGCGGAATTGAATTCATTCTAATTATTCTGGTTTGCGAGCTAAACGTCCTGCGATCATGTTAGTCAATTCAATCAATCCGGGCATGACGTAGAAGACCGCCACCGAACTCAGCAGCGCGCCCGTCAAAAATCGGGACAGGTGCGTGTTCTCCCAGATCGAGAAATAGCCAAGCGCGAAGTCAATCACCAAAGGAACCGCCGCCAAAATCAACCAGATTCTTCGCGGAGTATCAGAGCGCTTCAATGAACGGGCGAGCGGATAGATCAATGCGGCCAAGGCAAAGCCGGCATACAATCCCGTGCACCGCGAACAGACCGCGAATTGATGACCCGCGACATGAAATGAACGCTCCGGAATCTGATGGCAGATGAAACTAAAAGCTTTGTAGATTGTGGAGGAAAAGCCGGTGTGGTTGCCGGCTTGAGCTAGAGGTGCAGTAATGATTAGTGCCAAAACGGCGAGTGCAATCGTAGCGGTAAGCGCCCAAATCACAACCGCAAAGCGATCACCGCGCGTCGGTTCAACTGTTAACGAATTACGTTCGACGACCGCCGCACCCATGTTGTAGCTTGGAAATCAGAAGATGATGTAGCCTGCTAAAGGCGCTCTTCCCTCTGATTCCGCCTTCGGATTTTCGTTTACTCCTACTCTGATCTCTAGAACCTAACCACCGTGTCCGGCCCGCCTTCGATGTGCACGGTGTCAACGAAGCGAATGTGTTTCGACTCGCTGGTCATCACCAGGGAATGCGTGCGCTTGCCGGAACCAAAGAAGCGGACGCCACGCATCAGAGAGCCCTCAGTTACACCGGTTGCGGCAAAGATAATCTTCTTGCCGGGCGCGAGATCGTCTGAGTCGTAAACTTTGTTCGGATCGTTTATGCCCATCGACTTCAAGCGCTCGACGACTTCATTCGCCGGCGGCAGCTTTTCACGATCCACTCCGAGCCTTTCCGAATCAAAAACCAGACGGGCCTGAATCTCCCCGTTCAGACATTTGATCGCCGCCGCCGTCAGCACGCCCTCTGGAGCGCCGCCGATGCCCATCACCGCATGAATGTTCGTGCCGGCCACTGCTGCCGAGATGCCCGCGGAAAGATCACCATCTGGGATCAAACGAATGCGAGCGCCGGCGGCCCGCACGTCGTCAATCAGTTTCTTGTGCCGCGGACGCTCCAAAACGATCACGGTTAAGTCTTCAATGTCGCGACCGAGACGCCGCGCGATATTACGCAGATTTTCTTTTACGGGCGCGTCAATGTCGACTACGCCGCGCGACGAGGGCCCAACCACGATCTTATCCATGTAGATGTCCGGCGCGTGCAGCAACCCGCCGCGTTCCGCCGCCGCCAGAACCGCGATCGCGTTGTTAGCGCCGAGCGCGCAGAGGTTCGTGCCCTCCAAAGGATCGACGGCAATATCAACTTCAGGGCACGACTCAGCCAACTCTTCGCCTACTCCGAATCCACCGCCGACTTCTTCGCCAATGAAAAGCATGGGCGCTTCGTCGCGCTCGCCTTCACCGATCACGATGCGGCCGCGCATCGGCACGGTATCCATCACTTCGCGCATCGCTTCGACCGCGACCTGATCCGAATACTTTCGATCGCCCTGGCCCATCGTGCGCGCCGCGGCGATTGCTGCCGCTTCAGTCACGCGCAAAAACTCTAACGACAGCTCGCGTTCTGTCCTTAACTCTGGCGCCATCTTGTGTCTCCTATGCGCAGAAATCATACGCCTGCAAATAAAGGCGACTAAGTTATCCGAGAATGAAGAAAAGCGCCGCCATAGTAACAGAAAGCTTCAGCCGCTGGAAACCGATCCTTACAAAGTCTCCTTTTGAATTCTTAGCGCTTTTACAAAACCACGCAGGGTTGACTTACATCTCGGTTGGCGTACAAAACTCGGCATCGTTCCCCGGCTTTAGTTAGATCAAAATTAAGATTTTGAAGGAGCTATATTTATGTCTGCCGTAATGCAAATACCAACCATCAATGAAGACAAGATGAATACGTTTCTAGGCAAGGTCGGCGGCGATTTCGGCGCGTCGCTAAGCTCCGCGCTGGTTTATATCGGGCAGAAACTGGGATTGTATAAAGCACTGGCGACGCCGGTCCGCAGACGCCAGCCGAGTTGGCCCAACGTACCAATACTAACGAACGTGACAAATTACTCTCGAGATCTCCTTGGCGGTCAATATTGCTAGAGAGTATTGACCTCGTGTTTCTTTATATTTGGCATAGCGTATTTTTCAAAAACCAGTTAGAATGCAGGCATGCCCACCATTCTAATCGTTGACGATGATGCTGTAATTCGGGGAATGCTCTACGAAGTGTTTTCGGAAAAATATGAATGCCACACGGCGAGTACGGCCGAAGAGGCGTTTCAGTATCTGGAAGTAGAAAGCTACGATGCAATATTGACGGATATCGCGATGCCGGGGCTCACCGGAATCGAACTGCTAAAACGAGTTCAATTGCGCGACTCTGAGACGCCCGTCATTCTGATTTCGGGAAAAGGCAACGAACAAGATCCGCAGCAGTTGGTCGATCTGGGCGCGTTCGCCTATGTAAGCAAACCTTTCAAGCTTATCGAAATCGAAGCGGTGGTAGCACAGGCGGTCGCTAAAAGCGAGTCTCAGGAAACCCACTTAGCCACTAAGACGACCAGAACGGGGAGACCAGCCTGATGATAAGAATCCTGGTGTCTTCGTCTCCGGAAGACTTCACAGCGCCACCGCTCCGCGCGACTCGGCAGACTTCCACGCCGGCAGAGTCTTCCGTCCGGGTTTTTCTTTCTTCAATCCAAGCGCCCAATCGGCTTGCATCAGCGTGTGAATGTCGCGCGTACCTTCATAGATGATGGCGGCTTTGCAGTTGCGCAAGTAGCGCTCGACAGGATAATCGTTCGTGTAGCCGTTAGCTCCGTGAACTTCGATGGCCATCGACGCCGCTTTTTCACTGCGCACGGTGGCCTGCCACTTCGCTAAGCTCGTTGCGCGGCCGCTGGCTTGTCCTTCGTTCTTCAACCAGCCAGCGCGCAACCAAAGCAAGCGGCACATCTGATAATCAGCTTCCATCTCGGCAATCTTTTGTTTGACCAGTTGATGGTTTGCGATCTTGGTGCCGAACGTTTCGCGCTCGTTCGCGTAAGCAATCGACGCATCACGCGAAGCGCGAATCACTCCCGTGGCGCCCGCGGCCACCGTGAATCTTCCCTGCTCGAGCGCAAACATTGCTATCTTGAAACCTTCGCCTTCTTCGCCGATCAGATTCTCTTTAGGCACGCTTACGTCCTGGAGAGAGAAGTACCCAGTATTGCCGGCGCGGATGCCGAGCTTGCCGTGAATTGTTCCCGAAGTGAATCCTTTCATTCCACGCTCAACGATGAAACAGGACATTCCTGAATGATCGCGGTGCCGTTGTTTCTCTTCATCTGTCCAGCAGAAAAATAGAAAAGTGTCGGCAGTGTCGGCGAGACTGATCCACATCTTCTCGCCGTTCAAAACGTACTCATCGCCCTCACGCCGCGCAGTCGCGCGCGCGCCAACGACGTCCGATCCCGCGCCTGGCTCAGTCAGTCCGTAAGTCGACAATTTCTCACCTTTGGCCTGCGGCACGAGGTATCTCTGTTTCTGATCTTCGCTACCCCACGTGTAAAGCGTCAGCGAATTCAAACCCGTATGCACCGACATCGCGACGCGCAGAAAAGTGTCGACCGCTTCCAGTTCTTCGCAAACCAGGCCCAGCGAAATGTAGTCGAAGCCCGCGCCGCCGTAATGTTCGGGGATGCAGACGCCGAGCAGATTCAGCTCGGCCATCTTGTCGAAGACCGCCCGCTCAAAGTGCTGCTTCTCGTCCCATTCTTTGATGTAAGGCCCGACTTCCTTCTGCGCAAACTCGCGCACGGTCTGGACCAGGGCTTCGTGGTCGTCGGTAAGATGAAGATCGATCATGGTTAATTAAGACCGGTATCTTAACCTGTCTTTAGAATTGAAGCTACTCCACTCTGAACCAATCGAAATCGGCATATCCCATTTCTGAAACCGATCCATTGCCGACCGCAAAGATACCGACTTTGGCGCCAATCCATCTACCCTGGCGCGCCTTGAACGATTCACCGATCGGGATGAAAGTCCTTCCATCAGTGCTGTAGGTAAAATTGCAGACGGCATTCTCTTCAACTCTCACGCGCAAATAAAAACTGTTGCCGGTAAGCTTCGAACTGGCAGTGTCTTTTTCCACGGATTGCTTGTGCGCATCTTTGCAGATTGTCTGTGAGACATGGAGACCGTCGGGTCTCTTCTTCACAGAGATGTACGCATAGTCCATTCCCATTACGATGACTCCTGCCTTTTCATCATCGTTCCGTGGCGCGAACGTAGCTTTGGTCGTAACGGTGAAGGAAGGAGCGGGAACTTTTTGCAGCAACAAGTTGGGCACATCCCAGAAATTTTTGAAATCAGGCGGCAATGGCACATTGAACAATCGGAGAAGGCCATAAGCGCTGGAGGAAAACGCCCAGTTCGACTGCGGATTTGCTTGCCACTGCCACTGTAGCCCGAGCCTGTTGCCATTGAATTCGTCGGAATCGGGTGGCGTGGTTACCGGATAAGTCCTGCCGACATTCGGTTTTCGATAACTCGTCACTGGCTCGCCCGTGCCGTCACCATCAGGGTCAATACCGATGATCGGCCAATCGTTTATCCACTTCATCGGCTGCAGGTGAACGACGCGGCCATAGGCGCCTTTGTCCTGGAAATGTATGAACCAAGATTCACCGGACGCCGTGTCAATCCACGCGCCCTGATGCGGCCCGTTGATTCTGGTTTTGCCTTGCGCCAGGATTATCTTTCTTTCGTAAGGGCCGTAGACATCTTTCGAGCGCAGAGCCAACTGCCAGCCCGACTCGACGCCTCCGGCCGGAGCGAAGATGTAATAAAAGCCGTTTCGTTTATAAAATTTCGGGCCTTCGACCGTCGGATCTTTGTCACGGCCGTCAAAAACCATCACGCCGTCGTCAAGCAGCCTCGTGCCATCGTCGCTCATGCCGCTGACAACGAGGATGCTCTTGATACCGGCGCGACTCTTCGCAAACGCATTCACGAGATAGGCTTTGCCGTCGTCATCCCAAAGCGGACAGGGATCGATCCAGCCCTTCGCGGATTTGACTAAGAGCGGCTCTGACCACGGCCCGGCAGGATTCTTTGCTTTCACCACGTAGATTCCGTAATCAGGGTCGGGATAAAAGATGTAGAACTCGCCATTGTGAAAACGAATTGCCGGCGCCCAAGCGCCGTTGCCATGCTGCGGCATATTGAAAACTTCAAACGGTGGCTGCCGCGATAAGGCGTGGCCGATGATGGTCCAATTCACCAGGTCTTTGGAATGAAGAATCGGCAGGCCCGGCGCCGCGTTGAAACTGGAAGCGACGAGATAGAAGTCGTCGGCGACGCGCACAACGTCGGGATCGGAGTAGTCGGCGTGAAGAATCGGATTGCGATAAGTGCCGTCGCCATTGTCTGCGACCCAAACTTTCGACGATGATGTTTGCGAAGACGAAGGTGCTGAAAGAACGCAAATCAGAAAAATCAGAGGAGCAATTCGACAATTCAAATCGGAATTCATGCCTTGGATGAGCCGGGAGCCTAAGCCGTTCTGGACATGATTTAGGATTGATAAATTTAGACGAGGATCTCGTCCTCTTCTGCGAGCGGCGGAGCAGCACGCATGAACCAGCGGCGCAGAGGTTTGAAGTTGAAACTGATTGGAGTTCCATTCCGCACACTCTCGGCCAGGCGCTTAGCGTCAGGCAAGACTCCAATCGAACGTAGCACTTGCGGATCGCTTTCCAGCAAAACCCGCTGCCCGGCATCGGCTCCGTATGCGGCCGTCACGATTTCTTCGCGCAGCCGCAGTTTGACGAATTCCAGATCGCTATCGACCTGCGCTGGTTGCAAGCGCAGCGCCTGATCTTTACGCACAAAATTGCGGAAGGCCTCGAGCACTCGATCGTTGATTGGGTAGTCGGTAGCTCTCGGTGAACGACCATAATTGACTCGATCGATTCGATAGGACTCAAGGCCGGGAATCTTACCGGCAGCCAGCATTCTCGTGAACAAAAATCCTGCTTCGATGATGCGTCCCCGCACCGGAGTACCCGTCAGTGGTCGCGCCTCGATGTCCGCGGTAATCCCCCCGCCACCATAGAAGACCCGGCCCGCAGCAGTGCGAAATGCGGGTGCACTGGAACCGCGCGAAGGCACCGATTCGTTCGGCGAGGGCTGGCCTGGCTGAATTGGTTGCTCGTTTTCATTTTCGTCGTGGCGCACGTAATAGTCATAAAGCGAGCCGCTGGAGTAGTCGCGTTGCAACGAACGGCCATAAGGCGTGTAGTAGCGCGCCGTCGTCAGGGTCAACCCGGTGCCGTATGGCAGTTGAAAGACGTGCTGGACCAGACCTTTGCCAAAGCTCGTCTCTCCGACAACCAGGCCGCGTCCGTGATCCTGGATTGCTCCCGCGACAATTTCCGAGGCCGAGGCGGTATTCCGATTGATTAAGACCACGAGTGGCAGGTCTTCCGGATCGCTGCCATTCGATTTATAAACCGCCGCTTCGTGATATTCGCTGCGCCCTTTGACAGACACGATCACTTTGTCGCGGGGAAGAAATTCGCTGGCAACGTCGATCGCCTGATCCAATAATCCCCCGGGATTGTTTCGCAGATCGAGAATTAACTGACGCATGCCATCCTTTTTGAGGTTGGCAATCGATTCGCGCAATTCATCGTCAGTAGTGTGTTGAAAGCCGCTCAACAAAACGACGAAACCAGTGCCGGGACTGATCATGAACGCATTCCGAATCGAGGGCAGCGGCACCACGTCGCGCACGATCTTGAAATAAATCGCGGCTTCCTCACCCGCGCGCTCAACCTTCAATTTCACATCTTTGCCGCGCTCGCCGCGTACATTCTTCGAAACTTCATCGCTGGTCCAATCGCGGGCGTCCTTGCCATCAACTTCGACAATGCGGTCGCCGTAGCGCAAACCTGCGCGCGCCGCCGGCGTACCATCTACCACCGACTGAACGTAGACGCCATCATCATGACGCGTGATCTGGACGCCGATGCCATAGAAGCTCGAGGACTGATCTTCTTTCAGCTTCTTGAATTCAACTGTCGGGAAAAAGACCGAATGCGGATCGAGCGTGAAGAGCATTCCCTGAATGGCCGCCTGGGTCGCTTTTTCGTAATCGATCTCGCCGGCATAATTCTCTTCCACGGTCGAGATCGCCTCGCGATAGTCGTTCTCGATTCTATCGGCTTCAAATTTCTCAGCGGCCGAGATCGCCGCGTTCGAACTGACGCTCGGAGTCCGATGCCGAGTCGCGCGCGTGCGAAAACCTCCGGCCACGCTTGCCGCGACGATTATCAACCCAGCTACGATCCAGAACTTACGATTCATAAATGAGAGGCGCTTTGAGCGCGCGTGTTTGAAGTCCTAAATATAGCACAGCCATGCGCGACCGCCGAATGCGTGACAAGGACGCAAGCTGGCAGCTTGCGCTACAATCCTACCCATAAAGATGTCGCCAAAACTGTCCATCGTCGTGCCCGCTTACAACGAAGCCGCGCGCCTGGGAAAGTCCTTGCAAACAATCCTGTCCTACCTGAATCAAACTCGCAAGCCCAGCGAGCTGATTGTCGTTGACGATGGATCAGAAGACGAGACCGCTTCCGTGGCAGAAGAGAATCTAGCCGACGCGGGCTCAGTCGCCGCGCGCGTGATTCATTACGAAAAGAATCGCGGCAAGGGTTATGCTGCGCGGGTTGGGCTGCTGGCCGCCGCGGCGAACATCGCCCTGTTCTCGGACGCGGATCTTTCGACGCCAATTACCGAGACGCCTAAATTGATAAAACCAATTAGCGATGGGGAGTGCGACCTGACCTTCGGCTCGCGGGCGTTGGATCGCAGTCTGATCGGAGTGCATCAACCCTGGCGCCGCGAACAGGGCGGTCGGGTGTTCAATCTAATCGTGCGCGTGGCGACCGCGCTACCGTTCTGGGACACGCAATGCGGGTTCAAAGCTTTCCGCATGAATGTGTGCCGGCCGCTGCTTGAAGCGGCGCAGATTGATCGCTTTGGCTTCGACGTAGAATTAATTTACCTGGCGCATCTGGCACGCTTGCGTCTGCGCGAAATTCCCGTGCGTTGGGACCACAGCGCTGGGGGGCCGTTGGACGCTTCAGGCAATTACTCGCGCGACAGCCTGCGGATGATTAATGAAGTGCGCCGGATTCGCCGCCAAGTCGATCGTGGCGCTTACAGCGAAGCAATCAGCGCTGCGCGCACGGCGGCGATGGTCGAGCAAAAACACCTTCGGCCTGCCTCGAGCGTCTTTTGACAGTGGTTCGACTGGCATTTTCATCTCAACCGATTCGCCACGTTTAGGAGTGATTTTAAGAAACCATGACCGCACGATTGAACGTCAACATCGATCACGTCGCGACTGTGCGCCAGGCGCGGCGCGCGCCTGAGCCAAGCGTCGTCGCCGCAGCGATGATCTGCGAACAAGCTGGCGCCGACGGCATCACGATTCACCTGCGCGGCGACCGGCGTCACATTCAGGACGCCGACGTGCGACTGTTGCGCGAATCAGTAACTACTTATCTGAACGTCGAGATGGCCGCGACCGAAGAGATGATGAAGGTTGCGATTGAGGTTTCTCCCGATGCAGTTTCGCTCGTGCCTGAAAATCGTGGAGAGATAACCACTGAAGGCGGATTGAACGTGCGCACTAACATCGCGATTGTACGCGCTGCGGTCAATAAGTTGCGCGAATCAGGGATCATGGCGAGTCTCTTCATCGATCCCGACCCACACCAAATTGAAGCGGCGCACGAAGTGAACGCTCAGCAAGTCGAATTGTGCACCGCTGCTTACGCCGAAGCGACATTGGGAGGCCGTGGGATACATGGCGAAGGCGCGGTGCGCGCAAATCAAGAACTTCGACGCTTGCGCGAAGCCGCGGCGCTCGCGGCTCAGTACGGGCTGCATGTCGCGGCAGGACACGGACTCACTTATCGCAACGTGGGCGCGGTCGCACGCATCGGCGAGATCGCCGAATTCAACATCGGCCACAACATCATCGCCCGCTCGGTGTTCGTCGGATTGGATCATGCCGTGCGCGAGATGCGAGCGGCAATCGACGCGGCG
>Ga0066683_10001169_pt1 | contig 10139 bp, 8 predicted proteins | sample GraSoiAngelo_132_FD_62296 | JGI IMG/M metagenome (GOLD analysis project Ga0066683, IMG submission 62296) | Grasslands soil microbial communities from the Angelo Coastal Reserve, California, USA - 14_0929_02_40cm | ecosystem: Environmental > Terrestrial > Soil > Grasslands | place: USA... | reverse complement strand
CTCCTCGCGCAACAGCCGGCACCCGTCACGGCCATCAAGGCCGGCGCGCTGATTGACGGCGCCGGCGGCGCGCCCGTGCAGAACGCCGTGATCCTCGTCCAGGGCGAGCGGATCACCGCAGCGGGCGCGAACGTCGCGGTCCCGCGTGGCGCCACCGTCATCGATCTCTCGGCGTTCACCGTCCTCCCCGGACTGATCGACGCCCACGTGCACCTCGCGGGCCGCACGATCGGCGATGGCGACTGGCAGCACGCCAACCTCACCAACAGCCCCGCGCAGCTCGCGCTGCTCGGCGCCGCGCACGCCCTGCAGACCCTCGAGGCGGGGTTCACCACCGTGCGCGTGGTGGGTTCGGCGCACATGGGCGACCTCGCGCTCCGCAATGCGATCAACGCCGGCTGGCTCCCCGGACCGCGCATCGTGGGCGCGGGCATTTCGTTCGGTATCCGTGGCGGGCACTGCGACGAGACCGACGGGTTCTGGCCGGGCGCGCTGCACCACGAAGGCGGGATCGAAGACGGCGTCGCGAACGGCGCCGACGCAGTCCGTGACGCGGTACGCTACATGGTGAAGTACGGCGCCGACGTGATCAAGATCTGCGCCACCGGGGGCGTGCTGTCGCCCACCGACTCGGCGGGGAGCCAGCAGTACACCGAGGAGGAGATGCGCGTGATCGTGGAGACCGCGCGCATGCTCGACCGCAGGGTCGCGGCACACGCGCACGGCACGGCCGGGATCAAGGCGGCCGTCCGCGCCGGCGTCACGTCCATCGAGCACGGCTCCATCCTGGACGACGAGGCCGTGCGGCTCATGAAGGAGCACGGCACGTATCTCGTCCCCACGCTCCTCGCCGGCTACACGGTCGACTCGATGGCGCGCGCCGGGGCACTGCCCCCCGCCGTCGCGGCGAAGGCCATGGCGATCGCCCCGCGCATGCAGCAGTCGTTCCGGCTGGCGCTCGCCGGTGGTGTGCGGATCGCGCTCGGCACCGACGCCGGGGTGATGCGTCACGGCACGAACGCGCGCGAATTCGAGCTGATGGTGAGGTATGGCATGCCCCCGATGCAGGCGATCCAGGCCGGCACCCTCGTGGGCGCCACGCTGCTCGGCCGCGAGGCCGATGTCGGGTCACTCGTCCCTGGCAAGTATGCCGACATCGTCGCCGTCAGAGGCGACCCGCTCAAGGACATCACCCTGCTCCAGCACGTCGACTTCGTGATGAAGGGCGGCAGCGTCGTCAAACAGAACGGGCAGCTCGTGGGGAGGAGCGCGGCAGGGGTGCCGTGAGGGTGATAAGGGGCGGTAGGAGGCGGTAGGAGACGGTATGCGGCGGTATGCGGCCTTCGATCCCCCCGAGTACGTCGCCTGGAAGCCGGACCCCGCGCTGGTGCGGCAGTTCAGGGCGACGATCGAAGCAGCCCCCGAGCGGGGCGCGATCGTCGCCACGCTGTCGGTGCAGGACAAGCTTGGGCTCTACGCAGGCCTGCTGCGGGCTCGCCTGCACGACATCCAGCTGCAGCGCTGGGTGAAGGGCGGCGTGATCTCCAAGGCGTGGCTCGGCACCGGCGAAGAGGCGACCACGATTGGGCCGGTCCACGCCCTCGAGCGCGGTCAGGACATCGCGGCGCCGATGATCCGCAACGCCGCCGCCTGCTGCGAGCTCGGGATGCCGGTCGCCGACATGCTGCGGGCCTACCTCGCCACGGAAGACTCCCCTTCGGGCGGGCGCGATCTGCACGTGGGCAGCGCCCGCTACGGCGTGCTCCAGCCGATCTCTCACGTCGGCGACATGGTCCCCGTGGTTGCCGGCGTCGCGCTCACATTCAAGCTGAAGGGGGAGCGCCGCGTCGCCCTCACCTGGGTCGGCGACGGCTCCACCAAGACCGCCGCCGCGCACGAAGGGACGAACTTCGCTGCGGTGCAGCGACTCCCCGTGATCTTCATCCTCCAGAACAATCGGGTGGCGCTCGGCACCCGGCTCGAGCAGCACCACCTCCCCCCGGACTTTCGCGAGTGGCCGGCGAGCTACGGGATCTGGGGGGAGGAGTTCGACGGGAACAACGTGCTCGACGCGTACGCGGCCACCCGGATCGCCGCGGAGCGCTGCCGTCGCGGCGAGGGCCCGGCGATGCTCGTGGCGGAGACGTTCCGCATGGGCGGCCACGCGACCCACGACGAGCGCGAGGCGCGGGCGACGCTTCCGGACGAGCTGTTCAAGACGTGGGGCCGGCGCGACCCGATCGGACTGTACGAGGAGTACCTGCGGGAGGAAGGCCGGACTACGAAGGAGCTCGCAGAGATCGAGGCCGCCGTCACCGCCGAGGTCGAGCGCGCGACGGAGCAGGCGCTGGAAAGCAGGGAACGCATGCCACCGGGTGAGTCGGCGTTGGGAGGCGTGTACGCCGGCGGGACAGCGGCGCAGGGAGGACTACCAAATGAGCGGACCCGCTAGATTGTTCGCCATGCGCTTGCGCTTTGTCGCCGCGGTTGTGCTCGGCGCGTCGGCGTGCGGCTCACCCGGCGCGGAGGCGCGGACCGGGCTCGCCGACACGGTCACGATCGCGGGGCACCAGCTGTACACCGCCGCCGGCTTCTCGATCAACCTCTTCGCCGAAGGATTGGCCGGGGTGCGCTACCTCGCGCTCGGTCCGGGCGGCGCAGTATACGCCGCGCTCTCGGACGACGGCAGGATCGTGCGCCTCCAGGATGCGAACGGGGATGGCGTGGCCGAGTCGGCGGTCACCGTGCTCTCGGGGCTCAACTATCCCTTCGGCATCGCCTTCCGGGGCGACACCATGTACTTCGCGGAGATGACGGCGGTGAAGCGGCTCGACCCCGGAGCCGCGGCGCCCGTCACGCTCGTGCCCAGTCTGCCGGGCGGAGGACACGCGACGCGGACGCTCGTCATCGGCCCGGACAACCTGATGTACGTCGCCGTCGGCTCGTCGTGCAACCTGTGCTCCGACGCGCTGCCGCGCGCGGCCGTCACGCGCTACGACCTCAACGGCAAGAATCCCCACACGTTCGCCACGGGTCTCCGCAACTCGGTGGGCCTCGCGTTCCATCCCACCACAGGAGAGCTGTGGGCGAACAATAACGACCGCGACAACCTGGGCGACGACCTCCCGCCCGAGCACCTGAACATCCTGAAGGACGGCAAGTGGTACGGCTGGCCGCAGTGCTACCTGCCCGGCAAGCCCAATCCCGAGTATTCGGGCGCCGACTGCTCCGGCGTCGAGCCGCCGGCGATCACGTTCCAAGCGCACTCCGCGCCCCTCGGCCTTGCGTTCTACACGGGCGCCATGTTCCCTGCCAGCTTCCAGGGCGACGCCTTCATGACCTATCACGGCTCCTGGAACCGGTCGGTGCCGACGGGAGCGAAGGTGGTGCGCGTGCACGTCCAGAACGGGCGGCCGACGGCCATCGAGGATTTCGTCACCGGGTGGCAGCTCGTCGGCGGCTCGCGCTGGGGCCGGCCGGTCGGGGTGCTCGTGGCGTCGGACGGTGCCCTGCTGGTGAGCGACGATCAGGGCGGGCGGATCTGGAGAGTGACCTATGGGCGGTAGGAGCCGGTACGGGGCGGTAGGGGGCGGCATGGGGTTCGTGGTGGCAGGCGCGATCGCGGTCGGGGGGGCTTACCGCCTCTTACCGCCGCTTACCGCCCCTGCCCGCCTCGATGTCCACGCCGAATACATCAAGTACGCGAGCGGCAGGGACAGCATCGCCGCGTACGTGGCGTATCCCGAGCGCGCCGATCCCGCTCCCGCCGTGCTCGTCATCCACGAGATTTTCGGCATGTCCGATTTCGTTCGGAGCGCGACCGAGCGGCTCGCACAGGATGGGTTCATCGCGCTGGCGCCCGACCTGCTGACGCGCCGCGGCGGCACGCCTGCGAGCCCCGACAGCGCGCGGCGGCTGATTGCTTCGCTCAGTCCAGACACGATCACGCAGGACCTGAACGCCGGGTTCGCCTTCTTGCGGGGCATGAAGGTTGTGCGGGCGGACGCGATCGGCGTCATCGGCTTCTGTTGGGGTGGGGGGGAGAGCTTCCGCTACGCGACCAACAATCCGTCGCTCGGGGCGTTCGTCGTGTGCTACGGCCCGGGGCCCAACCGAGCCGATATCGGTCGGATCCGGGCACGCGGCTTCGGCGTGTACGCCGACCGGGACGGGCGGATCAACCAGAAGCTGTTCAACCTCGACATGGCCCTGCACGAGGCCCATGTGAAGTACACTTTCAAGGTGTTCCCGAACGTCGGCCACGGCTTCTTGCGCACGCGCGAGAATCCGAAGGTCGCGGACGACGCGTGGGGAGCGATCATCGCGTTTTTCCTGGCGAATCTGGGCAAGTAGCCGGTCACTCCTGTCGTGCCCCCGCCCCGACGTACGCCCGCGCGCGCTCCAATGTTGGGTCGCGCCCCTCCAGCAGGTCGCTCACGGTCTTGGACGTGGAGAGCTCAGGCGCGATTCCGACGCCGCTGAAGTCGGTACCGTCCGGGAACGCCTCGCGCGTGGCCGACAGCCGGAAGGTCCAACCGTTGGGGAGGGATAGCTCCAGCGGCTCGCCTGGGCTGCCGGCCGAGGCCGCCCCGATGATCACGCCGCGTGAGGTGTTGCGGAACGCTGCCAGAAAGTCCTCCGCAGCGCCAGCGGTCCCGGCAGAGCTGAGCACGGCGATCGGGCCGGTGTAGGCCGGCCGCTCCTTCCGCGGGACGACGGTGTCCGGGGGCACGGTGTACCAGGTGGCTGCGGAGTCGGGCCGCCCCAGGACCCGCAGTCCGGGCCGGTAGTCCGGGGTCCGGTGCAGCACAGTCGGGAATGGTCCCGTGGTCAGGCGGGCGAGTGTCTGGTAGGCGTAGTCGGGGCGCCCGCCCGCGGTGCCGCGCAGGTCGACGATGAGCCCGCGCACAGTGGCGAATGTCGGGAAGGCGTGGTCGAATCGCTGGACCACGTCCGGGTCGGCGAGCGCATTGATGCGGACGACGACGATCCCATCGGTAAGCGAGTCGACCTGCAAGGTGGGCGGCTCGAGTGGCCAGCGGTCGTTGAGGGACACGCTGCGTGTGACGCTGATCCCGCGCTGCTCGCCTCCCGGCAGGCGGAGCAGCAGGTGGAGCGCGGTTCCTTTTTCTCCTTCGAGCATCGCGGCGACCGCGCGCCCCCACCGCGCCTCGGGCGTCGCCGCCCCGGTTTCAGGAAGGATCGAGTCGGTGATCCAGCTCTCCGCGGGGATCCCCTGTACCGCGAGGATCTCGGCGAGGCGCTCGGGCCGCGCGACGCGCATCTCGTCGTTCTCGGCGTAGTCGAGCACGAACGGCCGGCGCTCGACGCTCGCGATGAGCAGAGGGGGGCGCGCCACGCGCGATCGCAGCGCCGGCGGGGGCACGACCTGGGCGTGCCCGTCGTCGAGTAGCGCGACCAACCGGCGCAACCGGCGGTAGAACGTCAAATCCGGCTGCGGTGGCGCGGCGGCCCGCAGGCTGGCCGCGAGCGCCGAGTCCCAGTCCGCGCGGACGCGGGCCCAACCGGCGAAGCTGGAGCGGGCGTCGCTCCACAGCACGGTGACGAGCTGCTGCCGGTCCGTGCCCGAGAGCCGTTGCGCGGCGGGGCGGCCGAGCGGTAGCAGCACGATCACGACGAGCACGGCAGGAGCCCGGAGCGACATGCGCCTAATCTATTTGCTGCTGTTCATGGCGCCGCAGGCGCTGATCTATCTGTACCTGAGGGAGCGCCTCCCCGACCCGAGGCGCCCCCGCCAGGCGGACCTCGTGCGCGCCGCGCTCGCGGTCATCTTCGCGGTCTTCAACGTCCCGTGGCTCTTCGTGGCCCAGCGCGTGCTCTTCGGCACCGTGTGGGGGATTTCCCGGATTGCCTACACTGCTCCATGGATCGCCTGGCAGCTATTGGGGTGGGTGTTCTGCGCTCTGGTGACGCTGTATCTGCTCGGGAAGGGCGCGTCGCAGCTTGGCCGGTGGGCGGCTAGGCGGTTCGGCAGTCAGCCCGCGAGTGACGCTGGTGACCGCCTGATCGCCAGTCCGCCCGACCGCCTCATTTCCCGCCGGCAGTTCCTCGCGCGCGCCACGTACACCTATGCCGCGGCCGGCGCAGCGCTCTCAACCTACGGCATCTGGAGTGCGTACCGGATGCCCCTCGTCACGCGCCGCACCCTCACCTTCCCGGACCTGCCGCCGGGACTCGACGGCATGACTGTGCTGCACCTCTCCGATCTGCACGCCGGGATGCACTTGGGCGAGGAGAGGATGCGCGCCATCGTCGCGCAGGCGAACGCCCTCCGCCCGGATGTCATCCTGCAGACGGGGGACATGATCGACATCTCGGCCGCGTATGTCCCCCAGTACGTGCGTGCATTTCGGGAACTCGAGGCGCCGCACGGCTGTGTCACGGTGCTCGGGAACCACGATCACTATACCGGCGCCATGGCGGTGGCCCAGGGGGTCCGGGACGCCGGGCAGGTGTTCGTGAACAACGGCTGCCACGTGATCGAGCGGAACGGCGCGGCGCTCGCCCTCGTGGGCATCGATGATCCCGACAACTGGAAGGCCGACGACCCACAGGAGACGTTCGTCGATCTGGCCCTGCGGGCGGCGCCGCCGGAGGCGTTCAAGATTTTGCTGACACACCGGCCCGGCGCCTGGGATACCGCTGTGCCCCGGGGCATCCCGCTCACCCTCGCCGGCCACATCCACGGCGGCCAGCTCTACCTGCCGGTCCTCGGCTGGTCGGCGGGACGACTCATCACGAAGTACGTCATGGGGCACTTCCAGCGGGGTGCGAGCCAGCTCTACGTCAGTCGCGGGATCGGCGTCGTCGGGGTCCCGATCCGCGTGTTCGTGCCGCCGGAGATAGAGCTGTTTGAACTGCGACGCAAGGACGGAACGACGGAAGGACGGTAGGACGGAGTCGTTCCGTCTTCCGTCGTTCCGTCATACCGTCGCCCGTATTGCTTCCCACGCCGCTTCCAGCGTCGGCTGCACGCCCGCGTGGTCCGGCGGCCACTCGCGTGCCGAGACGTGGTCGAGCGCCAGGGACACCACGCCGAGCCACACGTGTGCCCACAGCTCCGCCGCCCCGGCTTTGATCGACCCTTCGGCCTTTCCCTGCGCGACCAGGCTCTCGAGCGCCAGGCGGAAGTCGCGCGCCGTCTTGCGGCTCTCGTCGTCGAGCAGCGAGCCGTGGCGCTGGAGAAAGAACAGCTGTGCCACCGCCGGCTCCCGCGCCGTCGCGGCGACCAGGGCCCGCCCCAGCGCCGCGAGCTTGTCGCGCGCGCCGCCCGGCGTCGCGTCCGCCTCCTTGACCAGCTTCGCGGCCCAGCGCGCGCCGCCGCGGTACAGGTCGTTCAGGAGCTGCTGCTTGCTCTGGAAGTGCCGGTAGATCGTGCCCTCCGCCACACCCGCCTTCTTCGCGATCTCGGGCGTCGTCGTCACGTGATAGCCCTGGGTGGTGAACAGCTCGAGGGCGGCGCGCACCAGCCGCTGGTGCGTGAGGTCGGCCTGCGTCATCGCGCGCGAATCTAACCCGGCGCCCCGGGCACCGCTGCCGGGGTTCCGGCGCTTCGCCGCGCACACTAGCTTTCCCGCCGCTCCGTCCCCCGTCCCCCCCGGAGGTGGTCGCCGATGCGGATGCTGGTGCTCGGCGCGGGGCTTCAGGGCTCGGCCTGCGCGTACGACCTGCTGCAGCAGCCCACGGTCGAGCGCGTGACGGTCGCCGACCTGAAGCCGGAGCGCGTGCCCGCCTTCCTCAAGACCTCCGCGGGCCGGCGCCTCGCGCTCGTCAAGGTCGACGTGCAGGACGCCGCTGCCCTGCGCGAGGTGATCCGCGGCCACAACGCCGTCCTGTGCGCGCTCCCCTACTACTACAACCTCGACGTGACGCGGGCCGCGCTCGAGGCGGGCGTCCATAGCGCCGATCTGGGCGGCAACACCGAGATCGTCTTCCGCCAGAAAAAGCTCGACGCCGAGGCCCGTGCCCGCGGCGTCTCGGCGGTGGCGGACTGCGGGCTGGCACCGGGAATGATCAACATCCTCGCGGCCGAAGGCATCCGCCGCGTGGGCGACGCGGAAGCGGTCAAGATCTTCGTCGGCGGGCTGCCGCAGCACCCGGAGCCACCACTCCATTATCAAATCGTTTACTCGCTCGAGGGCGCGCTCGACTACTACACGACCCCGTCGTGGGTGCTGCGCGACGGCAAGCCCGCACGGGTGGACGCGCTTTCGGAGCTCGAGCAGGTGGCGTTCCCGCCCCCCGTCGGCGTGCTCGAGGCGTTCCACACCGCCGGCGGCATCTCGACGCTGCCGTGGACCTACGAGGGCAGGGTGCGGACGATGGAATACAAGACGCTGCGCTACCCCGGCCATGCGGCGATCATGAAGGCGATCCGCGACCTCGGACTCCTGGAGCTCCAGCCGATCAAGGTCAGGGGCAAAGAGGTCGTGCCGCGCGACGTGTTCATCGCGTCGGTATCACCCAAGCTCACGAAACCGGAGGGGCGCGACCTGGTCGCCTTGCGGGTGGAAGTGCGAGGCGGCGGCCGCGACGGCCGGCAGGTGGCATGGCAGCTGCTCGACTACTTCGACGAGGCGCGCGGCATCAGCGCGATGATGCGGACCACGGGATACTCACTCGCGATCACCGGCCTGATGCAGGTGGACGGTCGGATCGCCGCGCCGGGCGTGCACACCCCGGACGAAACGGTGCCCTTCGGGGCCTACCTCGCCGAGCTCGCGAAACGGGGGATCGAGATCCGGGAGCTTCAGTAGCTCCAGCGCGTGCCGAACAACAGCCGCACGCCTTCGTCGCCCGCTCCCACGCCGACAGCCACGAGGGAGTTGCGTAGGACGCGCGCCGCGAGCTCGCCACCGCCGCTCGTGTGGAGGCCCGTGCTCGTGAGGCGGAAGCGCTCCCCGGAGGCGAACACGCGTCCCGCATCGCAGAACCCGACCACCATCAGCTCGAACAGACTCGGCGCCCGCAGCACCGCATAGCGTGCCTCGACGCCGCCGAGGAGCTTGTGCGGTCCCACGAACCGGGCGTCGTAGAACCCGCGGAGGGAGTAATAGCCGCCCAGGGCGAGGAACGCGCGCTCGCTCGACTCCATCGACAGCTGGGTCGCGAGCGGGGGTGTGCCGCCCATCCCTTCTCCCGCGACCCGCGCCGCGAGCGTGAGGTGCTCGATGGGATGCACGTAGACGCGGGCCGCAGCGGTCGTGCGGGTGTACCCCGGTCCGCTCGCGACTATGCCTTCCAGGAAGACCCCGGCGTGTGGGTCGAGCTCGTTGTCACGGGTGTCGAGCACCACGCCGGCGCGCACGGTTTTGTCGGTGAACTGGATGGTGCTGGAGTCCACAACGCCTGTCGCCAGGTCCTGCCGGAACACGCTCGCCCCGGGGAGGGCGCGGAAGTCGGTCCGCTCGATCGCGGCGCCCGCGAGCAGACGGAGTGGGCCGATCACGCGGCGCTGGATGATGGCGCGCGCCGCGGCGTGCGTGCGGCTGACGCGATAGAAGTACGGCGCGGCGGGCGTCACGCTGCCGGGCGTGTAGGGGGTGTCGTTCCCCAGCCCGTAGAAGCCCAGGCGGTTCTCGCGCGCCGCGCCCAGGGTGAGCGCCACGCGCCATCCCGCCCAGAGGGCCGGCGCGCTGGCGTCCGCCACGACGGCGTAGCTGCCCTGTGTGCTCGCCGAGGCATCGAGGGTGAAGGCCGCAGCGTTCGGCTCGGGCCGCTCAGCGAACCCGAGGGGACTGGTGAGCGCGTAGCGGGCCGCCCCCCACACGCCGTCGCTCGTGCTGTAGTAGACGTAGGGGTAGAGGTTGCTGTGCCAGTCGCGCTGGGCGGCGAGCGCGGGGGCGCAGACGGCGACGGCGGCACAGGCGTGGAGCCAGACGCGGGTGAGCACGCTGGGTTCTATCGAGCGACGGCCCGCCTGTCAACTTGCCCGCCCCCGCGGCCGACTCTACGTTCCGCTGCGTGTCATTGAATTTCGACCCTTCCGATCCGCCAGGCCCGCTGACGGCGGTGCGTGCCGTCCTGGGCGGGGCGCTGATCGTCGCGACGCTGATCCTGCTCATCCTATTCTTCGACAGCGGAAGCCTCGACACGCGCTTCGTGGCCTTGGTGGGTGC
>Ga0066683_10001168_pt1 | contig 10139 bp, 10 predicted proteins | sample GraSoiAngelo_132_FD_62296 | JGI IMG/M metagenome (GOLD analysis project Ga0066683, IMG submission 62296) | Grasslands soil microbial communities from the Angelo Coastal Reserve, California, USA - 14_0929_02_40cm | ecosystem: Environmental > Terrestrial > Soil > Grasslands | place: USA... | reverse complement strand
CTGGTGCTGACAACCTACGGCACGCTGCGTCGCGATGCCGCCCATCTCGCCGCGACACCGTTCGACTACGTCGTCCTCGATGAAGCGCAGGCCATCAAGAATGCCGCAACCGTCTCGGCCAAAGCGACCCGCCTGCTCGACGCGCGCCACCGGCTGGCGCTGAGCGGCACGCCCATCGAGAATCACCTCGGGGAGTTGTGGAGTCTGTTCGAGTTTCTCAATCCGGGGCTGCTGAGCACCGCGCACGCCTTCGAGCGGGCCGGCGCCGGCCGCCACATGGACGACGATGCGATCGCCATGCTGGCGCGCGGGCTGCGCCCCTTCATGCTGCGACGGACCAAGGATCAGGTCGCGCGTGAGCTGCCGGCAAGAACCGAACAGACGCTGTACTGCGATCTCGAGCGACCGCAGCGAGCCCTGTACGACGAGCTGCTGGGCCACTACCGCCGGACGCTGCTCGGTGAATCGCCGGCGAACGGGCTCGGCCGCGCGAAGCTGCAGATCCTCGAAGCCCTCCTTCGGCTGCGCCAGGCCGCCTGCCATCCCGGCCTGATCGACAAGCGCCGGTCGCATGAGGCGTCGGCGAAGCTCGACATGCTTGTGCCCCGGATCGCCGAGGCGGTCGCGGAGGAGCACAAGGCGCTCGTCTTCTCACAGTTCACCAGTCTGCTCGCGATCCTTCGCGCGCGGCTGGACGAGGCGCACGTTCCGTACGAGTATCTCGATGGCCGGACACGGGATCGTGAGTCGAAGGTCGAGCGGTTTCAGTGCGACCCGTCGTGCCGCCTGTTCCTGATCAGCCTCAAGGCGGGCGGCCTCGGGCTGAACCTCACGGCCGCGGAGTACGTGTTTCTGCTCGATCCGTGGTGGAATCCAGCCGTGGAAGCCCAGGCAATTGACCGCGCGCACCGGATCGGCCAGACGCGCCAGGTGTTCGCCTATCGTCTGATCGCGCGCGATACCGTCGAGGAACGCGTGCTGGAGCTCCAGCGTCAGAAACGCGGGCTGGCCGATGCGATTCTCAACGCCGACAGCCGTCTGCTCCGCGATCTGCGCCGCGAGGACCTGGAGCTCCTGCTCTCGTGATTCGTCACGCGTCCCCGCACCGGCGCCGCTGAAGCGGCGCCCTACGTACTTGCGCGGCACACGAACGTAGGGCGCGGCTTCAGCCGTTCTTCATGGTCGCGGCAGCCTTCGCCGAATGGCGACCCTGAAAGGGCCGCCCTACGTGAGAGAGACCATCGCGCGCGCCCGCGTTTCAAGCGCGTGCAGCCGGTGCTCGAGGCTCCGCCGCGCCTCCTCGATCGCCGAATCGTCTGCGTCGGAAGGTACCGTGAACGGCTCACCGACGGCGATCGCGACGGTCGCGAACGGCTTGGGGATCTGGGTGCGGTCCCAGCTCTTCAACGTCCAGTGACGGCTGGCTTCGAGGTGGAACGGCAGCACCGGATTGCCCGTCGCCTTGGCGAGCCACACCGCCCCCGGCTGCGCGACTCGCGCCGGCCCGCGCGGACCGTCGATCGTGAAACCGGCGGGCTTCCCCGCCGCCATATCGCGCGTCAGCTGCAGCAGCGCCTTGCGGCCGCCGCGCGACGTCGAACCGCGCGCGGTGCCGTACCCGAACCGTTCGATGATGCCGGCGATCCACTCGCCGTCGAAGTTTTCGCTCGTGATGACGACGATGCCGCGGCGCCGGAAGTAGTACGTGGCAGGAAGAATGCGGCCATGCCAGAACGCCATGATCGGCTGGCGGCCGCTCCTGAGGATCGCGTCGAAGTGCTCGAGGCCGTCGGGGCGCCAGCGGAGCGTCGAACCCAGCACCGCAATCAGCCGATAACCGGCGGTCGAAATCAGCCTGGCCTGCAGGCGCTTCGCAGGGGAGTTTCGCCAGTCGGACGCTGCGCTCATTGAAATTGGTGAGTCGGTGAGTTGGTGAGTTGGTGAATGGAGAACACGAGCATTTGAATCACCAAGTCACCAATTCGCCAAGTCACCAACTCTCAGAGTCTGTCCTTGACGAATGTCATCAGGTCGATGAACTGCGTGTCCGCCTGGGCGCTGGCCTGCGCGCCCTTGAGCATGATCGAGCAGAACGGACAGGCGGTGACGACCGTGTTCGCGCCGGTGGCGCGCAGCTGCTTGAACCGGACGTCGCTGATCCGCGTGCCGGGCTCTTCTTCCTTGTCGGCGAAGAGCAGTCCGCCGCCGGCGCCGCAGCAGAACGGGTTGTCGCGGTTGCGCTCGGGCTCCTTGATGTCGGCGCCGAAGCGCGTCAGCAGCGCGCGGGGCTCGTCGACTCTTCCGGCGTAGCGTCCGAGATAGCAGGGATCGTGGAAGGTGACGATTTCACGCTCGGCTGAAGCCTTCGCGCTCCGGGTGTCGCTCGCCTTCGCGCTCCGGGCGTGGCGCGTCGTCGCGCTGCTTTCGCGCGTGAGCTCCTCGACGAACACAGACGAGTGCACGACGTCGACCTCGTAGCCGAACTTGCGATAGTCGCTGCCGATCGTCTTCACGCAGTGCGGGCACGACGTCAGGATCTTCTTCGGGGCGGCGGCCCTGAGCTCCTCGATGTTGCCGTTGGCCAGCTCCTGGTACACGTACTCGTTGCCCGTGCGCTTCGCCGGATCGCCGGTGCACCGCTCTTTCGACAGCACGCCAAACGGGACGCCGCGGGCGCGCAGAATCTCGAACAGCGATCGCAGCGATTTCTGGAAGTCGGCCTCGAACGCCCCGGCGCAGCCGAGCCAGACGAGGACGTCGTGCGTCGACGGATCGAAGATCTCGAGCTTCGCGGCGTCGACGAATTTCTGCCGCTGATCGTAGCCCAGGCCCCAGATGTTGCCCCGCCGCTCGAGGTGGTTGTAGACCGCGCCGAGATACTCCGGCGCGTCACCGTTGGAGACGAGGCCGCGCCGCGAGCCGATCAGAATCGGCAGGTGCTCGATTCCGACGGGACACTGGTTCTCGCACGCCCCGCAGGTCGTGCACTGCCAGAGCACCTTCTCCGAGTACACCTCGCCCAGCTTCTTCTCGCGCTCGCCCGCCAGCAGCGCCTCCCGGGTCTGCAGGACGATCCTCTTCGGGTTGAGCTCCTTCCCGGCGCCCCACGCCGGGCAGTTCACCTGGCAGCGCCCGCACTCCACGCACGTCAAGGCGTCGAGCACGATCTTGCTGCCGAGGTCCTTCACGGTCTCGAGCCCGACCTGCTCCTTCTCGAAATCGAGGTTCGGAAGGTTGCCGAGCTCCGGCGACTTCAGGAACACCGTGATCGGAGACAGCACCAGATGGAGGTGCTTCGACGCCGGAATCAGCGCCATGAACGTCAGGATGACCATCGCGTGCACCCACCAGTTCACGCGCCCGGATGTGGTGCCCTCCTCCAGCCTGAACGTCAGGAGGAAGGTGATCATGAGGGTCGCGATGAAGAGGGCGATGACGATGGACTCGATGGACACGGTCGTGCCGAGGCCGACGGGCCGGACGAACGCCCGGCGGATGAGGAGATACAGAATCCCGACGAGGACGGCCGTGGCAGGCGGCGTCAGCGCCAGGCGATAGGCGCGAAACCAGCCGGCGTGCGTCAGGTCGACGATGCCCAGCCCGTGGAGAAACTCGGTCAGCGTATAGCCGCCGAACGCGACGAATCCCCAGAACACGAACGCGTGCATGAGGCCGGTGAGCGGACGCTCCCTGATCGTCCTGCGCTGCAGCAGGACGTCGACGACGAACCGCCCGGTGCGGGTCCCGAGCCTGTCGTGAGCGAAGGTGTTGGGCGCCGCCGCGATCAACTGGACACGCCGCGCCACCTGCGCCGCGAAAGCGGCGAGGAACAGCAGCAGAAGAATCCAGAAGGCGAGGGTGGACATACTACGCTGACAAGGACACAAAGGGTCTGCTAAAGGACACAGAGGAGTCTCGCCGCTCTGCGGCCTCTGTTGACCTTTGTGTCCTCGTCACTGTTTGACCGCTTCGATGATCGCCGGCACGATCTCGAACAGGTCGCCGACGATGCCGTAGTCGGCGACCTCGAAGATCGGTGCGTCCGGATCCTTGTTGATCGCGACGATGGTGTTCGCGCCTTTCATGCCGACCAGATGCTGAATCGCGCCGGAGATGCCGAGCGCAAGGTACAGCTTCGGCGCGACGGTCTGCCCGGAGCTGCCCACCTGGCGTTCCATCGGCAGCCACCCGGCGTCGCAGATGGGGCGCGACGCCGCGATTTCGGCGCCCAGCGCCTCGGCCAGCTTCTGCGCGATCGCGATGTTCGCCTGCTCCTTGATGCCGCGTCCGACCGACACGATGCGCTCGGCCTGCGACAGATCCACGGCCTGCTTCGCCTGCTGGAACGGCGGCTCCGGCTTCTGGCGGATCGCCGGTGCATCAATCTTCGCTTCGAGCGCCCGGATGGGGGCAGGCGATGCGCCCCTGGCGACCTGGTCCACGCGGAACGCGCCGATCTGAAACGTCACGAAATGGGGCGCCGGTCCCTGCGGCACGACGTCGGCGGTGAGCCTGCCCTGAAACATCGGCCGCACGAATGCGGTCTCCCCGCCCGCGCGCTTGATCGCGGTGACGTCGGTGACGAGGGCGCGGTCCATGCGCGCGGCGAGCTTGGGCGCGAAGTCGCGCGTCTGGTACGTGTGCGGCAGCAGCACATGCGTCGCCGGGAGCCGCGCGATTGCGTCCTGCAGCGCCGCCGTGAAGCCGTCCGGCGTATAGGGTTCGAGCGCGGCGCTTTCGAGGGTGACGACCTCCTGCACCGCGGCCGCGGCGAGCTCCGCGGCCGGGCCGCTGGTGCCCGTGCCCGGCACGAGCACTCCGATTGGAGCACGGATCTCCAGCGCGAGCTGCTGCGCGCCGACGATGGATTCCCATGTCGCGCGATTGAGCTTGCCGTCGCGCTGTTCGGCGATGACCAGAATCATCTTCACCGCCCGCTCGCCAGGAAGCCGCTCAAATAACCCTCGCCTCTTCTCGAAGCCTCCGCACGAGCTCCTTCGCCGCTTCGCCCGGCGAGCCGCCGATGATCTGCGTTTTCTTCCCCTTCTCGGGCACGTAGAGGCTCACGATCTTCTGCCTGCCCGCCGACGTGGCCGCTGAAGGTGGGGCCGCCTTCCGGATTTCCTTCTTCTTCGCGGCCATGATCCCCTTGAGCGTCGCGTAGCGGAGCTGGTTGATGCCGCTCTGGATCGTGAGCACGGCAGGCAGTGGCATCGCCACCCACTGGAACCAGCCGCCTTCGAGCTCGCGCTTGACGCGCAGGGTCGCCCCGCGCCCTGAGCCAGTCGAAGGGTCCGCGTGCACCTCCATGATGATCGTGGCGTGCGGAAGGCCGAGACGCTCGGCGAGGATGACGCCCACCTGAGCGAACCCCTGGTCGTCTGACTGCAGGCCGGTGAGGATGACGTCGAACTGCTCGTCCTTCATGGCGCCGGCGAGCGCGCCCGCGGTCACGAATGCATCGGCGCTCGCCAGCCCGTCAGCCTCGACGTGGATCGCCCGGTCGGCTCCGCGCGCGAGCGCCTCGCGGATGACCTGCGACACGCGCGCCGGTCCGCCGGAGCAGACGACCACTTCCCCGCCGTGCTTCTCCTTCAGCCGCAGCGCTTCCTCGAGCGCGTAGGCGTCGGGCTCGTTCATCTCGAAACCGGCGTCCTGCTCGCGAATCCAGGTTTTGGCGTCGTCCAGGCGGGGCTGCCACTCACGGGTCGGAACCTGTTTGATGCAGACGGCGATTTTCATACGGTCACGATGTCCGACGATCAACGCATGGTTCGACAAGCTCACCATGAGCGCTCATCCTGAGCCTGTCGAAGGATGCGGGCTTCGCGCGCTTCGCGTTCGGTGTTGTCACGCTTCGAATCGCTTGAACAGCAACGCGGCATTCGTGCCGCCGAAGCCGAACGAGTTGGAGAGCGCATACTGAATCGGCAGCTCGCGCTTCGTGTTCGGCACGTAATCCAGATCGCAGCCTTCGTCCGCCATCTCCAGGTTGATCGTCGGCGGGGCGACCTGATGGTGAACCGCGAGGACGGTGATGCCGGCTTCGAGGCCGCCGGCCGCGCCGAGCAGGTGGCCCGTCATCGATTTGGTCGAGGACACGGCGAGCTTGTCGGCGTGCCCGCCGAAGCTCCGGCGGATGGCGAGCGACTCGATCTTGTCGCCGTGCGGCGTCGACGTGCCGTGCGCGTTGATGTAATCGATCCGGGCCGGCGCGATGCCGGCGCTCTTGAGCGCCTGGTTCATGACGCGGAACGGGCCGTCGCCGTCGTCGGACGGCGCCGTGATGTGGTGCGCGTCGGCCGACATGCCGTAGCCGACCAGCTCGGCGTAGACGCGCGCGTCGCGGCGGCGCGCCAGATCGAGCTCCTCGAGGATGAGCACGCCGGCGCCTTCGCCGACGACGAACCCGTCGCGATCCTTGTCGAAGGGGCGGCTCGCGCGCTCGGGCTCGTCGTTGCGCGTGGAGAGCGCGCGCAGCGCGCCGAAGCCGCCGATCCCCATCGGCGTAATCGCGGCTTCCGATCCGCCGGCGATCATCACGTCGGCGTCACCGCGCCGGATGATCTCGAAGGCGTCGCCGATGGCGTGCGCCGAGGCGGAGCACGCGGTGCACGTGGCGGAGTTGGGGCCCTTCGCGCCGTAGCGGATGGAGACCTGCCCGGCGGCGAGGTTGATGATCGCCGACGGGATGAAAAACGGCGAGATCTTGCGCGGCCCACCCTCGAGCAGCGCCTTGTGCTCGCGTTCGATGGTGGTGAACCCGCCGATGCCGGACGCGATGAACACGCCGGCGCGCGGGCCGAGCTCGGGCGTGATCACGAACCCCGAATCGTCCATCGCAAACTGCGACGCCGCGATCGCGTACTGGATGAAGACGTCCATCTTCTTGACGTCTTTCCTGTCGATGAACTGCAGCGGGTCGAAGTCCTTCACCTCGCCCGCGATGCGGGTCGCGAACTGCGCCGCGTCGAACTTGGTGATCCGCGCGATGCCGCTCTGGCCCGCGCAGAGCGCGGCCCAATTCGGCTCGGTTCCGATGCCGAGCGACGACACCAGGCCGATGCCCGTGACGACGACTCGCCGTGTGTTGGTCACGGCTCCTACTTCTTGGTCTTGGCGTGCGATTCGATGTACTCGACCGCTTCCTTCACGCGCGTAATCTTCTCGGCATCCTCGTCGGGAATCTCGATCCCGAACTCTTCCTCGAACGCCATCACGAGCTCGACGGTATCGAGCGAGTCGGCACCGAGATCGTCGACGAACGACGCGTCCGGCGTCACTTCTTCCTCGTCGACCCCGAGCTGCTCCACGATGATGCTCTTCACTTTCTCGGCTACGGCCATTCAACCCTCCTACGTGTACATCCCGCCGTTGACAGCCAGAACGTGCCCTGTAATATACGACGCCTCGTCTGACGCAAGAAAGCACACGGCGGCGGCGACGTCGTCCACGGTCCCGAGCCGGCCGAGCGGGATCTGGGCCGCCCAGTCGACGTGCGTCTTCCCGTTGATCGCGCGCGTCATGTCGGTGTCGACCAGCCCGGGCGCGACCACGTTCACGGTAATGGCGCGCGACGCCACCTCCCGGGCCAGCGCCTTGGCGAAGCCGATCAGGCCGGCCTTCGACGCGGCGTAGTTCGTCTGGCCGGCATTGCCCATCTGGCCGACGACCGAGCTCACGGCAATGATGCGTCCGCCGTGCTGCTTCAGCATCGGCCGGATCGCCGCCCGCGCGAGCAGGAACGTGGCGGTCAGGTTCGTGGCCAGTACCGCGTCCCAGTCCTCCCGCTTCATCCGCACCAGCAGTTGATCGCGGGTGATGCCGGCGTTGCTGATCAGAATGTCCAGCCGGCCGTGGCGCGCGACGATGGCGCCAGGCGCCGCCTCGACGGCCGCCGCGTCGGTGACGTCGAGGCTCAGCGCGTCGGCGCGATGCCCGGCGGCGGTCAGCGCCGCCGCGCACTCGTTCGCATGATCCCCGCGGGCCGCGGCCACGACCGTCGCGCCCTGGCTGGCGAGCCGCGCCGCGATCCCGCGTCCGATGCCGCGCGATGCACCGGTCACGAGCGCGACCTTATCCGCGAGATTGAACATGTCTCCGTCGCGCGGGTTTTCCTCCCCCGGCTTGCCGGGGATGCAAGCCGGCGAGCGCACTTTCGACCGCCGCGAGATCGTCTGGCGTGCCGAAGCTGACAACGGCGGCGTCGCGATGAATCTTGCGTACCAGTCCGCTCAACACGGTGCCCGAGCCCACCTCAACATACGTTGTGACGCCTTCAGACGCAAGGCGGCCGACGACCTCCTCCCACCGTACCGGCGACGACACCTGCCCGACGAGCGCCTCGATCGCGGCGCCGGCATCACGCTTGGGCTCCGCGTCGAGGTTCGCGATGATCGGCACGCGAGGCGGCCCGGTCTGCAGCGCCCGCAGCTCCGGCGCGAGGCGTGCCTCGGCCGGCTTCATCAGCGCGCAGTGAAACGGCGCGCTCACCGGCAGCTGGATCACGCGCCTGGCGCCGAGCGTTCTGGCCCGCTCGCCCGCGCGCTTCACGGCTTCCCGCGCACCGGCGATCACAACCTGGCCGCCGCCGTTCAGATTTGCAGGGCTGACGACACCGCCGCCGTCGGCAACGGCCTGCGCACATGCCTGTGCGACTCGGGCCGCGTCGAGGCCGAGGATGGCGGCCATCGCGCCCTCGCCGGCCGGTACCGCTTCCTGCATGTAGCGGCCGCGGCGGCGGACGAGCCGCAACGCGTCGCCGAACGCGAAGGTGCCTGCCGCGACGTTGGCGGAGTATTCGCCCAGGCTGTGCCCGGCCACGAACGCCGGCGTCAGCCCGCGCGACGCCAGGAGACGATACGCGGCGACGCTGACGGCGAGCATGGCCGGCTGCGTGTTTACGGTCAGCGTGAGCTGGTCCTCGGGCCCTTCGAAGATCACCCGGCTGAGCAGCTCGCCGAGTGCGGCGTCCGCCTCGTCGAACGTCGCGCGGCAGATCGGATACGCGTCGGCGAGCGCTCGACCCATGCCGACGTACTGCGAGCCCTGCCCTGGAAAGATGCACGCAATCACTGGTGGGATACCGCGGCTGCCGCGATCTCGCGCCCGACAGTCGCGACGCCCTTCACGCCGCGCAGCGGTAGGCCGGCCATCGCGTCGACGGCGATCCAAATCACGGCGAATTCAAGGTTCTGGGTTCAACGTTCGTTCTGTTCAGGGTTCAGTGGACGGGCTCTTATTCCTCGTCGACGGCTCGCGCCTGGCGGCCGCGGTAGTAGCCGCAGTTGGCGCACACGCGGTGCGGCAGCTTCGCCTCGTGGCACTGCGGGCACTCGCTGAGGCCGGCGGGCTTCAACGCGTCGTGGGTCCGGCGCTTGGCCGTGCGCGTTTTGGAATGTCGTCGTTTTGGATTCGGCATCGGGTCCTTCTCGAGGTTCGAGGTTCGAGGTTCTAGGGTTTTGGATTCTTCCCTTTCAGCTCCCGCAGGACGGCGAGCCGCGGGTCGTCCCATCCCTGCTTGCACGAGCACGTCTCGCGGTTCAGGTTCGTGCCGCAGATCGCGCACAATCCCCGGCAGCTCCCGCGGCACAGCGGCTTCATCGGGAGCGCCAGGTAGAACTGCTCCCGCATCAAATGGTCGAGATCGATCTGGTCGTTCTCGTAGAACGCCGTCGTCAGATCGTCCTCTTCGATTTCCCGCTCGCCTTCGCCCGTGTTCTCGGCGCGCGGGAGGTAGCGGAGATCGAAGGTCTGGTCCACCGGCATCGTGAACGGCTCGAGACACCGGCTGCACGTCAGCTCCAGAATCGTCTGCACGCGGCCGACGAGCCGGAACTGCAGCTTGTTCTTGAAGATGTCGAACGCGAGCGCAACCGGCGCGGCCACCTTGAAGTCTTCTTCGGCCCTGAACTGCTCGGGCGTGTAGACCTGCTCGAAGCGCTCTTGCGCCGCTCGGATCGTTTTGAGATTCAGCAGCAGCATGAAACTCTCAATATACCTTGCGGAAGGGGCAGTGGGCTAGCAGCCCGTGGTGAAAGTCTGGCGTCGCACCGAGACGGGCGAGGCGCCCCGCGGGCAAGGCGCGACGACTGAGAATACCGCCAGTATTTGAAGGAGGAGCAACGCAGCCCCCGCCG
>Ga0066683_10001165_pt1 | contig 10148 bp, 8 predicted proteins | sample GraSoiAngelo_132_FD_62296 | JGI IMG/M metagenome (GOLD analysis project Ga0066683, IMG submission 62296) | Grasslands soil microbial communities from the Angelo Coastal Reserve, California, USA - 14_0929_02_40cm | ecosystem: Environmental > Terrestrial > Soil > Grasslands | place: USA... | reverse complement strand
CAGGCTCAACCCGCTCCATTCCCTTTTTCTTGATCACAGGAAGAGCGGCCGGTGCGGTCATGAATCGAAGCAGGTCGTTGGCGGCCCTGCTCTCCTTCGCGCCCGCGGCGACGCCGCCTACCATTTCCGCATACCCTTGAACATCGGCCGGGAAGGTCCCGAGGACTTCAACGCCGCGAATCGCGAGGATTTCACTGATCGGGAGAATGCCGATCTCGGCCTCGCCGCCGGCGACCGCTTCGCCGACCAGCAGTCCGCTGGCGGTCACTCTGCTCTTGGGCTTCACGACGTCCGCGAGGCCGAGCCGCTGGACGAGCGCGGTGAAGTACACACCGGCGGCTCCCTCGCCCGCATAGACGATGGATTTCGCGTCCACCAGCGTCCGCTTCAGCGCGCCGGTCGTGCTGATGTCCGGTTTGCGCGCGCCGGGACGGATGGCCATGGCCATTCCCGATCGGGCGATTGGCGTCCGCGTGCTCGCGGCGACCTTGCCCTGCGCGATCACCTCGTCCATCACCGTGGGGGTCAGCACCGCGAGGTCGAACGGCTCACCGCTCTCGATTTTCCGCTTCAGCGACGCGGCCGTGCCGTATTGGATCACGACCGTGTGCCGCGTTGTACGCTCGAACTGGGGCACGAGCTCTTCCAGGACCCCCTTCAGGGCCGTGGAAGACAACACGCGGACCTCGGTCGTCTGGGCGCCTCCGCTTTGAGCAAGGGCCGGCAGGAGCGCAAGTCGCAGGATCGCGGCGCCGAGGCGATGGTTTCTCATGACGTCCTCCCGGCCTGTTGGGCTGCCGGCATCCACGTTGGAACAGAGGAAGTATAATCCGCCACCTGCAACCTGAAGCTGTTTCACGTCGCGCAGCGGCAGGTGCAGTTTTGGCGAGAGCTGAAGTTCTGAACGGCGATCGTCTGGCGCTGGCCAGCCCGGAATGGGAAGCACACTGACTGGCCGAACGCTCGCCCACTACGAGGTTGTTCGACCGCTCGGCTCGGGAGGCATGGGTGACGTGTACCTCGCCCGTGATACCGTTCTGAGCCGTTACAGAAGAGCGTGTTCCTTGCTATCCTCGTCTAACAGAGATATGCAGATCACCAGAGGCCCGCGCGGCCGTTTCGCACAACGTCTTGTCGTTCTGATTGGCCTCTCTCTCTCCGTGACCGAGGCTCAGGCGCAAAAGCTCTCCATTCAAGGCGATCGCTTCGCCATCGACGGGACGCCCAGGTTTTTGACGTTCATGACGTACTTCGGTGCGATGGGCGCTCCCAACGTGATTGCCGACCTCCACCTGATTCGAAACCTCGGCTTCGACGGTATACGGATCTGGCCGAACCTGGACACCGGTCCACAGCTCATGAACAGCGACGGGACGCTCCGTCCGGATGAGTTGACACGACTTCGGTCGATTCTGGACCAGGCTCGCCACGAGCGCCTCGTCGTCGATGTCAGCTTTACGTACGAGCACATCCGTGGAATGGATGCCGCCAGGGCCCGGCTGGGCATCATTGCAGCAACCGACGCTCTGCGCTCGTACGAGAATCTGCTTTTCGACATCCAGAACGAACGCAACGTCGGTGACCGCAGGTTCATGAGTGTCGCCAATGTGGCGAGTATTCTGGCCGCCATCAGGGCGACTGATCCGGCGCGGATCGTGACGTGCTCCAACAGCCCCGTGGACGACGCTCAATACGCTGCGGATTTCACCCGGCAACTCGGTCTCGACGTCACGGCGTATCATGAGCCGCGTAGCTCGACCTGGTACACGCTCGCCAGTTATCAGTCTGTGGTCGGCAGAATGAAATCGAACGGCCGGCCGGCGTACCTGCAGGAGGCGATGCCGACGCGAGACGACCTTTTCTTCTATCCCTCGCACGACCGGGCCGAATATTTTCTGCAGGGGATCGCCCACGCGAAACTGGCTGGAGCCGCGGCGTGGTGCTTTCACACCGACGTCGGAGTGGACTTCCGCGCCGGACCTCCATTCGTCGAGGATCGCCTTCGGTCCTACCCGGAGCCGGAATGGGCGTTCGTCAACTCGCTCAATGCTCGCGTCATTCTCCAGGCGAGCAACGGGGTCAACTACGTGGTGGCTGAGGGCGGCGGCGGCGGCGGCGTGCGTGCCGATCGGACGGCCGGCGGCCCAGGTTCCTGGGAAGTCCTGGGCGTTTCTGCGCTGTCAGGCGGACCGCTGCTTTCTGGCGATCGCGTGGCGTTCACAAGCGCTGACGGGATTCACTATCTGCAGGCGGCTGGTGGCGGCGGAACGTCGTTGCGTGCCGCAGGACCGGGCATTGGTGGATGGGAAACCTTCGTCATCGAAAAACCCGGAGGTGGCGTCATCCGGCACGGAGACTCAATCACGCTGCGCGCCAACGACACGCAGTGGTACATCGTGGCGGATGGAGGCGGCGGAGGAAACGTCTCCGTGAACAGCACCTCTCAAGGTCCGTGGGAAACATTCAAGATTCTGTTCGTTACTCCGCACAGCTCCGGATGAACGCGTCGCGCAGCCAGGCCAAGGCGTTCAACAGGCCATAGCGTGGAACGTGGATCTGAAGGCCGCGACTTGCATTCTTGCCAGGACAACGACGGCACTGTTGGTAGCCGCGTGTCAATCAAGCTCGACGTCGCCGACGACGCAACCGCCGTCGCCCCCTGCCGCCGTTCCGAACACTTCCTCGGTCGTCGTGACCTTCAGCGAGAACCCCGTACCGTTCAGAGGCACCGGGTGCAATGCTTCTATTCCGCAGGGGTGGTACACCGCGGCGCGTCTTCAGGAGACCAATGGCGTGACCTTTACACCCAGCAGTCTGACTCAAAAACTCGATGGGAACGTTGCCAGCATTCTCGTGGAATCGTTCGACTCTCGATTCGGAGCATGCGCCGGCAGCACAGTCCCTCAAGGCGTGATCCCCGGTAATGGCGCAGTCTGCGGTGTCGTAGGCGCTTGCACCCCGAGCACATTCAGCACCTATCAATTCGAAATAAGCGGTACCGACGCAAATGGTCACGCGCTGACGTTCATCAGCCCGCTGCTTCAATTTGGTACTCGCCCATAACACCTCGCCTGTAACACGCGGAAGCCTGCACATCAACAGGACTCCGCGGGCCGCAGACTCGCCGAATGACCTCCGCCGGCCCGACGCGAGAGCCGGTGAAACCCTTGCTCATGGCTCCGCGCGGTTGCTGCCGACGCGTCACGCAGTGGACCGGATGCTTGAGGGGCGCTTGTCCCACGCGCGCTTCATCAATCACGCGGTCACCGGGAAGGCCGGCAGCCACAACGAGGTGCGTATTTCGTCCGACGTGACGAACGGCGACGGCACACACACCGTAACACTCAGCGGCGACGTGGCGGTCGATTCGAAGCCCACGCTCTCCGGCTACCGCGTGCCGCAGCCGAGCCGGCTCGCGGAGATCGTCTTCGCGGAAGCGCTGCACGAGCGCGGCATCGTCGCGACGGCGCGCCTGGTCGAGGATAAAGCCGACATCGCGGCGCTCTCTTCCGGATACACCGCAGACCACGCGATCGCCGAGCACGTGTCGCCGCCGTATGCCGAAGAAGTGAAGATCACGCTGAAGGTCGGCCAGAATCTCCACGCGAGCGCGACGCCGTTTCTGCTGGGCGCTCTCGTCGGCCACAAGGGCGACGCGGCGACCGGCTTCGAGCAGATCAAGAGGTTCCTGGAGACGACCGGCGCTGACGTAACCGGCGCGTCGCAGAGCGACGGCGCGGGAGCCGACGCGCACTTCACGCCCCACTTCATGGTGCATTACCTCGCGTACATGGCGAAACAGCCGGCGGCGACGATCTTCCACGACGCGCTGCCAATCCTCGGCACAGACGGCACGCTCTGGAATACTCAGGTGAAGTCACGGGCGGCTGGTCACGTGCATGCCAAAACCGGCACGTTCTCCAACGGCGATCTGCTCAATAAAGGCGCCATCGTCAACGGCAAAGAGCTGGCCGGATACATGACGACCGCAGATGGCCGGCATCTCGCCTTTGCGATCTACGCGAACAACGTGCCCGTGAAAGACGGCAGCGTGATCACGGCGCTCGTCGGCGAGGCGCTCGGAGAGATCGCCGCGGCTGGCTACGACACGAAAACCGACCGCCGCGGCAAGTCGTGACGCTCGAATCAACAATCTGCAATCTGAAGCGGTAGCTTAGTCGAACGGGCGCCGCCCCGCGCCTGCGCTTCGACCGTGGCCGTCGGGAATCACGCCGACGTCCCACATCAGCGTGCCTCTTGGATGCGCGACGAGAAAGCACGGCATCGGCATCCGCGTCTCCCCGACTTCCGCCGGCGTCACATGATAGCGCGCAACCCCCTCAGGTGAGATGTTGAGCAGCCCGCAGTCGAAGACGTACAGCCTTGTTGGCTCTCACGCTAATCCGCCCATAGTGGCGAATCATCCGGACCGTGTTCCGAAGTCCACCGCTGGGATCAGGTACCATGAATGACAGGAACAGTTGTGACGAGGGAAAGCCCAGGCGCGCTTGCTCATCGCCAAGCGCTTCTATCACGTGACGGTTGGTGATGATCGTAGTACCGCGAACCAAGAAACCCGTGCCCATGACCTGGAGGAACGGGGACTGTGTGTTGCGCTGGTAATCAGCAAGAGGGACACGCAGGTACCCGACCGCGCAGACTCCGCTCCCTACTCTGGCCAGGATCTGTGGGTCAATCATCCGAGTTGGTCCCGTCCAAAGTGCCGTCTGAGGCCCGCCCGCAACTGGGTCGCGGCGTGAATGCTGACGGCCGACCGCTCCAGTTGCTGTCAACCTGACTCCAATCAGCCATGAGACCATCGGGCCAGGTGGCTGAGGCATCGGCGGTCCGGGAGCAATTGCTCCATCTCGAAGGGATGCCACCATTCCGGCTCGGCCTCGTGAATTGTCTCAATCGCAAGTCTCAAGGCACTTGGTCTATACGTTAAATGTCACGAGCAGTGGTTGCTTTACTTCACTTGGCGGGTACAACCATCCTCTTCTTGGTGATTCCCCAGCCATATTTTTTTCAAGTTCTGGGTCGCCGATGACACCACGAACTATTCCGGCAGGCTGGTTAACCTCGAATGGATACCCCGCGATCTCACCATTGCGCTCGTACGTAAACTCCACAAGGACAGTTCCGTCCAAGTCCCAGAATTGCGACGTCCATCCGACAATCTTTCGGTCACCCTTGATTCGGCTCATGTCCTCACGAATGTAGTCTTCATTCCTGGCCGCTGGATCGAGGGTCCTCGCATCCTTCGCCAACTGAACTGCTTTGTCGACGATCGCACCGCGAGCGTCGAGCTTCGCCTTCGCGCTCTCCAATGCTGGATTCGAACCCTTCCCGCATCCGAACACGAAGAGAGCTGCTACTGAAACCTTGCCTAGCCGTTTCATGCGAACCTTCATCTCGATCTGACCTCAACTGCTCGATATCCAACGTCCCGGCTCACGGTCGGTGGTCCGTCTGGCTAACCTTCGCGATGAGCCGCGGCGCGCTCCATCGCATCGGCGCCGACGGCTCCATCGCGGTGTTGGGCAGCTCGCCGACAGGAACTGCGCATCGAGACCTGCTCCGTTATCTGACCGACCTTCGGAAGTCCAAAGGGCCGTAGCGCTGCCGCTACTCTCGAGTCTGAAGAACGTTCCGACACGTCGCCCCTACGCAGGAGCCTTGTCCACGGCTTTGACGATCGCCTGCGCCATCTCCATGTACTCGCCCCTCCACATCGCAGATCGCTTGTAGTCCGGGCTGTCGACAAGGTTGCGGAACTCGACCAACTGCTTCTTGCTCGGAAACCCGGAAACCACATAGCCCGAGACCTTGCCTTGCTTCTCGACGGGCTGAACGCTAAACGTGACGCCGCTGTACTTTGGCATGTCGCTCTCCTGAGGGGCTGGGCTGAAGATGGAAGAGGGTACGAGAACAGACGTGAACCGGACCGCGGACACCCCTCCAGCGCTGACGGGCGTCACTGCGCGGACGCGTGCGCGGCTCGCTGCTGGGCGACACGATGCTCTTCAAACGGAGGCAGGTCGGGACTTTGCCGTTAATCCGGACTATCGTCTCCCGCAGTCGATGACGAAACCGCGGCGCGAGCTGCTCGAATTCCTGTATAAAACCGCTTAATCATATTACAGGGGAGATTTCTTCAGCTTCGCGTTGGCGCCAAAACCGTGCTCGATCCAGACGGGGCTTCCGGCGATGGCGGGCATTGTAGAGGAAAGCCGACCGACGCCGCGTTCGGGCCGGAGGCCGGCACCTGGAAACGGAGCGAGGGACTTTGAGTCGAGCGAGTCTCGGCTGACAGCCTCGCGCACCGACGCGGGATTCCAGACTCGAAACTCGACGCGGCTGGGGGACGGCCCAGCGGTTGACAGCCAGCCGGTCTCGCGTGAAGATCTCGCCGGCTCTCACATTCTCTCGAGACAGCTCACGCAAGGTGTCGGCTGACCACATGCGGCCGACTGCGTACCGGTCGACCATGCTCTACGCCATCAAGCGCCTGGCTCTCGGGATTCTGCTGATCACGCTCGCGTCGGCGATCCTGCTCTTCGCGGACCGCGGTCACCGCACGGCGTCCGGGCGCAAAGTGCCGCGCGTGGCGATCCTGCAGCACGCGAACAACGTGGTCCTCGACGAGGGGATCCGCGGCGTGATCGACGGGCTGGCGGCGCGAGGCTTTCGGGACGGCGACCGGATCACGATCGACCGCTTGAACGCGCAGGGCGACATGCCCACCGGGATCGCGATCGCCCGGCAGGTGACGTCAGGCGACTACGACCTCGTGATCACCTCGAGCACGCCGTCCATGCAGGCGGTCGCGAACAACAACCGTGACGGGAAGGTGCGTCACGTCTTCACGCTCGTCGCCGACCCGTTCGCGTCAGGCGTCGGTCTGGATCGGGCGGACCCGCTCAAACATCCGCCGCACATGGTGGGGCAGGGCTCTTTTCCCCCGGTCGACAAGGCGTTCCAAATCGCACGCCGCATGCTGCCGGGCCTCCAGCGCGTCGGCGTCGCCTGGAACCCCGCCGAAACGAACTCGCTCGTGTTCGTCGAGAAAGCGCGCGAGGTGACGGCCGCGATGAACCTCACGCTCGTCGAGGCGAACGCCGACAACACATCGGCCGTGACCGACGCGATCAACTCGCTCATCGGCAGGGACGCACAGGCGATCTGGATCGGTGGCGACAGCACGGTGATCGCGGGTGTGAATTCGGTGATCGCCATCTGCCGGCGGATGGGCGTTCCCGTCTTCACGATCCTGCCGGGCGCTCCGGAACGCGGCACGCTGTTCGACGCGGGCCCCGACTTCTACCTGGTCGGCCGCGAGGGCGGCGTCGTGGCCGCCGATGTCCTCGAGGGCGCCGACATGACCCGCATCCCCGTGCGCGACGTGCTGGATGTCGTCCCGCCCTATCTCTCGGTCAACACGACCGTGCTCCAGGGTCTCAAGGCACCGTGGCGTGTGCCGGACGACGTCTTGCGCGAGGCGAACGTCGTCGTCGACGAGACGGGCGTTCGGCGTAAAGCGGCGGACGCCCGCACGACGTCGCAGGGTGCGCGCCAGGGCCGATGAGGTGATTGGACCGTCCCCATGGAGATCACGCGCAGTGTCAACGACGGCATCGTCGAACTCGTCGTGGTGGGACGTCTCGACGGATACTGGGCCGATCATCTGGACGCCGCTCTCACCGACGCGATCCGCGAGGGACATCATCGGCTGAGGCTCGATTGCTCCCAGGTGAGCTTCCTGAGCTCGGCCGGGATCGGCGTGCTCGTCAAGTTCCACAAGGAGCTCGCCCGCATCAACGGCAGCTTCTCGGTCGTCAACCCGTCGAAGCCCGTGAGCACCGCGCTGCGGATCACGCGACTGATCGACGTGCTCGTCGGGCCGGCCCGCGCCGACGACGCGGTCGCCGCGCTCGAGCGTCCCGCCCGTCGCATCGAGCGGGACGGCGCCGGCTTCGACGTCTACGACCTCGCCGCGCGCACGCCGCTGACCTGCCGCACGGTGGGCAGCGCTGCGCCGCTCTCGACCGGCGCGTTCGCCGACGAGCACTGCGTCACGCTCGAATCGCTCTCGCCGGCGTTTGCGATCGGTGTCGGCGCGTTCGGCGACAGCTTCGCAGACTGCCGGACGCGGTTCGGCGAGCTGTTGTCGGTAGCAGGCGCGACGGCGTACCAGCCCGCCGACGGTACGAATGTGCCCGATTACCTGCTTGGCACCGGCGCGCTGGCGTCCGACGTTCGCGTGCTGTATTGCCTCGCGTGCGACGGGCCGTTCTCGCACCTGATCCGATTCGAGACGCTGCAGCCCGGCGCCACCATTGGCCTCGCGCGGCTGTTGGCGGCATGCCTCGAAGCCGCCAACGCCCGGTCCGTCGGTATCGTCGTCGTCGCGGAAGCCGCGTGGCTCGTCGGCGCCTCTCTCCGCCGCTCGCCGGCGGAACGGCTCGAGGACGCCGACTTCTTCGCGCATCCCGGCATCCGTACGCGCCTCACGTTCACCGCCGAGCCCGCGTTCGCGCGCACCGTAGCGCTCGCCGCCGGCGTCGTCACGCGGCCGGCCGCAGGCGAGAACACCGCTGCGCAGCTTCGACCGATTGGCGCCGACTATCTCGGGCACTTGCACGCCGCCGCGTTCCGTTTCCGTCCCATCAGGAAGGGGCCCATCGATTTCGCGCAGACGGTGTCCGGTCTTTTCGAAGCGGATCAACTGCTGGGCGTGCTGCACCTGCTGCACGATGAGCGTGGCGCGGCAGGCGCCGGCGAGAGCGAGCTCGTCAGGGGCGCCTGCTGGGTCGGTCCGATTGCCGAGTTGACGTCTTAGCGCAAGTCTCCGGAGCCTATGAAGAAACCGCTATGGTGTCCGCCTTCAGGCGGACATGTCTCGGTCCGGCTGAAGCCGGACGCCATGGGCGGCGCGATTTTCGCAGGTCTCCAGACCTGCCCGCGCCGCGGCTGGCGGGACTGGAGTCCCGCGCGACGTGCTCGTGAAATCGGCGTTATAGAGAGACGGACGCATGCTCCTGTTGATCGGCGCGCTCACCATCGGGCTCATCCTGTCGCTGCTGGCGCTCGGCGTCTTCATCAGCTTCCGGATCTTTTCCTTTCCCGACATCACCGCGGACGGGTCGATCACGCTCGGAGGTGCCGTGGTCGCGGTGCTGATCGTCGCGCACGTGCACCCGATGATCGCCTCGGCGGCGGCGTTCGTCGCGGGCGCGATCGCGGGAATGGCGACGGGCACCCTGCACACGCGTTTCAGGATCAACGGGCTGCTCGCCGGCATCCTCGTGATGACCGCGCTCTATTCCGTGAACCTGCACGTGATGGGGAAAAGCAACCTGCCGCTCCTGTCGGAGCGGACGCTGGCGTCGATGGCCGAGTCGGCGGCGCTCTCCGTGCTCGGGAAGAGCGTCGTGCATCCGCTCGGATGGGAGGTTGGCACGCGCGACGGGGCGGTGCTCGCCGTCGCGCTCGCAATTGCCGTGATCGCCGGCGCGTCCCTGTATCTCTTCTTCAGGACCAATCTTGGGACCGCCATGCAGGCTGCCGGCGACAACCCGCAGATGATCCGCGCCCTCGGCGTCAACGTGGACAACATGATCGTCCTCGGCCTCGCCCTGTCGAATGGCCTGATCGCGCTGGCGGGCGGACTGCTCACCCAGTATCAGGGCTTCGCCGACGTGCAGATGGGAATCGGCATGGTGGTGTGGGGTCTTGCGAGCATCATCATCGGCGAGGCGCTGGTCGGCGTCCGCGATCTCGGGTTCGTCATCACCGGCGCCGTGATGGGCTCCGTGCTGTTCCGGCTGATCGTCGCGCTTGCGCTGCGAGGGGGCCTCAACCCGAATGATCTGAAGCTGATTACGGCGCTGTTCGTGTTCGTGGCGCTCGTCCTCCCCTCGCTGCTGAAGCGCGTGCAGCAGACGAGACGCGGCGTGCAACACACAAAGTGGGTCGGGTAGGTCGGGGAGTGTCGGCACGTTGAGGAATCCGAGGCTGGACGCCTGACTTAGTGGTCCGTCGCGTAATTACGGCGACGCACCGAGGGCGCCGAGGCGCCCGCCCCGCAAGGCGCGAGGAGGGACAATACCGGGAGTATTCGACCGACGAGCAACGCCGCGGGGCGG
>Ga0066683_10001162_pt1 | contig 10154 bp, 11 predicted proteins | sample GraSoiAngelo_132_FD_62296 | JGI IMG/M metagenome (GOLD analysis project Ga0066683, IMG submission 62296) | Grasslands soil microbial communities from the Angelo Coastal Reserve, California, USA - 14_0929_02_40cm | ecosystem: Environmental > Terrestrial > Soil > Grasslands | place: USA... | reverse complement strand
GCGGCGGGCGCCTGATAGCAGAGCGACTTGCCGCCGCCGGTGGGGAGCACGACGAGCGAGTCACGCCCGGCGAGAACACGCTCGATGGCCTGCTGCTGCAGCGGGAGGAAGCGATCGTATCCCCAGATACGCCGGACCGTCTCGTGCGGAAAGTCGAGCTGAAGGATGCGGCGATGATAGCCGACGCGCCCACGCGCCGGCTAGTGTGAACCTACAGAGACATCCTCAGATGGCGAGGGCCAGCTGCTCGGCGCCGGGTCGAGGCTCGAGCGGTCGTGCGCGCCGATCGGCGACGTCGAAGCGCTTCTTCAGCGCAGCCACCGCGCTCTTGATCGGCTCGGTCGTCGCGCGCTCGGGATACGGGTGCCGATACAGCGCGAGGTAGCTGGGCACCAGCTCCGGCCAGTCGCGCGCGAGGTGCTCCATGAAATGCTCGCGCGTGCCCGGCTGGAGATAGAGGACGTTGCACCACACGTTGGTGGCGCCCGCGTCGCGCGCGGCCTTGACGACGTCCGCGAGCAACTCGGGCCGGTCGGAGATGCCCGGCAGGATCGGCGCGATACCGACGCCGGTGTCGATGCCGGCGTCGATGAGCATGCGGAGCGCGCGCAGCCGCTGGCGCGGCGGCGCCGTGCCGGGCTCCGTGCGCCGCCAGATGTCGAGATCGAGCGTCGGAATCGAAAACGTCACGTCCACCTCGGCGCTCGTCGCGGCGCGGCGCAGGACGTCGAGGTCGCGCACGATCATCGGCCCGCGCGTGATGAGACTGAGGGGGCTCCGCGCGTCGGCGAACGCCAGCAGACACGCACGCGTGAGCCGGTAGCGACCCTCGGCGGGCTGATAGGGATCGGTCGCAGCGCCGATCGCCACGACCTCACGTTTCCACGATGTGCGCGCGAGCTAGCGGCGCAGCACCTCGGCCACGTTGATCTTCACGCGCACCGAGCGACCGTAGGCCTCACCCGATGGACGCTCCGCGCGCCGCTCGAAGCCGCGCACGTAGCAGAACGTGCAACGGTGGGCGCAGCCCATGTAGGGATTCAGCGACCACTTGAAGGGCATCCCCTGCACGCGGTTCAGCGCGCTCCGGCAGGGCTCCTCGCGAAACTCGACCGACATGCCGCTCAGTATACGATCGAGCGGCGTGCCCTTCGACCTCTCACCCGTCATCCTGCTGCTCGGCGTCGGCATCTGGCTGGCCGCGACCGCGCTCACCGTGGCCGTCGCCGCGCTGATCGTCGTGCGGCTGCCGCCCACCTACTTTTCCGAGGATGCCGCGACCCACGCGGCGCGGCTCGCGCCGTGGCGATCGGCCCGCGCGCTCGCGCAGAACGCGCTCGGGCTCGTATTGATCGCGGTGGGGCTCGTCATGTCCGTCCCGGGAATCCCGGGACAGGGGCTCCTCACCGTGTTGATCGGGCTGATGCTCGTCGACTTTCCCGGTCGTCGGCGGCTCGAACGAGCGCTGGCGCGCCGTCGCGGTCTGCTGGCGGCGATGAATCGCATCCGCGCGCGATTCGGCCACCCGCCATTGCTGCCACCGCCCGACTGAGGTCAGTGGCGCGAAGGATCCGCGCCGACCTGGACGAGCATCTTGCCGACGTTGCGACCGCGCAGCAGCCCGATGAACGCCTCGGGCGCGCGGTCGAGTCCCTCCACGACATCCTCGCGGTACTTCAGGCGGCCCTCGCGTACCCAGCGCCCGCAGTCCGCGAGGAACTGCGGCATGCGGTCGACGTGGTCGCTCACGATGAACCCGCGAATCGTCACGCGGTTCACGAGCACGGGCCCGAGGTTCGGGCCCGGCGGCGGCTCGGCCGCGTTGTACTGCGAGATGATGCCGCACAGCGGGATGCGCGCGAACGGGTTCACCACGCGCAGCACCGCCTTGAGGACGTCGCCGCCGACGTTGTCGAAGTAGACGTCGACGCCGTTGGGACAGGCGTCGCGCAGCACGGCGGCGAGGTCCGGCACGCGGTAGGACACGCAGGCGTCGAAATCCAGCTCCTTCAGGACGTACTCGCACTTCTCCCGCGACGACGTGATGCCGACCGTGCGGCAGCCGCGGATCTTCGCGAGCTGACCGACGACGGAGCCGACGGCGCCGGCGGCCGCGGAGACGACGACCGTCTCGCCGGGCTTCGGCTGACCGAGGTCGTACAACCCGACGTAGGCCGTCATGCCCGGCATGCCGAGGACCCCGAGCGCGGTCGAGATGGGCGCCGCCCGCGGGTCGAGCTTGATCGGACCGAACGGGCCGACGCGCGCGCCGGCGCTCCTGGCGATGTGGTACGCCTGCCAGCCGCCATACGTCAGCACGAACTCGCCGGGGCGGAAGGCGGCGTCGCGCGACTCGACGACCTCGCCGACGGTGCCGCCGACCATCGGCTGGCCGAGCTCGACGGAAGGCGCGTACGACTTCACGTCGTTCATCCGGCCGCGCATGTAGGGGTCGAGCGAGAGCCAGATGGTGCGTACGAGGATCTCGCCGTCCTGCGGCGTCGGCACCGGCGCGTCGACGACCTCGAAATCGGTTGGCTTCGGCTCGCCCACGGGACGGCGCTTGAGCAGTACGCGGCGGTTGGTCATCGCGCGATTGTCGACTACTCGTGCGCGGCTTGCAACCGTCGAGACCCTCCGCTATCGTGCGTGCCATGACCGCCACCACCCGCCTCGCCGAGTTCGTCGTCAAGACGTCCTTGCGTGAGTGTCCCGACGCCGTGCTCGCGCAGACGCGCCGCGCCGTCCTCGACACGATCGGCGTCATGCTCGCGGGCGCGGCGGAGCCGGTCGCGCAGAGCGTGCGCGCCGTCGCCCGCATCGAAGGCGGCGTGGGACTCTGCACCGTGCTCGGCACATCGATGCGCACCTCGCCCGGCTGGGCCGCGCTGGCCAACGGCGCCGCCGGCCACGCGCACGACTTCGACGACACGAACTTCGCGCTGATGGGCCATCCGAGCGTCCCGCTGTTCGCCGCCGCGCTGGCGGCGGCCGAGGCGGAGACCGCCGACGGCGCGGCGCTCGCGCTGGCCTACGTCATTGGATTTGAGGTCGACGCGGCGCTCGGCATCGCGCTGAACCCGGCACACTACACGCGCGGATGGCACGCGACGTCGTCCATCGGCACACTGGGCTGCGCCGCCGCGGCGGCGCGACTGCTTGGCCTGGACGTGACGCAGACGCGCCACGCGCTCGGCATCGCGGCCTCGCTCGCCTCCGGGCTCAAGGAAAACTTCGGCTCGATGACGAAGCCCTATCACGCGGGCCACGCGGCGCAGAGCGGATTGCGCGCCGCGCAGCTCGCCCGTGAGGGCATGACGTCGTCCGACAGCGCGCTCGACGGTCGCCAGGGTTACGTCGCGGCGTTCTCGGGCGCGACGCTGCCCGCCGACGCCCTCGACCGGCTCGGCAGCCGCTGGGAGCTGATCGCCTCCGGCATCGCGGTGAAGCCGTATCCCTCGTGCGCGCTGACGCACTCGGCGATCGACGCACTGCTCGATCTGCGCGCGCGCCATCACCTCGATCCGGCGAAGGTCGCGGCCGTCGAGATCGGCGTGAACGCCGTCGTGCCCGACGTCCTGCGCCACGCGCGTCCGTCGAACGGGCTCGAGCGAAAGTTCTCGATGCAGTACTGCGCGGCCGCGGCGCTCGCCCGCGGCGGCGTCGGCCTCGCCGATTTCGACGAGGGCCCGGTCCGCGACGCGGCCACGCGCGACCTGATGGACCGCATCACGATGGTGGTGGATCCGGCACTGCCGCACGATCTCGAGCAGCACGCGTGGACGCGGGTGAGCATGCGACTCACCGACGGCACCACGCTCGAGTCCAAGCCGCGCGGCGCCTCGGGACATCCGGCGACGCCACTGAGCGACGCGGAGCTGCACGCCAAGTTCCTCGGCTGCGCCGCACCGGTGCTGGGCGACGATATGGCGGAGGGCGTCGCCGCGCAGCTCCGACGTCTCGAGGACGTGCCCGACGTCCGCGCGTTGACGTCGCGGCTCGTCGCGGAGCGGGAGTAGCGCGATGGGCGTGATGGACGGCATCAAGATCCTCGAGCTCGCACGCGTGCCGCCGGCGGAGATGCCGGCCATGATGCTCGCCGACATGGGCGCCGACGTGCTGAAGATCGAGTCGGCCGATCCGGAGCGACCGACCGGTGAGGAATGGGTGCGTCGCACGATCCACGCCTTCACCAATCGCAACAAGCGCTCGATCACGCTCAACATGAAAGCGGCCGAGGGGCAGGCGATCTTCCGCAAGCTCGCCGCGACCGCGGACGTCATCGTCGAGGGCTTCCGTCCCGGCGTGATGAAGCGTCTCGGCGCCGACTACGAGACGATGCGGGCGCTGAACCCGCGCATCGTCTACTGCTCGCTGTCCGGCTTCGGCCAGGACGGGCCCTATCGCGATTATCCGGCGCACGACATGAACTATCTGTCGCTGGCCGGCGTGCTCAACCTCATCGGCGACGCGGGGAGCAAGAAGCCGGTGATCCCGCTCAACCTCGTCGCCGACTACGCGGGCGCGAGCCTGCACGGCGCGCTCGGCATCGTGCTGGCGCTGTTCGGGCGCGAACGGACCGGACGCGGCCAGCACGTCGACGTTTCGTATCTCGACACGACGGTCTCCCTGCTCGCGGCCACGCCGAACATGCGCTTCTTCTTCTCCGACGGCTGGGCGCCCCGGCGCGGCGAGGGCTTCCTCGGCGGCTCGTATCCTTACTATGCGATCTACGAGACGCGCGATGGCAAGCTCCTCACCATCGGCTGCACCGAGCCGTGGCTCTGGGCGAACTTCTGCCGCGCCATCGGCCGGCCCGACTTCGAGCGCTTCGCGCGGCAGCCCGACCAGCTCGTGCGCGCCGCCAACCGCGAGGAGCAGGCCGCGCGCGAGGAGATCGAGAAGATCATCCGCACGCGCGACCGCGACGACTGGTACGAGCGGCTGGTGAAGGCCGACGTCTGCGTCGGCAAGGTCTACGACGTCGAGGAAATGGTGCGCGATCCGCAGATCAACCACCGGCAGATGATCGTCGAGGCCGAGCATCCCACCCACGGTCGCGTGCGGCAGGTCGGCATCGCCATCAAGCTCTCCGAGACGCCGGGCAGCGTGCGCTCCGCCGCCCCGCTCCCCGGCGAGCACACCGACCTCGTGCTCAAAGATCTGGGACTCTCGGCGGCGGACATCGCCCGCCTGCACGAAAAGAAGGTCGTCGAGTAGGGCGTGCCCGAGCGCTGGCGGCAGCTCGGCGTGCTGTCGCTGGCCGAGCTCCTCGCGCTCAGTCTCTGGTTCAGCGCCTCCGCCGTGCTCCCCGCGCTGCAGCAGGAATGGAATCTCGGCGCCGCCGGCAGCGCCGGTCTCGTCATCGCCGTGCAGCTCGGCTTCATCGCCGGCACGCTCGCGAGCGCGCTCGGCAACCTTCCCGACGTCTGGTCACCGCGCTCGCTCATGGCGGGCAGCGCGATGCTCGGGGCCGCGGCCAACGCGGCGCTCGCGCTCTGGGTGGACTCGCTCGCGCCGGCGCTCGCGCTGCGCGTCGTGACGGGCGCGGCCATGGCCGGCGCCTATCCACCGGCGATGAAGATCATGGCCACGTGGTTTCGCGAGGGCCGCGGCGTCGCGATCGGCATCCTGGTCGGCGCGCTGACCATCGGCTCCGCAACGCCCTGGCTCATCCGCGGCCTCACCGCGCTGCCGTGGCGCCACACGCTGCTCGCCGCCTCCGGCCTCGCGGTGCTCGCTGCGATCGTGGTGGTGCTGCTCGTCCGCGAGGGGCCGAACCGGTTTCCGTCGGCGCGCTTCGATCCGCGCATGGCGCTGGCCGTGTTCCGCGCGCGCGGCCCGCGGCTGGCGTGCTTCGGCTATTTCGGCCACATGTGGGAGCTCTACGCGATGTGGGCGTGGATCGGGCTCTTCCTGTTCGCCAGCGCGGAGGCCGCGGGCGCGTCGGGCTACGCCGGGATGCCGCCCAGCACCGCGACGTTCGCGGTCATCGCCTCGGGCGCGCTCGGCTGCTGGCTGGGCGGCGTCGCCTCGGACCGCTGGGGACGCACGGCCGCGACGATCGCCGCGATGGCCGCCAGCGGCGTGTGCGCCGCCACGATCGGCCTGACGTTCGCAGGTCGCCCGGCGCTGACCCTGGCGCTCGCGCTCGTGTGGGGCATCACCGTCGTCGCCGACTCGGCGCAGTTCTCGACGGCGATCACGGAGCTCTCGCCGCCCGCCTACGTGGGTACCGCGCTCACGATGCAGACCTGCGTCGGCTTCGCCATCACCAACGTGTCGATCTGGCTGCTGCTGCCGGTCGTCAACGCCGTCGGCTGGCGCTGGGCATTCGCGACACTGGCGATCGGCCCGGCGCTCGGGGTCGTCGCGATGGCGCGATTGCGCGCGGCGCCCGAGTCGCTGAAGCTCGCTGGCGGCCGGCGCTGACGCGGAGGAGCACCCGGCGCAATCTCACCGACTACCGCATGCCGGCGATGACCGGCGTGGAGCTGCTGCGGCGCAGCCAGGAGGTGGCGCCGGATGCCGTGCGCGTGATCCTCACCGCCTACACCGATGTCGACAGCCTCATGGAAGCCATCAACACGGGGCGCATCTATCACTTCGTCCCCAAGCCGTGGGAGCCCAACGAGCTGGTGGTCATCGTGCGCCGCGCCGCCGAGCGCTGGGCGCTCGGCCGCGAGAACGCGCGGCTGCGCGACGAGCTGGAAGTCGCCTACAACGCCGCGCGCCGTGACCTGGCCGCGGCACGCGCGCGCCCGCTGAACTTCGACACGCTGATCGGCGCGCACGGCGGCCTGCGCGCGGCCACGGAGCTCGCGCGCAAGGTGCTCGAGGGCGATACGACGGTGCTGTTGACGGGCGAGACGGGCACGGGCAAAGAGCTCTTCGCGCGGCTGATTCACGACAACGGCCCGCGCCGGACCAAGAATTTCGTCGCCCAGAACTGCGGCGCGCTGCCCGAGTCGCTCCTGGAGTCCGAGCTCTTCGGCCACGCGCGCGGCGCGTTCACCGGCGCCACCGCCGAGCGACGCGGTCTCTTCGAGGAAGCGCATGGCGGCACGATCTTTCTAGACGAGGTCGGCGAGATGTCACCGGCGATGCAGTTGCGGCTGCTCCGCGTGCTGCAGGAGGGTGAATTGCGGCGGGTCGGCGAGACGAACACGCGGCGGGTCGACGTGCGCGTGATCGCGGCCACGAATGCCGACCTCGAGACCGCGGTGGCGGCGGGCACCTTTCGAAAGGATCTCTTCTATCGGCTCAACGGCTTCCCTCTCCACCTGCCGCCGCTGCGCGAGCGCACCGCCGACATTCCAGCGCTGGCCGAGCACTTCCTCGCCGTCTATCGAACGCGAGCCCGGCGGGCCGTGCCCTCGATCTCGCCCGAGGCGATGGCGCGCCTGCGCGCGTACCCGTTTCCCGGCAACGTGCGCGAGCTCGAACACGAGATCGAGCGCGCCGTCACCCTGGCCGAGCCCGGGGAGCCGATCGGGCCCGAGCACCTGTCGGAACGCGTCAGGACCGCGCGGCCGGCCACGGGGACGCCGTCGACGCTCAACGACGCGATCGAGGACCTCAAGCGGCGCATGATCGACGACGCACTCCGCGAGTGCGGGTCGAAGACGCGGGCGGCCGAGCGCCTCGGGCTCACGCGCCAGAGCCTGCAGCAGATGCTGCGGCGGAGAAACGTCTCACCGTCTTGACGGGTCAGGCGGGGTGGTGCGGTCCGTGCCCGCGCCGCCTGCGCAACAGCCACAGGACGGCGACGGCGACGCCGCCGAAGAGAACACTGGTGGCGGCGATTTCGAGATGGCCGCCCGGCGTCTGCAGCCCCGGCACGACGCGGTTTGCGAGGCTCAGCGGCGCGAGCAGGATTGCCGCGACGCGGACGAGGGCGACGTCGAGCGGGGTCGGCCCCCCGGGGCTCTGGGCATCGAAGGCCACCCGGAGCGCGAGGGCCAGCCCGAAGAAGCTCAGGAAGAAGTGCACGAGGGCGACGCCGGCGAACAGGGCCACCGCCGTCACCGCAAACTTGATCACTCGTCCGGCACTTCGAAATCGACCTGAACGAACTGCCCGTCGTCGTCCCGCTCGAAGGCGGAGCCCGGCGGCGCATCGAGCAGCGGAATGACGTCGGGATCGTAGTTGGCGATCGTGTTGACGTCGTGCAGGCCGACGTTGCCGAGATCGTCGATGTAGGCATCGCTCTCGAGCCCGCTCAGAAAGCGCCAGCCGCTGTCGAACTCGGTGTCCGGCTCTTCGCGATACATGAAGCCCACCGGGCGTCCGTCGACGGTGATGTGGTCACTCGCCAGGCAAGAGCCACGCCCCCGTGCGAGCGGCCGGATCTGATCCGGGCCGAGCCTGTATCGTTTGGCCAGGGCTCCACCTTAGCATCGCTATGCTTGCAGCCGTCGCATCTTCCGACGTACGGTAAGCGTGAGTGGACCGCTACGATCTGATCGTCATCGGCTCGGGCCCCGCGGGCGAAAAGGGCGCCGCGCAGGCGGCCTACTTCGGCAAGCGTGTCGCGCTCGTCGAGCGCGAGCCACATGTCGGCGGCGCCGGCATCAACACCGGCACCGTCCCCTCCAAGACGTTACGCGAGACGGCGCTGTACTTCTCGGGGCTCCGGCAGCGCGGCCTGTACGGCGTCGACTACTCGGTCAAGCCCGACCTCACCGTTCACGACTTCATGTACCGCGAGCAGGAGGTGGTCCGCTCGCTCCGCGAGGTCGTGAGCGAGAACATTGCGCAGCACAAGATCGACCTCGTCCGCGGGCAGGCCGTGTTCGACGATCCGCACACGGTGCGCGTGGGCGATCGCCCGCTGCACGGCGACGTCATCCTCATTGCCACCGGCTCGGTGCCGACGCGACCGGCCGGTGTGCCGTTCAACGATCGCCGCGTGCACGACAGCGACGAGATTCTGACGATGACGCGGCTGCCGCGCAGCCTCGCGGTGGTCGGCGCCGGCGTGGTCGGGTGCGAGTACGCCACGATCTTCGCCGCGCTCGGCATCCGCGTCACGCTCGTCGACGGGCGCGAGCGGCTGCTGAGCTTCCTGGACGGCGAGGTCGCCGAGCGCCTCCGCACGAGGATGCAGTCGCTCGGCGTCGACGTGCGGCTGCGCGAGAGCGTGATCCATTACGACGCCGACGCCGACGGCGTGCGGCTCGATCTCAAGACGGGTGACGCGCTCAAGACCGACGCGGTGTTGATCGCCGCCGGCCGCGTCGCGAACGTCGTCGGGCTCGGCCTCGAGCGGGCGGGCATCGTCGTCAACGAGCTCGGCCTGCTCAGCGTCAACGACCGGTACCAGACCGACGTGCCGCACATCTATGCCGCCGGCGACGTCGTCGGCTTTCCCGCGCTGGCGTCCACGTCGATGGAGCAGGCGCGTGTGGCGATGGTCCACGCGTTCGACCTCAAGTACAAGACGGCGGTGGCCCCGATCTTTCCGCTGGCCGTGTACACCATCCCCGAGGTGGCGATGGTCGGCGAGACCGAGGAGTCGTGCCGGAGCAAGCAGATCGACTACTGCGTGGGCCGCGCGGCCTACCGCGCGAACGCGCGTGGCCAGATCACCGGCGACCTCGACGGTGACCTGAAGCTGGTCTTCCGCTATCCCGACAAGCGGCTGCTGGGCGTGCACGTCATCGGTGAGATCGCGTCGGAGCTGGTGCACGTCGGATTGATGGTCCTGCAGACCAGCGGGACGATCGACGCGTTCATCAACACGGTCTTCAATTACCCGTCGCTCGGCGATACCTACAAGTACGCGGCCTACGACGGCCTCGGCGCCCTGGCGCGCCGCGCGGCCAAGACGTAGAGGAAAGCGCCGCTAAGCGACCGCGAGCTGCATGTGGCGTATGAGCGGTGCGCCCTGCGCGTCCAACCACTCCTTCGTCGAGGCGTAGCCGTAACGCAGCGCCGCGCGGCTGGCCTCGAAGCCCATGGAAGGGCCGAAGAGGAGGCTGTTGGTCCGCGGCGGCTGGAGCAGATAGAACGCCGTGCGCGGAAACTTCACCGCGAGCGTCGCGAGGCCGAGTGTGAGCAGGTTCTGGCTGTAGATCCGGCCTGCCTGCTCCATGATCGTGTACACGCCGCGCGCCCGCATCGAGCCGTCGCCGCCGTGGATGTTCGGGACG
>Ga0066683_10001160_pt1 | contig 10160 bp, 9 predicted proteins | sample GraSoiAngelo_132_FD_62296 | JGI IMG/M metagenome (GOLD analysis project Ga0066683, IMG submission 62296) | Grasslands soil microbial communities from the Angelo Coastal Reserve, California, USA - 14_0929_02_40cm | ecosystem: Environmental > Terrestrial > Soil > Grasslands | place: USA... | reverse complement strand
GATGTGGGATGAGTACGACTGGGAGCGTTTTCTCCAGCAGCAGGATCAGAAGACCGAGAAGTACATGCAATTGCTGGAAACATACCTTGACGATCCGCAGCGCGATGAAATCATCGCGCGTGAAATGGGCTGGACCCAATTGCTGGACGCGAAGGATTGGAGCGCGGAGGTGGACGCGCTGCTCGACGAAGATGCAACCGAGGAGGACGATTTCGGCTTGGACAAGGCAGCGAGATCAGCCGAGACGTTTGAGGAGCATAGCCTGTATCGCGCCGCCTTTGCCCTAACGATTTGGATCGACCAGCTGTTCGATCAAAGTGCTTCGCTTCAAAACGAGCCGACGGCGGTGAAACTGGCGACGCACTCAGCACTAGCTAGCGCCAAGCTGGCCGCGGCCTTGAGCGGCGACAATGTGAATGAAATCGGGATGACGATCGCGTACTTAAAGCGAGCCTTGAAGGCGATCACGATTTCGATGGACGCGGCGGCGCAACTCCGAAAGCTTTCGGAGTTGATTAGTCCGGCGCAACATGCGGTGCTGCAACAGCGGCTCTTTCAGGTGCGCGATGGCATTATCACCTTGATGGGTGAATATCGCAGCGAGTGGCGTCGCCGTTTCGACTCCGAAGGCTTTCGGAGTTGAATGAAATAGGGCCGGTTCCGTCCAATCATGCAAACGGAAGCGACTCCGGCTCAGGCCGATGTGTCGGAATTGGACTTGGTGAAACGATGCCAGGCCGGTGACACTGAAGCATTCAACGAGCTGGTAACTCGTTACCGGACACGAATCTTTGGCATGATTTATAACATGGTTCATAGTGAGCAGGATGCCTGGGATCTGGCTCAGGACAGCTTCGTAAAAGCGTGGAAGTCGATCAAACGCTTTCGCGGTCACTCGTCGTTTTATACTTGGATTTATCGGATCGTCATGAACGTGACGATCGATTGGTTGCGGAAAAAGCAGGTGAAAGGCGAATGCGGCGAGTTCGACGACGCGATCCAACTAAAGGAAATCGATCCCGCATCCAAGACGGTGCCGAAAGCGGACGCATTGCCATATGAAACAATGAAGCGGAGCGAGATCCGGGCGCGGATCGAAAACGCAATTGCCCAGCTCTCGCCCGAGCATCGCGCCGTAATTTTGATGAAGGAAATTGAAGAAATGCAATACCACGAGATCGCAGAAACGCTCCGCTGCTCGATTGGCACAGTGATGTCGCGCCTGTTTTATGCACGCAAGAAACTGCAAAATTTGCTGAAGGACGTTTATGAGAACATTTGAACAAAAGTGGACTGCATGGCTCGATGGCCAGCTCAGCGGCAGCGAACTAACCGAATTTGAAGCTTCGCTGCCGGACAAAGCTGCCGCTGAGGCCGAGAAGGCGAACGCAAAAAAACTCGGCGCTCTTTTGAAACGCGAAATCGGCGCGCACGGTCTGGCGAATGAAGAATTTTTCAGCCATCAGCTGCGCGAAAGGATCGCACGAGAAAGTGCCAGGCCATCTCGCGAGCGCGATGGTGGGGTTTCCACATGGTGGACGATTCGCCGTCTGTTGTGGACAGGAACCGCGTCGCTCGCTGTCTTTTTGGCTTTTGCGATTTTTGTCATGCACGACAAGAATCCGGCCGAGCAGTCACAATACCTCACGCAAATTCTAAACGCGCGCGTTGATCCGGTTGTTAGTCCAAACGCGACCATTTCGATGTTCGAAGCAAAAGAAGACCGGGTAACGGTGCTCTGGACTGAGGGATTACAGTCGTTGCCAGCGGATTACGCAGCGAAATAACTGCTCATGGCTCGCTGGCTCGCGCTCTTTACCGCTTTTATCGCGCTGATCGTAAGCGTGGCGCCGGAGTTACATGGAGCGGAGACGGTTTGGAGCGGGCTCGTTATTGCCGAAAATGTCGCGCAGCCGCAACCGATTCCGCCGGAATTGACTCGAATCGAGCGACCTCTGAAGCAGCTTTTTGGCTACAACCAGTTTCAGGTCATCGGCCAGTCCAGCAAGATTCTCAAGACCGGCCAAGAAGATTGGCTGGCGATCAGCAAATTTTTCGGGCTGCATGTCGACGCGCGAGGCGAGACCGAAGCCGGTTATGTTTTGAACCTGAAACTTTACAAGGAGAAAGAGCTTTTGCTCGAAACGGATACCAAGTTGAGCAGGCGGAGTCCACTTGTGATTAAAGGCCCGCAGGTGGGAAGTGGGCAATTACTCTTGGTGCTCGTTGTGCAGTAGGTCGATTGGTTGCTGCAGAGGCAGGTCTGTCGCCTGCGTCACAAATAATTGCAGCCGACACGGCTGCCACTACAAGAGAGCCCACCTTTGCAGATGCAAACTTCGGCGCACGTTGTTTAATCGGGAAATGCGCACGCCGCTTCTTTCTTTCGTTGGTCTATTTTTCATTATGTTCCGCCCTACCATGGATGCAGAAAAGCCGTTCCAGTTCGCAACCACACCGGGAAAATTGCCGAAAGAGGTCCTCCCGGTAGAATATTCCGTTCGGATCGTCCCGAATATCGACAAGTTCGCATTCACTGGAACGGAAAGGGTTAAGCTCAGCGTTCGCAGCCCGGTTCGTCAGCTCGTACTGAATTCCCTCGAGCTCAAAATCACACACGCGTCGCTTGATGGTAAGGTGCTTCCCAAATCTGCAATTAAGACCGACAAGAAGAACGAACTGCTCATCCTCGCGTTCCGATCGGAATTTGCAGCCGGCGACCACACGCTCGCGCTGAGCTTTACGGGCAAGATCAATCAACAAGGGCAGGGGCTATTTTACATGCCCTACCAGGAGCAAGGCAGCGGGACGAAAAGGATCATGCTCGGAACGCAATTTGAAGCCACCGACGCTCGCCGATTTTTTCCCTGCTGGGACGAGCCCGTTTTTCGCGCGCGCTTTCAATTGACGACAGTTGTGCCGGAAGACTGGCACGCCGTGTCGAACATGCCGATCGAGTACGAGAAAAAAACCGCTGGCGGAAAAGAAGTGCGCTTTGCTGCGACTCCGCCGATGTCGAGTTATCTCAATGTTTTAGTCACGGGCGAACTCGATCTCATCGAATCACGAAGTGGACCCACGCAGCTCCGTGTGATCGCAACCAAAGGAAAAGCCGAAATGGGCCGCTACGCGCTCGAGGCCACGGCGCAGATTCTGAACTATTACAACAATTATTTCGGCGCGGCCTATCCCTTGCCGAAGCTTGATCAAATCGCTCTTCCCGGCGGCTTTGGCGGCGCGATGGAAAATTGGGGCGGAATTACTTATTACGAGTCCGCACTTCTATTCGATCCGAAAAATTCTTCTGCGGAGACGAAGCAAAATATCTACGAGGTGCTCGCCCATGAGATGGCGCATCAATGGTTCGGCGATCTCGTGACGATGGCTTGGTGGGACAATCTCTGGCTCAACGAAGGCTTCGCCTCCTGGATGGGAACGAAATGCACCGCACATTTCAACCCGCAATGGGAGGTTTGGCTGCGGAGAAACTTGCCTCGCGATCCGACGCGGCGCGTGGGTATCGCCAAGGAGCAAGCGATGGAAGGTGACGCAAGATCCACAACCCATCCGATTCAGCAACCCATCGCGACTGAGGCCGAAGCCAACAGTGCTTTCGATGACATCACTTACAAAAAGGGCCAGTCATTTCTGCGAATGCTGGAGAGTTTTCTTGGCGAAGATATTTTCCGCGATGGAATTCGCCAGTACATCGCCACGCACAAATATTCGAACTCTACGACCGCGGACTTATGGAATGCGCTTTCGGAAGCGTCGAAGAAACCGGTCGGGGAAATCGCAGCCGGTTGGACGGAACAGCCAGGGTTTCCGGTCGTAAAAGTTAAGCGAGAAGAGGGTAACAAGGTCTCGCTCACGCAGGAGCGTTTCACCGTCAATTTCGGGAACGCTCCACTGCTGGAATGGAAAATCCCGCTAACGTATGCGGTCGTTGGAGAAGCCCCTGCGACTTTGCTGATGGCGAACAAAACGGGCCATCTGCAAAACATTCCCACCGATCGAGCTCTCAAATTAAATGTAAATGGTGCTGGAAATTATCGCGTCGAATACGACGAGCCCTCATGGAATTTATTGCTCCAGGCTCTGTCGAAATTGGACGTTGAAGATCGCGTCAACCTCCTGAGCGATGCGTGGGCGCTGGTTCAGGCCAATCGCGCGCCGGTCTCACTCTATTTCGAATTGGTGGAAAAATTGCCTGCTTCGACGGAGCTCGCCGAGCGTGAACAGCTCATTAATGTGCTGGATTTTATTAACCGGCTTTTAGTTGGCAGTTCGGAACGGGAAAAATTTCAGCGGTACGCAAGATCGCTTTTGCGGCCGACATTTGAGACGCTCGGCTGGGATCCCAAGGCGGTCGAACCGCCTGCCGCAGGAAACTTGCGTGCGAGCTTAATCACCGCACTGGGAGATTTGAACGATCAAAAAATTATCGCGGGCTGTCGCGAACGTTTTGCAAAATACCTCACTAGTCCGAAGTCGCTTGCACCCGATCTTCGTCCGCCAGTTTTTGCAATAGTCGGGCGTTACGCCGACGAAAAGACTTGGAATCAGCTTCACGAGCTTGGTTTGAAGACGACGAGCGTGGAGGAAAAGCAAAATTATTACAACGCGCTGGCTGACGCGACCGATCCCAAGCTGGTGAATAAAGCGCTACCAATTGCGCTCACTGATGAGCTGCCAACGAGCCGTGCAATATTTCTTGTCTCGAAAATCGCGCGTGCAAGCGATCACCCAGACATTGCATGGGATTTTGCGAAGGCGAATATGAAAGCCCTGCTTGCGAAGACCGATGCCCTCGGCGCGAACAGCTACGCGCCCAGTCTGTTCATCTTCTTCTCCGAAGATTCGCGCGCCAACGAGCTAAAAACTTATGCAAGGACTAATTTGCTGGAGACAAGTGCGCCGGAAGTCGCAAAAGCAGTCGATGAAATTCAGTTCCGGTCGGAATTTAAGGCACGTCTCGCGGATCAATTGGGCGCCTGGATCGATAAGCAGAAACTGTAGAAGCAGGCGTGTCGCCTGCACCACGCTCAAGGTGTGCAGCCGGCACGGCTGCCACGACAATTGCCGCTTGGCCCTTATCAAATTCCAGCGTTTTTAATGCTGGGCTATTATGTATAAGAACAAATCTCGGTGTGTGTTGAATCTGCATTATCCGCGTAATCCGCGGTTACTCTTATTCCGCCTGGTTGTTCTGGAGCGTGATCCACAATCGCATCGGAATCATGGATGACTCAACGAAACCATGTCGCCGGAAAAATTCCTGCGCGACGTTTTCCGGCCGATCGGTTAACAACGTGACGCGGAGAAAATTCTTCTGCTTCGCGAAATCGATCGCGTGTTGCAGGAGTTTTGAACCATAGCCATGGCCTTGGTGCTCTTTGTGGATGACCAGATCCTCAAGCAAAATGACGAAACCACCTTCGGCCGTGCTGATGGTAAAAAGCAAATTGATCATGCCGACAATGGCGCCGTCGCGTCGTAGCACAAAAACGCGGCCGCGGCTGGGTTGTTCGAAAATCAACCGTAAACCGCGAAGCTGTTTCTCTTTGTCCGGGCGAAAGTCGCTTTCCTGGGCAAACAACTCGCCGAGCATTTCGGACAATTCATCCAGGTCGGCCTCGGTTGCTGGCTCGATTACGACATTTTCCTTTTCGCTCATTGTTTGTACTGCTTATTTCAAAAGATGGAGACGCTGGCAATCTCCGAATGAAAGATCGACAATCGCGTCGTAGCGCTCGATTGACAATGTTTTACTCAATCCTACCGTAACCGCTTTCCGATCGCGCCACGGTTATTTCTCGGTTTTATGAAACGGACTTACCAGCCATCGAAGCGAACACGCAAACGCCAGCACGGTTTTCGTGCACGCATGAAGACGAAAGGCGGCCGTGCCATACTGGCGCGCCGGCGGCGGCGTGGCCGCAAACGCTTGCTCCCGAAAGGCGTGGAAAGGCATTACGCGCGCCATACACAGGCGTAATTCTTTCGCGTTGCTAACCACTCGCTTCAGAGGAAAATTGCCACAAGTTCGTTGATGGCGAGTTTGAGTTCAAATCGCAAATCGACAATCGGCAATCTCAAATTCTCCTCGCACCGTTAGCTCAATTGGCAGAGCAAGTGACTCTTAATCACTGGGTTGCAGGTTCGATTCCTGCACGGTGCATCATACATCCGCACGTTGAGAAAGTGATTGGACATTTTGCCACTGAATCGTAGCCCGAGGCGTAGCCGAATGGTGGCTAATCGAATGAATGCGAGCTTTCATTAAGTGCGCTTTTGCTTGGAAGCCTTTATGATTAACCGACCAGGGGTGGCGAAATTGGCAGACGCGCCAGACTTAGGATTGCGAAATCGTCGATTTCAGAGCGTCGCTTTTCACTTCAGAGCGAACGCATTTTACGAATGGAAGACAGGTTTTCAGTATGAAAATCGTCACGGTCACGAATGGCGGGTAGAATGCGCTTCGCTCTAGCACAAATTCTAGCACACGACTTGGATCCCTAGTGTTGTGAATGGTAAAAATTACCCAGAAAGGTAGCGTCGTAGGAGGCTTTGAGTCTGCTTGCGTCGGTCGTATTTTCTGTACGCTTTTCGAAGAGACCTGTCGATTGTGCGATTGCTCCGCAACGCGCGTGGCGCTAAGCGAGCAATCTCTTGCGCAAGATTTGTCGCGGGCCTGAAATAGGTCTGCTTCGTGATCATGCGGTCACAAGTTCCGCACTCGTTCTTGTCCCGCACCCGCCATCGATAACCAAATCCCTTCCCAAAGTAGAATCTTCTTGGATGAGACCCGCCAGAAATGCGCCGACGTGTTGGTTGCGTTGAGTGCTAGCATGACCTTCCATCGAGAAGATCAGGACCGAAGGTCGTCTGCTCAGTTCAAACTCGAAACGTCCCGGCGTGATCAGATCTTCCGATGACGCCGAAGCTGTCGCTTGTCGGCAAACGCAGTCGAATGACCCTGTGGGTTCATCGTGATATCGACCGTTCATATCGGCGATGACTTTTGGTCCACGTACATTCGGCAGCCAGGTGAGCCGGTCACCTTCCTGATCCGACTCAAAACGGAAACCGACATCGCGGTAGGACCGAGGGCTGCAACCGGAAAAGAATGGCGTGACGACAAGCTGCGCTGGAATGAGCCCGCCGCGCAGCTCCCACGACAACGCAACAGCTGAGCCATCGTGTGGCAAAAACATCTGCTGTTCCAGCACGGCTCCGGGAGCGAGTTGGAATCGCGATATCGGCCAGGATATCGCCCCAAAAAGTCCGCCGCTAAAAGTCGAGCTGGAATCTGCGCCCGAGCTGTTCGACGAAATCGTGTAGATGCCTTGTGCGGTCGTAAGAACGGCTTCCAAAGCAATGAATGTTGGCTCGAAAGAAACTATGGAAGATCGGATTGTGATCATGGTGTGAAGGTTTTGAAGATGCGTCGCGCGCCGAGCCAATTCCTTACGGCAGCCGAAAAATCAAGAGTGCTGAGCTAGAAGGGTCGCCTTTCCGTGTCCATGTCGATCTTGTGCGACTTCCTTTTGTAAGGTTCCGAACGGTTGCCTCGACACATGATTGTGGGAACGAGAACCGGGCGGGCGAATTACATCCATCGCTGGTTTGATAGGCCGAAGAGAGGGAAAGCGTAATGGCAGAAGAACCCTATAATCCATCGCCCATCGGTAACCCATCAGTTCTCGCACGGCGAAATTGGTTGCAAACCAGACTCGTCATTTTCATTGGCAAACACACGCCGAAATGCCGCGATATGGTGCGGATTCTATCACAAGCGATGGATCAGCCATTGCCGTTGAGCATGCGGATCAAGAAACGGATTCATTACTTGATCTGCTGTTGGTGTCAGCGCTACGAAGAACATCTCCGTTATATTCGCGAAACTGTATCTAGGTTTCCTGAGCACGCTGATAAAGCCTCCGATGCCTCGCTTCCGCCGGAGGCAAAGGAACGCATTAAGGCTAAGTTAGCGCGCTGAATGCTTATCCACGCGGCGGGCGATCTTTTCCCGAATCTGTCCGATTTCGTAAAGATTTGCGGTTTTGTAGAAGCCGTCGGCTGATCGCCAGTTTCTGTAGCCACCGCTGAATGCCGGTGCAAGCCCGTGCATCCGCTGCCCACGCGGCGATTAAAAATGGGTCATCGGGCCCGAGTCCAAGGGAGTGCTTCTGTAAGGTTTTTGAACCGGTCACGACGAATCGGGTAAAGCGCAGTTCGGACAGTCCGCCTGCGAAAAACCAAACCAAAACCCAAACCTACATGACATACCAAACCATCCTCGCCTCTTTAACCGTACTGGTCATTGCTGCAACGAGCAGCTTTGCCCAGGACAGCCACAAGAGCGGACCGTTTCAAGGCGCGAAAGCCAACACCGGTTACGTGACACATAGCACCGAGAGCGGCAACAGCGTCCTGACTCTGTCCGATGACTTCAAGGCTCCCGATACTCCCGACCCGCATTGGCAGGTCGTCGACTCGAAAGGGAACACTTATCTGCTGCAGAAATTGTCGATCAAAGGCGACAAAATGAACCGTAAGATCACGGTGCCCAAATACGTACCCGACATCGCCAAGGTTCAAATCTGGTGCGCGTTTGCCGAGACAAATCTCGGCGAAGCCGTCTTCGAACACCCAGTCAAATAACACTAATGCCGCCTGGCCGGGCCTAGCAAATGGCCGGCCAGGACGGCAAATCTAAGACCCCATAAAAATCTTATGAAAATCTCAACCGGAAGAATCATTGCGACTCTTATGGCCGTCGCGAGTAGCCACGCGCAAATCGTGGAGAAAAAATCACTCAACCTCGATGGCGCAAAAAAAGCGATCAGCGCCGCGGTCGATTACGCGAAGAAGAACAACGCCCCCGGCGGGGTGGTCGCTGTGGTCGATGAAGGGGGAAACTTGATGGCGTTGGAACGCATCGACGGAACTTTCGCGATGGGCGCGACCATCTCGATCGGAAAAGCGCGCACCGCAGTTCTTTTCAAGAAGCCGACGCGTTTCTTCGAAGAACTAATCAACAAAGGCCGCACCGCAATGACGGCACTTGATGGATTTACCCCCTTGATTGGTGGAATTCCAATCGTCATCGATGGACAAGTTATCGGCGGGATTGGCGTTAGTGGCGCGGCGAGCGCAAATCAGGATGAAGAGTTGGCGCTTGCAGGAGCGAACGCACTGATGGGCGGAGAGACAAAGATCGGCGCTGCGTCGACGTCGAGCGAGCGGCCGGAGTCAGTGATGCCCGCTACAACTGCGCAGGCCATATTCATTGATCCAAAGAATGTTTCAGCCGCTTTTGCGAAAGGCGTGCCATTACTGGAAACGGCTGGTTACAAAGTGCACGCCAGCCGCCGCGTCGAAGCCGGCCAAGCCGAGATTCATACGCTCGACACCGACGTGATTTATGTCGTCGATGGATCGGCCATGCTGGTCACCGGCGGAAAAGCCATTGATACCAAGGAAATTGCCCCTCATGAAATTCGCGGCACCAAAATCGAGGGTGGCCAGGTGCACCAGATTACCAAAGGCGAGGTCATCATCATTCCAAATGGAGTCCCGCATCAGTTCACGGCTGTGACCGGTGAATTGCACTATTTCGTCTGTAAACCGACGGCGCTGGCAGAAGGCCATCTGACTGGCGCTAAGCCTCTGTCACGATGATGCCGCTATCGATCGATTTTTCACTCGTGCGCGCGTGGGCAATCCAATCCAATCGCGCGCATCGCGAGGCTTCCGTGAACGCGTCGATGTGGCGCTTGCGCTTTGCAGCGGCGTTTATTTTCGGCGCACTCGTTTTCCTGGCTGGTCGCGCACTTGCTGAAACAAATGCCGACGCGCCGACTGGAAAGCCGGACGTAGTGATCGACCTCGCCACAAAGGAAGGTGTCGATCTTGTTAAAGGTCAGTGGCGTTACAGCGACACCAAAATCATTCACGTCGATTTCAAGGCTGCTGGACCTGACAAACAACCGACCGGCAAACCGATCAAGACTTATGATTTTACTCCACACGCCGGCGGCGTGGATTTCGACGACTCGAAATGGGAAAAGATCGATCCGACCACACTTGATGCGCGACGCTCGACCGGCCGGCTTTGTTTTAACTGGTATCGAATTAACATCACGATCCCGCCG
>Ga0066683_10001158_pt1 | contig 10164 bp, 5 predicted proteins | sample GraSoiAngelo_132_FD_62296 | JGI IMG/M metagenome (GOLD analysis project Ga0066683, IMG submission 62296) | Grasslands soil microbial communities from the Angelo Coastal Reserve, California, USA - 14_0929_02_40cm | ecosystem: Environmental > Terrestrial > Soil > Grasslands | place: USA... | reverse complement strand
GGGTGAAGAACAAAGAGTGAGTTACAGGAAGCATGTAACCTCGATGGTCCTCCAAACAGAAACAAGGTAGGGTAAGAAAGAAATGCCCTGTCGCCTTGCTTGACCTGCTTCACTCTCTAGAACTGCACAGCGCTGTGATGCAATTCGATCAATTCGTTGAGGACCTTTTGCATTTCTCCGATTTGAAAGGGCTTTGCCACCACCACATCAACCCCCTTCTTCCGGGCTTTATCCTTATCCAGGGTAATTCCCCAGCCTGTCATGAGAATGACCGAAGTAGAGGGGTTGACGGCTTTCACCGTGGTTGCCACATCCCAGCCGCTGATCTCTGGCATACCGAGGTCTGTAATCACGAAGTCGGGCATCTCATCCTTAAAAATTTCCAAGCCCTCTTTCCCTCCGGAAGCAGTAAAAACCTTATGACCTTGCTGAACCAGCATTTCCGCTAACAAATCACGTATAGGTGCTTCATCGTCTATGATCAGCACCCGGCCCATTTTCTTTTGGGGGGGTATAGCTGCCTCCGGATCTTGGCGTGCCGCATGTAAATTGACGGGCAGCGTTACCTTGATTGTGGTTCCCTTGCCGTATGCACTCTCAACCTCGATTTCACCTTTATGCCGTATGATGATGCCGTAAGCCACGCTCATGCCCAGGCCATTTCCCTTGACGCCTTTGGTCGTAAAGAAAGGATCAAAGACTCTTTTTTTTACCTCTTCTGTCATGCCCCGTCCCGTATCCGTAATGTGGGCGACCACACGGTTTTCGTCTGTTCCGACATGGATATGAATCTTCCCGCCACCCGGCATTGCGTCCAGGGCATTGAAAATGATATTGGTGAACACTTCCCTCAACTCCGAGGTGTCACCCGCAACGGGCAAGATAGGCTCATATTGGGTCGTGATCGAATACTGGATGCCGCTGACATGAGCGCTATCTTCCCAACGAGTGCGAGTCATCGAAAGGGTGTCCTCAATCACCTGGATCAGGTCCACATGGCCGAAAACCTGATCAGTCCGTTTGCGGGTGAAATCCTGCAGCCGCCTTACCGTGGAGGCTCCGTCAATAGCGGCTTTCTCAATGATGTCCAGGCCGCGAATAATGGCAGGGTCATCCACTCGCGTTTTCATTAATTGCGCCCGGCCCAAGATAGCTCCCAGGATGTTATTGAAGTCATGGGCCACCCCCGCCGACATTTCTCCAAGGGCTCTCAGTTTTTCAGACTTAATCAACTGTTCCTGAGTATTCTGCAATTCTGAATAAGATTGTTCCAGGGCGGAATAAAGGCGGGCATTCTTCAGTGCTGTCCCCAGACTGTTGGCAATGGTGACGAGGAGATCGATCTGTTCATTGGCAAAACCATCCTCTTTCATACTCCCCAGGTTCAAAGTGCCTATGCAGATGTCCTCAGAAATGATAGGAATGGAGACCGCCGATTGTATACCTTGAGTTATGAGGTAAGGAGAGCTGTTGGAAATGATTTGATCGAGGCTGCGGGTATAGTAGGGCTTCTTGGTGTCATAGGCAATTTTCATGACGGTTTCACGACCGGGAATTTGCATTCCTTTGTAAAAGCCCGCCGTGATGTTTTCTCCGTACACATTCACCAGAGAAAAAGTATCCTTTTCCGATTGATAAATCGCGATACTACTCTTTTCAAACGAGACAACGCGTTTAAGTTGGGTGTTGATCTTCTCGAAAAGCTTGTCGACTTCTAGATTTAAGCTGGCTTCTCGGGTGATTTCGTTGACCACGGCCAAACGGGTGGCGCGATCCTGGGCTTCGCGGAAAAGACGCGCATTGGAAATTGCCACTGCCGCCTGGTCGGCAATTGTTGAGAGGAAATTGAGGTCGTCGCTGTCATAAGCCTGGCGAATTCTAAAGTTTTGCAAGACGATGACCCCTAGAGACTGTTCTCCCAGGATTAAGGGCACTCCCAGCCAGGATTGAGCCACACGATGAGGGGTGCGTCCTGTTACGGTTTCATAGATCTTCTCGAAGTTATCTTTAACCAGGAAGGGTGTTCGGGTCTGCATGACGTAACCAATCAGGCCGTCATGAGACAAGGAACTCAGATAAAATCTTCTTTTGCCATCTATCACTTCAAATTTAACCTCTAGCCGATTCGTTCCTTTCTCATAAAGCGCGATCAAGAAGTGTTCGCTGGCCAATACCTGACCCACCTGGCGAAAAACCAGTTCAAATAGATTATTGATGTTGAGTTCCGAACTGATGGCTTTACCAATGCTGTTCAATGTTTGCAAGGCATTGGCCTTGCGACCGATATCAGTGTAGAGATTGGCGTTGTTGACCCAGGTGGCCAGGTAATCACTCAAGGTTTCAAGAACGGTGATGTCTTCCTCATCAAAAGCCTGATACTTTTCACTCTCAATATTGATCACACCCATCGTCCTGGAAGAATAGCAGAAGGGGACACAAAGCTGCGATTTCGTCCCGGGATGAAACGCACCTTCGAGCCGATTTTCCTCGTCCGTAACTCCCAGGAGTAAGGTCTTCCTCAGAGTTTGAGATCGGCTTACATTGACTTCGTCTGTGGTCAAGAGATCATCGGGAGCTTTGCAGTCGGCATTCTGATCCATAAGGGCGCTTAAGACCAACCGATTTCGATCGTCAAGGCTGTAAATACTGACATGGTCATAGACAAAGTTCCTCTGCAGCAGACTGGCAAATTCTTTGAAGACTGTATTGAAGTCCAAGATCGAAGAGATTGCACGGCTGATGTTATGGATGACCAAAAGCTGTGAAGTCCGCTTCTGCTCCCTTTCAAAGAGTCGAGCTTTTTCCAAAGCCGCCGAGATAGGTTCAGAAAGATTGACTAACAATTGAAACTTATCCTCAGGTATGTTTCTCTGAGAATATCCATAATCGACCAGGAGGATATTTGACGTCTCTCCCTTCTCTTTGAGAGGAAGAGCAGCCAAACTGCGGGTTTGCAGCACCTCCAGAAGCCGGTTTTCCATCAGATCCGCTGCCTCGCCGGTCTCTGAGTTTGCAGAAGGGGCAGGGCTGGATGTCGAAAGGTAGATAGGCTCGCCTCTAAGAAGGGTCTCGGAAAATCCTGAGGAATCTCGGAGAGATAGACCCAACCCCTGTAATTTCTCTTTGAAATCTACATCTCCTTCCTCGATTACCGTTAATAACTGTTTGTGTCTGTCCAAGTAAAGACAAGCGGCACGTTCGAACCCGAAATTCTCTTTAATCAGCTTCAACACATACAGGATGACACTCCTCCCGTCCAGGCTGGAGTTAATGAGGTTACCCAAATTGGAAAAGAGCAATGTTTTTTCCTGGTCCAGCAGCCTCAGTCTTTCGTTCTTGAGGGCTAGTTGGTAACGCGAACGAAACTCTCTGTAGCGCAGCCGCCGACTATAAAAGGAGCTAGTCAACGCTATGACGATAGTGCCTAACAGAAAGAAATTGTTGTTAATAAAAATATCCGGCCGGACAATTCTATCCAACCAAAGAATTGGGAAAATATAAATTCCATAAATGATGCCGCAGCTGATGGCGGTTTCTTTAATGCTAAAAGGTAGAACCAAGCTCATCCCTAAAATGACCAGATTGAGTCCAGCATAGTATGAGCTTTCGTATCCCCCCAAGAACCGCGTCATGATTGAAATTGAAGCGCCTACAATTGGGGGTCCAATAATGCCCAGTAGGTTAGGAAAACGCTTACCCACGGTTGGATAAGCCATGAATAAAACTAAGAGTAAAATCAATGAGGTACTGAAGCGAATGGTTAAGAAAAAGAGAAACAAATCGAGGGGAGCAAAGATGTAATCCAAGAAGCCGAAAAGAGGAACTAAAATGATACCAAGGTGATAGAGTACCTTAACTCGCTCATAGCACAGACCCTGGATGTGCTCGCGAAAAGCTTGATGCAATTGGATTTTAGGCTGCTGTTGAATATCCATGGCTCACTCTCGGTCCAGTGTGCCAGCACCACACTGCCTCCAGCTAATACAATGACTGGGATCGCCAATTATTCCACGGGACCTGAGATTTAATGGATCCGTTTTGTGAGGGTATTTTTTCGGCCCGAACTCATTCGCAATGGCTTAAAAGTCATCTATCCTTTTTTCATTTCGGCAAATGAAGCGCCTTAATTGAGTCAAATTTCGAAGGCATCTACTGTTCGAGGTCTAAGCTGACAGTGTTCCCGTCCTGCTTTACTTGGGCATGCATTTGAATTTCACAAGGAGCCGCTCATGCCGGCTTGGCCGGCACCACAGAGCATGAATGAAAATGATTCCCCTCCGCTGGAGGGCGGTGAAAAAATTGGGAGGGCGAGGCTCCTGACGAGCCATCGCCCCAGCAAGTCCTTGGACGATGAGGCTCGGCGGGAGCCTCGCCCTCCCAATCGCCGGGTTTTAATTTTTTCAAAGCTTCAGGGGTGCAGGGGTGGGTTGTTACAGACGGCAAGAACCCACCCCTGAAGGCTGAAGCCTTCTTTCCCCTCCCGAGAGGGGATTTTCACGGGAGGCACACCTGTTTGGCGGGCTGTTATATCAATTGATCATGGGAGATAATTCTATTTTCTTTAAGCGCAACGCACCTGAGGAATTAAAGCTTTCTCTTTGATGAACTTCATAGCTTGGAGGCAGCTCTTCTTCCAACCAGGGCTTAAAGTTATCCCAAAATTCCTGAGTTGAGAGCAAGACGAATCCCCTGCTCGACAACAACAAGTCTTTGATCTCCGTCTTAAATTTTCGATGCGGTTCGGTCTTTATCCACCAATGAACAGGAAGGAGTACAAACGCGCGATTGAGATCTTTGACATAAAAGCTGCGAAGAGGGCTAGAAAGGTACTCAGACAGTTGTGCATCGGAAGCGAAGTTGAGCTGGTTGGATTCGATAAAGGGCGATTGAAACAGGAATACGGAAGCGTGGAAGGCTGGATTCTCAAGCTCGATCAAAGTTTCTCTCCACTCGTTTCCACCCGGCACCCCTTGAGAAAACAGGCCCTTTTGCCAGAAGTAAGTCCCTGGCTCGGCCGCTACGTAATAGATCATGTAGACAACCAAAAAAGTTCGGCCTACCTTCTTGCGGAAGGAAGAAAGTGAGATGGCTGAAAGCAGCAGATAGGTCGCGAGGGAGGCGAGAATTAAGTATCTTTCCACAAAAAGATGGATAACCTTCATTCGCGCCAGGCAGAAAAATAGACTCAGGGGAACCAGGTACCACAAGATCACGAACACCAGGGAACGGGTAGGGGCGAGGGACCTGAGGGTTTCCCTCGCTGCGATAGCTGTCCCTGCCTTACCCAGGAGTCCCTTGAGATATAGCCACAGTCCAACGATCATTAGGGTAAGTCCTAGACTGAAAAACAGATGACTTGGGTTCAAAAAGAAAAAGAAATTCTCATAGTGAGGATCGTACTGCGCGATAACGCTGGCCCAATTGAGGGCCTGCCTGTCTCGAAAGATTCTCAAAATCTGAGGAAACAAGGGAGCAAGTATTAGTCCCACACTTAATTGTAAAACGAACCAGCTCTTCCAGGAAACGGGCCGGGGAGACGGCCGTCTTGCTTTGCCGGAACGCCACAGCCAAAGGAGATAGAGGTTTTCTATGATCAACACAGGAAAGAAAACATAATGGGAATATAGAAGCAGGCTGGTGGACAGGACGTAACTGATCTTGCAAAGTCGGGCATCCGTCCGTGTCCACTTCAAGAAGCTGAGCATGGAGGCCCCACTGAGTAACAAACAAACGGCATAAGGACGGGCATTTTGAGCATATACGATCTGGGTTGAGTTAACTGCACAAAGAAGGGCGGCAAAGGTTGCGATTTCATAATCGAAAAGAACTTTGCCGAGGGCAAATAGTAAATAAATCGTGATGGTGCTGGAAATGGCGGATAAAAGGCGTAGCGAGATCTCACTCGGACCGAGAATATCCACCAACAGCTTATCCAGCAGGAAATAGAAGGGTGGCATCGGTTGAGGTACTTGGAAGCAGGTTCGGACGAGGTCTGTCAGGGATCGTTTCGAAACAATCATCAAGGTGACGAACTCATCAGACCATAAGCCGTATCCATCCAGATGATAAAAGCGGAGAACACCCCCGAGAATCAGGATCAGCAGGATAGAAATTTTGTGGCGGGATAGAACGGAGAAAGAGAAACGCTCGGCCAGAGTCAGCTTCCTAAAGGCATCGTTCTTCGACATGAGTGACGGGAGTATAACACAGGACTTTGACCTCTCTCCGTTTCGAGTGGGGGCAAGGTGGAACAAACGTGGCTGGACCGATGTCCAGCCCGGCCGCTTCACAATTCTTGTCTTCCCAGACTAAGCTTCTCTGTGATAAAAGAAATTCAAGGAGGCCTGAATATGGAAACACAAAGAACACGCCGTGAGTTTTTGCAAGCAGCCGTAGCTGCCACGACAACGCTAGCGCTGGGCCAGAATATCGTGGCTCAGACCAGGAATTCTGGAACAGGAATTCCCACCCGGGAGTTGGGGAAGACCGGTGTTCAGGTATCAATCCTCTGTTTGGGAGGCTGGCATATTGGCGCGGTTCAAGATAGGAAAGAAGCTATTCGAATAATGCATGCGGCCTTGGATGAAGGTATTACTTTTTTTGACAACGCCTGGGACTACCACGATGGTGGCAGCGAAGAAATCATGGGTGAGGCTCTGGCTGAGGGCGGCAAACGAACCAAGGTTTTCCTGATGACCAAGAATTGCGAACGGGATTATGCTGGTTCAATGCGGGATTTGGAGGACAGCTTACGTCGCCTGAAGACCGATCACCTGGACCTCTGGCAGTTTCATGAGATGGTTTATGACAACGATCCCGATTGGGTATTTGAAAAAGGTGGCTTGAAAGCTGCGCTGGAAGCGCAAAAGGCAGGCAAAGTGCGCTTCATCGGCTTTACCGGGCATAAAGACCCCCGGATTCATCTTAAGATGCTGCATAAACCGTATGACTGGGATACTGCCCAAATGCCCATCAACGTCATGGATGCCCACTACAGGAGCTTCCAGAATGAAGTGGTCCCTGTGTGTTTAGCCAAGCGGGTCGGAGTGCTGGGAATGAAGACTCTAGGCGGTGGCTCTCCACGCGCTCGCATTCCCATGCAGGCCGGCGTCTCTGCTCAGGACTGTCTCCGTTATGCCCTCTCCTTGCCCGTCTCGACGTTGGTGGTAGGCATTATGTCGATGGAGGACCTTAAGCAAGACATCGCCATCGCCCGGGACTTTAAACCCATGCCAGAAGCGGAGAGAATCACACTTTTAAATCGCATTCGCGAAGAAGCCGCTGATGGCCGCCACGAGCTCTTCAAATCAACCAAAGCTTTCGATGGTCCCCACCATCGCAAGCAACATGGTTTTGATCTTAGTGTCGCATGATCATTTTTCAGATGGAGTCCACGGCCATGCGGATCCCATGACGACCCGCGAAGTGGGGGTCGATGTTCCTCATTGCCGAAGGAGGGACCATCCCACCCCTCCAAAGGCGATTTTCAAAAGTCTGTCGCGGTCCTGCGAGTTTCAGTGCGGGTGAAAATCCCGCCCCGGGAGGGATTCTAAGTTTTTTCAATCGGTTATTCCTGGCTGTGAGCTCGTTTGTTCTGACCTGGCATGATTGAGATCTCCACGGGCTGTTCCAACTCAAAATCAAGCTTGGTTTCCGAGGGTACCTGGACTTGTTTGCCTTTAGTCAGAACCTGCACAGCTGTTCCTGAACCGGCTCCCACACCGGCACCGATAGCCGCTCCCTTACGACCTCCTGCAATTACACCGATCGCTGTCCCAAGGGCAGCGCCAATAGCAGTCTTCTTGACGGTGTCCTTACCTCGGGATTCTCCCGTCTGCTGGTAAGTGCTGCTGTTCAATGTATACGACTTGCCTTGAAACTTCAGTTGGTCCAGTTCAAGCCGAAGTTCGCTCTGGCCGCTCAATTTTCCAGCTGTTCTGGCTTCTGTCAGCCTGACGTAGATATCGGTTCCCTTAGGCACAATCACTTCATCATTCACCACGAGAGGCGCCTGCAGCGATGCGAGAAACTTCTCACCGACGTGGTTGGTGGCCGAGTCTACTGAATCCATCATCTGGATTCTAATTGGGGTACCCGCCGGCACTGTAACCTTTCTCGCTGCCGGTGCTGGCGGCGGGCTCGGAGAAGGCGTCGATGGAGCTTCTAAAGCTTTTGCCGGCGCAGAAACCGGCGACTGTGGCGGCTCCGATGTTCTGGAATCGGAAGTCGCCGAACGGGGACTGGGCTTTCTTGATCGTTGTGTCTCGACCGGGCGCGTGGGAGGACTTGAAGGCTCAGGCGGCGCCTCGGCCGGCTGTTCGCTGACCGCGGCGAACGCTGGAGGCTTCACCTGCATCATGTCATTCACCTTTCGTACTCCCGTCGTTTCATCAGCCAGCTTAATGGCCTGCAGGCGGGCGGCATCACTCGAAACTTCACCTTTCAGAGTTACTTCTCCCTTGGCGGTAGAGATCTCCACTCGATCGTTCATGAGTTGAGGGTCTGAATAATACTTGGCCTTAATGGCTTCGCTGATGGATTCGTCTGTTGGACTCTTGGAACACGCCGCAAGCCCCAGTACTGCTATCAAGATGGAAAACCTTGCCAACCACTGAGTCATTCCTTCTTTCATGGGAGTCTCCATTTTTAATTTGATTACTTTACAACTGCCTTCCAAGTTTTAGTCGGTCACTGGGTGATTCATGAAGCGCAAGAAACGAACTACCCAGGATAACTTTTCCGCTGACTTATGGTGACACGCTTCAAGCCTCTCTTTTTAGAAGAGTAAAAAAGGAAAAAGTTTGTCTGCTGCTTTTTGAAAAGTGGAAAAATAGGGCTGGAAGGCGCAATCAGGAAGAAGAGCCCAATTTTAAGAAGGAGTTAGGACATCAACAGCTCAGACCACCCTGAAAGCCCTTGACCCAACTGACAGCTTGGCGATCAGCCCCCGCCAGATATCTCTGTGCCTTTGATGCTTGTTTCAGCGGCTCTCCTTCTTGGTCAGCCAGCCAAGCAGGATACCCGTCCCGAGCGCGATCAACAGCGCATTAAAAGGGTCTTTGCGGGTGTATTCCAGCACTTTTCCTTTTATCCCTTCACACATGTGCTCCACAGCCTCGTCCAGGCTATGACCCACAGTTTTAGTGGCCCTGCCAATCCCTTCCGAAACCTGCTTGGCCAGCCTTTCACCTTCAAAGGCGATCACTTGTCCGATTTTCCTGGCTTCTAAGTTCTTCATATCCTCTTCTTCGATCAGGTCGCAATTTGGGCGTGAACAGTCGGTTTAATCAAGGGAGCGCGACCCATCCCCGACCAAAAATATCTATACCGCTCAAGCCATATTATACCGCTGAAGAGTGACAGGATCACCACTTGCCTATGAGAAAATGGACAAACAATCCTGAGCATGAATTGCGAAGTTGAATCGGTATTCAGTCCTCGATATGATCTAAAACCCTCACCCCCGGCCCCTCTCCCAAAGGGCGAGGGGAGAGTTAATCCAATTTCTTTGTTCCCCCTCCTCATGCGAGAGGGGTGAAGGGTTGATAAAACTTCACGGATGGGGGAGGGTGGTTATAAATTTGCCAAGGATATTCCACTAAGAGACCTGGACAACCAGCGTTGGTGCGGTCCAGGTGTCGGGCCAAGAGTTCCGGTCTGCCATCATTTCATCTCGTAGTCGGAAGGCTTGATGCCCTTCTTGAATTTGCCAAAACCAAAAAAGGTGGGATGGTAATCCCCCACGTAGTCGACGTTAGTCCGGGGGAGAATCTGGTCTTCCAGCCCCAGCGCCCAATAACAGGCGTTCACCAACAGACGGCGCAAGCCCTCACTTTCCAAATCGACGGCAGCGCCGATGGTGCTGCAGATGATTCGTGAAGCTTTCCCAGTTTCGCCGCTATAGTTTCGGACCCAGATCAGCGGCATCATTGGATTATTTTTCGCACCACTCACGGGTTTGTCGCTCGGTTTCATGCCCTCCAGCACCTGGCCATACACCAGGACTTGCGCATCCTGCGGCAGGTGAATGACGCTATAAACGTCGCTTGGTCCCCAGATGTGCTCGACGCCCTTAAGGATGGGGTGATGCTTTAATTTTTCATTGATGAGACCCCGAGTACTCTCTTTCCCATGGATGCCATGATGGCTAACCCATGTCTCCCC